>Ga0182015_10004121_pt1 | contig 15856 bp, 19 predicted proteins | sample 712P3MmetaG_FD_120478 | JGI IMG/M metagenome (GOLD analysis project Ga0182015, IMG submission 120478) | Permafrost microbial communities from Stordalen Mire, Sweden - 712P3M metaG | ecosystem: Environmental > Terrestrial > Soil > Wetlands > Permafrost | place: Sweden: Stordalen | collected... | reverse complement strand
TGCTGTTCTCAACGACCAGGCTTCCGGCATGGACGTAGATTGCGCCTCCAGCTCCCAGGCCTCCTCCGCTACTGTCATTGCCGTTACCGGCGTGCCTAAGAAAGCCGTTGAAATGCGCATTCCGGATGGTGAGGTGGCCCGAACTAGCGACGGCGAAGGCGCGAGAGTTGCATGGTACCCGATATTCAACTACGCAGACTGGTACCCATTGCAAGGTAGCTCCAAAGGCCTCAATCGTGATGTTCGAAGTAATGATCGGAGTGGCCGTTGGTCCGGTTGGGTTGTTCTGGTCTTCCACGGGATAGTTCAACTGCAGCACGGCGCCCGCCGGCAGAACAATAATGTCGTCGCCACTTCCGGGCACACATTGCGTGGTGACTACCTGCGGAGCATCCGTCATTTCGTCGTAACTTACGATCGCGATGTTATTGTCAAGATTTGCCGAAAAGATGGCCTCTTTCAGCGAGCAGCCCCCGGTAGCGCTAATCTTGTCTTCGAGGGTCGTGACATAGATCACCGAGGCGGAGGTGCGGCCAGCCACACCCAGTGTAAGAAATAGGAGCGCAAAGAACGCGACCCCCTGGAGAGGACGCCACAGCGAGGCAAACGAGGAGAATTTGGCGGGCATTGAAGACCTCGGGTGGTGAAGATGACTTTCTGCAGGCGGAGAGTTCGGGGAGAGGATCCACCAGCGATGCGGCCATGTAATGTGGATACTGCTTAACGGTCAATATTCGGTGAGTGATTGTTAGATGGCATTGAAGTGAACACGTAAGGCACTCATTTTAATAACTATATGTTGCTTGCGGAGGCAATCTGGCACAGAATGACGCACTGTTCCTTCCCGGAGTTCCTGTTGGCCATGAATCCTTCGGCCCCTATTTTCCGTTTTGGACCTTACGAATTGCGCTCCCGGACGCGAGAGTTATACAAGCGTGGGTCGAGGCTAAAGGTTCGCCCGCTACCGGTGCGACTCCTGAATCTGCTCCTTAGCCGCGCGGGTGACGTGGTAACGCGAGAAGAACTTCGCGAGCAGCTGTGGTCCGCGGAAACATTTGTTGATTTCGATCTCAGTCTTAACACGTGTGTCAAGGTCATTCGGGCGGTGCTGAACGACTCGGCCGCCGAACCGCATTTTATTGAAACGCTGCCAAGAATCGGGTACCGGTTTATGGCGCCGGTCGAGGTGGTTAGCGAGGCATCCGTTGAGAGCGGTGAACTTGCCGCGGACCCGCTTCGGCGGGAGCGCGGAGCCATATTTCCTGTCGGTACTGCCGTGGGCAAGAGGCCGTTTCGATGGCAACTGCCCGTGTTGGCTGGTGCAGCGATCGTGCTCACCGCGGCACTGGGTTTGTACTTCCAATGGTCGCGTTCACGCGCGCTCCCGCAACCCGCAAGCGGACGAGTCATCTTGGCTGTGCTTCCGTTTCAGAATCTCACCGGAGACGTGGCGCAGGAGTACTTCAGCGACGGCTTGACGGACGAAATGATCGCGCAATTTGGGCGGCTTGATCCCGAACACCTTGGCGTGATTGCGCGCACGTCCGTGATGCACTACAAGGACCGCAACGAGCCATTGGATCAGATTGGCCGTGAACTGGGAGCGCAATATGCGCTGGAAGGCAGTGTGCGGCGCGATGCAAATAAAGTGCGCATCTCGGCGCAGTTAATTCTAATCAAGGATCAGACCCACGTGTGGTCGCGGCAGTACGACCGCGGATTGAGCGACCTGCTGGCAGTGCAGGCCGAGATTGCGCAAGCGATTGGCGATCAAATATTGGTAACTCTCGAAGAACGGAAGCGACTGGCTCCCAGCCTTGCCAAAGACACCAGTTTCTCTCCTGCAGCCTACGAGGCCTATGACTTGTATCTCAAGGGCCGCTACTTCTGGAACAAGCGAACAGCTCAGGGGCTGGAACGAGCCATCGAATATTTTCAGCAAGCCATAGTCAAGGATCCCAAATCCGCGCGCGCCTACGCGGGCTTGGCCGATTGTTACGCGCTGATTAGTGGCTATGACATTTCGGTTCCCGCAGCGGAAGTGTCGCCAAAGGCGCGTGCCGCTGCGTTGAAAGCCGTAGAACTTGACGACGGGTTGGCGGAAGCCCACACTTCCCTGGCCTTAATCGAGCAGAACTATGACTGGAGCTGGCGGGCTGCGGAGAAGGAATACCGGCTAGCTATTCAGTTAAATCCTAATTACGCCACAGCGCACCACTGGTATGCGGAATTTCTCGGACTGCAAGGACGTTTTGACGAATCTTTCGCGGAAATGGCGCGTGCTCGACAGCTGGATCCGCTGTCCTTGATCATGGACGCCGACTACGGCGCAATTCTTTACTTCGCTCGAGAGTATGATCGCGCTATCGAGCAGTTTCGCGCGGTGCTGGAAATGGAACCGGACTTTCCTCGCGCCCATATGGTTATCTATGCATTCGTGGAAAAAGGACAATTCGCGGAAGCGCTGGCCGAGTTGGACCGATGGCAACACGACCGGGACGCGCCGTGGACTTGGGGTCTGCGTGCGTACGTTTATGGCCGCCAAGGACAGCGTGCGCAAGCGCGGCGAGCGATGCGGCAACTCGAAAAGCTGAACCGACATCAGAACATGGATCCGGCAATCCTTCTTGTGGCGCACATCGGCGTGGAAAAAAATGCAGACGGTAGTTTCGTCTGGTTACAGAAGGCATACGCGGAACATTCGACCGATCTCACGGCTCTCAAGGTGGATCCGACTTACGACCCACTGCGGAGCGACGCACGTTTTCAGGCGGTGCTACAGAAGATGGGATGGTGACCCTTACCAGCTCAAATTCGAAAGAGTAGCTTGTTCCTTTCGCCCACCTCCACCTGCCTGCGTCGATGGCATTGTTCTTGCGGCGACAAACCTGATTGCATCGCAAGTTCAGGGGAAGGCAGAACAGGATCCTCTAAGGAACACCAGGACTGGCCTGCCTATGGCGGCGGACCGCTCAATGACCACTATATTGGACCCGCGACCAGATCGATCAAAGCAATGTGCAGAACTCGCGGTGGCATGGAGCTTCGACTCGGGAGAGCAAGGTAGTCTGCAATCAAGCCCGATCACGATTGATGGCGTTCTTTACGGGCTAACCCCGGCGCAAAGGGTGTTTGCTCTTCAAACACGAAGGGCTAGAGGCGCGGCAGGGGATGGACCGTTATGCTCGGCTTCGAATCCCACAGGCGTCCGCAACCCACCTCCTGCGCGACTAGTAGTTTTGTTTTGCGCTTGCTGGGGATCAGTCGCCCATTGGCAAGTCTCCGGCAAGTAGGGCGATAAAATGTTCATCAGTTCTCCGTGCGTTTGATTTCATTGCGAAAGTGACTACATCCTATTCGCGAGCTTCGTCCCGCAACGTGATGGCGAGTAAACGTCCGAGCCCGTCCAAATCCGGGAATATCGTGAGTTCGTCGATTCCAGCGGTTCGGATCGAACATAGGATTCTGGCTGAAGAGCCGAAGCGCAAGATACGGTGACGGAGAGTCACTCCACCACTCCTATTATTTCAACAATCCCTTAACACGGCTCCGGATCAGGTCTCGCGCGGTGTTCTCCGGGACGAATTTATTCAGTAAACCCAGATCAGCATCAATCGTCAAATCGTGATCTGTAACTTCGACAGTGCCTTTAATCGGTGTGCTCACGAATCCCATTTTGGCAATGGCCGCAAACGTTAGAATCGATCCTTCCCAGTTCCGGCGCTCGATGGTCAGTTTGATCGGAAGCCCCGATGGACCGTGCAAAATATCGTTGAGCGATCGATCGATGGACTGCATGACATCTGTTTTTGAACGCTCATGAGAGATTGTGATTCGCATTTGATCCTTGCTCCCTCCCCGGCACGCATTATTTCACGATTAGCGACCTTGGGGCATTCCTCTATCCGCGGGGAGCCGGCATTTTTACGCCAATCGGGATTTTGTCCAAATTGACGAAAGCGACGCTTTTAGCTCAAGCGCTACACGGGAAGTTTTTCTGCGGTCGGGTAGTGGTGCTGTTCGCGACCTACCTTGCCGTCGTATTTTTTTGTGGTCTTAAAGAGTTCGTATCGGCCGTCAGAAGCCAACGTGCGGACGCGGTCGCGGAGTGTTTGCATTTCGTCGGCGGACATGGGCTGGAATCCTCGAGCGATGGCTAGATTCTGGTCGAGGACTTCAAGTGAATCCATGCCGCTTATGGTGCTGGCTACCGGCAGGCTCATGGCGTAGCGCAGGGCTTCGTCGGGGGTGGCTACGCCGTTGGCAATCAATTCGCCACTGCCCCCCATGCTTTTCATTCCCAGGACAGCGATGCCGCGGCGCGCGGCTTCGGGGACGACGTTTTGCTCGAAACTCTGGAAGGTGGCGTCCAGGCAGTTGAGCGGCATTTGCACGGTGTCGAATGCAAAATCGTGCGAAAGCATCTTCAAGTGAATCGTGGGACTTTTGTGCCCGGTGAAACCTACGAAGCGGACTTTGCCCTGCTGTTTGGCGGCTAACAGCGCCTCCGCGGCGCCATTCGGAGCAAAAATCAAATCGGGATCATTGTAGTAGATCACTTCGTGAATCTGCCAGAGGTCCAGATGATCGGTTTGCAACCGGCGCAAGGACTCTTCCAGTTGCTTCATAGCGACATCTTTTGTGCGCCCGTGGGTGCAGACCTTGGTCATCACAAAAGCCTGGTCCCGCCTACCTTTAAGTGCCGCGCCGAGTCGCTCTTCGCTGAGCCCGTCGTGATAATCCCAGCAGTTGTCGAAGAAATTGATGCCAGCATCGAGCGCACGAGCCACCAGCTCGTTGGCTTCCGTTTGGTCCTTTGTGGAGCCGAGGTGGTAACCGCCGACACCGATGATAGAAACGCTCGCGCCAGTCTTTCCCAATGGGCGATGTGCGATAGGATCTCTTGTGGATGGCGTCATGGTTCCCTCACTAGTAGCACGTAGATCGCTATTTGTTGAAGCCAATTTATTAGTGGTCAGCAAAGCGGCGGTGACGGCGGCCGAACCTTTTACGAAGCTTCTGCGCGAAAACATTTTTTCGTCATTCATGTAGGCACCTGAAGGCGTTGTCGCGCTGTTCACTGCTTGGGATCCGGGAACGGATGGCCATTATTGTCGGTAGCCTTCAGCATTTCCTTCACTTCTTCGGATTCTTTATCGATAGGAAAGCCATGGGCCATGCGGGCTTGCGGGTTGTCGAATTTCAGCGAGACTTTGTAAAGCTCGAACCGGGCGTCGCCCGCGGCCTCTTGCGTGCGCGATTCGAGTGCGCGCATTTCGGACGCGGTCATGGGCTGAAAGCCTTGCGCGATTTTCAAGTTTTGCCGCAAGACTTCCAAGCTTTCCATACCCGTAATGGTGGTGGCCACCGGAAGACTCATGGCGTAGCGCAGACCTTCTTCCGCGCTGAATTGGCCGGCAGTGATCGGCTCGCCGTGGCCGCTGAGCGGCTTCATACCGAGAGCGGCAATGCCTTTTTGATTTAGGAGTGGAAGCACAACTTTTTGAAAGCTGATGGCAAAGTTGGTGTCGAATGGGTTGAGCGGCATCTGTGCCGAATCAAACGGAAACCCAGTATCCAGCATTTTCTTGTGAACATTGGCATCTTTGTGGCCCGTGAATCCCACGAAGCGGACTTTTCCCTGTTCTTTGGCTTTGGTGAGAGCTTCCGCGGCGCCGCCCCGACGAATGAACAGGTCGGGATCGTTTTCCCATCCAACCCCATGAATTTGCCACAGGTCTAGGTGATCGGTCTGATAGCGACGCAGGGATTGCTCGAGCATTTGCATGGCTAGGGAACCGTCGCGCCCGTGGGTGCAAACCTTGGTCATTAGGAAAACCTTCTCTCGGCGACCTTTCAAAGCGCCGCCCATCCACACTTCAGATTTTCCGTTGTGATACTCCCAACAGTTGTCGAAAAAGGTGATGCCGCCGTCTACGGCTTCATGGACGATGCGCGCGGCCGTAGCTCGATCTTGAGCGTCACCCAAATGATGCCCGCCAAAACCGAGAGCCGAAATCTGTACGTCATGGCGGCCGAATTTTCGCAACGGAATGCTGGTTGATGCTCCTGAATCAGCTGCCAAGTTGCTCTGTTGGCTGCGCAGATCGTGCATGATGTACCCCAACTTTCGCGGAAACCGGATCGTCAGCGAGTCACGGGGGTTCGATGATTGCGAGGCGAAAAGGAGTGCTACTTGCGAGCAGTTATGGATAACAAAAAGTGCAAAGGCCCCACCATCTGCTGAGGAACAAAAGGTCATCGCATTTCTAAAGAGCGATCTCAAATGCTGCCTTCATCGCCAGGTTTGCATCGCCCATCGAGAACAAAATGGTCGATTGTGGATTCCCTGATTGTTAGCTATCGGTCCGTCGATGTTTAATGGGGCGAATCGGCAGGCTCACGCTGATTCCAGGGAGTCGCTATAAATATTCGGACAATCTCCAAATCGTTACAGACGCTGTGATCCACACCAAGGCGCAGAAAACCAAAACGACTACTGGTGAGGTGTTGTGCGGCAAAAGTATGGCTGCCAAAATCGCGAAAACTATCAAACCTATACCGCCTATCGTTGTACCTGCGGCATCGAGGGCCACCGCGTCTTTGCCGCGTCTGCCGGGTCGAAATCCAGCGCGAACCTTCTTTTCTTTTTCGTGTTTTTCAATCAGGGTTGCACCCGCTGGAAAAATCGCGGGAAACGCAAGAAACAAGCCGCCCAGCGCCGGACCGAATTTGTTGGCTAACACACCCGCCATGACCGTAACTAAACCGCCAAAGAAAAACCTCACGGCATATTCGTGCCACTTGGTATCCTTCAGCGCTCCGGCAGGCACTTGTATCTTCATCGCATAGCCGTCTCTCAGCGCAGAAAAAAACTCCACAGGCCAAAGGCCACCGGAAACCACAAAGCCAAGCATCCAACGGCGGTAACAGTAGCGGAATAGTTAAAGCGTACAAGGGCTTGACATACGGCGAAGCTGTACACCGATAAGGCGACGGCCCCGGCAATCATCGAACGTGCTTCCAGCGCGGCGTACACTTTGCCGTGCTCCGCGATGGTTAGAGTCAAAGTTACCAGCGCGACCGAAGGGGCTGCTCCAAACAATCCCGCGAAGCGCCGGGGCTGGAACAAGTCACTCAGAAGTGCAAAGGCGGATACGATAATGCCGCCAATGAAGAAGCGCAATAGAAGTTCTCTAAGCACGCTACTTCGCCTGTCGGCGTGAAGCCTTGATTCCCGCACGAATGCAGCGTTGGGCCGCCTTCACGCCCTTGAAGCCGAGAATTTTATAAGTTTTGCCGATCAGCTTGTGATAGTTGATGAAGAACTCTTCAAGTTCACGAGCGAATTCTTTACCCAAATCATCTACGTGTTTAACGCTGGCGTAACTGTGATTATCTTGTTCAATGGCTACAATGCGGTCGTTGCGTTCGGTCTTCTTCTTAGATGACTGTTCACCTTGAATGACGCCGATGATGCGGCATTTTAGTACGCAACCGGGAAACGCAGGCTCGTCCATCAACACGAGCACATCGGTGGGATCCCCATCATCTGCCAGAGTGGAAGGCAGAAAACCGAAGTCATAGGGAAAACTCATGCCTGCGGGCAGAACTTTCATCAGCTCGAAGACGCGAAGCTTTTGATCGAACGCGTATTTGTTGCGGCTGCCCTTCGGCGTTTCGATAATCACCTGAATGACTTTGTCGCTGTCCTCGTCCAGCGGATTGAGCTGCGACGGATCAGCAAGGCTACCCTGTTTTCTTTTTGCCATAGGCTCCTCGGACATCACCGGTAACCCCGGTTCACCGGGCTTTTTGCCGGATCACGGCGTAGAGCTAGCTTTCTGACCCTTAACTTGCAATTCATTCACGACCTGTTTGGTATTGGGTACGCCAGCGGCCAGCTTTTCGGCCTGTGCGCGGCGAGATTGCGAATGAACCTCTCCCGTCAGGGTGACCACGCCGTTCTTTACCTCGTATTTTACGTCGTGTTTTAACTTGTTTTGAATGAGCGCTGCATCCAGGTCGTTCTCGATTGCCTTATCGATATCGGACTGCACCGCTTTCGCGTCGCTTTCAGCGCCGGGAGGCCGCACGGCAATTTGGTCCGCTAGCACTTGTGAGCCAACGGCGCTCTTTGCAATTGCTTCTGCTTGTGCTTTGTCGCTATCGGATGCGACTGTCCCGCCCAAGGTAACAACCCCTTTATCCCGGTCCTGACTCACGCTGACATCTTTGTATCCAGCTTGGTCCAGGGACTTGCGAACGGCGTCCGTGACATCCGGTGACTTAGGCGTTTCTGAGCAGCTTGCCAGAATTAGAGCCAGTGGAAATACTCCCAGTAGCAGCCTTGTTAGTTTCATTTCTCTCCTGTACAAAGCGGGATGTGAATTGCAAAGCAACCTTGCGCACTCTGCGCCAAGGACCGACACAACTCAATCGGCATTAGCGTGTAAGACCACGCGGATAACTTAGTAGGAGTCGATTTGCCCGTTCCATTCGAATCCACCGTCGTCTACTGGGCCCACTGACTCAATCGCCGTACCTCGTCGACGGACCGCTCGATCACTTTGACAAGATCCCAAGCCTGCGCTTTGGACACTACAGCAGTAATACCCGCTTCCCGAGCTGGTTGTTCGAGGCCTTTCAGATCGAGCACCGTGAATAAAACAAGCGGTACAGCTGGGTTGAGCACATACATCCGACGCGCCACTTCAAGTCCATTTAGGTCGGGCATGGCCAGATCAATTACTACAAGGTTGGGTTTTAAGCTCTCGAACTGCTGTAACCCAGCGTATCCAGAGTCAGCTTCGCCGCAAATGGTCCACTGACGGGATTGCAATATCGCTCGAATGATTCCGCGTGTTGTGTCCGAATCATCGACGATCAATATGCGCAATTCCATGCTGTCGATCCTATACCTCGGGATTGGCGACCTAAATACAGTAAGTCATTGATCTTGTCGTCCACACTGCAAATTCAAGCGTGTCTTACGTTAAACCCATTTGCGGCTGAAATCGGCTCTCAATCTCTTGTTTTGATAGCAAGCGTGTCCAGACTAGGAAGCGGCAGGCTTAGGAACAAATTGATTCTCCGTCCCAACGTAATGAACGCATCTCGAAAGGCTCGTTCCACTTCTTCGGGCAAACCAATTACTGGAGCTGGATCGGCGATTCCCCAGTGCGCGGTCATCGGCTGAGGGAGCACGCCAATAGCTTTCGTCATCAGGGTTGCCGCATCGGCTCTGCAATATTCCCAAGAGGTGGCATTCACGTACCTCATTTTCTTCGGGTTCTTACGGGCAACACAGTATTTTACGTTTTTCATGAATCGTTAGAATTCCATACAGATTTCTCGGCCACTTTTTGGATTCCGAGGAAACCACCGCTCAAATCCGTGCCCGCTAGCCTGGCGTTAGGGATGAAAGAAAAAGGATGAGCAGGTAGAGGGAAGGTGTCATGCGCAATGCTATGCGTTCATTGTTGTTTTTGTTAGCTGTGATGATATTCACCCAGGTTGCATCCGCTCAAATCGGAATCAGTATTTCCGTGAACTTTGGGCCCCCCGCGCTCCCCGTCTACGAGCAGCCAATCTGTCCCGCCGATGGCTACCTGTGGACGCCCGGTTACTGGTCCTACGACGACGATGGGGGTTACTACTGGGTGCCAGGCACGTGGGTGCAGCCGCCGCAGGTCGGCTTCCTTTGGACTCCAGGCTACTGGGGTTGGGGCGGCAGCGCGTTCATTTTCAACGAAGGGTATTGGGGCCCTCAGGTGGGGTTTTATGGTGGCATCAACTATGGATTTGGCTATGTCGGCAACGGCTACGAAGGTGGTCGGTGGGACGGTGGCCACTTCTCTTACAACACTTACGTGAATCACGTAGACACCACCATAATTCACAACACGTATAACACGACCGTCGTCGTCAACGACACTCACGTGAGCTACAACGGTGGGACAGGTGGCGTTGAAGCGCGTCCTACGCCGCAGCAACAGTCCTACGCCAGCGGGCATCATGTCCCTCCCGTAGCCGCGCAAACGCAGCAGGTTCAGCAGGCCCATTCCAACCCTGAACTACGCGCTTCCGCAAACCAGGGCAAGCCGCCGATTGCGGCTACTTCAAAACCCGGCGACTTCAAAACTGGCGTCGTAGCCTCCAAACAGGCAGGCGGGGAATATAAAACTCCTCCAGCCAGTGCCGCACACGCCAATGAAGCCCACCCTACTGCTAACGAAAATCGTCCGCCAAATGAAAATCGTCCCGCTGAAGAAAACCGCAAGGCGACAGACGAAGCGCGTCCTACGACGAACGCCAAACCAGAGAGCAAGCCTGCTGCTGAGAAGCCTGCGCCCAAAGAGGAGAGCAAGCCCGCTGCTGAGAAGCCTGCACCCAAAGAGGAGAGTAAACCTCCGGCTGAGAAGCCGAATTGATTGCACGCATGTGCAGATTGCTCGAAAACGTTCGGCCAACCGCAAGCAATTTGTTTGCTACAAACTGGCTGAGGGCACGCGTCTTCAGTAAGGCCATCTGCGAGAAGTAAATCCCCGGGGTGTCACAAATAGGACAGACAGAAATACGCCCACTCTTGCGCGAGAATGGCCTTATGGGCAACCAAAGACGCCCGAACCCGCGTTTGGTCTAGCATCGATGGTTCCGTGCCGATGCCTTTACCGGGTATCGGCCCGAGCTCAGGGGATTTGTGCCGCATTTCGAGGACGAGTTCCTCCAGGATTCGGTAGTGGGTCAGTTTGAAATCGCGGAGCAGCCGTTCCTGAAGAGGCAATTCGACTGCCCATAAGGCCTCACGGCCTGGGATGCATCTTCGCCAGCACCCAAGCTCACGCCCATGGTCTTGCATGGCGTCGGCGTCGGCCTACTCGAAATCGCGCATCGGGCAATGTCACTTCGACTGCGTCCCCGTGCAAGACGGATTTGCAATTTCCACCCGCCGATTTTTCGCCCGCCCCTCATCGCTGCCATTATCGGCGACAGGCATCGTCTTTCCGTAGCCCTTCGCCGTCAGTCGTCCCGCCGGAACACCGTGCTTGATCAACCAATCCATCACTGCTCGCGCTCGCGCTTCCGAAAGTGTCTGATTATAGGCATCGCTGCCAACGTTATCTGTATGTCCCTGAACTTCCACTTTCAGCGCCGGATCTTTCGAAAGAAGATCGGCGACTTTCTGCAGCACCGGGTCGGATGCCGGCTGAAGCGTAGACTTGTTGAAATCGAACAGAACGCCGTAAAGCGCGACGTGGCAAGACTTCTTCAACCCCGCGCTTAGATCCATCGCTCCCAGATCGGCGACCTGGATCGTAGTTCCGTCGGCATCGTTGTGCAAGTAGGCCCAGATATTGCGGCCGCTCTTCGTATAGTGAGTGAGCAGCACCGCGTCCCCGCCGCTGGACTCATTGAGTATGTCCCAGCCGGCCTGAACCAGGGCGGCCTTGTACACGGTTAGGAACATCACGTTCGACATTCCGGTTGAATACCGATACGACCGCAAGAGCGAGCCCGGCGCCACCATTTCGGCTGGGCCTTCTTTAGGCGATATCCAGAACGGATCGGGATACGTCTTGCCACTCTTCGACGTCGCGCCGGGAATCGGCGCGAGGTAAGGAAAATCGTCTTTCTGCGGGTCGATTGTTTCCGGCGTCGCCGCCGGTAATTTCAGCGTCAATGTGACGGGCACAGGCACGACGTCAATCATCAGCATTTCGACCCGGCGCCCGGTAATATCGACTCGCAGCCACGAGTCCTTGCCATTCTGCGTGTAATGCAGAACCCCTGTGGCGCCGTCCGGCTTTGCATCCTGGACTACCGTCCAGCCGTTCTTGATGAAGCTGGGTTTTAGAAAATTCCAGCTATTGGGGCCGGCATTGGGCTTCTCCAGGTCGACATACATCCGCCAAAACTCGCCGCGCTTCACGGGGTGCGCCACTCCGTTCATCGACGGGAAATCCAATTCGTCCCACGCAATGTGTTTGAAGACCCAATTGTTTGCAACCGGCACAATGCTGGGGAAAAAGGTCATTTGCGGGGGTGTCGTGTTTTGGGCCAATGCGGGCCAGGCGATCCCGCACACTGCTAGGAGAAAAATTGGCAAAGAACGGCCAGGGAGTGAGTGGTTGAAGAGAAGCATGCCCGGTAGCCTATCACGGAGCGAACCTGAGTGAAGGTTTCACCGACCTTAAGGGCGTAAGTTCCCTCTTTTTTCAGCCACTCCTCATTGTCTTCAAATAATTTCTGATCGGGAGCCGCCGGTCGCCTATTTCGGCGGCTCCCCTTGCTGCACTCCGCTCCGATCCGGCGCGATTTCAGGGTGCAAAACTTGTCTCCTTGGCGTTGGTATGGGGATAGTACTGACGCCGTCGTAAAACATTTGGGGCTATTTTTGTACTGGTTCAGCCTGAAATGGAGAGGTGACGTTTTCCGTTAGTGAGTGTTCCGCCCTTCGGGGCGGGAATTTTCAAGGCATCAAGATCTACCGATCCGACGAGGATTCAGAAGCAGCGCAAGGAACAGCTTCCGGCGCTGCCATTCATCGTTTCGAGGAGCCCACCAGGCTAACCCTCGGCAGGGTTGCGTCCCCGCAAAGCCCGCTTCCGTTTCGCCCGGCAAGATCATTGTAGCTCCACCCCGTCCATACGTCTCAACTTGTAGGCGCCCCGCGATTTAATTTTCCGCAAAAACCCACGGTAGTCTTCAACGTGGGCCAGTACGTCAATCACCATCACCAGTTCGAAGATTTTTCCCTCCCATGGTTGATCTTCGAACAATGCGAAATGCAACTTTTTATTGGCTCGGGCGCGGCACAGTTCAATAGCCTGGGGTGAGACGTCAGTCCCCCACAGTTCGCAGGCTGGATCAAGGCTTTGCTGCAGCAACCTGAGAACCTCTCCGGCGTCGCAGCCTTCTTCGTAGATTGTCTTGGGAACGATTTGATTGTGATTCAGAATTCGGAGAATTTGCTGCACCTTCCAGGACGAGTCGGCCACATGCCAGTCAGGATTCTGTTGCAGGTAGGCTCCATCGAGGTAATCAGTTGCACCTGACATGAAATCCTTTTCTCAATCTACGCCAAACGGTGATCGCAAGCTTTGTTCGGACATTGCGCCGTTCGAGTGGTCATGGATTCTTTGTTCCCTGGAGAGGTGGAATCCGTTGGGGGAAGAACTCGCAGAAGGGGGACCGGTCCGCCCACCGAATTGTTTGCGGAACCAGAGAAGCGGCAGCGCCGCCAGTGGCACCAGATCATCGGAAGCGAGCCACACGCCTTCCTGAACGCCTCGCAAAGAGCGTAACCATCCGCTGGGAGTCAACTGTCGTTCTCGGAACTGAGTCCAGCTGGAAGCAATGTCGTTGGTCTCCACAACCCATTTGCGTCCTTCGGATACCTGCGCGGAGGGGATGGTTTGGCCCGTGACGTCCAGATACAACGCCCGGGCAACGTCCAATCCGTTCTCGGCGGCAAATAAACGAAAAGTTGAGCCGATCCGTGGATTTACATCCAGCAGCTTGTACCGGCCATCGCGAGCATCAAAGCGATAGCCGACATCCAAGGGCCCCCGATAGGCGACGGCTTGCATCAATTGCTTCGTCTGTGTTTCCACTACATCATTTCTCGCGCAGATTCCGAGGCTGGTGCTGCCTCGATGCGGTGGGAACTGGCGAAGTTTTCTCCCCGTGGCGCCGAACAAACACTCAGACCGATCATTGAAGTACCCGTTGAACATCCAGATCGCATCGTCGCTGCCGGGGATGTACTCTTGGAAAATTAGTCGGGGAACGCTCGTCTCTGCATTCAGGTCATACATATTAAGTAGATCCTTCTTACTCGCCACAATGGCGACGCGCGCGAGATGATCCTTGCTTTGCAAAAACTCACCGTATTCGCCCTTCACAATCACTGGAAACTTCGTATTTTTCACGAAGTCCAGCGCATCCTGGCGGCAGCGTGGCAGTGCGGTTTCGGCCGTGGGAATACCCATCTTTTGGCACAGATCGGCGGTTTGCTTCTTACTGGAAAAAATACGCACCCCTTCAACAGGTGGTGTGGCGATGAGATACTCTTTCGCAAGAACTGCGGCGTTTTCGGCGACCAAAAGCGCGGTTATATCGGAAGTAGCGATCAGGATTGGCGGAGTTCCAACTCTCTTCGCGACGTCCAGCAGGAAGGATAGCGAATCCGCCCCCAAGGCTGATGAAAAATTCCAGTAAAATGCATCTCGCAGGTAACGTGAGAATGCGGCGGGTTCCCATAAATCTTGATGGATGCCATAAACGCGGACACCTTTTCTACCAAGGCTCCGGATAAGGCCAACACCACCATGCTGAGAAGACACGAGAACGACGACCGGGACTGAATTGTTCTCGATACGCATCGGCTCTGGCTTTTGCATAGATTGCTCCGCCATGGACAATTTGCCGGCTAAACCCACAGCGGTTCTTTCCATAACGGCAAGCTCATGCCAAGGTTCCGCTCGCGCGCGGTCTCATACACTGCCCAGGCCAGAGCGACATCATCTACACCCATGCCCATGTGGCAATAGTGGATTCGTTCGTCGCTTTCCCGCCCCGTCTTGGTTCCCAGAATCAGTTCGCCGAGATTGGCTTGAACGTCTTCATCGCGCAGCAAACCTTGCCGGTGCATAATGGCGGGGGTCATAATACCGCGCTGCTTCACCGTTTCCCAATCGTCGGCCACTATCTTTTTGCACTGCTGGATGACCGCGAACTCGCATTCATGGCCCGCCAGCTGTATAGTCAGCGCGCCCGGCTTGATGTGCTGCGCCCGAATGAGCGGCTCCTGGGCGGTGGTTACGGTCAGCACCACGTCTGCATCGCGCAGCGCGTCCTCGATGGTCCGCGCCGGGCGAATAGGAGCGCCCCATCGTCGGCGGCAGTCCTCAGCGACCGCCTCCGCGCTGGAGATTTGCCGGCCGAACAGAGCAATCTCCTCAACATCGGGGAGCTCGGTGCAAAGCCCCAGGATCTGAGTCCGAGATTGCAAACCCGCACCCGCGATGCCTATTTTGCGAGTCTGTCTCGGGGCAAGATAGCGAACGCCCAAGCCTGTCATGGCGCCGGTGCGCATCGCACTGATTAGCCCTCCCTCCATCACGGCCAGAGGAACACCGGTTTGTGGGCAGTTCAGTATGATCAGGGCACTGGCGCGCGGTCTGCCCAACTGACGGTTGGCCGGGAAGCTGGCAATCCATTTCATGCCAATGGCGGAGCACACGGGCCCTCCGATCGATGCCGCCAGGCCATTGAAGCGCCCCTGCGTTTCGCTCTCCGCGGTATCTGCGTTTCGCAGTACGATCTTTTGCGGTTCCCGGACCTCGCCCTTGGCAAACCGCGCCTGCGCTTTTCCGACCACGTTCATCGCCCGGCGCATATCGAGCACGTCGGCGGCAAGAACCGACTCTTGGTCGAGATAGAGGAACTCCACTGTACCCAAGGCGCCTCCTGACGAGTGAGTATTCCGCCCTTGGGACGGGGATTTTCAAGGCATTGGGGTCTTTCGATCCGATGACGATTTGGGAGGCAGCGCAAGAAGCTCGTTCCTATGCTGCCGATCATCGTCTCGATGAGCCCGCCAGATGATCCCTCAGCATGGTTGCATTCCTGCAGCGCCCGCTTCCGTTTCACCTGACGGAGTCTTATAACTGTGCTCCAACCACTAGCTTACCTTTGACCCGGCGGTTACATCTTATTTTTCAACGAGGGTCTAGCAGCCCGTGGTGAAAGTCGGGTATTTGGTATGTAACCTGAAGTAACTTGTTTCCGTTTGTTTTTCTCGTAGAATGCCATCGAATTCTAGGAGAAGTGCCGATGGGGATGGGAACAC
>Ga0182015_10004120_pt1 | contig 15859 bp, 15 predicted proteins | sample 712P3MmetaG_FD_120478 | JGI IMG/M metagenome (GOLD analysis project Ga0182015, IMG submission 120478) | Permafrost microbial communities from Stordalen Mire, Sweden - 712P3M metaG | ecosystem: Environmental > Terrestrial > Soil > Wetlands > Permafrost | place: Sweden: Stordalen | collected... | reverse complement strand
CGGTCCTTGGAGAACAAAAAATCAGCATAACACACCTGCCGTGCATCGATGTATGCAGCGATCATTGGCAATTCGCGGCTTTCGAGATCAATCAAGCATATCGGATACCCGATGAAGTCGTACACAATCGTGGCGCGGTAACCGGCTTCGCTGGCCTGTTCAAAAAGACGCGTCGGCTCTTCCGAACCATGTTTCCTGATGTGGTGCGGGGAATATTCAACAAATAAATGTGGCCCGACGTTTTTGAGGCATCGGCGGCCGCCCCGAACAACGTGGATGTCGTAGCCGTCGGTATCAATCTTGATGAGATCTGGCGCTAGACCCTCCAGCAAATCATCCAACGCCACGACTGTTCGTGTTTCGGCACTAGCGACGATTGCGCTGGTGCCAGCGCTGGAGTGCTGAATGGCAATATTTCTCCGTGCTGGCTCGGCCCCCATCACTGTGCACACAATCTCAGCGTTGAGGTTTTTGGTGTTGACTTATAGAAACGGCAGATATTCTCGATCCGCTTCGATGCAGATAAGGCGACAATTCGCGTCTCCAACTTTTGTCGCGATGAGAGCTGCGGTATCGCCGACATTGGCCCCTACGTCGATAACGAGCAACTTCTTTCGCATCGAGGCGTTATAAAATGCCGGAACTCCGGAAGCAATGTATGGTAAAAGGGACAATGAGGGACGATCAACGGAAGCGCATGTGATGGAGGCAAGAACAAGCTAGTTCCGTGAACTGTTTTCCATTGCTGATCGTCTATCTCGTGGCGATGGCGATGCGTTTCAAGGCGTTCCACAGCAGCGGCGGGCAAAGGTCGCGCGCCAGATCCTTAAGCGTTATCGTTCCCTCTTTCGGCGAATGACGCGTGTCGTGAGACGGCGTAACCAAAGGAGGTGACCGCCACCTTCAGGCGCGCTACCTTATTAATCTCTGCCGCAGCAAACCGGAGTAACTCCGCCGAACTCAATATTCTAACCCCCCTTCGGACTTGGCGGGGTCGGTTCAATCCATCCTGGCGCCGTTTCCAAATGACAAGAAGAGCTATTTATCGAACGAAGATGGCCGTAATCCAGACGGTGGCCGCTTAAAAGCTGTCCGTTCAAATACTGGCCATTTATCTCCATGTTGGGATATTTATAGTCATCTCGAACGCTGTTTAAAGGAAGGTTGATCAATTTCGCTTCGTCGAAGCAGATCCCATACTCCCGTGGGATGGGCGTCCGAACCATGGTTAGCTCGATATCCCCAAACCTTTTCATCTCTGGAAGGTGACGGAAGTATTCCCGAAACTCAGACAGGCGGAAGAAATTGCCATCCATCGACATCGAAACGCACCAATCACCGACCCCGAGCTGGGGTTGACCAAACTTTCTTGATACGTCACGAACCAACCTCCAAAACGGTTTAACATACCAGTGGAAAACACCATCTTTCGTTATGTAAGGGGGTCTTTCAGCGATGCCGAGCGGCTGACAAAACGTTATAAAACGAGATAGTCGTATTGATAGACTAGAAATTGACAGATCAGTGCGGAATATTTCGAACTGCGGAGAGCGAAGAGACAGCCTTCTAATCACCACATCGTCGTCGACAAGGATACAAAGAAATTCTTTTTTGCTCGCGTCGAGAAGATTTTGCACTTGCTGACCTATAGGCTGGTCAGATCGTTGTTCGACAAAATTCAAAAATCGAAACTCAGACTGCACCAATTTATACCCTTCCTCAAAATTCTTGCTGTCCGCGACGTACACGATTGTAATATTGAATAAATCCAATTCTTCCACGAATTCAACGAGGCTGCGGATCAATTGGTCGAGCTGACATGCTCTGTTCTTGGAAAAAATGATCATCTCGACTCCAGGCGCCATTTCATCCGGTTTGGCCTTAGCCCAATCTGACTGCCACCAAATCGGCGTATCATTCACATATGCCTTATAATATGCGCGTGCCCTCAACCACTGACGTCTAACAAACGGAGTGCCGCTCCGTGACTTTTGAATGGTTTTAGAAGAAGTACTTCGGGCCACCGCTTATCTCCTGACAAGAACTCTTGAACGCACTTCGCGTTACGCGCTTCGGCTATGGCGTAACTCACAAGCTAACTACTCAGTCAAACGGGATTTCAGGCGGGGCCTGCAAGACCAAGTGCGCCAAACCACTCCTGTCCCTGAAGCTACGGTTTAGTTTCGGCTTTATGGCGGCGCCGCGAAAACTCCAGCTAGGCTTTGAATTGTGCCAGTCGGGACCGTATCCACTGCCGAACCCTGGCGGGTAAGACTGCGCGCGCAACGATCCGTACCGGACTTGGCCGACCTTCTTGTCTGTATTCTCGCCACGGGGTTTTCAGGCGGTATTTATGATATTCTTCTTTATAAGGGTGCTTGTTTGACCACTGCCATGGCTTGTCCCAACTAACAAAATGAACGATAGCTGGTTCCTGATCTTGACCACGCGCATCAAAATCTTGCCAATTCCACTGTGTCGGGAGCTCGACCCACTGGTTTGCTAAATTCGCGTTGAGCGCATCCTGATCCCAGTACTGAACTTTATCCGGATTATGTCTTATAAAAGAGATCGCCTGTTCTGCTATGCTGTTCCTTCTCCAGTATTGCAAATTCATCAATAAAACACCCGAATTGAAGTATTTCGTGCCATCTGGCAATCCGAGGTCTCTTCCTGCTGTGCCGCCAATATAATCCGGCACCGCGGCAAGTGGGCGATCGGCAATATCTGTGTTCCAAAGCGGAGCGAGAGACTTCCTTACGATAAGGTCGGAGTCCAAATACAAAACCTTTTCTATAGTGTCCGGCAAAAGGCGTGGGGCTAGGAGCCGATAGTAAACTGCAATTGAAGCCCATTTATCGACGCGCAAATCCTCGAAGTTGGCCTGACGGACGTCGTAAAATACGATTTTCTCGCAGCCATAATTCGCGGCCAAGGCCTCTAACTTCAGGAGTTCGGAACGGGGAATGGAGCCATGAAAAAAATGAATTCTAATGATAGGATTATGTTCAAGCAAGGAGCAGAGCATCGTCGCCGCATGCGGGAGGAATCGTTCATCACTCGCGCATAGAACCTCAATCACTCTTTCTTCGGCTGCGGCACTATGGACACTACTACCCGCAAATTCTGCTTGGAGCGCCACCATCTCTTAAATCCCATTGAGACCAGCACGAAGATGCCCCCGTTTGCTATCTCGCGTATTGTGTTGGCCGCGAAATTCCGTCGCCACAATATAATATGACGCTGAGTAAAATTGTAAATCGCAACCGGGTGATTTCCCACATGCAAAGGAGATTCTCTTTTTGTGAACTCCAGTATCCCGGTTCAGGACTCGAACATCGCTCGGAAGGCGAGCCCTAATAAATGGGTCGATCACTTTAGCCTGCGGTCAATTAGCCTTGCGACCTCCCGACGTAAGCACACTTTTCAATGCCACATACTCTGGCGTCTTCTCGTTTTGCTCGTCCCACGGGAGCATGATCACATTGCTGGGATCACCACCTTTGTTTAAATAGAGAGCCTGCGAAAAGCCCCAATTATTAAAGGCCGTACAATTCGGCGAATTCACACACGCCGCGAGAATGTCTGAGGCAATCTGGGACGCCTTGTTCCAATCGACCTTGGCACGCGGTGCCTGGATATCGAACTCGGTCACCTGCACCTGTACACCAATATTGGCGTAGTCTCTCATAGACGTCAGAATCTGTTGATAAGTCGGCGCGGATTCCAAATTGAGATGCGACTCCATTCCCGCACAATCAATCGGAATTCCCTCGTCTCTAAAGGCCTTGACAGCGTCTAACATATTTTTGGTTCGATCCGGCATGCTACCCTCATTACCCCAATCGTTCATACACAAGATTGCATCAGGGTCCGCAGCCCGTGCCGTTCGAAAGGCAACACGCAAGTAATCTGCCCGATCCGGATTAGAGCCAATAATGGTCCACTCAATACCGTCCGAATTGAATTTGTTGTTCCAACCCATCACTTCGTTAGTCACATCCCACCACTTAACAACCCCGGGATATTTTTCGCGGTAATGGCCCATCACGGTCCGTATGTGATCGACCAGAATCTCCTCCAGTTGTTGGCCGGAGACTTTCGTGTATTTGGCAGCCGGCATATTTCCGAGCCAATCGGGATTGGCCATTCCCCAAAGCAAATTGTGACCCCTAACTTTCATTTTATGAACGATCGCGTAATCAACGAGCGCATCCCCTGGCTGAAAGTTATAGCGATTGCGGTTCGGATGGATCATCCACCACTTCAGTTGGTTTCCAGGCTCCATCAAATTGAACTCGGCACCGAGTGTCTTCTGTACCCACGGTGTTTCCCAACCGTTGCCGGCCATCGAGTCCTCCATTGATCCGAAGAATAGCCCCGTCCGCGCTGCGTGAGCGCGCAGCGTGTCGCTACTCGGATCTGATTCCGGCAAGTTTGGTGGACGATTGAAAAGGACGGCCTTAGACGGAGACAACCCACCTGTTGTTGCATCCACGCTCGACTCGTCAGCGAACGACCTCCATCCATAGATTTGAATCGCTATCATAAGACAAGCTAGCGATCCCACTTTCCCAACTCCGGCGATTGTCAGACGCATAAGTGAAGCCTCGTATTCACTGGCCAACTCTGGTCATATATTCGGCTTATTTTGAGGCAGAGGATATGCAAAGGGACGAAGAGGATATGCAAAGAGGCGAAGTTGATACCCGCCAAGACGTTTCGGTTTATGCTCAATTTTGCGCGCGCGGACCCTTTGGGTTTTGTCGGTATGCTAAGGCGGCGTGCCGTAGAGCAACTGTCAACACCGCCCCCCGGGGTGGTGCAAACCAAGTTTTCCGACGTCAAATACGAAGTCGACCTGTCGCTTCATCGCCAAATGAAGAAATATTACTTTCACACGCACGAGATGTTCTTGGAGCGAATTTTTAACAGGTTTCTAGCGCCAGGTTCCGTCTTCATCGACATCGGCGCTAATTGTGGATATTGGTCGGCATCCGCGCTCTCCAGAGTAGGGACAAGTGGCGAGGTTCATGCGTTCGAACCGGTGCCACAATATTTCGCTTTTGTTCAGCGTCTGGCGCAGCTTAATCCGAGCTTTAACTTGATGGCTAACAATATCGCTTGTGGAAGCGGGAGGAGCAGTGCTCGCATGGCGATCGTTTTGCCGCGACCAGAAAACTTTGACAACGCCGACATCAATATTGGTTCGAGTTCCTTGACGTCCGGCTTTCTAAGCCACGCAGAGGAGCTTACTGAAAGTATCGACGTCGATATTATCGCCTTAGACGATTATGTCAGCCTCAAATCGATTGACCCGAATAGGATCGGTCTCATCAAGATTGATGTAGAAGGTTACGAGGAGACGGTTCTCAAAGGAATGACCCAACTTCTTTCAAAGGCTGGTCGAAAGGTGCCGGTCCTCTGCGAAATTCTCACGGACCTAACTAGGCCCCAACCACTTGACGGCCGCAAAATTGTTACGCGGATGGAGCGCTTCGGCTACCGCTGCCTCAATGCCACAAATTTAAAGCCGATCGACATCGCGAATTTGTCTTTCGAGGAGAACGTCCTTTGCTTGTAGTATGCTCCGGGTCGATCCCACCTATCATCAAAATCTCGCCTGGTCGAACGGAGCGAAAAGTACGAGGCCTAAGGCAGATCACATTATCGGCCGCCTAGAAACGCGAGATAACGCCTATTATAAACGATGGCTACGAGGAATTGATGCAAAAGCGTTGCCGACTCTGCAAACGCCAAAAACGTTCGCTCCTAATCGTAATGGGCAAGCTCGCCGCAGTTCGACGATCAAATTCACAAAAATTACGGCGCTCCTCCATGATCCGACGTCCTTATCGCCGAGGGACGCGCGCCTTCAGCGCTGCTTTTTCCCTACCATGGGTGGGACGCCTCACATTACCTCTCTAGCTATCCCGACAAAGCTCGACAAGAGCTAAACCAAATGCTTCGCCGGAGTTTTCCCTTATCATTTCCCTATTTATTGCCGGCTTAAATGGCCGGCTAATTAAACGATCCCGCACCGTGCCCAGGCAAGTCAGCAGGTCATTTGCGGTATAACTAGTCATACCGAAAACCGTAACTCCACGCCGCTGCGACTCAGCATGCAGCCAGCTCCCTTTCGTTGTTATAATCAACCGACCGAGGCCAAGCGCTTCGATAAGAATTCCTGACGTCCGGTAAGCATACTCAACTGGATCATAAGGTAATAGAATGCAACTCGCTCTCAAAAATTGCTTAAAATAGTCCGATTTACGATCAAAATCGTCCTTTATCAACTCCACTTGTGGCACAGCTCTTAGGACGCTGACGGCAAACGGGTCTGCCTCAGAAACTGGGGCATGCACCAGAAATCGAGTGTCAGGATATTGCGAGGCAAACGCTGGGATCGCCTGGGCAATGATCGAAGCACCTTTCTCCGGCCTAAGCCCCCCGAAAAAGCCAAAAACTACTCCGGGATCCGGCGACGCAGCTTGATCTAATTTCGGCCATCGTATCGGCACCGGCAGCACCGCGCACTTTTGCTTTAGTTGTTTGGAAATATGGTCCGCAAGCAGACCTGAGTTGGATGCAAGTCGCGCTTTTCCCGTTTCTACGAGTATGCTGGTGGCGGCGCAGGCCGAATCGACGGCCCGCTTACGAACTGCGGTATCCGCGGGGAGATGGTACTCAAGGGGGAACTGAAGTTGCACGCATAATCTTGGACGTTCGGACGTCGATAGAGCTGTGAACCACTGCGCCAATGCACCTAATTGAAACAATGTCGCAGTGTGCATAATCAAAATCGCGTCAGGACCGATATCACACCCATGGATTCTATTCAGATCTCTAATTGTCGCCTCAGTCATCGATCTATAAATATCGTCAAAATTTCCAAGCGCTGGATAAACTCCCTCATCGCAGATCGGCTGCGCGGGAAGTGATAATAAAATTCTCGTTTTGGCATGCAGGTTAGAGTAGAATTTAACGTCGAATTTCGATTTGCACGCTTCCTTTATGATCTGTGCGAATTCCCAATGATGCCCCTGAAATCCTATCAACGACGGATCGAAAACCGTAAGAATTCTCTTTCCCTCAGCCCTCGAACACCGTGACCAAATGCCCAGTGCTTCCCGGCGTGCGACGTAAGCCAGGCGTCGGGGCTTGAACAGTAACGGGCGGGAATTCATTGGATATGCCAGATTAGAGCGCAGTGTTTAGGTTCAGCACAATGGTCCTATCAAGTCTTTTCGCCTCCACACCCCGATGTAACGCGGCTCGCGGTCGATTGGAGCGTCGGAAAGCTTAATTAGAGGCACCGGTAGGTTGAACGGTGGCAGTGTAAGGTCGACATGACGGAATCCGCCGGTGGGTATGTCTGTATTCTCCAAAACGTCGGTATGGTTCGAGATCAGCGCGTACTCTACCGATGACCTGCAGAAATTACTGAGTGCCAGGAAAATATCCTCATTCGAAAGATGCTGGATGCAATCTTTGCATAGCCATATATCAGCCGCATCAAAGGGATCTTTGGTAAGGTCAAATACTCGAAAGTGTCTCGGCGCCTCCTTGCTGAGACGACCGTAGGTTTCGTTCAGCTGAGCAACGAGTGACGGCACGATGTCGCCTCCAATATATTCCAGGCCTGAAGGAAATTTTACAGATTTCATCCAGTTGAAATCGCCACACGGAATGTCAAGCAATCGTCGCGCATTAACCTGAAGCAAGAAGCGCTCGAGCTGTTGGCGGAAAATGGTCGTCGACTCTAGTGTTGATCCTTGCCCAGACAAACTCCGGTCGGCATTGATTACCGGGTTCACCCGCAGCCACAGCTTCTTTTTGTAAATGCATGTGAATTTTTCCGAACTGGATCGATTCGATGCCGCAATGGTTTGAATTTCCGCATATGCTCGCCGGCTGCTGGCATTTAAAAGGCGGCGACGAAAGGATCTCGCAAAAGCCGACGCCAATGCGAGCACTCCATCATTACGTAAGATCTGTCCTGCTTTGTTAAAACCGCGTGCCACGCAAACCTCCGCAAGCTATGCCGGTTTTAGCAACGAATGCAAATCCGTTCTGATTGCGGCCGCCCTGCATTCAGCAGATTGGGAAGTTGCAACTCCGCCATCAGAGATCAAGTGTTAGCTCAGCGCCGCTGTGCGGCCCGAGATGTTCTGCCGGAGCATCGTTCAAGAGACCCGGAACGATGAACAGCTTTCCCTTTCCTTCGTGAAGGAGCTCATTAAAGGATACATGCTCGCACGTCAGTCGGAAGTTCTTGTCGCGGGCCGCATACCACGAGCCTTATAGCATCCGTTTTGTACACCGCGAGGCCGCCAAAAGCCGATCTAACGGGAATTGGAGGATGATCCGGATGGATTCTGAATTGCCTTGAGTGCACGAATTTTTCAACGGCTAGGCGCGCCTTGCGTTTGCGGCATGGAAACGTCGTTGCGCGTCGGACCTCTTCCCAGCAATCATCGGGGCACCATCGGTCATGACGCAGCGCGAAAATATCGTAATAAGCTTGGCGCTGATTCGCGAATATTCCATCCCATTGAAAAGTTGCCTTGGATAAGCTCTCCAAAACGGTGTCGGCACTCAAACAGATGTTCGGGCCGTCAAGATCCATTATTAGAGAGAGAGAGAATTGAGGTTCGGCACGGACCTGCAGTTGCTGCAGGTAAAAATTGCGGGCGGCGGCAATGCGATCAAGCCGCTCCGGGATTGCTCCTGCCAAACCGTCTAGCCATAGCACCTCGCGATTCGCGCTCGAGTTCCTCCAGCCACGCAAGATCGTGTCCGTGTCGTCAATGTTGTCATTGGTGACGATCAACACGAACGAATTTTCGCAGATGGCTTGAAGAGCTTTGATAACATCGAGCGTCTGCTTTAAAGGCGCGGCGGCATTTCGGACCACTCCGCAAATAAAAGTAGAGGGAAGAGCCGTGCGCATTCAGACACTGCCAGTTTTGTTTGAGCGAATAGCAGATGGAAAGACGACACCCCAACCGCTGAGGCCGACGCGAACAATTCCTCATGGATTTAGGAACTCCGACTCGCCCAGTATATCCGTTCATGACAGCGTGGTTTTTTTGAGGAGATCAAGACTTGCTGTCTGCCACAACGATGGCGGTTGAACAGTATAGCGATCTTACGCTGGCTTCTGGAGCGCACGGCGCGACTAAGGATCCAACCGGATCGGCAATAAACCGGTCAAGGCCGCCCTCGTGATCAAGCCGGAAAAATCAAGCTTCCGCCGATTTACCTTTCGATGTGGAAGTCCTTTGCTTATAGTCGGGCCGAGATAGACCGGCATCAAGTCAGTGGTCTGCTCACAATAATCTGGAAAAGTAATATAGTCGACTATTGTTTTCGGGGGCGTGAGTAATATGTCGACCGCTTTAACCGTACTAATTACCACCCGGAACGGTGGTTCCGTTCTCCCGCGAACTCTTGAAGCCTATTGTCGCATCGACAAGCCGTCGCACGCCTGGAAAATGGTAATTGTTGACAACGGCAGCGTCGATGCGACGCCTGAAATACTCACGTCTTTCAGAAAACGCTTGCCGCTCGAGACGTTTCAATATCCGATCGCCGGTCAGAACCGAGCGCGAAATTTCGGCTTAAACTTCATAGAAGGCCGCATGGTAGTTCTTACCGACGATGATGCGGTTCCTGACCCGTCTTTCCTCGCGGCTTGGTCGGAATATTTGGATAGAAAATTTGAATACGAGATACTCGGCGGCTCGATCGATTTGCTCTTCGAATCCCCTCCGCCAAAATGGGTGTTGAAAAATAAAGCACACTTCGCCCTGCAATTCGCCTTCCGTGACTTACCTGAAGGACCTGTAGCCGCCGACGAGGTATTTTCGCCAAATATGGTCGTAAGAGCGTCGGTCTTCAAAAAAGGATTCCGGTTCGCGGAGAATATTGGCCCGAGCGACGATCCGAACTATCCTATGGGAAGCGAAACGGAATTCTGCCGTAGAGCCGCGCGAAACGGCGTGAGAGCGTGGTTCGCTAAGGAGCCTCGGGTTCGACACATCATCCGCAGTAGTCTGCTTTCGAGATCGTCATGGACTAAGCGCTTCTACCGTCACGGGCGTGGCTTCGCTCGGCAAACATGGGAAGCCGGACAGGCTCCCCCGCGGTATATTTTCCGGCCATTCATGATAGATCAGGCATGGCGATTGTACCACCGGCTCAGAATGCTATCGCCCAGCTCAGTGCAGAGTATCCAAAGCATGCAGTCGTACTATTGGAAACAGGGATTCGCGGACGAATGGAAAACGCAACGAGCTGCTGCTGTCACAAGAAGCAGGGTCAAAGATTTGTCTAACGGTCATTCCTGTTCCAGGAAGGAAAGCGACCGTTTGTCCGGAAGGAAGAAAAAGTTATAGATATAAGGAGCTTTTGAGTCTTGACTTGTACCTACCGAAAAATCCGTGACGTCGCAAATCTTGCCTTTGCTGATGAACCGTCCACTGTAATTCAATTCGTTCATGAATTCGAAAAGTTTTGCCGGTCCACCAGGATTGTGCCTTTCTTCACACTCGACGAGTAATACCGGTCGATTTCGGCTGATAATCGAACGCGCTCCCCTCAAGACACTCAATTCATGGCCCTCGACATCGATTTTAATGAAGCCAACATCTCCGTCGACTGCGTCATCTAATTTCGATGTTTGTACTATTTCTGTGTCTAAGCGCGGATGGCTTGTTAATTGCTCCAAAGACGCGAGACCAAAGATTCGTTTGCCATCGACGACGGGTGTTTTGAGCGATGCAGTTCCTCCACGACATGACAGAGCTATCTCATGTACAACCACATTTGACGGGACCGTGCGGCGTAAAAGTCGGGCTAGCTCCTTGCTGGGCTCGAAAGCGTGCACAACAGGTGTCAGTTTGGAGAGTGCTCGCGTGTAGACACCGACATTCGCCCCGACGTCGACGCTTATGCGATCCCTTGGAACGACTCGAGAAAGATAGCTTAGTTCCGCCTCCGCATAACCACTCCGCCACAGGGAATAACGAATAAATTGTTTGGGAAAAAGATTTTTAAGTGCCGTCTTGAAACGTTCCGGTAGCATGGCAGCTCCGCTCGACACCGCCGCACGGGCAACACTGGCCTTTATAGGCCACCCGAATTCCTGAAAGCCCGAAGCTTGATCGCAGTAACGCTATTGCGGGGGCACATCATTCAATTCGACGTTTTTCCATTGCGTCAAGGCCCCTGGTGCTATCCTGACAACGCTATACCCTTAGCCCTATCCGGGGGTTACAAGGGCTCTTTCCGTGGGGACTCGAAATCAACTTATGTCTACGCACAACTGCGGCCATATCATGGAACAACTTAAGCCTCCTCATGAGGGCGTATGGTAAGCATAGGCATTGCGACCGCGGCGGATCGAGAGCGGCAATTGCGATTGAGTCTTGACTTTTCTCAGTGGGATCATATCAACAACGCGATCATGACCAGCCTAGGGTAGATCATGCAAGACGTAATCATCATCGAAGCTGGCCGCACTGAGCGTCACTACTGGCTTGACCTCTGGCGCTACCGCGAGTTGTTCCGGGTATTGGCTTGGCGCGACCTATCTGTTCGGTATAAGCAAACGGTTATAGGCATACTCTGGGCTGTCATTCGCCCGTTTCTTACGATGCTGGTATTGACCATCATTTTCGGACGCATTGCTGGACTGCCAACGGACGGCAATGCACCATACGCCCTCATGGTTTTCGCCGCTATCCTTCCCTGGACTTTATTCTCAACAGGCCTGAGCGAAGCCTCCATTAGCCTGACTAGCAATGAGAAGCTCATTAGCAAAGTCTACTTTCCTCGCTTAATAGTACCAATCGCCACTATCGTCGTTGCATTCGTGGACTTCCTGATCAGCTTTGTCATTTTGCTATTGCTGATGGGATGGTACCGCTTCGCACCAGACTGGCGGATTATTTTTCTCCCTGCGTTTGCCCTTTTGGCCTTTTTCGCCAGCGCCGGACCTTCTCTTTGGATAACCGCACTTAACGTAAAATATCGAGATTTCCGTTACGTTATTCCCTTCATCGTGCAATTTGGCTTGTACGTATCGCCGGTTGGATTCAGTTCAAGCATCGTGCCGCCCCAATGGCGATTGTTATATTCGCTGAATCCTATGGTAGGGGTGATTGATGGTTTCCGCTGGTGCTTGCTGCGCGGCCAAGGTCAACTGTATCTGCCTAGTCTATTCGCCAGCGTAGCTATCACGTCTCTCTTTCTATGGTTCGGAGTAAGTCAGTTCCGAAAGATGGAAAAGAGCTTCGCTGATCTGATTTGAGCGCGAATTACTTCATGTCTGAAAACGCGATTGTCGTTGAAAATCTGTCTAAACGCTATCTGATTGGGCACCGATCGTCCTCGGACGGCGCATACAAATACACGGCGTTGCGGGACGAAATTGGGCGCGAGATCCGCAATTTTGCGCGCAAAGCCGCCGACGTATTTCGGGGCCGACAGATCGTGCAGGGCGATGAAGTCGAAGAGTTCTGGGCGCTTAGAGATGTGAGCTTCGAGGTAAAGCAAGGCGAAGCGATCGGCATCATCGGCCGAAACGGCGCCGGCAAAAGTACGCTGCTCAAGATTCTCAGCCGCATCACGGAGCCTACAAAAGGGCGCGTCGCGCTCCACGGCCGTGTTTCAAGCCTGCTTGAAGTGGGCACGGGCTTCCACCCGGAGCTAACGGGGCGGGAGAACATCTATCTCAACGGCGCCATATTAGGGATGATGCAGAAGGAAATTCGAAGAAAATTCGATGAGATTGTCGATTTTGCTGAAGTCGAAAAGTTCCTAGACACCCCCGTGAAGCACTATTCATCCGGAATGTACGTACGCCTCGCGTTTGCCGTCGCAGCGCACTTGGAGCCGGAGATTCTAATTGTCGATGAAGTGCTCGCAGTTGGTGATGCCGAATTTCAAAAAAAATGCCTCGGCAAAATGGACGAGGTTTCTCGGTCCCAAGGAAGAACAGTATTGTTTGTAAGTCACAATATGGAAGCAGTGCTGAAGCTCTGTTCTACCGGAATCTTTCTGGAGGCGGGATCTATTCGAGTCGCGGGTGACGTTAAGTCGATCGTCCCCGCTTATTTACGCAGTCAGTCATCATCCCCACGCGTGGTTGAATTCTCTAAAAAGCCTCGGATGGGCAATCCAATGACAAAAGCGCAGCTCGTAAGCGCGTCCCCTTCAGACGCGGAAAGCAGCTGGTCAATTCCTTTCGGGAAACCATTGTCGCTTGATTTATCGGTAGATGTCCAACCCTCGGTGTCTAAGGTGGAGCTGGTCATCGCCGTTTTTTCTACGCGAGGCTTTGAGGTAGCGACATGGTCGGATACATGCGGCGGTGCTGATCTACCTCTACGCCCGGGGATCAATACGTATAGAGTAAAATTTCAGCACATGCGCCTCCTGCCCGGCCAATATTACCTCAGCATTGGGCTCGGTTCCGGTCGAGGCTTTGATAACGCGGACTGGATACCGGAGGCTGTGTTGTTCGAAGTCGTTCCGAGTGTTGAATCAGCGGCGATGAATGTGGACTTCTTTGGCGGGGCATTCGTCCCTACGGTCGATATTTTACTCCTGGATTAGCGACAAATCTCGGGCTGAGAAAGCCCGACGTGCAATGACTCGCTGTCCCTGGGTGGTCGTCAACGCACGCACCTATCATGGTACAGGCGGCCCCCAGCAGGGGGTTGCTCTCGATGTTGCTCGCGGGCATCGCTGAATTTGAAAGGGAATTGATCCGCGAGCGCACAGGCGATGGGCGCAAGCGAGCGATGGCCGCGGGGGTGAAGTTCAGCCGGAAACCCAAGCTGTCGGAATATCAGCGCGCCGAGGCAATGAAGCGACGGGCGAACGGGGAGACGCTGGCCGCGATAGCTATCTTCCGCTGCTTCCCCCCACACCCCAGGCGGCTGGGCCCGTTATGGCCTTCGGGCCATCGGATAAGCCGCACCCCACAGTTGCCCAAAATTCACTCTCCGCGTAAAATTCAACGATAGTATCCAGCTCTCAGAAATCCTAACGCAAGCGGTTGCCGTGCACCTACTTTCGTTTTGGCAGCAGCTTCATCGCCCGTCTTCGGATATCGTTAGCATGTCTTGGAGATTAGAGATGATAAGGCGTGTTATCAGGAACATAGATGATGTTTTTTTGAACAAATCAATGCAACGCTACCGTTACAAAAAATCGATTGAAAGACGTGAGGCGGCGCTTTCGGAGGGGCTTGGGTATAAGTTTGTTGTTCATCACAAAAAGCAGGAGTCGGACTTAATATCACAACTATGCGAGAAGTACGGATCCGATAAGGGTGGTGATTGGTTTAACTCTTGCCCATGGTCGTGGCTATCACATACATATGCTTATTACTATTCGAGTCTTTTTGCTCACAACCGTCAAAGCGTCAGAAAAGTTTTTGAGTGTGGTCTCGGAACCAACAATGTGAAATTTGCCTCAAACATGGGCTTGGGCGGCAAGCCAGGAGCGTCTTTGCGAGTTTGGAGGGATTATTTTCCAAACGCTGTAATTTATGGTGCGGATATTGATCGAGATATTCTGTTTGAAGAAGACAGAATCAAGGCCTACTACATAGACCAACGTGACCCTTCTACAATTGAAATCTTTTGGCGGAAAGTCGGAGTAATTGATTTTGACATTATGATAGACGATGGCCTACACACGTTTGATGCGGGTAGTTGTTTGTTTGAGCATTCGATATCAAAAATATCTCAGAACGGGATCTACATTATTGAAGATGTCACGCTTGATGACTTGTTGATGTACAAGACGTTTTTCAGTACTAAGGATTTTGTTGTTGATTACGTGATCATGTTTAGACCGGGCGCCGAGCTTGATAGTAGTCTTGTAGTTATAAAGACGATCATAGTTAGGCGTCGATGGTACGAAATAACGCCCACGCATGATGTAAGGCTGCGTCCATTCTCTTTGCCTGTTGTTGCGCATCCTGAAACCACGCTGGCCCGGGCGCCCCCAAAGCTGTCTCAGACGCATGATCCCAAGCGCCGCACCGGGAGGGTGGGTCTTCTTTTCCTTGACCTGCCACTGAGTATTTCCTCCAGGTGGAGTTAGAGTCCGACCCTTAGGAAGGGCGGACGATGAAGCGGATCAGGTTCACTGAAGAGCAGATCATTGCGGTTCTGCGCGAGCACGAGGCTGGAGCGAAGCTCGGCGATCTGGCACGCAAGCACGGAATCTCGGAAGCCACACTGTACAACTGGAAGGCCAAGTACGGCGGGCTGGACGTGTCGGAGGCGCGGCGGCTGAAGGCGCTGGAGGATGAGAATCGGAAGCTAAAGAAGCTGCTGGCGGAATCGATGCTCGACCAGGCGGCGCTGAAGGAGCTTCTGACAAAAAAATGGTAGGGCCCGCCGCCAAGCGCGAGGCTGTTGCTCATCTGCGCAGCGTGCTGGAGATGAGCGAGCGTCGGGGCTGCACCATCGTAGCCGCTGATCGCAAGAAGATCCGCTATCGATCGCGTCGGCCGCCCGATGTCGAGCTACGCGCCCGTCTGCGCGATCTCGCCAACCAGCGCCGCCGGTTCGGCTACCGTCGGCTGTTCATCCTGCTGCGGGAACAGGGCGAGCCCTCAGGCATCAACCGCATCTTCCGGCTCTACCAGGAGGAAGGGCTCACAGTACGCAAACGCAAGATTCGGCGACGAGCGGTGGAACACCTACCCCGATCGTGATTGAAGCCAAGGCCAACGCACGTTGGTTGCTAGACTTTGTCCACGATCAGTTCGCCCTTGGCCGGCGTTTCCGTATTCTCAACATCGTGGATGATGTGACGCGCGAATGCCTGGCGG
>Ga0182015_10004118_pt1 | contig 15866 bp, 10 predicted proteins | sample 712P3MmetaG_FD_120478 | JGI IMG/M metagenome (GOLD analysis project Ga0182015, IMG submission 120478) | Permafrost microbial communities from Stordalen Mire, Sweden - 712P3M metaG | ecosystem: Environmental > Terrestrial > Soil > Wetlands > Permafrost | place: Sweden: Stordalen | collected... | reverse complement strand
TGGTAATGGAGATGCCTCCGTTCTCCGTGTGAAGCTGGGCAGCAAGATGGCGGGGCACGTGTAGACGATAGTTGACATACCAGCTACGGCGAGACAAACCCCACGTCGTTGGTCCGTCGGCGTGGATAGTGCCCGAGGTGACGATCTTCACCTCGCGTACGAGCGACATCGCTTCGTCGCGGTCTGCACCCTGCCCAATGACCCGCGCTTCCAGGGCGATATCCTGGCGCTCTTCGCCAATGACTTCAATCCCGTCATTCTTTCCCGACACACTGAGCTGCCCATTGCTTAATGGCAATGTTGTGCGTCTGAGCTCGCAAACACGGTCCTGATGACCGAGCCAGCCATTGTTGTGGGTATTGCCTTCGTCGCCCTCGCACGGGCCGATCGTGAACGATTGCGCGGAGAGACGGCCTGCAAAGAGCAAAACGAAGAGACATCCGACGACAAATTTGCGCATCAATACCCTCCTAAGTAAGGAAGCTACGAAACTGATACGCAAGGCGGAGCCACTCGGTTCCGCAAATATTAAGAGGGCCTATAGGCACTGCTCTGGCGGCACGTCCGAAGAGGGGTCCGGAATTGTCTCACTGGCTATTCGCAGAACACGTTTTCTCAGGCTATCCGGAACCGAATAAAGGGGCTGCGCTCGTTTTAAGAGGCAGGATAATTCTTCTTCTGCTTCAAGTACCTGGCGGCAATCCGGGCATTGCTCCAGGTGAGCGCGAAGTTCGATGATACGCGGGCCTTGAAGCTCGCTGTCGAGGTAAAGCCGGACTGCCCCGCAATAATCACCACAATCTTTCATTTCGCACCCCCCTGAGATGGCATCGGGCCCGTGAGCGCAGAGGAAAGGATCACTCGAAGCTTAGAGCGCGCTCTTGCCAGTCGCGACATCACTGTCCCTGCAGGACAATTCAGAAGAGCCGCGATTTCCTGGTACGAGAGCTCTTCAAATTCCCGAAGCAAAATGATCTCCCGGAACTCGGTAGTTTGGAGGGGAAGCTCCCCCTGGAATTCAACTCTGATTCTGCAGCGGACATTGCAGCGTGGTTTGCCGGCAAAGTACCTTTCCACTCCCAATTGCCGGCCTCACAGCTTGGGGCAAATGTAGATCCGGCATTTCGCCTGACCGGTAGCCGGGTTCTGTCCTTCAGGGGCGGGCACGCTGCAATAGTCACCTACCACTCAAAGAGAGAGGAGATCAGCTTGCTGGTTGCCTCCGACAAATCAGCCACAGCCGGCGGCGGAGATGCACTACGATCTAACGGATTGACCTTTTACTTCACTTCAAAAGGCGGATTCAACGTCGTGACCTGGACCAATCATGGCCTCACGCCATTGGTGACTTCCCTGCATGGATCCGCGCAGCATTCCTGCCTGGTATGTCATCAAAACTTTGCCAATCGCAACGAGTTCCGATGACCGGGATTTCTCGCTGACGCTCTTGCGGGCACGGGCTATATCCGAGCCTGCGTGAGAACTCGAAAAGCGGGGATCAGTGCGGAGAAATTCGGGAGCGGGCAAGAGGGAGGGGCTAAGCCCGACATATTCTCAATCGTTTACGGCCCGACTAAAGTCGTGCCCTGCTACAAAACAGAGCATTTCCGCAACCCGTAAAGCTGTTTCCCGAGACAAAATCGAGTTCTCACGCAGGCTCTATATCCCCGCCACAATCGTCGGGTGCCCCATCCTTCGCGCTTTTTGCGAAGGGTGGGATACCACTGCTCTGCTGCTTATCCCACCCTTCGCAAAAAGCGCGAAGGATGGGGCACCCGATCATTTGTGATTGGGGGGTTAGGCATTGCGGCATGAGTAGAACGCGCCCATCAGGGCAGCGATATTTGATACAGATTCCGGTGTACCGTGGTGTTCACATAGGCATAATACGAAGGGGTCTTGCCGGGTACAAGGTGTGCGCGGTTTACCGATTGTGAGCCGGGCATAGTGCTCGCGTCGGCGGACGCGACGATGCCTTCTGGGGGAAATTTTGGCAAGGTTTCTCCTGCACCGAGGGGTATCGCCAGACTTCTTCCTGGGCTGGTGCGCGACGCCTCTTCGACCACAATAAAAAGGAACTTGCCGGTCGATGACCAGGTGGGACCGCAAGGGCGGTTGCACACGACCTGTGCAGGTCCGCCTTCGACGGGAATTGCCTGGAGCACAACACCTTTTCCCTCTGGAAGGGGAACCGATGCCATGATCCAAAGCCCGCCGGGAGAGATAGTCTGCAGGGAATCAATCGGATACGGGACAACTTTCGAACGCCCGGAACCATCCTGGTTCATCTGGCCCACGTAGTTGGCGTTCCCCTCTGTGAATTCAAATAAGATTTGTCCCCGTGGGCCGAAATGCGGAGACGTGTCGCCGGGAAGACCGATCTGCCTGGCAGGAGAGCTTCGGTCCATAGGCGCCAACCACAATTGCGATTTTCCGCCCGGCACACGAGCGGCATAGACCAGCTGTTTACCGTCCGGCGATACATTGTAGGCAGTCATGGAAACGCCCGGGAACACCGCTTCACTCTTCCCGGACTCAACCATCATTCGCCAAAGCTCGGGGCCCGCTCCCGCTCCCGCTCCCGCGGCCTGATGCCACATAAGATAGTAAAGGGTGTTGTCGTCGGCACTAAACGAGGGGGGCGAGGGTTTATCGACGACTTCTCCCTCCGATGACAAAGATCTCTCGCCACCTGAGTCGTGAATCCAGATGGCGCTTTCATGCACTCCCATGGAGGTGATGAGCGATCGGCCATCCGGCGCCACCGCGAGTCCTTCTTCCTCAGTAGGGCCAGACGTGATTTGCTCCGGATCACCGCTGGGAAATCGCTGTCGCCACAAGTGGCTGCGCCCGTCGACGGTAGCCGCGAAATACATCCATGAGTTATCAGGAGACCAGCCTGCCGATGTACACGCGCCTGCCGGACCAATCGATCGGCTTTGTGTGCCACCGTCGAGCGAGATGAGCCGGCAACCCGTAAATTGCCCTGTCCCATCCATCTCCACGACCAAAGCCGATTTGCGATCGGGAGAAGCGTAGGAGTAATGAGCCATGGCCCGTTCATGCGCGGGGAAATACAGGTCGCGAACTTTTTCATTGGTAAGCGTTTCGGTGACAATTCCCATATGCAGGCCGGAACGAACTCGGGAAAAGAGAATCTGGCCCGGGTCAAGCCAGGTAAGCCCGGCGGCGTTGTTCAGGAAGAGTTGGGAGTCCCCGCCCAGCACCGAGACGGTGTAGGTCGACCAAGGGGGAACAACCGCAGTGTAGGCGATCTTGGACCCATCCGGCGAAAAGGCCAAACCGTATTTCACTCGACGGTCGTCTGTCAGCTGCCTGGCTTCTCCATTGGGAAGCATTTTCACATAGATCTGATCGGCCGACAGGAAGCTGGTGCTTCCGCGGATGAACGCAACCACTCGCCCGTCCGGTGATAAAGCGGGTGCGGTAGCGGAATCTGTAAAGTCGGTGAGCTGTGTGTACTTCACGACAGCGGGATGGTCGAAACGAAAGAAGTAAAACGCCAGGGCGATCAAACCTGCGGCCGCACAGATGCCGGCTGCGAGAAGCCAGGGAGCCCACTTTCGGAGACTCTGATTTGATGGGGCGGTCTGGCCACTGCCTGCATTGGCTTGCGCTAAGCCGGCAAACACGCGGCGTCTCTCTTCAGAATCGGGGGAGAGAAAGCTCTCGACTGCTCGAGTCATCGACCCCGCGACCGGCCCGGATCGCAGCGCGGGCGCGGCAGCGAGCGCTCCCGTTTTTGAACTCGCGGGCCGCTCACCGGTAAACACCTGATGCAGCACGACGCCGAGGGCAAAAATGTCGCTGGCTTCGCTCGGTGGCTCTCCGCGAAAAAGTTCGGGAGCCATGTAGCCGGGGGTTCCGGCGATCATCCCCACGCTCTGCGTGGTCGTCTCCGCTTGATGAAGACGGGCCAGCCCGAAATCCATGATGGAAACGTTGAACCGATCTCCGGCCCGCTCGAGCATGATGTTGTTTGGTTTGAGGTCGCGATGAATGATCCCGGCGGCGTGCAGCGCGGCAACACCAGAGATCAGTTGCCGCGCAATTTCGACCGCTTCCGGGTTGGCTGGCTGGCTGCGTGCGATTCTAAGCCAGGCTTCGAGCGTTGGCCCCTGGAGCAGTTTCATGGTCAGGAAGAGAAAGGGGGGTCCTGGATCCTGGCAACGAAAGATCTCATAGATAGGGCACAGGTTCGGATGAACCACTTTGCGGGCCAGAATGACCTCTCGTTCAAAACGACGCAGGCTGCTGGTATCCGCAGCGATCTCCGGTCGGATGATCTTGAGCGCAACGCGATCGTTCTGGAGAAACTGGTCTCTCACCTCGTAGACTTCGCCCATTCCGCCGCGAGCGATAAAGCGAACGACCAGAAAGCGGGCGGCAATGATTTGTCCGGGTTGAAAGCGTTCTGAACTTTCCGGCAGCGTCGTTTGTTCGAGGCTCTCGAAGCCCGGCGATGATGCTTCGTTCGGTTGGCCAAATGCGGGCTTTCCCAGAAAACTGCCAAGGCGATCGTTGTCGAGAAGCAATCCCTCCACCAAGCGACGAAGCTCCGGCGCCTCGCGGCACGCCTGATCGAGAAATGCCGACCGGCTCTCAGGCGGCAAGTCGAGAGCCGCTCCAAACAATTTCTCGGCGGATTGCTCCTGTTCGGCCATTCCCATCGCTCCGCCCGGTTGTGGCAGCAATTTACCGTCAATCTACAACATAACCCGCTGAGTGCTCCAGCAATGCTTGAAAATGGCTCTATTCACGCAACTGGCCGCACATCCCGAAGACTTCGAGACGCTGGTCATCGGGATTAAGTGACGTCCAGATTGGAGGCCGCTCATGCCTGCACCCCGCTCTCATGGACTTCCCAGCCCTACGGTCTGCGCAAGTATTGTCATTGCGATGCTGGCGATGATTGTTATACCAGCAGCGATTACACTCGAAACCGTCCAGCATCCCGCTCCGCTCCAGCACGTGGACCAGGGCTCCACACCTCATGGATACACGTTTAGCCTGCTGCTCTTTATCGTCCCCAGCACTGTCATCGGCGTCTGGTTCATACCGAGGGAGGAATTGCACATCCCTCGGCGCGCTTTCTGTTGGACCCTCGCCATTCTTGTCCCGCTAGGCTTCTTACTCGATTTCGTCTTCGCCCAGTGGTTCTTCGAGTATCCGAACCATGGCGCGACCTTGGGTATCTCTGCTCCCGCGCTCGGCCGACCCGTTCCAGTTGAAGAATATGTCTTCTATTTCACTGGCTTCCTCACCATTCTTCTTCTCTACGTGTGGCTGGGAGAGTTCTGGCTGGCGGCTTACAACGTCATCGACTACCCCGGCGAGTCGAAAAAGGTGAGTCGCCTGCTGCAATTTCATCCCTGGTCTCTGGTGGGAGCTGCGGCCCCAATTGCTGCTGCCTGGTTTTACAAAAAGCATTTCGCCCTTGCCGACGATCGCCCGGGGTTTCCTGGTTACTTCACATTTCTGGTGGCGGGAGCGCTGCTTCCCGCGGTGAGCTTCTTCCCGGTTGCGAAGCGCTTCATCAATTGGCGTGCACTTAGCCTCACGCTCTTTTTTATGCTGCTTGTCAGCCTGCTTTGGGAAGCTACCCTCGCTGTTCCCTACCAGTGGTGGAATTTCCAGCACCGTCAGATGATGGGCCTGTTTGTCAGCGCCTGGTCAGAGTTACCCATAGAAGAAATTTGTGTCTGGATCGCAGTTACCTATGCCACAGCCATTGTCTTTGAGGTGGTCAAGGTCTGGCTGGCATCAGAACGACCGATACGCGAGGCGATGCTGGGCCAGAAGGGAGGCGGCTGACTCAGTAGGGCCACGTTGTCCACATGGGGACAGCGGGTGTGCGATTCCGGACAGGCACCCATTTCGGAAGTTCCTGTCAGCGCAAAATACGCGGCAACTCCTGCAGATTTGCTTCAGTAGGCTTGGCATCCAAAGTGCCCACACTGCTCACCAGTATGACCGCTCAGCACGACTGGTCAACGCCGCAACCGAAAGAACCGAGGGCTCCCGATTTCCCAACGGTTCGCGAAATGAAGTACGGCGCTGTGGAGAAATTCAACGCATGAGAAAGCTACGGCAAAGTGTCCTCTCTTGTTTTTTCCTGCTTGCGCCGCAATGGGCCATGGCGCAGCACACGTCGTTGATTGCGACCTGGACGGCCAGTGCGATGGCTGCGGACCCGGACCCAGCCGAGCCGTTGTTGAAGATAGACGGGCAGACGGTAAGGGAGCGTGCAAGGATATCCATTGGAGGTTCGCGGATTTGTATCCGTCTCACGAACGAATACGGCTCGACTCCCCTCGTGATTGGTTCGGCGACGGTTGCGACGCCGATTGATTTGGCGAGGCTCCAGGCAGGCTCGATTCGCACTGTCACCTTCGGCGGCCATTCTTCGGTCACCATACCGGCAGGGGCACCGGCCCTGAGCGATCCGGTCGACTTTTCGATCGCCCCTGGCGCCGAGATTAGCCTCAGTCTCTATTTCCCGCACCGCGTCGCTACCCCGACGGTGCATTCGCTCGCGCTCAAGCGGGCCGTCGTCTCGCAGCATGGCGACCAGACCAGGACGGAAAGGATAGAAGGGGGAGCCACCACTGAGTCCTCAGTCGCATTCAGCGCTGTGCTGGTTCCCGCTCAACCGGCCCAGCGGCTGGTGGTGGCGTTCGGGGATTCGCTCGTCGACGGAGACAAGTCCACCGTGGATGCAGACCGCAATTGGCCGAGCGACCTCATCCGTCGTCTGCGCCTGGTGCAGGGGGATTCGAAGGTGGCGGTCGTGAATGAGGGCATCGTCGGAAATCGCCTGCTAAGCGACGGCTTCGGCACAAGCGGGTTGGCCCGCTTCGACTGGGACGCCCTGGCGATCCCCGGCGTAACCCATATTGTGCTGCTCGAAGGAATCAATGACATCAGTTTTCCTGGAGCCAAACTGGGCGGTGAGTATCTCGCCGATCCAGCAGATATGCGCAGCGCGGAGGACGTGATTCAGGCGTATCGGCAGCTCATCTCTCGCGCGCACGCACGCGGCATCAAGCTGATTGGCGCAACCATGACTCCCTGCGAGGGTATGCCGCTTCCCGGCTACTATTCAGAATCGAAGGAAGCGTTGCGCCAGACGGTCAACAAATGGATCAGAACCAGTGCATCGTTCGATGGTGTGATCGACTTCGATGTGGTTTTGCGCGATCCGGATCATCCCAGCAGGGTCTTGCCGCGCTTTGCTTCATCAGACCACCTCCATCCTAATGACGCGGGATATCAGGCTATGGCAGACGCGATCGATCTCAGTCTTTTTTGATAGCCTGACGCTTTTTCGGGTCTGAGGGCAGCAGCAGTTGTTGGCTGCTTCTCGATCGCACAGTCCGCTGCACTTTCGCGAGACCTCCCTGCATTTTTTGCTTGTTTTGCTGCATGCCACTGGCCAAGTCTCTCCCGGCGCCTGAAGCTCGAACCGAGAGTCGACCATGGCCCCCTTCACGCTGGAGATTAACGACCGCCAACAAATCGTAGATGCCGATCCGGAGATGCCCTTGCTATGGGTGCTGCGCGACCTGCTCAACATGACCGGCACGAAATACGGTTGCGGCATCGGGCTTTGCGGAGCCTGCACCGTCCACATGGACGGCGCCGCAATCCGCTCCTGCCAGACATCCCTCGCAAGTGCGGCAGGCAGGCGAATCGTGACCATCGAAGGACTTGCTTCCAACGGTCTCCATCCAGTACAAGAGGCATGGATCGCTGAACAGGTGCCGCAGTGCGGCTACTGCCAACCGGGACAGATCATGTCCGCCGCCGCGTTGCTCGCTCGGAATCCTCACCCGGCCGATGCGGATGTCGACCAGGCGATGGCCGGCAATCTGTGCCGCTGCGCCACCTACTTTCGCATTCGCAACGCCATTCGCCGTGCGGCAGCGGAAACCCACGCATGAGCACCAAACCCAGCCCGCCGCATGCAAAGAGCAGAGCCGCCATCTCGCGCCGCACCTTCCTCACCACCTCCGCGGCCGCGGGCGGAGCCCTGGTCGTAGGTCTCACGCTGCGCGGCCGACTTCACCTTCCCTCTTCCGACCAATCCCAGGACCCGTTTAGCGCCTGGATTCGCATCCATCCCGACGGAGAAACCCAGCTCGTTCTGAACAAGTCTGAGATGGGCCAGGGAGTCTTCACCGCATTGCCCATGATCCTCGCTGAAGAGGCGGAGATCGATTTCGCGCGCATCACCGTCGTTCAGGCCGACAACGCCGATGGCACTGGTGGGAGCGGATCCGTGTGGGAGGGTTACAAACCTCTGCGCCAGGCTGGAGCACAGGTCCGCGAGGTCCTTATTGCTGCGGGGGCTCGTCGGTGGAGAGTGCCCCCCAACGAATGCCGCGCCCGCAACAGCCAGGTCGTCCACACACCTTCTGGCCGCAGCCTTTCCTACGCCGAACTGGTCGAAAACGCGCGCCGGCTTCCCCTACCCGACCCCAACACCGTGCGCCTCAAGGACGCCAAAGACTTCACCCTGCTCGGCCGCTCGATCCCTCACCTCGACATCCCCGACAAGGTGAAGGGAGCAGCCCGGTTCGGCCTCGACGTTCGTCTCCCCGGCATGGTCTACGCCGTCGTAGCCCAATGCCCCTACTTTCGCGGCGACTTGCTCCGCTTCGACGCCACCAGAGCCAAGGCAATCACCGGCGTTCTCGATATTTTCGAGATCCCCACCGATCCCGGCTCGGCGAACAAAAACACGCGCGAAGTTGCCGTGGTCGCTGCCAATACCTGGGCCGCCATGCAGGGCCGTAAAGCACTGGAGCTCGAATGGAAGCCTGGGCAGTACCACGATGAGTCTACCGAGTCCCTCACCGCACAGCTACGAGCGGGCCTCGATGCCCAGGAGTACTGGAACTCCACCAACACTACCCTTAACCCTGATACGGTCCCCGCAGCGAAACGTATCGAAAGCGATTACGAATTTCCCTTCCTCGCCCATGCCACCATGGAGCCCATGAACATTACGGTCAGGCTCAGCGATGGCCGCTGCGAGATATGGTCTCCGACCCAGACCGGCGGAGGAACCCAGCAGCATGCCGCCAAAATCCTCGGCATCGATAAGCGCGACGTAACCGTCCACGTCACCTTCATGGGGGGAGGCTTAGGGCGCCGCTTCGGCTCACCTTACGATCACCAGGCACTGCAGATCGCGCGGCGTATCCAGCGGCCTGTCCAACTCGTTTGGACCCGCGAAGATGACTTCACTCATGACCGCTACCGCCCCGCCTGCATGCACCGCCTTCGCGGCGGCATCGATGAGGAAGGAAACCTGGTTGCGTGGACCGACCGCATGGCTGACACCACCATTATCGGCCAAAGCGATCCCAAGCAAGCGCAGGCGTACGAGCTCGGGGGAGCCCTCGATCAACCGTACCTGGCACAGCATTTCCGAATGTCGTATGTGCCGGTCGAGAGCGGCGCTACGCGGGGAGCGTGGCGCGGGGTTGAGATCGCCTTCAACGTTTTTTCTGTCGAGTGCTTTGTCGACGAACTGGCTCATCTGGCCGGACAAGATCCCTACCTCTTCCGCCGACGCCTGCTGACGAGGGCGGCCGTCCACTCGACCGCACGCAGATCAAACTTCGACGGAACACTGGCCGATCCCACGCGTGTGATCGACATGCTGGACCTGGTCACTGAAAAGGCCGGCTGGGATAAGCCGCTCGGGCCCAACCGTGGCCGCGGTATCTCTTGCTTCTTCTCCAAGACCAGCTACCTTGCCCAAGTCGCCGAGGTCACGGTCAAGGATGGCAAGCTCGGCGTCGACCGCGTCATCACGGTGGTCGACCCTGGCCGGGTTATCAACATGAACGGCATCCGTGCGCAGATTGAGGGTGCTGTGCTGATGGGGCTGAGCGCCGCCCTTAAAGAGCGCGTTACGGTCAAGAACGGGATGATTCAACAACAGAACTTCAATAGCTATGAAGTGCTGCGGATGCCCGATGCCCCGCAGCTCGAGACCCATCTCGTGGAAAGCGGCCGTCCTCCCGGCGGTATGGGCGAGCCGCCGCTCGCGCTCATCGGCCCCAGCGTTGGCAACGCTATCTTCGCCGCTACAGGAAAGCGCCTGCGCAAACTTCCCTTTCAACTTGATGAGGTGTCATCTTGAAAGCCGTCAGCTAATTAGTTTCTTCGTGCCGTTGCCACCAGGTACCACGCCGGCCAGCTTAACGCCCAATTAGGAATCCACGCACCGCTGCTGCTCCACAGGGGAACCGTCAGTGCCGTTACTCCCATGGCGAGAGCGACAGCTGCGCCCGGTTTGATCCGGACTATCTGTAAGCCTCGGCGCGCTCCCCAAAGCGCAGCCGGCAAAAACAGCAGCAGGCAAAGCCGGGATAGGCTTTCCACCCGGAATCTTTCCAGGCAGAACAAGCAAGGAGCGAACGACAAAGCCGCACTGACCCAAACGGTGCGCCGGGAGATCGACCCAACCACGAAACCACCCGTCCAGGACCAGGCCATCAAAAGCAGGACGTTGCAAAGGAACAAAGCCAATCCAGGGCCCACGCTAAGGCCGGTCGCGTGGCGGATGGTCACGTCTCCAAATTGTTGGTAGGTGCGACTTACGGAGAGGGAAAATCCCATCAGGAGAAAGCTTCCAGGCAATGCGAGCCCAAAGGCTGCCAACCAGGGGCGCCAGTTGGTCCACAAAGCCGCCTCCCGCCGTATAACGAGGCCGACAACAGCAAGCAGCGATTGCCATGGGCTTTCGCCGCTTTCCAGCAAATCTCCCTGCACCGCGTCGCGTTCGTCGCGCTCCAATAGATGGGAGACGAGATCGAATAAGCCGGTCGTTATATAGGGCTCGTTGGTCATGACGGCACCCGCGCTTTGTTCGTGGCCCACGATACTCCGCGGCTGGCGCTGGTGATGGCGTCGTAGAAGTCTTTTGCGGCCTGCATCCCTTTCGCAGTCACACGAACCATGCGTTTGGCGCGGCCACCCCGTTGTGCTGTGGCCTCGCCCATCCAGGTCTTCAGAAAGCCCTTGGTTTCCAGGCGATCGATCGTGGTGTAGAGCGCACCGATGGAACACTTGCGCCCGGTCACTGTGGTCAGTTCTTCGCGAATCACGGCGCCATAGGCCTCGTTGCCGAGCCGCGCGGCAGTCGTAATTAGCAGGTATTCAAATTCACCCAGCATGGTTAGAGCTACATTGTGATACTAATCGACGGCCACGTCAAGGGCGGATCAGACTTTGAATGGGTGGCCCAGGTCTCGCTTTTGAGACCTGGGTTTCTCTTAGCAAATGGATCCTGGCCGGAATACCCAGGTCTCAAAAGCGAGACCTGGGCCACCCACTCAATATTCGCCCGCGTAATTTTCATCTTCTTAGGTGGGCCTCAGACCGGTCAAAACACCGGCCTGGCACTTTCCACAATAAGTACATTATTTCCACGCTCAAAAATTCATGGACGCCCAGGAAACTCGCGTGCAATTGAGTATTATCAAAAACAACGGGAGAGAAATCTTCCAGCAGGAGAGAGTAGACGAAGGCCACCACGAGACCGGTAACGAGCTCGCGGAGGGCGCGAGGAAGCTCTCAACGGCGTCTTGATGTTGGAATGGCGAGGAAACGCAGACGAAAGTCCGTGGGTCCGAATCGTTCCGGATGATAGACAATGTGACCTGGAAACCGAACCAGGTCTTCGAAAAATCGGAAAGCAGAGGGCGACATCTCCAAAGGATGTTGCCCTTTTGCTTTTTGCATGCGGTCTCTATTCAGCGCGCAAGGTCTCTGCGGGATTGATCGCTGCAACTCGCAGGGTGGGCACAATAGCAGCGACGAAGGTGACAGCCAATAGGATCAGAACCACAGCAAAAATGGTGCGGAGATCATACACACCGACCCCGTAAAGCACGCTGTGCATCGCCCGCAATGCTCCCGTACACAGAACCAGGCCCACGATAAGTCCCAACGTAGACGCCCGTAGCCCGGGCGCTCCCACATGCACCATCGCCTGACGTATGGTGGAACCCAGAGCGACGCGGATGCCGATTTCCCGCGTCTTCTGGGCCACGATATTGGCCACGAGCGAAAAGATCCCGACACCGCTCAACAGCAGAGCAAGAGCCGCCATCACTCCCAGCAGCGCAACTTCCACACGCTGTATCGCCAGGGTCTTCGCCAGCAGATCACGCATACTGTAGAAGCCTGAGAAGGGGAGATTCGGATCGACGCTCGCCATGGCGCGCTCCATCTGCGCGGGCAATCCCTCGACTGGGCCCGCGGTGCGAACGATCCAGCTTGGTTGAAACCAGCCATGGACGAGCGAAAGGTGTTGCGCATCCACCTGCGTGGCAGGAACGTACATTGTCTCTTCATCGGACAGCGGCGCAGCAGGATCGATGCCGGGCGGAACGGCCACATCTTCCACTACCCCGACAATGAGAATGTCTTTGTTCAGATGGAAGCCAACCGGACTGGCGCCATGAAAATATTTGCGCGCAAAGGTCCGGTTGACCATGGCCACTTGCTGCGTATCGGGGCCATCCGCGTCGGAAAAGGAGCGCCCCATCAGAATAGGAATCTGCAGGGCCGCGAAATAACCAGGTGTGGTATAAACCTCATCGACCGTGACTGCCTGCCCTGCCTGCTTTCCATCACTGATGGTCAACCCGTTAATCAAAGTGCGCTCATACGGCAAACTCAGGCCAACGGCGGCCTGTTGCACGCCAGGAATCTGGCGCATGGCAGCGGTACTCTCATTGAGCAGCTTTTGGAAAGCAGACGGGTCGTGATAACGCACATCATCGAGCGATGCTTTTGCCGTCATCACTCCCGACGGATTGAATCCCGCCGGCAAGGTCTGCAGATGGATGAGCGTGCGAATCAAAAGTCCCGAAGCAGCCAGCAATACTACGGTCAACGCCGTCTCGCTGACAATCAAAGCCTGTCGCAGACGCAAATGCTCGCCGGCGGTCGTGGTGCGACTGCCAATGGCAGATCGCAGATCGAATGTTCGCGTCGTGAGTGCCGGCAGCATGCCAAAAAGAACGCTGGTCAACAAAGAGAGAAAAACTGTAAACGCCAGCACCCGGCCATCGAGCGGTACGCCGGCGACAGGAAGGAAATGTTCGGGTAGAAGCAGGAGCAGTCCGCGTATTGCAGCGAAACCCACCGCTACCCCTGCCGCTCCGCCTGCCAATGCCAACAATAGGTTTTCAATCCAAAGTTGCTTTTCAATTTGCCAGCGCGAAGCGCCCAACGCCAGCCGGGTAGCAAATTCCGGTGTTCGTCGCAGCATGCGCACCAAGGTCAGACCGGCGAGATTGGCACATGCAATCAGCAGGATGAATCCTGCTGCCAGCATCAACGTCAACACTTGTGGGCGCACCTTGGCCGTCTGCCCTTCTTGCAGGGGAACGGTATGGAAACTGACCGTCGCGCCGGGGTTGTTGGCTTGTTCATAGCGATTGGTGCGGAGAGCCCAGGCATGGTTAATCTCTGCATCTGCCTGCTGCCAGGTCGCACCATCGCGCAGCCGGATGATGGCATCAAAGTTCGTTCCCGCTCCTTCGCCCTCACGGCTGGGCTGAAGCGGCGTATAGACGTCGGCATTCAAGGGAGTGATTGTGTTCTCAGCGAGCACACCGATGACGGTGTATGGTTCGCCTCGTAACAGAATTTTGGCGCCCAGAATCTTTGGATTGGAAGCGAATGTGCTTCGCCATAAACCGTAGCTCAAGATGGCGGCTTGTGGTCCGTTTGGACGGTCCTCCCCTTCCGAAAAGTTCCGGCCTAAAAAAGGATGAATCCCGAGTACGTCGAGGTAGTGGGCAGAAATGCGTCCCGCACGCAAATACCGGATCTGGGAATCCGCCTGCAGATTCATGCCCGACGCTCGCGGAAATGAGACGGCCGCCACAAGCGAAGGGACATTGTCGCGCAGCAACTCGAATTGCTCGCCGTTTACATGGTGTCTCTCATAGGAGGCAATGGGACCGGTGATTCGGGTAAAAATTGTGCCCATCCGTTCGGGATGCGGATAAGGGAGGCTCTTCAGCATGAGCACATTGACGATGGAAAAAATCGCGGTGTTGACGCCGATGGAAAGCGCTAGTGTAACAATCACCGTTATCGTGAAACCCGGGTTGCGCCAAAACTGCCGCACTCCGTAGCGTACGTCGTACCAGATACGCTCCGCACTGGACCCGGCACGGCGTTCCCTTACTGCCTGTTTTACCTGCTCGATGCCGCCAAAGTCGGCCATAGCCGTGCGGTGGGCTTCGGACGCAGACATACCGCCGGCGATTCGTTCATCGGCCATCATGGTTACGCAGGCCCGGACTTCTTCGTCCAGTTGGATCTCAACCTGCTCCTTGCGAAAGAGATTTCGCAGCATGCTGTGGATGCGGGACCAGAGTTTCATCATCCCCTCCCCTAGGTTGCCTTCAAGGCATTTGCCATGGCGACGGCCACCCTTGCCCATTCTTCCTTTTCAACTTCCAGCTGGCCTTTGCCTGCCCTGGTGATGCGATAGAACTTCGCGCGCCGGTTATTTTCCGATTCCCCCCAGAAAGAACTCAGCCAACCAGCCTCTTCCATGCGGTGAAGAGCCGGAAACAAAGAACCAGGCTTGACCAGAAATGTCCCGTGAGTAATTTGCTCAATGCGACGTGAAACGCCCAGTCCGTGGAGTTCTCCCGTGCCCAGCGCCTTGAGAATCAGCAGATCGAGTGTGCCTTGCAGGAGATTTGTTTGCTTTGAGCTCATCCGGCTTTCCTATCGAAACTCTATACGAGAGTGTACTTTTTCATACAGAATGTCAATAGGAGCCCTTAGCCCCACGTTATCTGGTCGAAGATCGCTCGCAGGCGTTTTCCTTTTTCCAGATTGATACTTTCAATGAAGGCTATCCGGCCCTGCAGATGTTCATGGAAGTGGGGATGCGCTTCAAGGTTCTGGGTTTCTGGAGAGTGGCGCACGCAATTGGTAAGTATTGCCTTCAACAGGTCGAACTGGGGCCGCCTGACGTTGAGTCTCTGATTGGTCACCAGGCCGGCAAGGTGCTGGCGCGTTGATTGGCGCATGATGCGCGTCTTGCGGTGCTGGACAGTAAAGCCTTCCTCCCCAAGGATGGCTGCCACATAAATAGCGAAACGTTCCACACAGCGCGCGAAGCCCTCACCGCCTGAGAAAGCAAGGTCGTCTGCATAACGCGTGTACGTAGCACCGGCGGATTGGGCGAGCCCGCTTAGCCGGCAATCGAGACGGTAGCTGCACAGATTCGCAAGCGAGGGTGAAGTAGGCGCGCCCTGCGGCAAATGCGGCCTCGCGTACATGCCCTGCACCCCCCACAGCTCCCCTGGGCCCAGCACGCGATCCGGTTGCCTGATCACGTCGCGCCAGATGCTGCGCGGCACGGCGTTGGTCACGAGACCGCCGAGCAGGTCGGCAACCGTCTCCGGGTAACCAATCGTCCGAAAGAAACTCTGCACCCGAACTCCGGCAAAGCTGGGAAAGAAATTTTCCAGATCCATGCGCAGAACGACCCTCTGGCCTACGTGCGGAGCAGCAAAGGTCTGAATGGAGCGGCCCTTCACAAAGCCATGTACCGCGGAGTGCGACGGAATGCGGTCAAGGATGGCGAACAGAATGCGCCGCTGCAAGTCTTTCAGGCGAGGCTTGGGAATCTCAATGAGCCGGATGCTGCCGCTGGCTTTGGCCAGCACGCGGTAGTGATAATGTTCGAGCCGAGCCTGAGGGCGCTTGTAGCCTAGCCCCTTCAGATCGGCGAACCAGCCGAGTTCCGAAGGAGTCACCTCAAGCCATTCCGCCAAACCGCCGACGGT
>Ga0182015_10004116_pt1 | contig 15876 bp, 10 predicted proteins | sample 712P3MmetaG_FD_120478 | JGI IMG/M metagenome (GOLD analysis project Ga0182015, IMG submission 120478) | Permafrost microbial communities from Stordalen Mire, Sweden - 712P3M metaG | ecosystem: Environmental > Terrestrial > Soil > Wetlands > Permafrost | place: Sweden: Stordalen | collected... | reverse complement strand
CGTGGGGACAAGAAGGTGCGCCGCCTGTAGCTATACAGGCTGACCAGTCAGGTACAAGTTCAGATCAAATTCAAGACAATAGCGGCGCCGAAGAGATCGATCCCGACATGCGGCCACTTTCGGGCGATGAGTATCTGTCTCCCGGGACGCCGGAGAGCTCACGCAATGTTCTAAATTCGTCGATTCGAGTAGATCAAAGACTCGATTCTAACGCGCGTAGTTCTGGAACTGGGAGTACTTGGCAGGGCGACGCCGATGTTTATGGCGACCTCACACTACAGCGGAGTTGGAAACGGAACGCATTCAGCCTCGATTACGATGGTGGCGGTACCTTTTATGCAGAAAGAAACGTTTACAGCACGCAACAACTAGCGCTTTCGCAGCTCTTATCATTCAGGCGCTGGTCGTTGATGCTCACTGACCAGGTGACGTACTCGCCAGAATCGCCATTTGGGCTGCCGCAGCTACCGCCTGTCACCCTTAATATTTTAGGGACCTTATATACTTTGATTCCGAACCAAACAGTATTAACCAATCAGGTAACCCGGATCAGTAACACCAGCGTTGCACAAGCGGAATACGCGATTAGCCGGAGAACTTCGTTAACTGCCAGTGGTTCCTATGGGTTACTAGATTATCTAGCGACCGGGGCCACGAACAATAATCAGTTAAGTGGGACCTTTGGCTATAACTACCGGTTTACACCACACGACACGCTAGCACTTACCTATTCGTACGAATCGTTGCGCTTCGCCGGCCCTCTAGCCAGCGCTGCTATCGACATAAATATCGCTGGTCTGAGTTTCGCACATCAGCTGACGGGAAGGTTGAGCTTCCAGGTTGGTGGTGGGGCGGAATTGGCTAAACTGCCTGGGCCACCTGCAACCACGAAGGTCTATCCCAATGGGCAGGCGCAATTAACATACGCCTGGCGTCGCACGCGGTTCGCCTTAACAGCCTCCCAAGCATTGATGTCCGGAATGGGCTTGTTTGCGGCTACGAACGCCACGATTGCCCAAGTTAGCGTTTCGCGCAACTTTTCACGCACATTGGACGGTTCTGTGAATGTTGGCTTTGCCGAAAATTCAATAATTGGTCTTGGCCAAAATATCCGCTCAGGCTATGCGGGGCTGAGCCTACACAAAACGTTAGGTCGTCAAGCTGGAGTCTATCTTATGTACAACTTTCAGCGGCAATCGACTGACTTGGGGACCTGTGCCGGCCCGGTATGTGCCCAAGACCTCATAAGACACTCTATTGGCGTCGGCTTGGATTGGCGCTTTCGGCCGGTGATGTTTCACTAGGGGAACGCAGGAAAAAAGGAAGAGACTTATGCTTGGGGACCGTGAACTGAACTTCGATCAGTACCTAGCTATCTTGAAACGAAGAGTATGGTGGATAGTTGTTCCAAGCGTACTTTTTCCTGTTATTGCTTACCTTGCGTCGTTACAAATCCCCAATAAATACACCTCGCAAACGTTGGTGTTGGTAGAGGAGCAAAAAGTCCCTGATAATTTTGTGAAACCCGTCGTTACAGAAGGCCTCAATCAAAGGCTTACGACGATGCAGGAGCAGATTCTTAGCCGCACTAGATTGCAACCGCTTATTGAAAAGTTCCGTATTTTTCCTTCCGAAATGAACAGCGTCCCCATGGACGAGTTGGTGGACCGTATGCGGAAAATGATTTCCGTTACGCCAGTGCATGCTGATTTTGTGGATGCGGCCACAAAAGGTTTGCCGGGCTTCTATATCAGTTTTACCGCATCGGATCCGCATTTGGCTCAACAGGTGTGCGGAGCGATTACTTCGATGTTCATGGAAGAAAATCTTAAGGCGCGCGAACAGAGCGCCGAAGGTACAACCCAATTTCTGGGAACGCAACTGGACGAGGCTAAGAGACAGCTGGACGAGCAGGACGCAAAGCTCGCTGAATTTAAGGGACGTTACATTGGACGGTTGCCCGATGAGGAACAGGCAAACCTAAGCGTACTGGCGTCGCTTAACGCGCAGATGGATGCCGCGAACCAGGCCGTTGCTCGTGCAGAACAGGATAAGACATTTGCAGAGTCTCTCTTGTCGCAACAATTAGCTGCGTTGAAAACATCTCATGGTCAGGATACGAACAATTTACAAAAAAAGCTTGAGGACTTGCAGTCGCAACTAACTACATTGGAATCTCATTACACCAGCGACTATCCCGATGTGGTTAAGACAAAAAACGAGATCGCTCAAGTACAGAAAGACCTAGATACCGCTCCACCTGCAATCCAGACCACTGACACAGCGAAGGATAAACAACCTCTACCAGAACCAACTGATATTCGACAACTTCGTGTGCAGATTCATCAACTTGAAGACCTCAGGACCGAGAAAATCAAAGAACAAGAACGATTACAGAAGGAGATTCATACCTATCAATCGCGAATACAAATGAGTCCCGTCGTGGAGCAGCAATACAAAGGCCTAACTCGGGATTATCAGACCGCGCTGAGTTCCTACAACGATCTGCTGTCCAAGAAAACTCAGTCTGCTATGGCCACTGACTTAGAGCGGAGGCAGCAAGGCGAACAATTTCGAATCATGGATGCCCCGAACCTTCCCGAGAAGCCGACTTCGCCGGATCGCACTATGTTTGCCTTGGGGGGGCTCGGAGGCGGCTTTACTCTAGGTCTTGGCCTAGTTGTTCTGATTGAGATGCGTGACAAGACACTTCGCACCGATGAAGATGTTCTATTTTATCTTAAGCTCCCCGTCCTAACGGAAATACCTACGGTATCAGAGGAATCAACTGTTAAGCGGCCCAAAGACAACATTCCGGTGGAGACCGGACGACGACTAAGTCATGAAAAAGTGAAAGTCTGAGACAGCTATGTACAACAACTTCTTCGGCTTACGTGTGGCGCCATTCAATGTCAACCCCGACCCGCGTTTTCTGTATATGACGCAAGGGGTAAGGGAAGCGCTAGCATCGCTTAGCTATGGCATTTACAACCGAAAAGGCATCGTTCTGCTTACGGGTGAGGTAGGCACGGGCAAGACAACCGTCATCAATAAGCTTTTGGAGTGGTTACGCCTCGTAAACTTCTCAACCGCCTTCATCTTCAATCCGCGTCTTAACGTCACCGACTTCTTTGACCTGATGATGGCTGATTTCGGAATCGTCTGCGAGTCCCGCGACAAGGGTCAGCGCCTGATGCGACTTAATGAATGGCTCTTAGAACGTCACCGTACCGGTCATTCCGCGGTTCTGATTGTGGATGAAGCTCAAGGATTGTCGATTGAAGTGCTGGAGGAACTGCGGTTGCTCACCAATATGGAAACATTTACCCAGAAGCTCCTACAGGTTGTTCTTTGCGGCCAACCTGAGTTAGATGCAAAGCTCAAGCAACCGCAGCTGCGCCAGCTTCGGCAGCGCATTATGGTTCGCTGCAATATGCGCGCTTTAAGCGCGCAGGAGATACATTCATACATCAAAGATCGACTACGGCGCGCTGGAGCCAACGGTTCACCCATCTTTACGAGTGAGGCAATCGACGCGATCGCACGCTACTCTGGAGGCATACCTCGCGTAGTGAACCTTCTCTGCGATCATTCTTTGATTGGTGCATTCGCCGACCAGCAGAGACCAGTATTGCCTTCTACCGTCAACGCGGTCGCCAAGGAGTTTGAACTGGACTTACTTCCAGCCGGAACCGACGCTCCATGGACAGGCGAAGATCGCGTATTCGGAGAGCGGTTACGTGCAATAGCAAGCGTCGGCAAACGGACCGTAGGCACGGAAGATGCAGTGGACATCTCCACCACAAGGAAAGTATGAGCAGAATACACGACGCACTACGTACGGCAGAACGACTAGCATCGCCGGGCCGAAGTCCCGCACCCGATATCCTCGCCGAATCAGCGGATGCTCAAGTATTCCCGAGCATTTCAGAACCAAGCAATGGTGACGAGGTCACGTGGAAGGCGCAAGGAGATCGCGTCCTGTCCTCGCCGGTAACTACACAAGCCAAACCAGAAGAGCCTCAGTTCACAATCGGTAGAACGGATGAAGCTGAAGCGGTGCCCCTTTTCCCCCAATTTGTGCAGGCTCAATTTCGCAGTTTTACTTGGGAAGCTCCGGATCCCAACTCCTTACTTTTTGTACAGCCGGAAAATGTGCATGAGCTCGAACGGGAACAGTTTCGAACCCTTCGCTCGCGACTTTATCAGGTACGCGCTAACCGCCCAATTAAGACGCTCTTGGTATCGAGCGCTATGCCTGCGGAAGGGAAGACCTTCGTATCTGCGAACTTGGCAATGGCCATGGTGCGACAGCAGGGGTGCCGAGTCCTGCTGATAGATGCTGACCTGCGTAAGTCGGCATTGCACCAGCTTCTGGGTGCGCCAGCTACTCCTGGCCTAGCGGAATATTTATCCGGCGAAGTTGACGAAGTGGCTGTCATTCAGCAGGCCCCAATTCCCAATTTGTGCTTTCTTCCAGCGGGCAAGCCGGTTTCGAATACTGGCGAGTTAGTCGGTAATGGGCGTCTAGCGAGATTGATTGAGAGAGTGGGGACGCTATTCGATTGGATCATTATTGATTCGCCTCCCGCGGTGCCGATCTCAGATGCAAGCTTGATTGCCGAGGCGAGTGATGGGGTTGTCCTCGTAGTTAAAGCTAGATCGACTCCATTTGACATCGCCAGGAAAGCCTGCCTTGAATTCCGACGCAAACCCATAGTTGGTGTGGTTTTAAATCATGCCGGTAGATCTTTGATGTATGGCGCTTATTACGACCAGCACTATGGCCAAGACAAGGTGGCCCATGTTGCGACTGCAAATGAGAGCTGATTAGTTATGGTCCGCCTATTTCACGTTTATTATCCGGTCCGAACGCTTCTTCTCCCAGCAGGAGAAGCTATTGTGGTCTGTTTATCGTTTCTCGCTGCGACCCTGATCCAATTTGGTCCGGACTCGTATCTTTTCCTCAATTACGAGCAGGGTCTTTATAAGATTTTTGCTATCACAGTTCTCGTCCTTATTTGTTCGTATTATTTCGACCTGTACGCCCCGCAGCGGATAACTTCGCGGAGCGAAACCTGGTTCCGCATTTTTCTGGTATTAGGAACGTCCTCATTCCTGTTAGCAGCTAGCGGGTATTACTTCCCCCGGTTCATGCTCGGAAGGCATGTCGCCCTTTTCGGATTGATGATATTGACTGGAACGCTGCTGTTATGGCGTCGAGTCTACGCCTGGCTAATACAACAACCGTATCTCAGCGAGCGCGTCTACGTCCTCGGTTCCAGTGACCGAGCTCGTCGGGTAGTCGAGGCTATTCGTACGCGCAAAGACCTAGGGATGGAAGTCATTGGATGGGCGGGTGCCCTCGGCAGTAGTGAATGCGACCGCGATGGTTTGGTAAACACAGTTCGAATGATCCATGGAAGAAATCGGGTTGATCGGGTTATCGTCGCCGTCTCCGATAGACGGAATACGCTCCCTGTTCGCGAACTGCTTGATCTGCGACTTGACGGGATACAAGTCGAGGACGCGAGTTCCTTGTTAGAAAAAATGTCTGGAAGGATCGAAGTCGACAATCTTCATCCCAGCACGTTGATCTATGCGGACGGTTTTCGCTTGGGCTCAGGTTTCTTACTCGCGCGTCGCGTCGTGTCATTCTTGATCGCCGCAGTCGCCTTGGCAATCTGCTGCCCGCTTATCCCGCTGATCGCGCTGGCGGTGAGGCTCAGCTCGCGGGGTCCTGTGCTTTTTCGTCAACAAAGAGTTGGTCGGCGAGGCGAAATATTCACGCTGTATAAATTCCGCAGCATGTGCCAGGACGCGGAAGCAACCACGGGCGCGGTTTGGGCGGGCAAGCGCGATCCGAGAATCACAAAGGTTGGAAAGATTCTCCGTAGCACGCGTCTAGATGAGATTCCTCAGCTTTGGAACGTCCTTATTGGTGACATGAGTTTCGTCGGTCCTCGGCCTGAACGGCCCGAGTTCGTGCAATGGCTCACCGAAAAGCTTCCATATTACAATTTGCGCCACATTATTAGGCCCGGACTTACCGGATGGGCGCAAGTACGTTACCAATACGGGGCTTCGCTCGAAGAAACGCAAGAGAAACTCCAGTACGATTTGTATTACATAAAGCATATGTCCTTGGCACTCGACTTCTGGATTGTATTCAAGACTATCAAGACGGTATTGCTTCAACGAGGAGCACAATGAATTTCCCACCCTTGGTATCGGGGCTCAGTCAATGCGGGAAGGGTGCAGTCCACTGTCTTACGGTCGACGTAGAGGATTATTTCCACGTGGCAGCATTCCGGGAATCTATAGCGATGGCAGATTGGGATCGTCTGCCGAGTCGGGTCGAGCAGAATACCAGACGGGTGCTGGACCTTTTCGAAGAACTTGGAGTCAAGGCTACGTTTTTTGTGCTTGGCTCGGTTGCGAATAAATATCCTAATGTCGTCAGGAGTATTGTTAACAATGGGCACGAACTCGGTTGCCACAGTTATTCCCATCAGCTGGTTTATGAAATGGACCCAGGCAGCTTTCGGGAAGACACGATACGAGCTATCGATTCAATCCAGCAGGCCGCCGGGCACGCCATTACTTATTATCGAGCTCCCAGTTTTTCAATTACAAGCCGCTCTATGTGGGCATTGAATGTTCTCCTGGAGATAGGCATCACGCATGACAGCAGCATTTTTCCGATTCGGCACGATCTGTATGGTATTCCTACGGCCCCACAAGGGCCTTTCGTAATCAGCATTGCCGGCGGGCATCTTATCGAGTTTCCTGCTTCCACTGTTCAGCGGCTCAGCACGCGCATGCCTGTCACAGGGGGTGGTTATACAAGAATACTGCCTCTTTTTTACCAGAAGAGTGCACTAAGGATGCTTGAGAATATCCAGGTTCCGGGCATGCTTTACCTGCACCCTTGGGAACTAGATCCCGAACAGCCGCGGATCAAAGCCTCACTGCGCTCTCGTTTTCGACACTACACGGGACTTTCGAGGACGGCAGAACGCATTCGAAACATGAGTGCAGAGTTTCGCTTCGTTCCCATGAGCGATGCGCTGCCGAAACAACTGCCTGTGTTTAAACTTTCAGAAAGCGGTACGTTCGAAGCGTCCGGTCATGAGTTTGTTTCCATTGCGCAGCCTACGAGGCCTGGGGGTCTGCAAGAAAGAGTCAAAGCATGCACCTAGCAGCCCATCCTCTTAGAGTACTCATCCTGGACGAGGAAGTGCCATGGCCGCCGAATAGCGGAAAACGTATCCGTACATGGAATCTGTTGCGACGGTTAAGCACGAGACACGAGCTTCATCTTATTACTTACGGTCCAGTAAACCAGGAAACACGTGCAACACTTTTACAAAATGGGATCACTGTGACTGCAATAAAGTCGTTGCCGCCCAGTAAGGGACTGCGTTTCCGAACACGACTATTGGCAAATATTTTCTCGGCATATCCTTACTCGGTCGCCAAACACTTTACTGAGCGCATGCAACATCAGGTACAGGAAAGTTGTAAGACGCAGAAATTTGACCTTGTGCACTTCGAATGGATCCCGTACGCCCGGTACGAAAGCTGCGGGATTCCTCGGTTAATAGTTGCGCATAATGTTGAATCCGACATCTGGAAAAGGCGGGCCAGCCACGATGCCAGTTTGATCGGCCGTTGGTTTTTCGCTCTTCAGGCGAAGCGAATGAAAGCTTTCGAACGCGAAACGACAAGTAAGGGCGCGCATGTAGTGACAGTTTCCGAGTTAGATGCAGAGACATTCCGCTCATACGGTGCGCGAAACGTTATGGTCGTTCCAAACGGGGTGGACTTGGACTATTTCCGTCCGATGTCATGGGTCCCAGTAGTCGACTCATTGATTTTCGTCGGTTCCCTTGACTGGTACGCAAACGAAGACGCGGTGAAAGACTTCGCCGCTCATGTTCTCCCTTTAATTCGTAAGCGAAATCCGGGAATCACTTTGCGCGTCGTCGGAAGGAGACCAAGCCCCGGATTAGCTGCTAATTTGCGCCACTTGCAAGGAGTGGAGTTGATCGGTGAAGTGCCGGATGTTCGACCTTACTTGGCAGCGGCACGCGCTGTGGTTGTGCCACTTCGAATTGGCGGTGGAACCCGGATTAAGATTCTGGAAGCGATGGCCATGGGGAAACCAGTTATCTCGACGTCAATCGGCGCTGAAGGCTTACACATAAAAGAGGGGCACGACTACCTCGTCGCCAATAGTCCCGAAGAATTTGCGGCGCGAATCCACGGACTGTTTGCAAGGCCTGATGAGCAAGCGCGTCTCGGGCTGAATGGGCGCTCGGTCGTGGAAAGGCTGTGCGGATGGGATGTTGCCGCACAGAAGCTCGAGCAGGCTTGGAATACAGCGGCTGCCAGATACGACGTGCCTTCACCTGGCGCCGTCATGGTTACTAGTGGGGCCGAAGAATGAAACAACTCGTCCTACACATCCGCGCCAGTAATTTTGTCGGAGGACCCGAGAAACAGATCCTTGGTTACGCGGCCTGCAACTTTGGCGATCAAATTGAAGTACGTATTGCGAGTTTTTGTAGTGATTTCGAGGGTATAGATCTGCTTCATGAGGCGGCAAACCGAGGGATCGGAACTCTAGCGCTGCCCGCTAATTCCTTTACCGCCTCGATCCGCACACTTTTGTCCACGATTCGAGAATCAAACGTTCGATTGATTTGCACTCACGGGTATAAACCTGCAGTAATTGCAGCAATTGCGTCACGGTTGACCCGAGTTCCATATGTGTGTTTCCTTCGGGGCTGGACTAAAGAGAACCACAAGGTAATGTTTTACGAATCACTAGAAAAAGTGTGCGCACGTGCAGCACACCGGGTCGTCTGTTTGTCAAATACTCAGGCGTTGGAAGCCAAGGGCTGGCTGGATGAATCTCGAATCCGGGTTGTAGTCAATGCAGCCAGAACTTGGAATAATCCCCTTGAAACATACGAACTGAAGCAACAACTGTGCGATCTTGCATCGTTTCATCCTTCGCGTCCACTTATTGTTGCAGCCGGCAGATTGAGTCCCGAGAAGGGGACGGTCAATCTCTTACGAGCTGCCAAGAATTTACAGCTGGCGCACCCCGAGATACAGTTCGCAATTTTTGGAGATGGTCCCGCGCGCGAAGATCTTCAGCAGCAATCACGCTCGCTTGGACTAGATGAAGCGGTTCATTTTGTTGGTCATCAGGTCAATTTCGCGGAGATAGTCGCTGGTGCTGACTTGTTAGTTAATCCCTCTCTTACCGAACAAATGCCAAACGTCGTATTAGAGGCTATGAGTGTGGGAGTGCCAGTCTTGGCTACTGCGGTCGGTGGAGTCCCGGAGCTTGCTCGCGATGGTGCAATTGCATTAGTAGCGCCCGGCGATGCAAACGCCCTGGCAAAGGCAATAATAGATCTGATCAGTTCCCCTTCAGTATGTCTAAGGATGATTCAGAAAGCGCGCGAGCGTCTGCAGCAAGATTTCTCCCCGGAAAAACAAGCGAACCAACTTAAGTCGCTGTACAGCGAATTTATTGCCCTCGGCACCAAGAGTCGTGCTCCTTCGAGGCCTCGGATTTCTGTTGTGATTCCTGTTCGAAACGAAGAGCAACATATCGCGACCGTTCTCAACGCAGTTCGCAACCAGGACTATCCTCCGGATTCGTTCGAAATCGTAGTTGCTGATGGCATGTCGACAGACCGCACACCAGAAATCGTGGCCGAGTACAGTTCTCGACCTGGTGCGCCCATACGCCTCGTCCACAACCCAGCAAGACTTTCAAGCTGTGGTCGCAATCTCGGTGTTTCGTCCTCAAGCGGCGATATCATCATTTTTGTCGATGGGCACTGCCACATCTCCAATCGTAATTTGCTCTTGAATGTATCTCGTCTTCTCGAACAGACCGGTGCCGACATTCTCTGTCGCCCGCAGCCGCTGGAGTGTCCGACCAACAGCGACTTGCAGAAAATGATAGCAGCCGCAAGGGGCAGCTGGTTGGGTCACGGCAGGGACTCGACGATCTATGCGACTACGGTTGAAGGGTTTGTTGATCCATCAAGTGCCGGCGCCGTTTACCGTCGCAGACTCTTTGAAGAATTCGGCGGCTTCGATGAGAAATTCGACGCGTGCGAGGATGTTGAGTTCAACAATAGGCTCCATCGGGCTGGAATAAGCGCGTATATCAGCCCCGACCTTACAATCTTTTATCAACCCCGACCGACGTTATCATCTCTCTTCAGCCAAATGGTGCGATACGGCAAAGGGCGCGTAAGACTAATGCGTAAATGTCCCGAATCTTTGTCGTTCAATCAACTTGCCCCACTGGTACTAATGTTAGCTATAGGGCTCTCACTTCTGGCGGCTTTCACCCCGTTCCGGTATTTCGGACTTTCCATTATAGGAGTTTATAGTGGGATCATCATTGCCGAAAGCATTCGCATTGCAAAGCGCAGTGGGGAGGCGTCCCTCGCTATTCTCGTACTGACATTCATCGCAATTCATGCGGGGTTAGGTTTCGGGATGATTCTCGAGGGGATGACACTGCGGAATCACGGGCCGGCCGCCGCGGTAAAACTGTCTACATCGCGTGCCAATTCGGCAGGAACTTGTGGGGAATGTGTGCCGCAGGCGTCAACCCCGCAGCGGTCGGCGGAGAATAATGAGTGTCGAGACTTACCGAACTGCTTGCAACCGTAAAGTCTCTGACGAATAGAAGAGGACTGACTGAAAAAACGTTCACATTATCGTAAGCAGCTCGTCTCATCTGCTCTGCGAACAGCAGTCTATCCTCTGTTCGAACTGCGTCGCCACCGCAAATCGTTAAGACTCATCAGCGATTTGCGCAGACAAGAATTCGCTTCATTCGAGGAAATCAAAGAGACCCAGTGGGACCGCCTAAAGATTCTGCTTCAGCACGCGGTCCGGACTGTTCCTTATTATCGACAGCAATTCACAAATCTCGGTATTACACCTGATGACATCCGCACACCGGAACACTTTGCCCAGCTGCCGGTGCTCAGCAAAGCCATTTTACGAAAGCATCGCGAGTCTCTGGTGTCAGAGGCCGCCCATAAGAAAACTCTGATTCCAAATGCTACGGGTGGTTCCACCGGACAACCGCTGCAACTTTATCAAGATCAGCAATACTGGGATTGGGCATATGCAAGCCAGGTTTTTGTCGAAAGTTGGTGGGGAATTCGTCCAGGGGATCGCACGGCCTCCGTGTGGGGAGTAGACCGGGATCTTCCGCCTAGTGGTTGGAAACAGAAGCTTGAATCAGTGATTTGCCAAACTCGTGTATGCAACGCTTTCGCTTTGGATGCAAATGGAATGCATCGTTTTGCTTTAATGTTGCAAGATTGGTGCCCGCGTTACATCACCGGATATGCGTCTGCTCTCGAAGTGTTTGCCAAATTTCTATCGGATCGGCCCCAAATAGTTATTCGACCACATGCGATTAAGTCAACCGCAGAAGTCCTAAGCGATCGTCAACGTTCCTTAATTCAAAATGTTTTTAGTTGTCATGTGTACGACTTTTATGGATCCCGCGAAGTGAATAATGTGGCAGCGGAGTGTAACCCGCACAGCGGGTTGCACGTCAACTCGCTCGCACGTTATGTGGAACTCGTCGATCAAGGCGGAAAGCCAGTCTCCGAAAGCATACCAGGTCGTGTGCTGCTCACGGACTTGACGAACTATGCAATGCCTCTGATCCGCTACGAAAACGAGGACATTGCTGCTTGGTGTCAAGGTCCCTGTGCATGTCGGCGATCTTTTCCTCGGCTGTCCGCTTTGCTTGGCAGGAAGAGCGACTTTATCGTTCTCCCTAGCGGGAAGCTTATCCACGGCGAATTCTTCACCCACTTATTCTACGGCCTTTCCGGGGTTTCGCAGTTTCAGGTCGTACAGACTACTCCTAACATGTTGCGGGTTGACGTTGTGCTGGAGACCGGTACTAGTGGCAATGTTCTCTGTCCGGTTGCGGCAAGCATTCGAGAAGTCCTCGGGGACAAAGTTGCATGCGAGGTGCGAGTAGTAAATGAAATCGTTAGACCCATAAGTGGGAAACATCGTTTTACCGTATCTAAAGTAGACGTACCGTGGGGAGCGGCCACCATAGAAAAGCACAGTAGGGCGGCGATATTTGGATCTCCAACACAAGTTCAAGAAACGGAAGACGTAGGCTAGGAAAATGACCTTTCGAAATTGGGCAACTATCTCGGCGATTTTGCCTTTGCGGGAAGGACAGCGCTACGCAGGTGTGCGTGGACGGCTGCGTCATTATAGAAAGCAGGAACGTATTTCTCTGGAACAAGCCCAGGACATCCAATGGCGGTCACTTCTCCGATTGCTGCAACATGCTTATGATACGACCAAGTTCTATCGTGTACGGTTTCAGGACGCCGGCTTACGGCCTTCAGATATCAAATCGCCGTCAGATCTGACTCGTATTCCATTGCTGACACGAGACGACATTCGTAATAATCTCCCGAGCCTCCGTTCAAGGCTATATACGGAAGATGAGTTACACCGTGCAGCTACAGGTGGTACTACGGACACACCTGTCCAATTTCTGCGTGATTCCAACTCACTTAGAGAAAAGGTCGCGGTTCAGCTTGCATTTGATCGCTGGGCTGGATACCTCCCGGGAGATAAGGTTTTCTTTTTGTGGGGCGCAAGATCCGACTTTGTCGAGAATCCGAACTGGCGATGGCGCGTGTACGATGAATGGCTTTTGGGGCGTAAGTGGGCTCCGACCTCTCTATTTAATGAGTCTGTACTTGAGCAATACCGCGTTATGATGAACCGCTTCCGTCCGAAAGTTTTGTACGCTTATCCAACGCCGGCCGCGCTGTTTTGTGAGTATCTTCGAGATAGTGGTCTGCCGTATGTGCGGCCAAAAACCGTCTTGTGCACAGCGGAACGGTTGGAGCCTTATCAAAGGCAGTTGATAGAGTCTGTATTCAATGTTCCCGTGTTTGAACGATATGGCAGCAGGGAGTTCGGAATTGTCGCTGCCGAATGCGAGCGCCACGCCGGCATGCATATTAATCCTGGCGCAGCCTATATTGAACTCAATCCACTGGAAGATGGGAATTCGACGGGACTACACGAAATATTTGTGACAGACTTACTTAACTATGGAATGCCACTTATCCGTTACAAAGTAAATGATTGCGCCACGAGCGGCATCGCTTCATGTAGTTGTGGACTTGGATATCCAGTTATCGCACCAATCGCAGGTCGTACAACTGAGGTGTTTAGGCTACCGGATGGCAGCTTGGTTCCAGGTGTGGCACTGACTAATCGGGTGCTTCAGGTCTGTCCCGGACTGAAGCGAACACAATTTATTCAAGAAACAATGAGAGACTTTCGTGTCAAGTATGTTCGAGGCCCTGACTTCTGTGTCTCTGACTTGGACCGTTTACGTGAGCGTCTGAGTCTTTTCTTCCCTAAGGGCTTGAATTGGTTTTTCGAGGAGGTGCAAGAGATTGAACGGGAGAAATCGGGGAAAACCCGGTTTTGTATTTCGCGAGTAGCAATGAATTCGTAGCGCCAACTATGGGTGAAACAACAATTGAGTTGCAGAAAATGATCTGTGTTTATGACTGTGCTTGCCAATGATTTGGAGAAACGCGAGTAGTTAAATGTTCGCAATCGGTTTAGTTCTTATTCTAATTGCAACTGGAATTGCGGTAGTATCCCCCTTTTGGGGATTGATCTTGTATTGGGCATGGATGCTCGTTCGGCCACAAGAGCGCTTCTTGGGGCTTGGCGGCACACTCCCACTCGAGCGAATACTCGCTGTGGGAGTGATCATCAGCTTGCTGGTGCATTACAAACTGCTGAAACAGCGGAATCTCAATTTCAATCCCCCGACCCGAATTCTTCTGGCATTTTTAGTTGTGAACTATCTCTCAATCCCTTTTGCCGTGTGGCGTAGCGGTGCACTTCTGACTGCCAATGACTTCGCCAGAACCATTGCCTTTTATCTTTTGGCGATCAATCTCATTGATACGGAACGGAAGCTGCGAGTCTTCTTGTGGACGTATGTGGCATGCATGGCATGGACCGCAATCGATAGTCTGTTCTTATATGGTTTGACGCCGTATTATGCCCAAGGTATTCAGCGTTTGGTCTCCGGAACCGAGACCTTCGGCGACCCCAATGCGACCGGTTTCAATCTCGTCATGGTCATTCCCTTCGTCTTTTTCCTGATGCAGACAGGGAAGACCTGGCAGCGCCTTGTACTGATCGCAGCTACAGTATTATTCGCACATTGCGTTGTCCTTACCGCTTCCCGCGCCGCAGCGAGTCTCTTGTTGATAGTCTTTGCGATTGCCGCAGTTCAGTCCTCGCGCCGCGTTGTTTTGATTCCTGCCGCAGTTTTGATGTTCGCGCTCGTCTGGTCGCAGCTGCCGGCTCAGTATCGCCAACGATACATCAGCATCGCAACATTTGTGGAGGATCCCAACAGTGCAGCGAGCTCTGAGGTCTCGGAGGACGAGTCCGCATACGGCCGGGTCGTAGGATTCATGGTCGCATGGCAAATGTTTCTAGATCATCCTTTGTTGGGAGTGGGTGCAGGAGACTTTCCAGCTGCTTTTTATGGCTTGAACTACTCCTACAAAGGTTTCAAAGGCTGGCACCAACCACATAATATGCTCGCACAGGTGCTTAGCGAGCTCGGCCTCTTCGGCACAATTACGTTTGGCGCGTTTGTAATTACACTATTTCGAACAAGTTTCCGAATCGGGTTTTCAGTAAAACGCGGCATTCAACAGACACTGCGAGACGCCCGTCTCCTTAATCGCGCTATATTCTCCTCTCTTGTATGCCTTGTTGTGGCTGGATTTTCTGCCCATAACATCTATCGATATAACTGGTATCTTGCAGGCGCGTTGATGGTTATTCTTACGTCCTTGTCTATGCATGACGACAGTACCAGCGCAGCGTTCGAGCCAGAACTTGACCTTACACCCGTGGAGGCAGTTAATGGCTGGTAAGCTTACAACAAAAATTCTTGCCTCCGAACCTCATGCTCTCCCGGCTGAACTTGGCAAATTAACAGAGGTGCTGGGATCTCCGACTGATCGATGGTGGGAGCGAGTGTTGGAGTTCGCCCGACTCGGTCAATTCGCCCGCAGAAGTCGCCGCATTCGACGGGCTTGGCACCTATTTCGCGCCGCGCCAGGGTTCTCAGCGGTGGTTACAACTGGTGACCTGGAAGGATTGACTTTCGCGGTCCTCCAACGCTTCCGCAGCAGGAATGAGCGCCCAGTCCACGTCATGTCCGACTGCCTATGGTATGGAGCTGGCCGGCTAGGTTGCGCTTGGATACGCTTTTGCTTGGCTGGTGTGGACCGATGCGTGGTTTGGGCATCAGTTGAATGTGATCGGTACGCACATGCTTACGGAGTAGAGCGCGAAAAGTTTCTCTATATCCCGCACCATCACACCATGAGTCGCTATAAGGTTGAGGAAGACGATCTCGGTTTCGTTTTTGCCGGGGGAAATGCCGACCGTGATTACGGCCTTTTTTTTGATGCTATGCGTAATCTCGACGTTCCTTGTGTGGTGGCAACGAACCAGCACGGCCTTCTCGCAGATCTAGATGTTCCAGCTACCGTAAAAGTACAGAGCCTGTCCCCGGCGGAGTTTCGTCAGCGCATGGCAGAGGCCCGCGTTGTGGTTATGCCAATGCGGGCGACTCTTCTTCACGCTGGTGCCCAGCAAAGCATTTTGAACGCTATGCTGATGGGGAAGCCAGTGGTGCTTACTGATCCAGAGGGTGGAGCCGACTATATCGAGCATGGCAAGACGGGCTTGCTTGTCCCTTACGGAGATGCCACGGTTCTT
>Ga0182015_10004115_pt1 | contig 15876 bp, 11 predicted proteins | sample 712P3MmetaG_FD_120478 | JGI IMG/M metagenome (GOLD analysis project Ga0182015, IMG submission 120478) | Permafrost microbial communities from Stordalen Mire, Sweden - 712P3M metaG | ecosystem: Environmental > Terrestrial > Soil > Wetlands > Permafrost | place: Sweden: Stordalen | collected... | reverse complement strand
TCAAGACGCAGATTTTCTGCGCCAAAGGCAGGCCCGAGCATGGTCAGGAGGATGACAACGGCGGCCAGTATTTGCTCATGAGATTGACGGCGCGGGAAAAAGTTACGTTGCGCCTCCGGTAGAGCCGGCCTCTCGCCGGCTGTCGAGAGGGCGCCTGGCGCATCCAGTAAACCGAATGCCGCAGACTCTACACGCCCACCGGGAATGGCTTGGTGTGAGAGTCTCCGCCCATCGCCACGCCCGAGAAGCGGCCCTGCAGCAAAGACATCAGTCCCGTATACCAATACCCCACCACGAAGAGGAGGAGAAATGGGATGGTAACGTAGTTTTCGTTTTGCACCGCGTAAAAGATCGTCAGCGCAAAGTAAGTCCCGATCACCAGCTCGAGCCACGGCACCCACCCCAGGCGCTTGCGATATTTGGTGGAGCGAACTTTGTCTTTCTTCGATTCCACATGGTACTTCGGCGTGCGGGCGAATGCGCTCTCCTTACCGATCAGCGCCTCGATCACTGCCTTGGTGTTGGTGATCGTCAGCCCGATGCCGAGAGCCATGAGGAATGGCAGGAAAAAGAGAGCGCGCGGCCAACTTTTAGGAAAAAGCTCACGCTGCGAGACTAGATAAAAACTCGAGATGGAAAATGTGGACGCCATGAACAGCGGGAGATCAATGAACAGCATCTGAAACCATCCCTGGTAAAAGCGGATGATCATCGCAGGCAACATCAGCACCGAGAGCATGATCATCAGCGGGTAGCTGAGGTTCGCGGTCAGGTGATACCAGGCTTCGATCTTTGCATGCAGCGGGGCATCGCTTCGCAAAACGCGCGGAAGAATTTTCTTTCCGGTCTGGATCAATCCCTTGGCCCAGCGCGCCTGCTGCGTCTTGAACGCGGTCATCTCCACAGGCAGTTCCGCAGGGCATTCCACATCCTGCAGATAGATGAACTTCCATCCCTTCAGCTGGGCGCGGTAAGAAAGATCGGTGTCTTCGGTCAGGGTGTCGTGCTGCCAGCCGCCGGCCTCATCGATGGCTCGTCGTCGCCAGACTCCGGCGGTTCCGTTGAAGTTAAAAAAAACGCCGCTGCGCGCGCGTCCGGAGTGCTCAAGCACGAAGTGCCCATCCAGCAAGATGGCTTCCACTTCGGTCAGGAAGGAGTAATTGCGATTGATGTGCGTCCAGCGCGTCTGCACCATGCCGATCCTGGGATCGGTGAAATGGTGAATGGTGCGCAGCAGAAAATCCTCCGCAGGAGTGAAGTCGGCGTCAAAGATGGCGACGAACTCGCCCTTCGCAGTCTTCAGGCCTTCGGCCAGCGCGCCCGCTTTGTACCCCTCTCGGTTGGTGCGGTGATGGTAACTGATGGGATTTCCCAGCGCCGCGTAGCGCTCTACCAGATTGCGTGCCGCATCCCCGGTTTCGTCGGTGGAATCGTCGAGCACCTGGATGTCGAGTCTCTCCCGCGGATAGTTGATCTTACAAATGGATTCGAGCAGCCGTTCCACCACATACTGCTCGTTGAAGATTGGTAGCTGCACCGTTACCGGCGGCAACTCCTCGAACAGCGCGGATGGATCCGTCGTTCGATTTTTCTTATGCTTGTAGTAAAGATAAACCAGGATGTAACGGTGCATTCCATAACCAGCCAGCAGCACCAGCACAATGAAATAAGGAATCAGCAGAGCTCGATCGAATGCGTCGGTGTGGTAAAGACCTTGAAAAGTCTTATCCAACAAATGCTGACGGAGATAGGGTCCAATGCCCTTGGGGGCAGCCCACGCGGTCAGCATCGAAGACAAGATGAGATCGGAAACCAGCAAGCGGCTCGTGCAAAACTACTATTCTACCGGATTCCGACGCCGAGGATTGGCCCGCGTCGTGCGCCACAAGATGGAAGCGAAATACGCTGGTACGAGGTTGGCGTCCGTCCGCTGTGACTTTCCGCCTTTGGCAGCGACGGGTCGATGCACTGCTCTGCTTAGTTCAAGAGAATCTCTAGCTCCAGCGCAAAATCTTTACGGGACTGGGCTTGTAACCGCCATTGATCTTGAAGGGGAGCGCACACGCTCGGAATCAAATTTCCGCTCCAGCGCTCGCGTAAAGTAGTCGACGTCCTTCTTAAGCAGTCGAATAAATTCAGCGTCAGCGATGGCCATGAAATCCCTCCGGTACACACCGTGATGAATGCAATGAATGTGCCAAGGCCCTCAAAAAGCTGTGGGAGTTCAGGAAGTACTTCATCTTGCCGCGCAGCCCTAACGGCGGATGACCCAGGCGAGGCCATCGGGATTCTGGCCAGCTTCGATACGGCCAATCACTTCCATCGAATGCAGATCGATCACAGCGACATAGCCATCAGGACTACACGCCACGTAGGCGCGCGCGCCATCGGGCTGCATAACAATTCCGGCCGAACCGTGCCCGACTGGGATTCGCTTTATCGTTTTTCGGGTCGCGGCATCCATGACGGTTACATCCGAACCGCGCAGCGTCGAGACCAGTGCAATCTTTCCATCGGGCGTGAACTTGAGACGATTCGCGCCGCTCACATCGGCGGCGAGGGTTTGCGTCACCTGCTTTTTGGCAACGTCGATGATTGAGACGGTTCCGTCGCCAGCATTCGCGACCCAAATTTCTTTGCCGTCAGGGGAAACATCAAAACCTTCCGAACCGTCGCCGACTTTGACTACCGTCTCATTCCAATCGCCAGCGGGAGTGCCCATCGGACCGCCAGGACCAGCCCGCCCTCCTGGCGGCGGCACGCCCGGCCGTGGGCCGCCTTGACCTGTAACACCAGCGCCTTTCTCAATGATGCTCACTGTACCGGAACTCACATTCGTAGTGACCATCAGCTTCATCTCCGGCGAGACATAAATCATGTGGGTTCGGTTCTGGCCGGTGCCCAGTATCCAGTCCACGCTCTTGGTCGTCGGATTATAGCTGCCAATGGCTTTCGCCGCTTCGGCCGTAAACCAAACTTTCCCGCCCACGAAAGCCAATCCATGAGGACCGCGCAAAGCCCCAAGATCGACCGCCGTCAATGTCTTTTGCGCGACTAGATCGACCACCGCAAGCGTGTTGTACGCCCCGAATCCGTAATTGGATACAAACGCCGTCTCGCCATCCGTGGAGGCGGTGACTTCGTGGGGATCGTTACCGACCGGTATCCGCGCGATTACTTTCAGAGTGGAGGGGTCCACGATCGCGAGCGTGTTGTCTTGTTTAGCGAGCACCAGCAACGCATTGGCGGGCGTGTCCTCCGCCTGAACGATCCCCCGCCCAAGAATGCCGGCGAGCAGGAGGGATAATGTCAGCAAAGTTTTCATAATCGAAGGATACGCCACACTCGCTACAGACGACAGCAACCAGTTTCATTACTCGTCTTCAGGTGGAATGTCCTTTAATTGTCAGGCGAACACGGTCGCCCTCCGTGTACGTGGAACCTTATTCCCTGCCCTCCGTAACTCTGGAACATTCCCGACCGTAGCAAGCGTCGCCTTCCGCGCTTTCCCGCGCCAAGATCGTATCGTCGCCTGGCGACAAGCCACACCGGCGAAGCGCCTTGATCGGTGGGTGTTTTCGGATAACGGTCGGCCCGTGGGAGCGCGACTCAGAAACCGCCACCTCGTCGGTAACCGGTTCACCCTTATCATTCGTCGCTGGTTCATTTCTATGCCGTTGAATGCGCTCCCAATCCGAACGCACCACCATATTTTTTTATGGCAAATTTGCTTTCGCGTTTTGCATCATCCACCCGGACCGCGAGTTCGCTCTTCCGCAGCCGAAAGTCGATGACTTCAGCCAGCGGAATGCGCTGATTGGAAGATTTCCCGACGATAACAAAAACAACATTGCTGGTGACCAGCCTGTATTCAGGGCACGAGTCCGGGCTACGGAACTGCAAGTTTAGGTTGTGGGTAGGTTAAGATACGGACCGAGTGGAACTCTGAGCCGGACTCTAGGCCTTGCCGCAACCGCGGGTTTACTGGACGAACGGTAGACGAAGAGATTCCGGAGGGGCTAACGCACTCGGCCTGGTGCCAGCTCGATGTCGGCTAGCCTACCTCGCTGGTCATGATGAACAATGGCTTCATTTCGAAACTCTTGTAGTGGGGACGGAGGCGGTCGACATTGTACTGCTCTTTTACGTTCACGAGCTTTTTCGAGGCAGTAACGGTGTCGATCGGCATATTGTCATAACGGCCGTTCCTGAGAACGACAAGTCGCCCGTGGATCTTACCCAACAACAGATCCAGGGCAAGGTTTCCATAGGCCATCGGAACAATGGAATCAATGGCATCGGGGTCACCGCACCGGACCAGGTAGCCGAGCTTCTGGTTGATGACGTTGATGGTTTTGCCATTGTTGTATTGGGGAGACAACTCTTTGAGCTTTTCCGACACGAGGTCTCCGATCCCGCCAAGTTTCTTATGACCAAATGCGTCCGCGGTCTCCGCTTCGAAGACCATTTCTCCACCCTCGAACATCGCTCCTTCTGAGACCAGCACCACGGAATAGTGACTGGGATTCTTCCGGCGATCGGAGATCAATAGCTCGGCGAGTCGTTCGATGTCGAATTTGTGCTCCGGAATCACGCAGCGGTTCGCGGCTCCGGCCATGGTAGGGAGCATGGCAGTGAATCCGGCATACCGGCCGAAGACTTCGAGAACCATGAAGCGCTCGTGAGAGCCAGCACTGGTGCGCAGGCTGTTGGTCATCGAAATGGTTCGCGTCACGCAGGTGCTGAAGCCGATGCAGTAGTCGGTGCCGGGAACATCGTTGTCCATCGTCTTGGGAATGGCGACTACCCTCACGCCTTCCTGATAGAGACGTACGCCGTAACTCAGAGTGTCATCCCCTCCGATGGGGATCAGGTAGTCGATGCCGAGCCAATCCAGATTCTTCAGAACCTCAGCGGTCAGGTCGTTTTTTTCGGCGTTGTAAGTCGACTGCAGGCGAGTGGGGACACTGGACTTCTTCACTTTACAGGGGTGGGTGCGCGAGGTGTGCAGAAACGTACCGCCGGTACGACCCGTTCGGTTGACCAAGTCCTCCGATAGAGTCTGAAAGTTCTCGCTGTTGTCGTAGTCTTTTTCGCGCACAATGTCGACTAACCCGGCCCATCCGCGACGGATGCCGATCACTTCGCAGCCTTCACGGAGGGCGCGGATAGTAACCGCGCGGATCGCGGGATTCAACCCGGGTACATCGCCGCCACCAGTAAGGATTCCAATCACACCTTTTTTGGTCTTCACTTCTGCTCCATAATGTTCCGAATTAAGTGCATAGCGCTCGCGGGCAAGCGTTCCTTTCAAGCTACCGTGCCTCCACGGTTGAAACCTTTCTCGGAGACGCGAGACCTATCCATGCCACATGACTAAACAAGACGTGTCAGTGACCTGAGTCACAGGTAGATCCGCAGCAACCCTCCTTTTCGGTAGCGTTGCCGATTCAAGAAACTGATGAGAAGCAGCAATAGTTTGCATGCTTCGGTCTCAAGACAGCCATTGACGGCCCTCGCCCGCTCTTCTAGAGTTAGTTAAAGCCTCGAGAAATACTAATGCAGCTTCTATCCAACGCGATCCGGATTCCAGGTGAGGTACGACTGCGTCTGCTGGCCCTTATTGTGGCCATTCTTGGCCTGGTGCTTGCACCCTCAGGACGCGTCGGATGATCCAGCCATAACACAGAGACTTTCAGAAAAGGCCATCATCCGCAAGCGATGATGGCTTTTTCGTTTTGCGCGTAAAGCATTGCACTTGCGACTCAGTGGCACGGGAGGCAACTTGTCGGAAAAAGATCGAGTAACAATATTTGACACCACATTACGCGACGGGGAGCAGTCTCCGGGCTGCAGCATGACTGTCGATGAAAAAGTGCGGATGGCGCGCCAACTGGATCGGCTCGGCGTCGATGTGATCGAGGCCGGATTTCCGGTTTCGTCTGAAGGCGACTTCCAGTCTGTACAGGCGGTGGCACGTGAAATTTGCCGGCCGGCGATCGCGGCGTTGGCCCGCTGCTGCCGCGGTGACATCGAGCGGGCATGGCAGGCCCTTCAGGCAGTCGCTCGGCCTCGTATCCATACCTTCCTGGCCACTTCTGATATTCACTTACAGCACAAACTTAAGCTTTCACGCCGCGAGTGTCTGGAGCAGGCGCGGGACGCTGTGCGCTTTGCCAAGTCGCTGTGTGAAGATGTCGAGTTCTCGCCGGAGGACGCTACGCGCTCAGATTCGGATTTCTTGTGCGACCTACTCGAAGCCGTAATCGAGGCCGGAGCGACCACGCTCAACATTCCCGATACCGTCGGGTACGCCGTCCCGTCCGAGTTCGGAGATCTGATTCAGAAGATTCGTCGGCAAGTAAGGGGCATCGAGCGCGTAACCATTTCTGTGCACTGCCACGATGACTTGGGGCTCGCGGTGGCAAACTCCCTCGCCGCCGTTAGCGCCGGAGCGCGGCAAGTAGAATGCACCATCAATGGCATTGGGGAGCGCGCCGGCAATGCTTCGCTGGAAGAGTTTGTGATGGCCACGCGCGTCCGCGCGGACAAATTCTCGTGCCACACGGCGGTTGTGAGCGAGCAGCTTTTTCCAGCTAGTCAATTGTTAACCGAAATTACCGGAGTGGCTGTGCAGCCGAACAAGGCAATCATCGGACGAAACGCCTTCGCTCACGAAGCAGGCATCCATCAGGATGGCATGATCAAAAATCCCTTGACTTATGAAATTATGACTCCGCAATCCGTGGGAGTGCCCCACACGAACTTCGTCCTGGGCAAACACTCCGGCCGTCATGCTCTCGGATTGCGCTGTGAGGAACTGGGATTCCCTCTGGAGCGTCACGAACTCGATCAACTTTACCGTCATTTCCTCGAACTGGCGGACCGCATGAAAACAGTCGGGGACGACCACATCCTGGAACTGATTCCGAAACTGGATCGGAAGGCGTTGCATGCGAGCGCTGCTGGAGAATCGCACCGTACCGTCTTCAATTCAGGCGGCGCGGCGGCACCGTCGGTGGTGTTGGGTAGGGGCGAACATGAAAACGACCAGCAAGAAGATTACCTGTGGGGAGTATGATGCTGAGCCTGGCTAACCCAGATACAATCACGGGTAGATTAACTCCATCGATTCTGCGGTAAATTCGGCCGCCAAGACGCGCCGTCAGAGGAAGATAATGCCATGATGAAAACTGGAGCGCAGATTCTGTGGGACTGTCTGGAACAGGAAGGCGTGACGCACGTCTTCGGATATCCCGGCGGTGCTATCTTGCCCGCCTACGATGCCCTGAAGCACAGCAAGATCCATCACGTGCTGGTGCGGCACGAGCAGGGCGCGACTCACATGGCGGATGGATACGCGCGTGCCAGCGGAAAGGTGGGAGTCGCCGTGGCGACCTCCGGTCCTGGAGCTACCAATATGGTGACGGGCATCGCCACCGCCATGCTGGACTCTTCCCCCATCGTTTGTATTACCGGCCAAGTGGGCAGTAAGCTGATTGGATCGGATGCATTTCAGGAAACCGACATCACAGGCATCACGCTGCCCATCACCAAGCATAACTATCTGGTAACGCGGCCCGATGAACTGGCCCGTACGCTGCGTGAAGCATTCTATGTGGCCGGATCGGGTCGCCCCGGTCCTGTTCTGGTAGATATCACAAAGGATGCGCAACAGTCCTCGTGCGAGTTCGACTGGGAGGCCGCAAAGCCGCAGTTGCCCGGGTATCGTCCTGATCTCTCACCGGACGCCAAAGAATACGAGCAGGCGCTGGAGCTGATTCACAACTCCAAACGGCCCGTCATTCTGCTGGGCCACGGTGCAATCGTCTCTGGAGCCATGCGCGAAGTGCGCGACTTGGCGGAGCGCGCTGCAATCCCGGTCGCGCTGACTCTGCTGGGTTTGGGAGCACTGCCAGCTTCGCATCCGCTTAACCTGGGCATGATGGGAATGCATGGCGAAGCGTGGGTCAACCACACCATTCAGGAGGCCGATTTACTGATCGCGCTCGGCATGCGCTTCGACGACCGCGTCACTGGAAGTCTGAAAACCTACGCGCGCCATGCCAAAAAGATTCACGTGGAGATCGACCCGGCGGAGATCAACAAGAACGTAAAAGTAGATGTGGCGCTGGTGGGCGATCTAAAGGAAGTTCTACGCGCGATGCTGCCGCGAATCGAATCCCTCGACCGCAGCGACTGGCTGGACTGCATCGATCGATTAAAAGGGGACTCGGCGGTCCGCGATATTCAGAATCTGCCGGACAGTGGACATCTTTATGCCGCCCACGTGATCAATGACCTGTGGCGGGAGGCACGAGGCAGCAATACCGTGGTGGTGACCGACGTGGGACAGCACCAGATGTGGGAAGCACAATATTACAAGCACGAAGAGCCACGGTCGCTGATCACCTCCGGGGGCCTGGGCACGATGGGATTCGCCCTGCCCGCCGCCATCGGGGTGAAGGTCGCGCGTCCTGAGGCAGAAGTTTGGGTTGTCGTGGGGGACGGCGGTTTTCAAATGACCATGTGTGAACTTGCCACCATCGTGCAGGAGAATCTGAAGATCAACATCGCGATCATCAATAACGGTTTTCTGGGCATGGTTCGCCAGTGGCAGGAATTTTTCTACGAGCGAAATTACCAGGCTACCCCGTTGCTGAATCCTGACTTCGCCAAAGTCGCCGAGGCCTACGGCATTCGCAACGCGACCGTCACCGGTCGTTCGCAAGTTGTGCCCACGGTGCAGGCAGCCCGCCAGCACGAAGGACCGATGCTGATTAATTTCCACGTGGAGCAGGAAGATACGGTTTATCCCATGGTTGCCGCAGGAGCTGCTCTCCACGAGATGATTCGGCGTCCGAGTTCCATTGTGGAGACCGCTGCCGATGAGTAAATCAATATGATGAATACATTCGTGGTGTACGTCGAAAACAAGCCGGGCGTGCTGACCCGCGTGGCATCGCTGTTTCGTCGCCGCGCTTTCAATATCGACTCGCTCACGGTTGGGCGTACAGAAAGGCCGGAAGTGTCGCGCATGACCATCACCGTGGATGCCGACCACGACCAGTCACGTAGGATCGAAGCCAACCTATACAAGCTGGTGAACGTGCTGCTGGTGGAAAACATCACGACCGAGCCGTCCATCATACGCGACTTGGCTATGATCAAAGTGGCGGCCACTCATGAGGCACGTTCCCATGTACTGGAGTTGGCCAGCGTTTTCCGGGCGCGTGTGGTGGATGTTGCGCCCGAATCCCTTATCATCGAAATCACCGGCGGCGAAGACAAGATCGACGGGCTGCTGGAGGTGCTGCGCCCTTACGGCGTGCTGGAAATGGTGCGCACGGGGATTGTCGCGATGCGCCGTGGAAGCAAGTCGTCTGTCGCCCTTTCATCCCTGGAAGAGCCGACGCAGGCGATGGCAGATGACGACCTCTCGCAGTCAGTTTAGGGTGAGAGAATTTTTCTTCGAAAGGAATAAATATGGCAAACATGTATCAGGAGGACGCGGCTGATCTGGAACTGATTCGTTTGAAGAAGGTAGCCATCCTCGGCTACGGCTCGCAGGGACACGCCCATGCGCTTAATCTCAGAGACAGCGGGGTCGAGGTGCGGGTCGGCCTTCCGCAAGAAAGCGAGTCGCGAGCAAAGGCGCAGGCCGCCGGATTGAAAGTGCTTTCTGTCAGTGACGCCGCCAAGTGGGCCGACGTCATCATGATCCTGGTGCCAGACACAGCGCAACCCGCCGTCTACAAGAAGGACATTGCTCCTCATCTATCGGCTGGAAAGACGTTGATGTTTGCCCACGGCTTCAACATCCGGTTTAAGACCATTACTCCTCCCGCCAACATTGATGTTTCGATGATTGCGCCCAAGGCGCCAGGACATCGCGTGCGAGAGGTGTTCGTGGAAGGCGGCGGCACTCCAGCCCTCTTGGCGGTGCACCAGGATGCCAGCGGAAGCGCAAAGCAGCTCGCCCTCTCCTACGCCAAGGCGCTCGGGGGAACCCGCGCGGGAGTGATCGAAACCACGTTTACCGAGGAAACCGAAACTGATCTCTTCGGCGAGCAGGCCGTCTTGTGCGGCGGAGCGAGCGCGCTGGTGAAAGCCGGTTTCGAAACGCTGGTGGAGGCGGGCTACCAACCCGAAATTGCTTACTTCGAGTGCTTGCACGAACTAAAGCTCATCGTGGACCTGATGTATCGCGGTGGTCTTAGTTACATGCGCTATTCCATCAGCGATACGGCGGAGCATGGTGACTACACAGGCGGCCCGCGGATCGTCACCGATGACACGCGGCAGGCGATGCGGCAGATGCTGAAGGAGATCCAGGACGGAACCTACGCGCGAAACTGGATTGCCGAAAACGAGACCGGACGCGAATGGTTCGAGGCCACGCGCCAGAAGGAGCAAGAACACGAGATCGAACGGGTGGGAGAGCGCTTGCGAAATTTGATGAAATTTCTCGATCCGGTGACGGTGAAGCAAAACAGGAAGCGCCCGCCCGTGCCCGCTTAGGCAGACGGAATGTGAGCAGTGCTTTCCAAGTGGGGTGAGCCCGCCTCAATTTACACTTGGAAACTGAACCCGGCGGCAACCCAGGCATTTGAGGCTTGGCCACCAAAGCCGAGCTTAGGGTAACCCGGCCGAGCGACCTCAGCCTTCCAAGCAGAGTTTCGCTGTCTGCCAGGACACAACGAAAACGTCCTTGTCGCCAGTGATTTGGACCACGTCGAACCTTCATCTGATGCATCTCATTTTGTGAATACGGACCACTAGTCAAAAGATTTATATGTTTTGATCTGTGAGCTTTACAGATCATCGAGTTATGGCTAGATTTGGAACGAACGATCTTGTACAGACTGCGGAGCAGTACATGATGCGATCTCCTTCTGACCACGGTGGCGCCGTTCTCAATTCCCCCGCCAAAATTATGGCTAACGTTCTTCTTTCCGCCGACCTGCTGGAAGCCCTTCCGGATGCTGTCGTAGCCGTCGACCGAGACGGAATCATCGTTCAACTTAATTCACAAACCCAAGAGTTGTTTGGATATAACCGCGATGAACTGATTGGTCAGAACGTTGAAATCTTAGTGCCCGAAACTTATCGAAGCCAACATCACCAGCATCGAGAGAACTTCGCGCAAACGCCGAAGACCAGGCGGATGGGGGCCGGTCTGGATCTTTACGGAAGACGGCAGAATGGCTCGGAATTCCCCGTAGAGATTAGCCTGAGCCCTGTTTCCACGGAGAAGGAATGGTTCGTCCTAAGTGCGATCCGCGACCTCAGCGACCGCAAGCGAATCGCAGAGGAACTCAGAAGGGCGAATGAAGAACTGCATCATAGAACTGCCGAGCAACTGGGAGAATTCCGGTCCCGGCTGGCTTCGATCGTTGATTCGTCTGAAGACGCCATCCTCAGCAAAGACCTGACCGGCATCGTAATGAGCTGGAACCGGGGCGCTGAGCGCATGTACGGTTACCCGGCAGAAGAAGTTGTTGGAAAACATATATCCATCTTGGCCCCGAGTGATCGTTCCGACGAGGTTTCAAAGATTCTCCAGAAAATCGTGGACGGAGAAACCGTCGACCATTATGAATCGGTGCGGGTCACGAAAGACGGACGCCAACTGGACGTCTCACTTTCCGTGTCTCCTCTGACCAATGCCATCGGCGAGGTCGTGGGAGCGTCAGTGATTGCGCGCGATATTACATCGCAAAAGCGGGCTGAGGCCCAGATGCGTCAATCCCAGAAGATGGAAGCGATCGGCCGGCTTGCCGGAGGAGTCGCGCATGACTTCAATAATGTGCTTGGCATCATTAACGCATGCACGGAATTTCTGCGCGATCGCATCGATTCCGCCGCCGAAGCCTCCATCTACGTCGATAACATCCGGAATGCAATCGAGCGCGGCACGGCGCTGACCCGACAACTGCTGACCTTCAGCAGAACTTCGGCAATCCAGCCGCAAATCCTTGATCTGAATGACCGCTTGAAGGATATCGGCAAGCTCCTGCGGCCCCTGCTGGGAGATGATATTGAAGTCCTGATCGTTTCCCGATCCATCTCAGCGGTCATCGAGGCGGACCCCGGCCAGTTGGATCAGGTCGTGGTTAATCTTGCGGTGAACGCCCGGGACGCCATGCCACGCGGCGGCAAGTTTATTCTAGAAACTGGAGCCGCACATTTTGACGAAGCCTTCGCCGCCCAGCACCAGGCCATGTCGGCGGGAAAATACGTTCAACTCGCGGTCAGCGATACCGGCCACGGCATGGATGAGACCACCGTGTCACGCATCTTCGAACCCTTCTTTACCACGAAAGAGCCCGGAAAAGGAACCGGTCTGGGGCTGGCTACGGTGTATGGCATCGTTAAGCAGAGCGCCGGACATATATTTGTCTATAGCGAACCGGGTCATGGAACGACTTTCAAAATATATCTTCCTGATGCGGAACAGAAAATTGGGTCCGGGTCCAAGCCGGAGGCCGACTCCGTTAGTCCGAAACGGCACGGCTCCACAATCTTGCTCGTCGAGGACGACGAAATCATGCGCCACCTGACCCGCCAGTTACTCGAGGAACACGGCTATACGGTAGTCGAGGCCGATGACGGAAAAGCCGCACTCGAGTGGCTGGAGTCCAATCCCGCCCAGATCGACTTGCTGTTGACCGACGTGGTGATGCGGCACATGAGCGGGCCCGAGTTGGCGGAGCGGCTGCACACTTCCCATCCCGCTTTGAAGGTTGCCTACATGTCAGGTTACACCGGGGAACTGATGGCAAACCGGGAAATTTTGAAGCCCGGAGCGATTCTACTCGAAAAGCCTTTTACCCGGGCGGCTCTGCTGAATACGGTCCACGCAATGTTGGGCTGACCTGCCAGTCGTAATCGAGTAAATTCGAGCGATCGCCGGGGGCGGAACGTGCGCCCTAACCAACCGAACGGTGACGGAGATCACACATCAGTGTGGGAAAGCACCCATTTTTCGGCAGCGCAGAAAGAACCAGAAAGATGGTCCGACCGTCGCTGGAGCGGACTAAGTCTATTGTTTTGTGCTTTTTAACTTAGATGCAACCCGGCCTTAGTATTTCTACTGAAAATGGCTACGGAGTTGCCCTTAGACAGATGTACGCGGAGGCACTCGATGGCCACACACTTGGTTAACACGCTACAAGATAAGCACGTCTGCGATCTTCCCCCCGTCGTAGCGGAGGCACTGGAGCAAGAAGCCGTAACCACCACCTATCCCACGGGGGCTGTGCTGTTTGCGGAGGGCCAGGCGTCGCGCGGAATTTTCGTAGTGCGCCGAGGCCGAGTCAAGCTTTCGATTTGTGGTAGTGATGGCAGAACATTGATTCTGCGGATCGTCGAACCCGGTTGTCCGCTGGGAGTGGCGGCCGTAGTTTCCGGCCGTCAGTATGAAGCCACGGCGGAGACCCAGGAGCCGAGCGAGATCAGCTTCCTGCGCCAGTCCGACTTGCTGCGGCTCATGCGGCTCCGCGGCGAACTCACCCTGTGGGTAACCCAAAATATCAGCCAGGATTACGCATCGACCTGCCGTGAAATACGAGACCTGATACTCTCCGATTCGGCCACCGAAAAGCTGGCGCGGTTGCTGGTGGGATGGCTGGATCAGAATGCTGAATCGAAGCATCCCGGCCAAATGAAGCTGGTGCTGACTCACGAAGAGATCGGGCAGATGATCGGGACTTCCCGCGAAACCGTCAGCCGCCTTTTCGCCGGCTTCAAGAAACAGAACCTGATACGGCAAACCGGTTCTACCCTGGTCATTCCTAACCGCGTTGCCTTGGAATCGCTGATCACCGTATAAAAGCGCTGATCGAGCTCGGGGCCGGGTCTTTCCGGCCCATCTTCCGTCCATCACTCGTTCATTTTTGCTGGGTCATCGTCCGAAGTGGCGCTTGCGTGTTCTTCTTCCTGGTAGCCTTCAGGCTCAGTGGGCAGCTTGATCAGGTGGGCTCGTTGCAACGCCCGGTAATATGCCGGGCGCGTATGGCGGTAGTGGTCGGCGGGAACTTCGCCGTTGAGCCAGGCCGTATCCATGGGGTAGACGAGCGGATCGAAGATCACCATGTAGAAATGCCACAGCAGGATGGAGAACGTCGCCAGCAGCGCCTCGTAGTAATGGACGGCTGTGGCGGCGTCGGACACCCACTTGGGAAAATGCTGCAGCGTGAAATTATTGAACCACAACAAGCAGCCGGAGGCAGTCATCACCAGCGTGCCCCACATGAAAGCCCAATATTCCACCTTTTCGGCGTAGTTGAACTTCAGGAACTGCGGCTCGTTTTTGGTGAGACCCAGGTTGTAGGCAAACACTTGAAGCAGATCGGTCGCGTCTTTGAAATCCGGCAGCATGGCTTTCAGGAATAGGCGGTCTCGGCGGTTCAACGCGAGATGAATCACGTGGTAGATCGTCGACGCGAGCAGAACCATAGCCGCACCGCGATGCACCATGGCGCGAAACGCGAAACGCCCTTCGAGCAGCAACAACGGACGCGCCCACCAAGCCTCGGGATACTTCAGCGCGAATCCGGTGCAAACCAGCGTTGGGAAGCTGAGGATGATACCGGCATGAGCAATCCGGAAATTGCGGTTCATGCGCGTGACTTGCTCGCCGGTATCATGTCGTGGCTGCCGGCGAATGAGCTTCGCGAAAAAGTCCAACAGATTATGCAAGATCATGAAACCGAGGGTCAGTGGGATCAGCGCCAAATAGGTCCAACGAATCCACTGCACGACGGGATGCGCGGGACCGGTGGTCGTCCGAACGTGCACCGGGCCAATCGCGAACCTGGCGTCTACCACGCCTTTGTGACATTGCCCGCACGTTTTCGCGAGGTTTGCGGCGTTGATGGTCGAGCGTGGATCGCTCGAGCGGAGAATGGAATGCACTCCGTGGCAGGAAGCGCAATTCGCCGCGGTCACGTTCCCTTCTTTGAGGGCCAGCCCGTGGTAGCTATCGGCATAGGAAGGAAGGCGATCTGCGGGCAAATCATAGCGCAGCGCCAGGCGCGCATCGCCGTGGCAACGCCCACAGGTCTCCTCAGAGACATTTTTGGCATTTAAGGGCGAACCGGCGTTTTTCGGATCTATGATTAAGTGCTCGCCGTGACAGTCGATGCAAACTGGCACGTCCCGCACCCCGGTCTTGACCGCTTCCCCGTGGACACTTTCGTCAAACTCCCGGGCGATTTCCTTGTGGCATTGCGCGCAGGTTCCGGGCACTTTCCAGTGATTGACCATGGATCGAGTATCGGTAGCGGGGTAGATGTCATGACTGCCATGGCAACTGGAACATGTAGCCGCGTCTTTGCCGAGCGCTACAGCTCGGGCGTGAACGCTCTGCTTATAGGAGTCCACCGGATGGGCCACGGGGATTTTATGCCGCGACAAGAACCCGGCGTCGCTGTGGCACTTGGCGCAAGTATCGGCCATGTTCTTGCGAGCAACCGTCGAGTCCGCTTCGCTTGCTGCTTTCACGCCATGGATGACGCCGTGGCATGAAACGCATTTGGGGGCGTCTGGATCACCGGTTTTCGCGGCTTGCCCGTGGATGCTGGAATCGAGAGCCTTCACTTCGTCGGCATGACACTCCACGCATTTTCCCGGAATCAGTTTTTCGGCAGTGGTGAGTTCGTGCACGCTGCCATGACAAGAAGCGCACGCGGATTCGCCGAGGGCGGAGTGAACGCTGGCGGGGAAAACCTTGGCTTCGTCCGCATGGCAGGTGGCGCATTGCACTTTTACAACTCTGGAGGGATGCGGAAAATCCTTGATGTCGGTGTGGCAGTCCTTGCAACTGAGAACCGAGTGCGCGCTGGCAGAATGTTTGACCGGGTCGATCGAAAT
>Ga0182015_10004114_pt1 | contig 15881 bp, 13 predicted proteins | sample 712P3MmetaG_FD_120478 | JGI IMG/M metagenome (GOLD analysis project Ga0182015, IMG submission 120478) | Permafrost microbial communities from Stordalen Mire, Sweden - 712P3M metaG | ecosystem: Environmental > Terrestrial > Soil > Wetlands > Permafrost | place: Sweden: Stordalen | collected... | reverse complement strand
GCGACGGGGCCCTCACCGGCGGGATGGCTTACGAGGCGCTGAACAATCTCGGCCACTCGGGCGCGAGGGTGCTCATCGTGCTCAACGACAACGGCCGGAGCTACGCGCCGACGGTATCTAGGCTCTCGGTTTCTTTGACCCAGCTGCGACTCGACCCGCGCTATCTCCAGGTCCGCGAGCGGGTGCGCCATCTCGTCGAGGACCTGCCGGGCGGGGTCTCTTCCCTCGCTTTTACCTCCTTCCACGGCCTCAGTGCGGCCGTGCGCGAGGTCGTGGAGCCGCGCATGTTCTTCGAAGCGATCGGCATCCGTTACACCGGGCCCATCGACGGCCACGACATAGCCACCCTCGAGCAGTCGCTGCGCCGGGCCTCGAGCTGGAACGGCCCGATCGTGCTGCACGTCGTCACGACCAAGGGCAAGGGCTACGCCCCGGCGGAGGCAGACGACATCGCCTGCCTGCACGACATGAAGGCGGTGGCCGCACCGGCGCCGGCGGGCCGGTCGGTCGCCCGCGTCCAGCTGCGGGGTGGCTCGCAGGTGACCGCCTCGACTGACGACGGGGGCCTGCCCGGTCCTTTGGACGCGGGGGAGAGCTACGCCGAGGTGTTCTCCTCGGCCCTAGTCGATCTCGCCGCCACCGACGAGCGGATAGTCGCGATCACAGCCGCCATGCCAGGTCCGACCGGGCTCTTGGCCTTCCAGGACCACTACCCCGAGCGCTTCGTGGACGTCGGCATCGCCGAGCAGCACGCTCTCGTCTCGGCCGCGGGCATGGCCATGAGCGGTCTCAGGCCTGTGGTCGCCATCTACTCGACCTTCCTCTCGAGGGCCGTAGACCAGTGGAATCTCGATGTCGGGCTCCACAGCCTGCCGGTGGCGATCGTCGCCGGCAGGGCCGGCGTGACCGGCGACGACGGGCCGAGCCACCATGGCATCTACGACCTCGTGCAGGCCCTGCAGATACCCGGCTGCACGATCTTTTGCCCCTCCGAGACGGCCGAGATCGCCCCCATGCTCGCCGAAGCGGTCAAGCTCCCCGGGCCGTCGCTGCTCAGGTACCCGAAGACGCCCTCGCCGGGGCCGATCGCCAAGCCCGGGACCGGGCTCGAGTCGCGCCGGCTGCGCTCGGGCACGGGAGAGGTCGTCCTCGTCGGCATCGGCAAGATGACCCGCGCCGTGCTCACGGCGGCCGAGGAGCTCTTCAGCGACGGCATCGAGACCGACGTCTTCGACGCCCGGGTGATCCGCCCGGCCGATCCCGAGATGCTGGAGGCGATCGCACGCAGCAGGCTCGTCGTCACCGCCGAGGACGGTCTCGTCCACGGCGGGGCCGGCTCGTACCTTCTCGGCGAGGCCGATCGCGTCGCCGATGTCCGGGGTCTGCCAGGGCCGCGCCAGGTCGTGCTCGGCGTCCCGACCCGCTACCTGCCGCACGCCAAGCCCGATGTCATCTTGGCCCAGCTCGGCCTCGACGGCCCAGGGATAGCCGACGCCACCCGCAGGGCCCTCGCCCGGCGCCGGCGCGTCGAGCGGGCTCAGCAGGCCGAGTTCTTAGAGCTCGCCGAGCCGGCCGGCCACGACGACCGCTCCCGCCATCGGAACCCGCCGGGTCACAACAGCTGACCGGTGGGCCCCCCGGGGCCAGCGGGCTCGTTCGGCAACGGCTCGACAAGCTCTGGGCCGTCCTGGCGGGCGTCGTTGACGAGGGTCGACACCGCGAAGGCCTCCAGCGCCTCCATCGGCGCAGGGCGCACCAGCCGCTCCAGCTCGCCGGCCGCGAGCGGCTCGGGCGCCAGCCATTCGGGGAGGTCCTCCTCGGCGATCAGCACCGGCATGCGGTCATGGACCGGCCCGACGAGACCGTTGGCGTCGGTCGTGAGGATCGTGCAGGTGAAAAGCGCCTCGCCCGAGTGCTCGCCGCGGGGCCGCCAGCGCTCGAAAAGGCCGCCCAACAAGAGCAGGCCCGTGCCCGGCGCCTTGAAGCACCAGGGCTGCTTGCGGCGAGACGCACCGGTCGGGCTGGCGGGGGCCCATTCGTAAAAGGCATCCGCGGGCAGCACGCAGCGCTGGTTTTCGATCGCGCCCCGGAACATGGGCTTGTCCCGGACCGTCTCGGCCTTGGCGTTAAAGGCGCGCCCACCGATCGAGGGGTCCTTGGCCCACCAGGGGACCAGACCCCATTTGAAGACGGAAAGGCGCCTTTTACCAGGGTCGTCATGCGGTTCGGTCACCGCCAGCACGGGCGCTTGGGGGGCGACGTTCCACCGCGGCGCCGAGAGTTCGGGGGGCACATCGATATCGCTTAGCTTGAGCAGCCTCGCGATCTCCTCTACGGGACGGCTGGCTACGAAACGACCACACATCGCACCGGAGGTTATCGACCACACGGCGCCCGCTACGCGGGCCGGCGCCGCGGGCTTGGAGACAAGAGCCCGTCAGGAGATGGCGCGATAGACGGGGTCTACCGCGCAGACATCAGCGACGTCGTCCGCGCAGGGCTCGCACTCCATCTCCAAGGTGGCGTGGGCGACATTGAAGCGCCGGCCGACCGAAGCTTTGACGCGCTCGCCCACCACCTGGGCCTCCTCGAGGCTCGGATGGCCGTCGAGCACGACGTGGGCGGAGAGCGCCCTGACCTCGCTGGAAAGGCTCCAGCAATGCAGGTCATGGACTGCTGTGACCCCTTCGGTGCCCGAGATGGCGGCGGTCAGGGCCGCGACGTCGAGATCGGCCGGGGTGGCCTCTAACAGGACCTCGAGGCTGGCGCGCACGAGCCGCCAGGCCTTGGCCCCGATGAGCAGCGTGACGAGCAGGGCCACGACCGGGTCGATGGCCTCGAGGCGGCCGGTCACGATGATCACCGTGCCGGCGACGATCACCCCGAGGGCGGCCGCGGCGTCCCCGGTGAAGTGCAGGGCGACGGCACGGAAGTTGAGGTCGTCCGAATGGTCCTTTAGAACGAGCGCGGCGGCGGCGTTGCCCACGAGGCCGCCGGCCGCGAAGACGACCACGGTGGCGCCGCGCACATGGGTCGGGTCAGCGAGCCGGTAGGCGGCGAGGGCGACGACTCCGAGGCCCACGATCACGATCGCCGTGGCGTTGGCGAGGGCGGCGAGAATCGTGGCTCGGTGGTAGCCGAACGACCGGGTGGCGGTGGCGGGCCGAAGGGCCAGTCTTGTCGCAACCAAGGCGAGGCCGAGCGCGGCGGCATCGGCGAGATCGTGACCACCGGTCGCGATGAGACCGGTGGAATGGGCGAGGACCCCGCCGGCAGCCTCGGCCACGACCAGGACGAGGTCGATCACGAGAGCCAGCACGAGCCGGCGCGACTGCGTCATTGCGACCTCAGTCGGTCAGCCCCTCGGCGACAAGCTGACGGACGAGCGGGAGGTCGCCCGGGTGTGTGAGTCCGATACAACGGCTGTTCGACGCCACGATGCGGATGAGGGCCCGCCCCGCGGCCACGGCCACACCGACGACGTCGGGCAGCAAGAGCTCGGGCGGCTTGCCCTCCTCGTGCGGGACAGTCTCGGGGTCGAACAGGTCGAGGCCGTCATCGATCTCGTCGAGCATCGACTCGGCGAAGCCCCACAGGTTCATGCTCACCTGCTCTTGCCCGTTCAGGTGCCTTGGCTGGCCGGCGTCGTCTCCGGCGAGCGGCGAGCCCTCGAAGCCGCCATCGGCGAGGCGCTGCACCTGGTTCTCGACGACGCGGCTCAAATAGCCGTCGGCGCCCGTCTCGCACAGCCCGCGGGTGACCGTCTCGTCGGTGATGATCGTGTCCTTGAGGTGGTAGCCGACAACGACGTGCTCGCTGGCGGCGCCCTTGCGCAACTCTGTGGCTAGGGTCGCGATCGCCTTCTCGCCGTAGAGGTCGTCGGCGTTGGCGACTCCGAACGGGCCGTCGATGAACGGGCGGGCCGACTCGACCGCCTGGGCGGTGCCGGCGATCGGGCCCTGGACCACGGGCACGACGGGCAAGTCCTTCGGCCAGAAAGGCCCGATGTGATCGAGGAGCTCGGTCTGGATCTCCTCGCGTACTATGAGGATGACCCCGTCGAATCCAGCCGCGAAGGCGTCACGGGCGGTGTAGTCCATGAGGGCCTCGCCTCCCGGTCCGACAGGGATGAGCTGTTTCAGGCCGCCGAAGCGACGGCCGTGGCCTGCTGCGAGGACGACTAGCTGCATGGTCGAAGCCTACGACCTCCTAACATCTTTGTGGGACGGCTAAGGCCGAACGGCGAGAGAAAGCGCGGGAGGCGTCGACTGTGCAAGACGATGTGGCGGGGCAGGTAACAGCCGAGCCATCGGGCTTCGCGCCTCCGGTCGCGGTCAGCGTCGCCATCTCCCCGAACCTGTCCGCAGGGCCCTTGGACCAAGGCGAGCGGTCCCGGCGCAAGGAATCGCTCGACGAGCTCATGGAGCTCATGCGCCCCGCCGTCCAGGCCGACGGCGGCGACCTCGCCGTGGTCGACGTCGACTACGACTCAGGTGTAGTGGAGGTGCAGCTGCAAGGTGCCTGCGGCTCGTGCGCCATCTCGGCGGTGACCCTGCAAGGAGGCGTCGAGCGCCTGCTTAAAGAGCGCCTGGAATGGGTCACCGAGGTAAAAGGCGGCGTCGACGAGTCGGTGGACCCCTTCGAGAGCGCCTCGATGGGCCGCGGGGGCTACGTCCCTCGCTGGTGAGCCTCAGCTGGCCGCGCGGCCTTGCAAAGGCCGCCTGCGCCGCTCCGGGTCGCTCAAAGAAGGGCTCTGCCAGCCGGCATCGGCAGGGTTGAGAGTCACTCCGGGCAGGACGATCTCATCGAGAGCGTCCAAGCTGGCGTCGTCGAGAACCACTTCCGATCCCGACAGGAGGTCTTCGAGCTGGGCCATGGTCCGCGGGCCGATGATGGCCGAGGTCACTGCCGGGTGAGCCACGACGAAGGCGACTGCCATGTGCCGCAGCGCCACGCCCGCCTCGGTGGCCACGGCCTCGAGGCGATCGACGAGGTCCATCTTGTGCTGGTTGGCCGCAAGGCTCGGATCGAACCGCTCCGGGATACGTGACGCCCTGCCTGAAGCCATGTCGACTTCCTTGCCGTGGCGGTACTTGCCCGTCAGCCAGCCGCCCGCGAGCGGGCTCCAGGCGATGACGCCCATGCCGTAGCGCTCGCAGACCGGCAGCACGCCCGCCTCGATGCCGCGGGCGAACAGCGAGTAGGGCGGCTGCTCGCACCTGAAGCGCTCGAGGGCGTGGGCCTCGGCCGCCCAGTGCGCCTCGACGATCAGCTCCGGAGGGAACGTCGAGCACCCGATGGCCCTGACTTTGCCCTCGTGGACGAGGTCGGTCAGCACCGACAGGGTCTCTTCGATGTCGGTGCTCGGGTCGGGCCGGTGGATCTGGTAGAGGTCGATCCACTCGGTATCGAGGCGGCGCAGGCTCTCCTCGACCTCGTAGCGGATCCAGCGGCGGGAGTTTCCCGAGCGGTTGTGGCCCGGGCCCATGACGGCGTGGACCTTCGTCGCCAACACGACGTCGTCGCGCCGTGACTTGAGCGCCTTGCCGACGATCTCCTCGGACTCGCCGGCCGAGTAGACATCCGCGGTGTCGATGAAGTTGATGCCGGCGTCGAGTGCCGCGTGCACGATGCGCACGCCGTCGCCGTGGTCCGGGTTGCCCCACTCCCCGAGCATCATGGTGCCGAGGCAGTAGGTGCTTACTTCGATGCCGGTCCGTCCGAGTGTCCGATAGCGCATGGCAGCCAAACTAGGGCCTCGAAGCCCTCGGCGGTGTCACGGGGCCAGGTTCACCTCGTAGTAGTCCTCCGTGCCTGTCACCTCGAAACCACAGCTCAGGTAGAGCCCGAGCGCGCTGTCGTTGGTGCTCGAGACCTCGAGGCCGACCCTGGCGACGCCCTCGGCTACGAGTTCGCGCGCGAGGCCGGACAGTACCTGGCGGCCGATCCCGCGGCCTTGGTGAGCCGGCGTTACGGCGAAACCGTAGACGTCGGCACCGTCGGGGCCACGCTCCACCCGGACCGTGCCGAGGAGCTCGTCTCGGCGTTCGAAGACAAGTGTCCCCGGATAGCGGTTGGCGAGGGCCTCGATCTCATCGGTCTTGAGCTGCTCCACCGGGAATCCGAACGCCTCGGCGAGGCAGGTGACGACGAAGGCAAGGTCGGGGCTTTTCGCGGGGCGCACCTTCACGAGCGGATCGGGGACGAATCCGGCTGGCTCGTGCCGCAGCACCATGCGGTGCTCGGAGTGCTCGAGCCTTCCCCCACGGGAAACGGCAAAGGCCGCACCGGCGTCATAGAGCCGGTCGACGACGAGGAGCACCTGGGTGACGCCGCGACCGGTCAGCTCGGCCGAGGCGGCTTCGAATAGGCGCGAGAAGATCCCCTGGCGGCGGTGCGACGGGTGCACCATCCCGCACAGCTCGACCTGGTCCGCGCGAAAGCCATAGACGCCGAGGAAGCCGACCGGGTCTTCGGGCAGCATCCAGACGAAATCGTTGACCTGGTCGGAGGGCCTCGAGTTGAGCGTGCGCCACTCGAGCTTGAGGCGGCCGCCGTCAGCGGCGACACAGCTGTCCGCGAGCTTCTCGATCTTGCGGACATCCTCCGGTGCCAGCCCGAAAAGAGCGCGCAGGTCCTCTCGGGGCTGTTGCGGTCCGGCACCGCTGCGAGCCATCTCGCCGAGACTAATGGGCTGTGGCGAACAGCGGCGTTGCGGGCGCGTTCGGCTCAGTGCCCGCCGCCGATCTCCACGGCCTTGACGATCAGCAAGAGCACGGCCGCGACGAGATAGATGCGAAGTGTCCACATCGCCGCTGTGCGACCGCGGGACCAGACGGGGCGCTCCAAGAGGGCGAGTTGTGGCATCCGCCAGGTCTCGCGCCGCACGGCGTGGCGCGGCGTCGCGGCCGCGGCGCGGCGGGCGGCCTCGAGGCGCTTTCGCCGCTGCGCGGGCAGGGCCACGAAGGCGCCGAGGGCCAGGAAACCGGCGACGATCACGGCGCCGAGCACGAGCGCGATCGCGTCGACATTCAGGGTCGAAAAGACCGTGGTCGCCATGAGGATCAAAGACAACGCCAGCAGCACGGCGACGATGAAGCCGGCGAGCACGTTCAGCCACGGGCGGTTGACCCAGGGCCCGAGAACCTCCTTGTCGTTGCAAAGCAGGAGCAAGAACACCGTCGCGCTCGGCAAGAGCACGCCGGCGAGCGCCTGTACCGAGGTCGTGATCAGCCCGAGCGGGGCATGGGGGATGAGCACGATGCCGGCCGCCAGGGCGACCTGGCCGGTGAAAAGGACGTAGAACTGCTTCGCGTCGGCGAAGCTGCGGTGCAGCGAATGGCGGATCCCGAACACGTCGCCGAAGGCGTACGAGGTCGACAGCGTCACCGCAGCCGCGCCGATGATCGAGGCGTTGAGCAGCACGAGGGCGAAAAGCGGTCCGGTCCCGTGACCGACAACGTGCTCGAGCCCCTTCGCGACCTGCTCCGCGTTGACGAAATGGCCGGCGAGATCGGTACTTTTGAAGGCGAAGGCCGCCGTCACCAACAGCGCCGTGGCGGCGACGACGACGACGAGCGACCCGATGACAGTGTCGGCCCGCTCATAGTTGATCCAGCGGGGGGTGATCCGCTTGTCGACGATGTTGGACTGCTGGAAGAACAGCTGCCACGGGGCGACCGTCGTGCCGACGATGGCGATGATCAGCAGCACCGCGGTGGACGTCATGCCCCCTTTGGCTCCAGGGACGAGAAAGCCGTGCACGATCGGCCCGGCATGGGGGTGCACGAGGATGACAAGAGGGATGGCGAGGAAGTTCACCACGACGAAGATGAACATGAAGCGCTCCCAGCGCCGGAAGCTCCCGCTGGCGGTTATGGCGACGAGACCGCCTGCGGCGATCGGGACCGAGATGTAAGACGAGATGCCGAAATAGCCGAGGGCGAGGCCGACGCCTATGAACTCGGTGACGATGGTGAGGAAGTTCAAGAGGAACAGGTCGCCCACCGAGAAGGCTCCCCAGAACTTGCCGAACCGCTCGTTGATGAGCCGGGCATGGCCGACGCCAGTGACGGCGCCCAGGCGCACGACCATCTCCTGGTTGACGATCAGGACCGGGATGAGAAGTGGCAGGGTCCAAAGCAGAGTGGCGCCGAAGTTCTGGCCGGCCTGGGCGTAGGTCGACACGCCCCCGGCGTCGTTGTCGCCCACCATCACGATGAGCCCGGGGCCGATGATGGCGAGCAGAGTGAGGAGCTTTTTCCCCCAGGAGCGCCGCGCGGCCAGGTCGTGCTCGCGGATCGTGCCGAAGGCCCCCTTAATGTCGCCCACGTGCGCGCTGTCTAAAGCCGCGGACGGCGCGTCAATCTCCTCTTCGGGCTCCGCTTTGTCGCCGACGGGTGGCTCCGTGGGCTGCTCGTCGTCGCCTGGGGGCGGGTTTTCGACCATCGTGACCTCTCGCGCCGTCATTGGCGTAGCGGGTGTGCGTGGGCGTGGCTTGTTGCGCACGCACACCAGAGGTCAAGCAGGCCTCAGCGGAGCGGTCGCCCCTCCTCGGTTGCGCGCGCGTGAAGTTGGCCGGGTAACCAACCGTCGGTACTCAGGGCTGCTCCGTTCCTGACCCATCGTCAGCCTGCCCATGAGGGAGTGGCGCCGGCGGGTACCGGCCTCAGCCCGACAGAGCCGGGGTGCACTCCGCCCACTGTGTTGGAGAAGGCGTGGCTGCTTGCGGCCACAATCCTAGCCATTGCGGCCCGGACTCGGTCCAGCCCGCGACACGCGCCGGCCGCGACGGCCGCGCTCGGCCTTACTCGTCCGCGGTGGTCATCCCGAAGTCGCGCCGCCAGCCCGTCGGCAAGAGGAGCTCGAGGACGTCGTCAACGGTGACGACGCCGATCACGTGGTGGTCGTCGTCTATCACCGGCGCGGCCGCGAGGTTGAAGTCCGACATCTTGCGGACGATGGCGTGCAGGTCGGCGTCCGGCCTTACGGCCACGGGGTCGAGGCCCGCGACCTCACCGACGCGCGCCGCCGAGGGGCTCTTCAAGAGCCGTACGACAGAGGCCGTCCCGGTCAGGCGGCCGTCCTCGTCTGTGGTGTAGATGGTCCCGAGAGCCTCGAGCGCGACAGGGCTACGACGGATCTCCTCGAGCGCGTCGGCGACGAGAGTGTCGCCCGGCAGGGCGAGGAACTCCGGGCTCATGAGGCCGCCCGCGGTCTCGGGGTTGTAGCTCAAAAGGGCCCGGACCTTCGCCTGGGTCGGCTGGGGCAGGGCCTCGAGGACAGACAGCCGGCGGTCCTGCTCGAGATCCGCGATCAAGTCGGCCGCATCGTCGGGCGCCATCGTCGCTAGCAGCCGGGCCGCCTCCTTGTCCGACCGCGTGCTCAAGAACTCGAGCTGGTGGCCGGGGTCGAGCTCTTCGAAGACGTCCGCCTCGAGCTCGAGGTCCTGGCCGACGGCATTGATGATCTCCTCGCCTTCCTCGTGCGAGGCCGCCTCGACGAGATCGGCGATCTGGGCGGGGTGCAATCGGGCGAGCTTGCGGTAGGGGATCCGCAAGCCGGCCGTCGGCACATGGGCCACGAAAGGCTGGATGCTCTCCCAGTCGACGATGGCCTTGGCGGGTATGCGCTGGGCGATCCGGCGGGGGAGGAGCCGGCGCAGCACCGGCCGGCTCGTCGGGTCGACCCCGATCACCTCGAGCTTGCCGTCGACCATCGCCAGCTCGATCTCGTTCGCCCGGATGAGCCGCGCCCCGACGACGTTGATGAGGTGTCTCGCCGAGAGGTCCTTGGCGAGAAGCAGCTCGCCGGGACGGCGCTCGAAACGGCCGAGGTTGAGCGTCTCGCCCCCGAGCTGGACTTGGCCGGGCCGGACCGTCCCGATGACCGCCATCGGCACGAACAGCTCGCGCCGCCCGATCGTCGCCACGATCCCGTTCACGGGCGGGTGCGCCTGCTCGCCCGGACGCGCGATCACGTCCCGCACCCGGCCGATCCGCTCCCCGTCGCGCCCGAGCAGCGGGCTGCGGACTATGCCCGAAAGGTGGATGATGTCGGCTGCCATCAGGAGGAGGCCCCGCGCGATCGACACACGGCGATCCGCACGCCTCCATAGTAGTGAAGACTCAGCCGGGCTGGAAGGGGGGCGCCGGTGCCCGCAGCGGCGCGGTCGCCTTGCTTATCGGGGCCGTGAAAGAAAGGCTGTAGCGCTATGCCAGAGCCGACTCGGCGCCGTCTGCGGATTGCCTTCCTTGTCTACAGGGGCAATCCCCGCTGTGGGGGACAGGGCGTCTACACGCGGCACCTCACTCGTGAGCTGGCTGTCCTGGGCCATCGTGTGACCGTGTTCGCCGGTCCTCCTTACCCCGAGCTCGAGCAGCCAGTCGAGCTCGTGAAGGTCCCGAGCCTGGATCTTTACCGCGAACCTGACCCTTTCAGAGTCCCTCGCCTTAGCGAGTTCACCTCGGCTATCGACGTCATGGAGTTCGCCCTCATGTGCACCGCTGGGTTCCCCGAGCCGCTCACGTTCAGCTTGAGGGCGCGCCGGCTGTTGGCAAGCCGCCGCGGGGAGTTCGACCTCGTGCACGACGATCAGAGCCTGGGGCGGGGTATCGCCCAGATGATGCGGGACGGCTGGCCCGTGCTGGCGACGATCCATCACCCGATCACAGTCGACCGCGAGCTCGACCTGGCCCATGCCGAGGGGTGGCGGCGCCAGCTCACGCTCAGGCGCTGGTACGGCTTTGTCGCTATGCAGGCCCGCGTCGCCCGCCAGGTCCCCCGGGTGCTGACGGTCTCGGAGTCGTCGCGCCGCGACATCGCCGAACAGCTAGGAGTCAAGCCCGGTCGCATCGCCGTCGTCCCGGTGGGGGTGGACAGCTCGGTCTTCCGGCCCTTGCCGGGGGCGGCGCGCGTTCCCGGCCGGATCATGACGACGGCAAGCTCGGATGTGCCCATGAAAGGCCTCGTGCCGCTCTTGGAGGCGCTCGCCAAGGTGCGCACCGAGCGCGCGGACGCCCATCTCGTGGTGATCGGGCGGCTACGGGAGGCAAGTACGGTGCCCGCCGTTATGGACCGGCTCGGCCTTCGCGGCGCCGTCCGCTTCGTCTCGGGCGTGAGCGACCAGGACATCGTCGATCTCTACGGCCAGGCCCAGCTCGCCGTCGTGCCGTCGCTCTACGAGGGTTTCTCCCTGCCCGCGATCGAGGCGATGGCTTGCGGCGTCGCGCTCGTCGCGACCACGGGCGGTGCCCTGCCCGAGGTCGCCGGTCCGAGCGGCCTTGCCGCCATGCTCGTGCCGCCCGGCGACCCCGGCGCGCTCGCCCAGGCGATCACAACCGCCCTCGGCGACGAGGCGTTGCGCGCCCGTCTCGGGGCAGCCGGCCGCGTGCGCGTGGCGGAGCGCTTCACCTGGGCTATGACGGCCCGGGAGACAGCCGAGCAGTACTTCGAGCTTTTGGCGTGCTGACGGTCGACTTCGGCCGCCTCGGCCTTCGCCCGGGCGAGCGGGTTCTCGACCTCGGCTGCGGTGCCGGCCGGCACGCCTTCGAGTGCCTGCGCCGGGGAGCAGTCGTCATCGCTCTCGACCGCGATCCGGGCGAGCTCAGCGCCGTCACCGGCCTCATGGCGGCCATGGCCGAAGCCGGCGAGGTACCGCCCGAGGGCGCCGGGGTGGCTGTCAGGGCCGACGCCTTCGGCCTCCCCTTTCCGGACGGTGCCTTCGACAAGGTCATCTGTGCCGAGGTGCTCGAGCACCTGGCCGATGACGCCGCCGCCATGGCCGAGCTCGCCCGGGTGCTACGCCCGGGCGGCGTGCTCGCCCTGAGCGTGCCTCGCTATGGCCCCGAGCTCATCAACTGGGCGCTCTCGGATCGCTACCACTGTGTCCCGGGCGGTCACGTCCGCATCTACCGGCGTACCCAGCTGTTCGCGCGGCTCGGGCGAGCCGGGCTCGAGCCCGTCGCGACCCACCACGCCCACGCCCTGCACAGCCCTTACTGGTGGCTGCGCTGCCTCGTCGGTGTGGACAACGACCAGTGCCTGGCCGTGCGCGGCTACCACCGCCTCCTCATCTGGGACATCACCGCCCGCACCCCGCTCACCCGTGTGCCCGAGCGGGCCCTCAACCCCGTGCTGGGCAAGAGCCTCGTCGCCTACCTGAAACTTCGCCAGCCATGACCCTGCCGTTTCGGGCGGCCGCCCTGGAGCGGGTCGACCCTGTCGCCGAGACGGTCGAGTGGATCTGCTCGGTCCAGATGGGCAACGGGATGATCCCCTGGTACCCCGCCGGCCACGCGGACCCCTGGAACCACATCGAGGCGGCCATGGCGCTCGGTGTCGGGGGGGCGCTCGGCGAGGCAGAGCGCGCCTTTGCCTGGCTGCAGGCGACCCAGCGTGCCGACGGCGCCTGGCACACCTACTACCTCCCCGACGGCGAGGTCGAAGAGGCCCGGCTCGACACCAACGTCTGTGCCTATGTCGCGACCGGTGTGTGGCACCACTTCTTGCTCACCGGGGACTGCGGGTTCCTCGGCGACATGTGGCCCGTCGTCGAGAGCGCCGTCAACTTCGCCCTCTCCTGGCAGCGACCGGGCGGAGAGCTCGTCTGGTCGATCGGAGCCGACGGCACTCCCGGTCGCTACGGCCTTTTGACCGGATCCTCCTCGGCCTATTTCAGCCTGCGCTGCGCTCTGGCCTGCGCAGTGGAGCTCGGCTGGGAGCGTCCCGACTGGGAGCTGGCGGCGGGACGGCTGCGCCATGCCGTCGCGGGCGGCTCGGGGGGTTTTGCGGCCAAGAACGAGTTCGCCATGGACTGGTACTACCCGGTGCTGGTGGGAGCCCTCGAAGGCGCCCGGGCCGCGCGGCGCATCGCGGCGCGATGGAGCGAGTTCGTCCTCGACGGCCAAGGCGTACGCTGCGTCTCGCACCGGCCCTGGGTGACGGCCGCCGAGACGGCCGAGTGCGCCATGGCACTCGCTTCGATCGGCCGTGTGGACCAAGCCACGAGCCTGCTCGGCTGGGCGGACCAACACCGCTGTAGGAACGGCTCGTACCTGACGGGGATCGTCTACCCCGAGCGGGCGAGCTACCCGGCCGAGGAGCACTCGACCTACACCGCCGCCGCGGTCGTCTTGGCCACCGACGCCGTGTTCGGCCTGAGCCCGGCCTCTCAGCTGTTCGTCGGTGCCTCACTGCCGTGCGGGCTCGACCTCGACTCGGCCGGCTCGACGACGCGTCTCAGCACGCGCAGGCTGCCTGTGCCGGCCGAGGGCTCTTCGGTGAACTCGCCCGAGGTGAGCGCCCGCAGGTAGATCTCATAGGGCGGACGCCCGCCGTCGTCGGGGTTGGGGAACACGTCGTGGATAGCGAGCCACCCACCGGGAGCCACGTGAGGCGACCAACCCGTGTAATCAGCGAGCGCCGGCACCTCACCGTGCCCGCCGTCGATGAAGACGAGTCCCGCCGCGCCCTGCCACCGCGCCGCCACGGTGGCCGACTCGCCGACCACGGCGACGGCGATGTCACCGGCGCCGGCGGATTCGATCGCCCTGCGCCAGTGCGGCAAGGTGTCGATGCGACCCGTGCTGGCGTCGACGAGCGTCTCGTCGTGGTGCTCCCAGCCGGGCTGGTTCTCCTCCGAGCCGTGGTGGTGGTCGACGCTGAAGACGACGGCGCTGCCCGACACCGAAGCCATCGCCCGGGCGAGGCCGGAGGCGAGATAGAGCGTGGAGCGCCCGCAGTAGGCGCCGATCTCGATGACGCAAAGGTGACCGGCCATGGCCGCGCGCTCAGCCAGCACGGCCAGCGCCAGACCCTCGTCGTCGGGCATGAAGCCCTTGGCGGCGCGCGCCGCGCCGAGGAGCACATCCGGTCTCGAATGAGCGCTCACCTGGGCTCGGTCGCCATCTGTCGCACGGTCTCTCAGCTCGTCGCGAGAGAGACGAGCAAGTAGATGCCGAATCCCAAAAGGGCCGCCCCCGACACCCGCCGTACGACAGACAGCGGTACAAAGCGCGTGACGGTGCGGCCCGCCAGCACCCCGACTACCGACACGAGGGCGAAACCGGCCGCGGCGCCGCTGAAGACGGCCACCCGGTCCCGGTAGTGCGCCGCCAGGTTGGCGATCAGGACCTGGGTTATGTCCCCGAACTCTGCCACGACGACGACGCCGAAGGTGATGGCGGCTACGCGCCAAAAGCTCGCGCGGCCCCCGGCGATGGCCTTTTCCTCGCCCGAGGCCATCTGCTCGCCACGGGCCTGCTCGGCCTGCTCGGCGGTGGCCAGCAAGTAGAGAGCCCCGCCCATGAACAGCGCCGTCACGACCGAGCGCACGGCGAGCTTGGGCATAAGTGCTAGCGCCCTTCCCGCCGCCACGGCGATGCCGGCCTGGAGCACGAGGGCGCTCACGGCGCCGATCCAGACCGGCGCCGGGCGGTGGCGCGAGGAGAGGACCAGGCACGATATGAAGGTCTTGTCAGGCAGCTCCGCCGGGATGACGAGAGCGAAACTCGTCGCCGCGACGGCGAGGTCCACCGTCGCTCCCGCGGCTCACGCCTTGACGAGGAGAGACCGCAGGTGCGGGCGTTGGCCCACCACGAAGCGGACGTTTACCGCCAGGCGCTCGAGGCTCTGGTTGACCGGGCGCTGCTGGCCGCCGAGGCTGTGGGTCCCGACAAAGGCCGCGACCTGTTGGGCGAGCCGGGGCGTGCCGTCGCCGTCCAGCTGGCAGAGCCGGGAGACCTCGACCATCCGCGGGATCGAGTTCTCCGGGTAGAGGCTCAAGAGCTCGTCCCAGCGGTCGGTGACAAAGTGCCAGACCTGCGGGCCGACGACACGGTTGACGAGCAGCTTGCGCAAAAGGTACGGGGCGTCCTGGGTCCGGATCCCGCTCAGGCACAGCTCGCAGACCTCGGCCGCGAGTGCCGGATCTGTGAGAAAGCTCAGCGAGTCCAAGTAGCGCTGCTCCTCGAGGGGGTCGGCAGGGGACCAGAACCGCGCCAGCAGGGCTTCGTAGTCACTGCGAGCTGCGGTGGCAGCCACGACGTGCAAGATCGCCGAGGCGATGTCAGCATCGAGCGACGCGCCCTGCTCAAGCGCCCCAAAGCGCTCACGGCAGCTGGCGCGCACCGCCGGGTCCGCCCCGATTGTGCCGAGCATCCCGATCAGCACCGCGCGGCGCCGGGCGGCTTCGTTGTCGTCCCCGGGCCGGGCGTCCCAGCCCACGCGTTCGAGCTCGGGAGTCAACAGCGACTGCACGAAGGCCTCGAGCGTGGAGCGGTCACTGTCCGCGACGGCGAAGTCCAGCAGGTTCAATGCGCCCGCGACCATCGCCCAGACGCTCGGCTCCTTCTCGCCCTCGAGTCGGCGCACCAAGCCGAGGAACTGCTCGAGAGGCGCAGAGCCCGAAAGCGCGCAGGCCCAGGTATCGGCCACGTGCTTGAACCGCTCGAGCGGCTCGAGGCGGCCGAAGCCGGAGAGGATGTCGCCGAGGAGCACATCGTCGTAGCGCAGCCGGTAAAAGCCGCTCCCCCCGACATTGACGACGAGCATCCCGTTTCCGGCCGGCACGCGCAGGACCTCGGTGCGCAAAAGCTCGTAGCGGCGCCCGAGACCGGGGCCCTGGCCGGGAGCCGGCCGGCGCTCGAGCGCCACGGGCACGAGCCAGTCCGAGCCGATCGCGCTCGGCTCGGACCCGGCGGCCCGTTCGGCTGCGGCCCGCTCGGCTGCGGGCAGGTAGGAGAACGGCTCCTGGGTGATCGCCACCTCAAAGCCGGCAGCCCGGGCCGTCACCAAGGGGTGGCCGCCCTGGCGGATCCACGACTCCATGAGGGCCCGGATCGGCAGGCCCTCGGCCGACTCCTCGATGGCGTCCCACAAGT
>Ga0182015_10004113_pt1 | contig 15881 bp, 13 predicted proteins | sample 712P3MmetaG_FD_120478 | JGI IMG/M metagenome (GOLD analysis project Ga0182015, IMG submission 120478) | Permafrost microbial communities from Stordalen Mire, Sweden - 712P3M metaG | ecosystem: Environmental > Terrestrial > Soil > Wetlands > Permafrost | place: Sweden: Stordalen | collected... | reverse complement strand
TCAGGCCCCGCCTCGCGGCGAGTGTTATTTCGCCCTTGCGCTTCGCTATGACTTCACCTCCATCAGGTTGTCAAAGGGACTTTCACCCTCGAGCTGTCGAACATGCTCGGCACACAAGAAAAAGCCCCCGGCTGGAACCGAGGGCGGAAGGAACTTACTCAGATGAAGACTAATACCGCCGCGTGTCTAAAAGACCTCCCGACCGCTGAGATCGAGCGACGATTCAACGCTGTGCAGGAAATTCTTATGTACGAAACTTTCGGCTCCGACCATGAGGCCCGCTTCGATTTGATGGACGAGCGAAGTCGCTTGTTCCGAGAATTGAAGCGCCGAAAATAAACAAGGCTAAGGTTTCCTGTTGCCATGACGCATCAATTTGAATTTGGTTGTGGGTCGGCATCTCAGCCGCCCGTTATTTGCCTCCGGCTTTCGCCTTGTTAAGGCCAATTCTTTACTAGCGATAGTTCTAAATACTGGGCCTCACGGAGTTCGGAGAACTCCTTTTTCACACTCGTTGTTAAGAAAAGTGGTCGCGAGTGAATCCGGATTTCCCCAATACCCGTGTCTATTCGTAAGGGGTGCGAATTCCCTTTCAGCAAGGCCACGACCATGAGAAAGAAATATTTCTGTGAAGAGGAAGTATTCGGATTTGTTTGGGACTCCGCTGACGGGGAAGGACTTTGGGAAGGAACTGCCGCCATTGTGGCAGCAGAGTTTCATGTGTCAGAGGACGAGGCCTACCACGTGCTCAGCGAGCTTTGCAACCGGAACCGTGTTCAGAAGATAGGGGGATCGAAGTTCGCAATTATGAACTGGCGCGACCGGGATGAACTCGGCGAGGAAGAGGAGTGTTACTAGGAACGAAACGCGGAGACCCACGTCCATTTGGAGTGCGACTTATCGACACCCGGATTTAGCCCCCGTTAATCGAAGGTTGAGTGTCACTGCGGCAAGCTCGCGCTCTGCGGCATGTGTTTCCGAACCCGCGCATCTGCGGCATTGATTTGCGCCCGACGTCTCTCGCTGCGCCTCTCCTCTGCTGCCAAATAGTTCAACGTTGTTTCAAGGTTCGAATGCCCGGCGTCGGCTTGAATCGTGCGAACGTCGGCTCCAGACCGTGCCTGAAAAGACGCCCACGTTTTTCGAAGCGTGTGAAGAATCCACTTCCGGCAGACCGGATGAGTCGAGCAGGAGACGCGCTTGCGCTCGTGAATGCCGATGCACTTGCCGCAGTTGAGCCCTGCTCGAAGTGCCACACACTTAATGACTCGGAGCAGATGCTTGTCCGGTTTCCCCTTCGTGTTCGGGAAAATGAGCCCGTTTCCGGGGTGACGCAAGTGGCGGGCGCGAAGTCTTTCATCGAGCCTGTCGGAAATGCCGATGATGCGCTCCTCGGAATCCTTTACCTGCCAGCCGTACTGCGCCTCTTTGCTATAGGTCTTTATCTCCCGGTTCTGATAGTCAAAATCCGACCACTCGGCGTGCATCGCTTCGCCGTTGCGGAAGCCGACGCCAAGAAAAAATTCGAGCACGTCAGCCTCATCATCGTCCGCAAACTGGAGCAGACGCGCCATAACAGTTTCGTCGTAGCAAACAACCTTTTTCGCCTCATACTTCGGCCAGTCCGATGCCTTTACTAAGTTCGACTTGCCATGCTCGTTCAGGAACGACACGACATTGTTAAAGTGGTTCCAGATGGAGCGGGGGTCATACGGCTTGCCTGCCTTGGTGCGATACTTCCGCAGAAAGACCTTGAATGCCCTCAGGTCGTCGCCCTCAATTTCTTCCAGCCGAGTTTTCTTGCACGATTCGCAGAACAGTTTCAGACTTAGCACGTAGGCTTGCAGAGTGTGCTTGCGCCAGTTTTTCTCGGCGGCTTTTCCGGTCGTCAGATAGACGTCGATGAGTACATCGAGTGCCTGCGAGTCTCTCGGCTTGGGCTTGGGGTGAGGCGGCTTGACCTTCCCGACGAGGAGGTCAATTTCCTTCTGCATCGCAGCCACGAAACCTTCTTGATAGTTGGTGCAGTTTTTCAGCGTCTCCCATTTGCCCGCGTGGCGCAGCACAAAAATGGTGCCGTGCGGGTAGATGATGTTCTCGGCTTTTTCGTACTTTTGTGTTTTGTGGTGTCGGATGTACAGCGTGACTTTGATTTTCCTCAACGGCATAGCTCCTTGTGAGCTAATACCGCTGCGACGGGAAAATCGAGATTTTGTAGCTGCTTTTGTAGCTGCTTGATTTTCCTCGCTAAGTCTTTGAAAGCAAAGAGTGGTGGGCAGTGCAGGACTCGAACCTGCGACCTCCTGCTTGTAAGGCAGGCGCTCTAACCAGCTGAGCTAACCGCCCCTGCTAGTTGAAAAAAAAACCGCTTCGCTCGGGGCAAGCACCGTACCGTTGCAGAATTAAACCTGAGATCGGTGCAATCGCGCCTGAGCGAGTATATGCGACTCGGGAAAAATCGGTCAAACATGCTGCCCATGCCTAGGAAAACACATTAATGATCAGCAGCTACTCGGAGATAGCGTTGTGCACAATCGCAGCATCGGTCTGTTCTGCCTGCTAGACTGTCGCGGTGCGACGCCTGATCGTCAACGCGGATGACTTTGGATTTACCACGGGAATAAATCGCGCCATCGTCGAGGCTCACTCTTACGGCATCGTGACGTCCACCACACTCATGGCCAGCGGTCCCGCCTTCGACGATGCCGTGGGACAAGCTAAGAAACTCCCCCGCATAAGCGTGGGCTGCCATGTGGTCCTCATCGACGGTGAGCCAGTTCTGGACTCGGTTCAATTGCCCACAATCACCGAAGGGAAACGCAAGCCTACTCGCTTCCGCGATAGCCTGAAGTCGTTTGCAGCGCTTGCTTTGACGGGCCACATGGATCCACATGAAATCGAAGCGGAAACGACGGCGCAGATTCGCAAGATTCAAGCCGTAGGTATCCCAGTTTCGCATCTCGATTCCCACAAGCACACCCACTTGTTTCCAGCAGTCTTGCGTCCCATCCTGCGCGCCGCACGTGCCTGTGGCGTTAGCGCCATTCGTAATCCGTTTGGTCCCCGCAAGCCGCTAAAATCGAGCGACTTATTGGGTCGACCCGATTTGTGGACGCGATACGCAGAGGTGCGAGTGCTGCGCACTCTGGCCGGCAAGTTTCGCGATGCTGCCAGACGGGAGGGCATCGAGACCCCGGATGGGACCCTCGGCATCATCGTAACCGGCGCGCTGGACGAAAACCTTTTCCGCGCCATCGCGGCCATCATTCCCGAGGGCACTTGGGAATTTGTTTGCCATCCGGGCTACAATGATGCCGATCTGCAGCAGGCCAGTACTCGCCTGCGCCAGTCGCGGGAGACTGAGTTGCGCCTCTTGACCATGCCCGAGATACGAAAACTGCTTACTCAGTCCGGAATCTCTCTCATTTCGTATCGCGAATTCGTCACTGCAAAAGCCAGTCCGTAATTTTTTTTGTTTCTCACGTTACACCCGTCAGCCGCTCGCCATGACTTTCGTAATCTCAAGGGTTTACGGCCGTGCGGTTATGATTGCCCTAGATTCTGCTCGGGAAACTGAAGCTGGGAGGCGTTTCATCATGTCTGCCTCAGGGGCAGCCCCACGTGCCACATTGGACCTGCGCGTACGTGTGTGGGGAATGGGGGCTGACAACCAGCCGTTCCATCAAAATGCCACTGCCCACAATGTGAGCGTTACCGGAGCCTGCATCTACGGCCTCGAGCATGAATTGAAGGTCGGCGACGTCGTCGGAGTGCAGCACGAGACCAAGAAGGCACGCTGCAAGGTTATCTGGGTGATGGAAGCCGGTGGAATCAAGAAAACTCAGGTAGGAGTCCAGTTAGTAGCTGGCCAGGATTGTCCGTGGCTTTCCCAGTTGCCGCAGGAAGTTCAGTCTGAGCGGGCGGCCATTTCCCCGGACAATCGCAGGATGTTCCAGCGCCACAACATCTCGTACCCCCTGGAGTTGCGCGACGAACGCGTGAACATGCCGATGCGGATGAATGCTACCGATATTAGCGGAAACGGTTGTTATATCGAGACTGTGATGCCGCTGCCCATCTCCACCGTGCTGCGGCTGGATCTCTGGATTGATGAGGAGCATCTCACGGGTTCAGCAATGGTTCGCACGCGCGATCCAGGAGTCGGCATGGGCATCGAATTCACGGGATTTGCCGACGACGACAAGCAAAGATTTCAGGACCACCTCAACAAGGTGGATCCGGGCATTTCCGTGAAGGTACTTGGCGCATCCGAGTAGACCTTCGCATGCATCGCCGTCCCGCCCCAAGAAGCGAATACTCCCTATAGAATCTGCATCGTATGGTATTCCTGGCCATCGAATTACAGAACCTCGCACCGGGGAGTAAGGCGGAGACTCGCGAATGAAGATTGGGATCACGTGTTATCCCACCTACGGCGGCAGCGGCGTGGTGGCGACCGAACTTGGCCTGGAACTAGCGCAACGCGGCCATGAGATTCATTTCATCTCCTATGCCCAGCCAATCCGCCTTCGCGGCGAGGAATCCAACATTCATTATCACGAAGTCGAAGTGTCGCGATACCCGCTGTTCGATTACCCCCCTTACGATCTGGCCCTGGCTACGCGCATGGCTGAAGTCTCGCAGTTATATGATCTGGATCTGCTGCACGTTCACTATGCCATCCCACACTCGGTGAGCGCTCTGCTGGCGCGGCAGATGCTGGCGGATGGCCCCCGAGGCCGCCGGCTTCCATTTGTAACCACACTGCATGGCACTGACATCACGCTGGTCGGGTTGGACCGCTCCTACCTGCCCATCACGCGCTACTCCATCAACCAGAGTGACGGCGTCACCGCCGTCTCCAACTATTTGCGTGAGCGCACCATGCGGGTCTTCGATGTGAAAAAAGAAATTGAAGTGATCTACAACTCGGTGAATTGTGATGTGTATTGCAGGTGCACGAACTCTTCCGAGCTTCGCGCGGAGTATGCCCCGAAGGGAGAGCGACTGCTGGTACACCTGTCGAATTTTCGTCCTGTAAAACGAGTCACCGATGTGATCGAGATTTTTGATCGCGTGCGCAAGAAAATCCCCTCCAAACTACTTTTGATCGGCGATGGCCCGGACCGTTCCGTGGCCGAATGGCTGGCCGTGCAAAAAGGAATTCATGAGGATGTTCTCTTCCTCGGCAAGCAGGATCAGGTCGAGGAAAAGCTTGGGATCGCCGACATCCTGCTGATGCCGAGCGAGCTGGAATCCTTCGGACTGGCGGCACTGGAAGCGATGGCCTGTGAAACCGTGCCCATCGCGACCCGCACCGGCGGTGTGCCCGAGGTGATCGAACATGGTACCAGCGGCTATCTCGCGGATGTAGGGGATGTGGATACGATGGCGCGCTATGCCGTCGAATTGCTGAGTGATGAGAGCGCGCTGAGAGCTATGGGAAAAGCATCCCGGGCAGTTGCACAGGCGCGTTTCTGCTCCAGCCGCATCGTTCCCCAATATGAGGCTTTCTACCGGCGCGTTATCGAACGCTCTTCGTAGAAGCTCTCGGGTACTGCTCCCTCGGTCTGCAGAAGCGGTAATCGAATGCGCACCAGCGTCCCCTTGCCCTCGTGGCTATCGATGGTCATCCGCGCCGTATCGCCATACAGCACCTGCAGCCTTTCGGAAATGTTGGCCATGCCAATTCCGGCGCCTCGCGCACTGGCTGCTCCTGTCCCTTTGCTTGCAGCCATTCCCACGCCATCATCCTCGACCTCAATTACCAGTCCGGAGTCCGCCAGGCGGCTTCTCAGGTAAATGCTTCCGCCCTCGATTTTGGACGCAAGTCCGTGCTTGATTGAATTTTCGACCAGCGGCTGCAACAGCATGCTGGGCACCATCACATCCAGCGAGTCTGGAGCAAGCTCTTTCACCACGCGCAACTTATCGTTTCCAAAGCGCACCACTTCGATATCGAGATAATTGTCGATGAATTCCACTTCTTCCCGCAAAGGCACGAATGAATCCGTGCTGTTGAGCAAACGCCGGAGAATCGTAGCAAGTTTTGAAATCACGTCACGCGCCGTATCCGGATCGAAGCGAACCAGAGAAGAGATCGAATTCAACGTATTGAAAAGGAAGTGAGGATTAATCTGATTTTGCAGCGCTTCCATGCGCGCGTGCAGCAGCAATCGCTCCTGCTCTTCCAGTTTGATCTGGATCCGCACGCTGTTAAATATTTTAAGTTCGATCCCGATCGCCGTCACCGAAGCGGCATAGATCGCACCCCAGACCCAAAAGTTGTCGAGACTCTCGATGCTGAAGATGGAATGCGGAAAATAGCGCGCTAGTTCGGTCTGCACGAACCGCAAGGCCACAACCGTGCTAAAGAACATCACCTGCCAGTCGAACAAACGGGGACGCGGCAGGTTTCGCCGAATCAAACGAAAAATGCTTTGGTCAATAAATGGAGAAAACGACCAGATATCATCCTTGTCAGCGGCAAGCGTCCGCAGTTGGCCTGCAATGAAGCCACAAAGCAACAAGAACGGCAGCGCGGCCCACTCGCCATGCAGCGTTGCGGGTATGCCCATCAAGATGCCGCCGAGAGATCCCGCCCAGCGTCCTCCAATTACTCCGAGCAAAAGTGCAGTCTCAAAGCTCAAATCTCCGGCGAGGAAACTCTTTTGCGAGATCCGGATCCACACGCCCACCATGATCGGCAGCGCCATCCACAAAACCAGGTAGACCTTCTGGAGAAACGTGCGGTGTTCGCGAAACAGCAGCGACTTGAATTCTTTGGATCGCACCAAACTGCTGGACACTGCCGCAGCTACGCCCAACTTCACCAGCAGATTGATCCAGATCAGCCGAGTTTCCATGGAGGTCGGGTGCGCAAGTGCCTGCGAGAAAACTGTAGCACGAAGCGGAGGCAGGCCCCGCGTATCGAGTTACTTCTTTATATAAAGAAATATAAAGATTCTATTTGTTTTTGGGAAAGGCGCGGAGATCCGTGCCGGTCATCTCTTTCGGTTCGTCGATGCCCAGTATTCCGAGCATGGTCGGCGAAATGTCCCGCAGCGATCCGTTGGACTTCAACGTGAACTGCTTGGCATCCTCCGCAACCACGATGATCGGCACAGGATTCGTCGTATGCGCGGTGTGAGGTCCACCGGTCACAGGATCAATCATCATCTCCGCGTTGCCATGATCGGCGGTGATCAATATGGCTCCGCCTTTAGCGCGAACGACGGATTCGATGCGGCTAAGACAAGCGTCCACGGTTTCGACGGCTTTCACTGTGGGCTCGATCTTGCCAGAGTGTCCCACCATGTCGGCGTTGGCGAAGTTGACGATTACTACGTCAAACGTCCCGTCTTCCGTGGCCTTTACGACAGCATCGGCGATGCCGGCAGCGCTCATCTCCGGCTTTAGATCGTAGGTCGCAACCTTCGGCGATTGCACCATCAAGCGCTCTTCGCCAGAAAATGGCTCTTCCACGCCGCCATTAAAGAAGTATGTAACGTGCGCATATTTCTCCGTCTCGGCCACACGCAGGTTGCGCATATTGAGACCACCCATGACGTTTGCCAGGATATTTGCCATCGATTCCGGAGGACTAACAACGGGCAGGCTGAAATTCTTGTTGTACTGGGTCATGCAGACATAGTGGAGATTCTTCGGAACCCGGTCGCGTGCAATCGTCGCGTCCAGATCAGCCGCACCCGGAAGATCGCTGCCGCCCGTCGCATTCAGACCGCTATTGCGGGCTAGTGCGCGCGTGATCTGGCGCACACGATCGGCTCGGAAATTAAAACAAACGCAAGCATCATCATCGCGGATAGTAGCCGGCGCCTGACCGTCTTTGCTGGTGCAAACGAATGGAATAACGAACTCGTCCGTGACGCCCCGGTTGTACGAATCTTTCATCCCCTGAACCGGGTCCGCGGTCTTGCCGCCTTCCGCATCGGCGAAAACCATCGCGTTGTAGGCCTTTGCGATTCGCTCCCAGCGGCGATCGCGGTCCATCGCGTAATACCTGCCATTCACGGTCGCGATTTTTCCGGAGTTGTACTCGCGCATCTTGTGCTGCAGTTGTTCGACATAACCTGCGCCGTTCGTGGGCAGCGTGTCGCGGCCATCCATGAAGGCGTGCACAAAGACGCGATCCACGCCGTTCAGCTTCGCCATCTTCAGCAACGCGTAGAGATGAGCCTGTTGCGAATGCACGCCACCGTCAGACACCAAACCGAACAGATGCAATCTCCGCTCGCCCACGCGCGCGTGCTTCATCGCCGCGAGCAGCACGGGATGGGAGAAGAATTCTCCATTTTGGATCATCCGATCGATGCGGGTGATGTCCATGTGCACAATGCGGCCTGCGCCGATGTTGAGATGCCCCACTTCGCTGTTCCCCATCTGTCCTTCGGGCAAACCAACAAAAGGCCCGCTGGTGTGGATCAGTGTGTTGGGATACTCGCGAAGAAGGCGGTCATAAGTTGGCTTACGCGCCAGCGCAATGGCGTTGCCTTTGGTCTCAGCGCGGTAGCCCCAGCCATCGAGAATGATGAGTACGAGTGGTTTTGGCTTAGCCATTTTTTTGGAATTCATCGCCCAAGAGGAGACTTTAGAAAGAATCGATAAGCCTGCGCCAGTCCTTTGGATATACCCTTGGCTTCAGCGTTCGGCCAGTAAAAACGGTTCTGACTAGCTTCGTCAAAGGGCGGACCTCTTTCACTGAAATATATCCTACAAGAAAGTCAAATGTGACAGATATCTATAAGCACATCGACCGATGATTGAGCCAACTTCAGACTTACCTGTCTATCGAGCCGCTCCCGAGTTTAAACCGGCGTCCACCTCCTCCAGCATTTTAGAGGCTTCCGGGTCCGCTCCCAGTTTCAGTTCTAACTCCAGTTGCTCTCGGGCATCGTGCAGCCTTCCCTGCTGCTTCATGGCAGCAGCAAGCGCCACGTGATAGCCGGGCATTTTAGGATCAAGTTCGGTCGCGCGACGAAGCGTGGCTTCTGCCAGCGGCATCTTGCCCTGCGCATACTGAGAAAGTCCAAGTCTGTAGAGCGTGTAGTCGTAGCTGTATTCCTCTCGTTCGTGATAGTTATCGATTGCGAACTGAAAGAAAATTTCCGCCGACCTCATATCCTGCACTACGTAGTAAGCCGCGCCCAGGCGATAATTGTTTACAAAATCTTTTGGCTCCAATGCTTGCGCCCTCTGAAATGAGGCAATTCCTTCCGCATGGCGTCCGAGCGTCATGAACTCTTCGCCCAGAAAGCCCCAAGCCGTCGCATTTTCGCGAGAGATCTGCACGGCACGCGTGAACAGCGTCACATTGTCACGATAGGGTATCTCCTGAGCCCGGACGGAAAAGACATAGGCAAGCGCGATCACCGCGATCGTCAGGTGGCCGATCGTCGTACACCCAGTCGTCAGATGGTCAATCCAGCCCGCCTGCTTGCCCTCAGGCGGCTTCTTCCGGCACGTCACGCTCCGCACAGCTAACGCCAACAGCATGCACAGCCCGGCAGAGGGCAGGTACAGATAGCGGTCGTGTGCGAGGTCATGCAGCGGGAAGATCAATACCCCGAGCAGGGGTGGCAAGAGAGAGACCAGCAGCAATAATGCTGGAAGTCCTGCAAGCCTTGACTTCCTGACCCATAGCATGATTCCGACTGCAGCGGCGCAAACCGGCATCAGCGGCAAATAGAAGCGCGGAGAGGCGAAGGAGTCAGTCCCGTGACTGAAGTAGATCGGAGAGAGTTCGGCAGGGATCACGAGTTTTTGCAGATACAACCACAAGAGCGAAGGGGCTTCGCGACACACACCCGCAAACGTATGCGTCGGCTTTCCGCCTACTACTCCCCGCAGCGCATAAACTCTCAGCCCGATGTATGCCGCTGTCACCCCCGCGAATAGAACGTGCCTTTTCGCAGTCTCGAGCAAGTTGGGGCTTTCAAGTTCCGAGTCTGCGTTCTGTCTCAGCCACCAACCGCAAGCCACGATTATCGGCCACACCACGATCGCTGTCTCCTTTGCCATCAGCGAGAGAGCGTACAGCATCGCCGAGACCAGCAGCAGCGCCGGGCGGTGTTTCTGGCGATACCGCACGTAGCTATAAATCGCTCCCAAGCCGGCAAGTGTGAACAAGATCTCCGGCACAGCCGAGATCCAGGCGACGGATTCAACGTGTATGGGGTGAACCGCAAAGAGCATTGCGCCCCACCCTGCGACCACACCGTCTTTCGTCCACTGCCGGAATACGAGGAAACAAGCTACCGTTGCGGCCAGGTGCGCGAGCAGGCTGGCGAGATGCCATCCCCAGGGCCTGAGTCCAAAGAGAGTGTAATTTAGCCGAAGCCACAGTAAGAACAATGGCCGGTAATAGTAGCCCCACCCCGCGGGAAAGACGCCCGCCCACACGTTCGCTGTGAAGTATTGTGGGATATATCTCCAGGAGGTCAGCGCAGGATTCTCAACAATTTGTTGCGTGTCGTCATATACGAAGCCGTAGCCAAGCACTGGCCAATAACTGGCTATCGCCAGCAGCAATCCGAAGCCGAGACCAAGCTCGGGAAGGTGAGAAATCGTTTCCGCCGACAGCGCAGGCCGTTTGCCGCACATGTTTCTCTTGCTGAGCGATTTATCCATCGGCGATGCAATTATCACCGAAGATGCGCCGGCAGCATCGGGAAAAGATGGCCAGACTCACGGTCTTCACGAGCCGGTTCCGAGGCCGCCTTCCAGAGGCTCGTTGATCTCCAGTTCTTATTCTCTGGTTGGCGCTGTGCTCGTGAGACAAAGGCAACCATCAGGGTTTAAGCTGATTTGCCATGAGCAGCTTGCGGCATTTCCACCGAACACCTTTTGCTTTTTCTTATCGCAGCCCCAAGAGGCCAGCGTGAACCGCCGGGAACTACTTCAGGGACTTGGCTTAGCGGCGTCAACCCTGTCTCTGAGCAGAACGGCACGGGCTATGCCGCGGATCGGGGCCAGCGACAATGCGAATGACAAGGCAAGTAACAAGCTAACCGTTGGGTGTATTGGCGTGGGCTCGCAGGGCTTACGCGTTCTGCTGGATGCGCTGCGGCTGCCTGAGGTCCAGGTGGTGGCCGTCTGCGATGTGAACCGCGGCAGCACCGACTACCTGGACTGGGGCCCGAACGAACTGCGAAACAAAGTGCGCATGGTTCTGCAGGATCCCTCTTGGGGTGCAACGCTGCCCGGGCCTACTGCGGGCCGTAACGTCGCAGAAGGCATCGTAAACGCGTTCTACGCGAAGGAGCGCGGCAAGCCTACCTACAATGGCTGCACGGCTTACGAAGATTTTCGCGAACTTCTTGCTAAGGAGAAAGATCTCGACGCGGTTATCGTCAGCACTCCCGATCACTGGCACGCCCCGATTGCGATCGCTTCCATGCGATCGGGAAAGCACGTATACAGCCAGAAACCGATGGCGCATAACGTTTGGGAGTGCCGGGAGATGGCGCGGGTCGCGAAGGAGACCGGGCGCGCGACGCAAGTTTCCATCTTCAACTCGGATTCCGCAGCGTCACGGCAGGTGCAGGAGCTGCTGAGTAAAGGTGTGATTGGGCCGGTTCGATCCATCGACATCTGGACAAAGCGGGCATCCGCATTCTGGAGGCAGGGACTGGCGACGCCGACGCATGCCGATGAGATTCCAGATGGGCTGAACTGGGACATGTGGGTGGGACCGGCTCCGATGCGGCCTTTCCGCAGAAGTTATCTGCCGTTCGTGTGGCGTGCTTGGTACGATTTTGGCTGCGGCGCACTCGGGGACATGGGAGAGTATGGTTTCGATACCATCTCTCGCGCAGTCGGATTGCAAGTGGCTCACCGAATCCAGGCGAGCACAACTGAACTATTTCCCGATTCTTATCCCGTCGCATCATCGTTGCATTTTGATTTTGCGAAGACGGAGACTCGGTCCGAGTTGAAGCTGAATTGGTACGACGGCGGTATTGAACCGATCCGTCCGGTGGAACTGGACGACACCGCCGAGATGGGTACCGGCGGCGAAGGCGTGATCTACACAGGAGACGGTGGCAAGCTCATGACCGCCTTCATGGGAGAGAATCCGCGTGTGCTGTCTGCGGACGGAAAGATAACCATGCCTTACGGGATGCCCGAGAAAAAAGAAGAGCCGTTCCAGCCCGCGAAGCCGGAACTCGGTGGGAGTGCCAGCAGCGCAGACGCCGCGCACTTCCTCGAATGGGTTCGCGCGTGCCAGGGTGGTTCACCGGCTCGTGCTAATTATGCATACGAGGCTCCCATCGTGGAAACACTGATGCTTGGCTGCATTGCCGTCCGCACGCACGAGCTGTTGGAGTGGGATGCACAGAACTTCCGGTTCACTCATGGTGCAGACCTGGCATCGAGCCTGTTGAAGCCGCCCTACCGCAGTCCCTGGAGCATTTAGCGGAAGCTGCTCCCACAATTTTCCCGACCGCCCCGAGAACCAAACGAGAGAGTCGGACTACCTTGTGTAGTTCAGCGCACTCAGCCCCAAGAATCTTGCGCCATCGCCCAACTCCTGCTCAATTCTCAGCAACTGGTTGTACTTTGCGATGCGGTCGGTGCGGGAGGCTGAGCCCGTCTTGATCTGGCCGACACCGGTTGCTACGGCAAAGTCGGCGATGAACGTGTCTTCGGTCTCGCCAGAGCGATGCGAGATCACCGAGGTGTAACCATTGCGCCGCGCCAGATCGATCGCGTCCAAAGTCTCACTGACCGTGCCGATCTGGTTCAGCTTTATAAGAATGGAGTTGGCGATTCCCTTCTCAATGCCCTCAGCGAAAATTTGGATGTTCGTTACAAAGATATCGTCGCCCACGAGCTGAACTTTCCCGCCGAGTTCTTTGGTCAGGTTCTCCCACCCGTCCCAATCGTTTTCGGCGAGTCCGTCCTCGAGAGAAACGATGGGATAGTCTTTGACCCACTTGGCATAGAACTGAACCATGTCGTCCGAACTTTTTGCCGACTTGTCCGATTTCTTGAAGACGTATTTGCCATCCTGAAAGAACTCACTGGCCGCGGGATCGAGCGCGATCGCGATTCCTTCTCCGGGCTTGTAACCGGCTTGCTGGATCGCTTCCAGCACCACCTCGATGGCCTCGACATTCGACTTCACCGACGGCGCGAACCCGCCTTCATCGCCGACGGCGGTGTTGTAGCCTCGCTTTTTTAGCACTCCCTTGAGCGTATGGAAAACTTCCACGCCCCAGCGCAGCGCCTCTGAAAAAGTTGGCGCGCCCACAGGCATCACCATGAATTCCTGGAAGTCGACGTTGTTATCGGCATGCGCTCCACCGTTGAGGATATTCATCATTGGCGTGGGCAAAATATTGGCCCCCATTCCACCAAGATACCGGTAAAGCGGCAAGCCATACTCCGCAGCAGCCGCGCGGGCAGCCGCCATCGAGACAGCCAGAATTGCGTTCGCACCAAGCCGGCCTTTCGTTTCCGTGCCATCGAGTTCAATCATCTTCTGGTCGAGCCCGCGTTGATCGGCGGCATCCCAGTTCGCCAGCGCTTCGGCGATTTCCCCATTCACGTTCTCTACCGCCATCAGCACTCCTTTGCCAAGAAAACGCGCGTTGTCTCCATCTCGCAGTTCGACCGCCTCATGTTCGCCCGTCGATGCGCCGCTTGGGACGATGGCCCTCCCGACCGCTCCGCCCACCAGTTGCACTTCTGCTTCAACCGTAGGATTGCCGCGCGAGTCCAGCACTTCGCGCCCGATGATTGCTCCAATATTCGTCATGCTGCGCTTACCGTCCTTGTGTGAGTATGATTTGCGAATTGTTATCTACTCCCGATGAGAGGCGCCGGGCAGTCAGCGAGCCGAAGCCCGGGTATTTTCTGTCATGCCGTGTTCCGAAACTCACGATTATAGCGGATGGAACATCGTCGCATTGTGACAACGCTCACATCCGCTTCTTTCAGATTTCCTACCTCCGAACAATCGCACTCTTATCTGCGTGCGTACTCTTATCTACGATGGTTCACTGACGACTCTGAAGGTTGTTACGGACATCCATCTCGACTAGAGTCAAAAACAACAATCGGGAGATTTTAGGGTTGTAAGACACGAGGAGGAACGATGAAGAAGCTGATGGTTCTACCCTGCATCTTATTACTGGCAACCATGGCCGTCGCGCAAACAAGCGCGCCCGTCCCGGCCGGCACCGCACTGATGGACAAGCTGGAAACAACTCTCGCGACATTCAGCAACAAAGCCGGTGATCCTTTTCAGGCGCGACTCACGGCGGCTGTGGTTCTGGACGGCAAGACGGTAATTCCTTCTGGAACGATGGTCGAGGGCCGTGTCACCAGGGTAGTGGAACCTCGGCGTATCACGGGTAGACCAACCATCGGCATTCTGCCCGAAGCCCTTGTCCTCCCGACTGGCGAGCGGCTGTTTTTGGACGCCACGCTGGTGGATACCAATATCGGAGGCGGCACGGATGTAAACCGGGAGGGCGAGTTTAAGGGATCTGGACATGACCGCCATGACCAAATAGAAACAGGCGGCGGCACGGCTGGCGGCATGTTGATTGGCGGACTCATTGGCGGCCCGCCGGGAATACTCATCGGCGGAGTCGTCGGCGCCAGCTCAACCGGAGCTCACTGGCTCAGCAAGCACCGTTCAGCCACACTGCCCGTCGGAACCGAACTTACGCTCGAACTGAATCGTCCCCTGGCCATGACCGCCCCAGCGGCGAACCCGGGGCAGTAAGCGCGATTTGCCCGAAGAATTCATGTCGAAAGGCCGGGCCAATCGGTCCGGCTTTTTATTACGACCGCCGAAATGCACCGTCTGTAACAGCTGTTAACACGACCGCTGTGATTCCATGACATTCGAGAGATGTTCAGAACACGATTCAAACGCGACATCGTCACCGAATTCTTGCCTCCGGCTCGGTCGGGAGCACTTCAAAGAGCGATCATCCTCTGCGATGGGATGCCTTCGATCCCGCGCAAACAACCCTTGGCGGGATTTCTTTCTAATCACGGATTTTGGGTGTTTATCCCCGCTACCGTGGGGCTTGGGAGAGTGGCGGGCAGTTTCTGGCGATCTCCGCACCTGGACATCTTGGACGTTGTAGGCCGATTGGCGGCAGATTTTCGCGGGCTGGCATTTGGGAGGCGATTTCGGCTGGCGGCGTATGCAGTGTTTGTGATTGGAGGAAGTTTTGGCGGCGCTGCGGCTCTTCTGGCTTCGCTAGACCCGCGGGTGAAAAAAGTGATTGCCAATTGCGCGGTGGTCGACTGGGCCATTCTTCCACGCGAGGAAAAGAAAGAAACTTCGAATGCAGACTACGCTGCGCATATTCGGGCGGCTTTTGGAAACGGATATCGATTGTCGGGGAGAAACTGGAAGAAGTTGCAGGGGGGAAGTTTTACAACCCTGCCTACCACGCGCCGGAAGTTACTGCTTCGAAGATCATGATGTTTCACGCCTTAGATGATCCTTATATACCCTATCAATCGGTCGCGAAATGCGCGCGAGTGACGGGAGTGCGGTTGAAGTCTCTCAAGCGTGGCGGGCATCTGGAGGACAGAATGGGTTGTTCAGAAGTATTGGGCGCGGATCAGGAAGTTTATTGAAAGTCAATAGTTCTCGCGCAAGCGGTAGGGCTTGCGTGCCGCGTTAGAGATTTCTACATCCCCGCCGCCAATTCCCATTCGCTGAGCAACTGCAGTTCGATCCAGCCTTCCACCGGTAACGCATCTACCGGAAGGCGGTTTTGCCATAAGCTAGAGCGCAACTTGAGCCTGCTGGTCGGCGCAATGGCCATTGCACTTGAAGTGACAGCTCCCGGAGGGTTTCCCGATACAGGTTTGGCGAGCATCCAACT
>Ga0182015_10004112_pt1 | contig 15882 bp, 14 predicted proteins | sample 712P3MmetaG_FD_120478 | JGI IMG/M metagenome (GOLD analysis project Ga0182015, IMG submission 120478) | Permafrost microbial communities from Stordalen Mire, Sweden - 712P3M metaG | ecosystem: Environmental > Terrestrial > Soil > Wetlands > Permafrost | place: Sweden: Stordalen | collected... | reverse complement strand
CCTGGTGCTCGACCTCGACAATACCCTCTGGGGCGGCGTGATCGGCGACGACGGCCTGCACGGAATTCAACTGGGCCAAGGCAGTTCGATGGGGGAAGCTTCTGTGGCTTTCCAGCGCTAGGTACTGGGGTGGAAGCGGCGGGGGGTGATTTTGGCGGTGTGTTCCAAGAACGACGAAGCGAATGAACAGGCGCCGTTCGAGCAGCATCCGGTGATGGTGCTGAGGCGGGACGATATTGCCTGCTTTGTCGCCAACTGGGATGACAAGGCAAGCAATTTGCGCAAAATTGCCCGTGCGCTCAATATTGGCCTCGATTCCCTGGTGTTCGCAGACGACAACCCTTTCGAACGGAACCTGGTTCGCGAAGAGTTGCCGCAGGTGGGTGTCCCGGAACTACCCGACGATCCTTCGTTCTATATCAGCACCCTCGCCGACGCGGGCTACTTTGAAGCTCTTTCTGTCACCGCGGAAGATCGTGAACGCGGGCATCAATATCAGGCCAATGTGGAACGCGACTTGTTGCGCGAAACGACGACCGACCTGACCACGTATCTGCAGAACTTACAAATGCAGCTGATCCCGAATCCGTTCGATGAGGTGAGCCTGGCGCGTGTCACCCAGCTTATCAACAAGACCAATCAATTCAATCTGACCACTCGGCGCTACACGGAAGCAGAGGTGCGGGTGGTGATGAACGATCCCCGCGCGGTGACGCTGCAGATGCGATTGCTGGACAGATTTGGCGACAACGGCATTATCGCGATCCTCATTGCAAAGGTGCATGCCAACGAGGATGCGGTGATCGACACGTGGCTGATGAGCTGCCGGGTGTTGGGCCGTCAAGTAGAAGAAGCCTGTCTGAATGTACTGGCGGAGCAGGCACGAGCACTGGGTGCGCGGCGCCTTATCGGAGAGTACTTGCCTACAGCAAAGAATGGCATGGTCTCCAACTTATACGGCCGGCTAGGGTTTGAACCCGCGGGTTCCCTGGCAGAAGGCGGAGCACGGTTCTCTTTGGACCTTACCAATTTCGACGCGGCTCCTGTGCTTATGACTATTGTTGAGGCAACGCATGCAAGAATCTGAAATCTATCAGCGGCTGACCAAGATCTTCCACAATGTTCTCGATGATGACTCCATCGTGCTCACACCGGAGTTAACAGCCGACGATGTCAAAGAATGGGATTCGTTCAATCACATCAATTTGATTGTTGCGATTGAACAGGCATTCAAGATCAAGTTTCAGACGGCGGAGTTGGAGTCGATGAAAAATGTCGGCCATCTGGTGGCCCTGATCGAGAAGAAGGTCAACAAGACGACGTAGGGGCGCGAGTCACTCAACTTTCCTGCCTGCATTCGGGCACCCGTCCCACGAGTGGCTAGGTGGTTAGAGTTTCGTAGGTCTTTTCGTATTGATGTTCGTGCGTGGGAGCTTCAATCAGTTCGATGATGAAGCGCATGGGCGTAATGAAGAACTGAATTCGGCTGCCGTTGTACGCTATGGCGGCATTGGGTTCGGATGTCGGCACCGCTCCTGCAGCGCGGAGCCGCTCGCGTGCCAGCGCGAGGTCTGGAACCAGGTAGGCCACGTGGTTGAGGACGTTTTTGCCGGTGTTCAGCGCTTTCGCAATCGGCGAATCGTCTCCCAGCGGAGCAATCAACTCGTAGCAGATGCCGGATGCGTCGACGCCGAACTGGGCGTAGACCCGATTTACGGGATCAATGAACTCCTTCGTCCATCGCGGTATTTCAAGCACTGCATTCAGAGCAGCGCGGCCCTGTTCGAGGGATGAAGCTACTACTCCTATATGGTCGAATCGCATGACATCTCCTATGGCCCGTAATTCTCCGGATTAGATGGAAGGCGCGCAGCCGGTTCTCAGAATTGGAAATAAAGGAAACGGCTCGGGTTTTGCATCAGCAGCAGACACACGATGAGGACCACGCTAAACGACGCGGCCCAAAGCATGCCTGGCTGCCAGTTCCAACGAGCAGTTGCTTCCCTTCCGGTGGCGGTGGTATCCCGATGCGCGTATTTGCCCAGGATTTGTTGGGTATTGGGCAACGCCCACACGATGATTAGTGAGGCAAATAACCCCAACGCGGCGCGTAAGTCTGCTTTGGACCAATGTGTGGCGAGCAACACTCCGCTCCGCAAGCCAGCGCCACCAACAGGGCCGAGGCGATGCAACAATTGCGTGGGAAGCGCAAATCCATGAGCGCCCATCATTGAGGACAACATTAGCAGCGCATTGTGGGTGTTGGTTGAGCGGAAAAACACGTGACCGACGACCGCGCATAAGAACGTCAGCATGACACTCGCCACAACGGCGCTGCGAGCGGGAGAGGGAGCAGCGCCCTTCGCTCCAACATGCTTCTGACGAGAGATAACCCACATCTGATGGATGGTCAGATAGGTTCCATGAAGAAGGCCGAAGATGAGGAACTGGAACCCCGCTCCATGCCAAATGCCGGCCAGGAACATCGTCGTCATGGTGGGAAAGGCGATCATATTCAAAAAGCCTTCAGGCGTCGCCGCTGCCTTGCGCGAGACTTTCTTGCCCAACGCCATGCGCCTACGGCTTACCCAGAGTGCGATGGGGTTGTATAGGTACAGGTTGAGGTAGCGGGTCAGGGTCATGTGCCAGCGTTGCCAGTATTCTGTGATGTTTCTCGATTTATAAGGGGAGTCGAAATTGAGCGGAAACTCAATCGAGAACATGCGAGCCATACCAATGGCCATATCGGAGTAACCAGAGAAGTCAAAGTAAAGCTGCATGGCATAACAAAGCACGCCTCCCCACGCTGCGAGGAAGGTGAGCGCACTGGGATTGGCAAAGGCCGGATCAGCGGTGTTGGCCATGACGTCGGCGATGGCCACTTTTTTGAAGAGCCCCATGATGAACCAGGTGGCCCCGATGACCAGGTCCTGCAGGTTGACACGGCGGTGCTCTTCGGCAAATTGGGGCATGACCTCGCTGTGATGAAAGATTGGTCCAGCAATGAGGTGGGGAAAAAAAGTAACGAACAGGATGTAGTTGGGCAGGGGCTGCGGCTTGGCTTCGCCCTGCGCCAAATCGATTAGGTAGCCTATCTGGGTGAAAGTGAAGAAGGAGATGCCGAGCGGAAGCAGAACGTTTTGCCATTGGCGGTGAAACACGCCATGTTCGCCGAGGAAGGATAGGAGAGGGAAAAAGTACTTATAGTACGCGAGCAGAAGAAGGTTACAGGTGATACCTGCCAGAAGAACGCCGCGCTTCCATCGGGACTGGTCCTCCGCCTTAACGATAAGACGGGAGCAAAGATAGTTCAGGAGGATGGAGGCCGCCAGGACGAGGAGGAAAGCCGGCTTCCAATATCCGTAGAAGGCAACTGAGGCAATCGCCAGCCAGGAGATGACCGCACGGTGCCCGGATCTTACCAAAAAGATGTAGCCGAGTAGTACGACGGGCAGAAATACGAAAATGAATTCGTAGGAATTAAACAGCATGAGACATGCTAAGGCATATTTTTGCCCGATAGCAATTGCACAAAACGGGTCAGCCTGACGGGACTCAGGAACGCTACTCTTTCATAACATTGCCGGAGACTTTTCACTCGCCCGGTCCACGTGGGTGTGGGATACTTTTTGGGTATGAACCTGTCTGCTGCGGCTCCTGTGGACGAGAACACTGCAGGTCCCAATGCAGGGGATTCCCCCCCCTCCTATCAGGCACATCTTTTACGCTATCTGCTGGTGTTGCTCTTACCGGTTATTGTTCTGATGCTGATAGCGATCCCCTGGACACGCTATGTAAGGACAGCGCCGGGTAAGTGGATGATGCCGGCAATGGATTTTCGCTACAGCCTGCAGAATGTGAATGCCGACGTGGTGATTTCCGGCGATTCCACCGGGCTGGTTGCATTGGATCCCCTGGTGATGCAACCGGACTTGCATATGAGCGTAGTCAACCTGGCCAGCCTGGGCTCGATCTTCAACGTTCAGCTGGATGACATGCTTGATCATTACCTCCGGTATAACAAGCCTCCGAAATTGATTGTTGTGAGTTTGAGTCCCTGGAATTTGCGTCAGGAACCGGTCGACTCCACAAACTCCTTTGAAGGCATCGTGATGCTGGTGCGGCATGGGACGTGGGGAGAGATTCTTCGCTTTGTGTGGGCGCATCCAATGGTGACGCTCAACTTCGAGTTTCAGGTTTTGCGCTCGCTGCTGGACCCGCTCAGCCATGCCGACCCAGACCTGCATCAAGAACTGGTGGAACACCAGGGTTTTGCGCCGATCAGCCCGCCCTCGCTGCAGCAGCCCTGCAAGCTGCTCAAGCCTTACACCGATCCGGAAATTCAGGATGGATTGGCAGCTCACTTCTACAAGAAGTACTCGTCGAAAGACACCAGGGTTCTGATTTATATGGCGCCGGTTGGGGATTGCGCTGGTTCCGAAGAGTTCCGTCAGCCGCACGCGCATGATGCGTGGCTCGTGCCTTCTACGGTGGTGCAGGCTACCGATGTATGCCAGGACGGCATGCATCTGGAGAGTTACGCGTCTACGAGGAACAGCCAGGTGGCAGATCAGGATATCAAGGATTATCTTGCCGCCAAGGGCAATTCCCTTCCCTGAATGATCCGGCGCTTTTCGCTGGAAGTGTTAAGCGACTCGTTTCAGCGTGAAAGCTTGAAATCACCCACGAATATGGTCCTGGGTCTGCTTGACCTGGTGCCTCTGATGAGATTGACCTGGGACTGGCGTCCTGGAATTTTCAGCCGTGCCTTCGGAACTTAGTTTGGAATCAGGTTCCGATTAGCGGGTGCGTTGCCAGTAGTAGCATTTTGAATCGACGCGGACCATCGGTTCTACGATGTCGCGTTGACGGCGGAATTCATCGACGGCCTTGCGGCAATAAGTCCAGGAGTCTTCGCCGTAATCATCAATAATGGCGTAGCCGCCAAGGGATAACTTGTCGTAGAGGTTGACCAGCCCATCCCAGGTGGATTCATAGTAATCGCCATCAAGACGCATGATCGCAAGCGCGTTGACCGGCGCCGAGGGCAATGTGTCTTTAAACCAGCCTTTGAGAAAATGAACTTGTTCATCGAGGAGGCCGTAGGCACGGAAATTCTGTTGCACGTCTTCCTGACTGACAGCGAAGTGATTGTAGACACGCTCCATTACCCTGCCACCGTGCGCTTTTGCTTCGAGCGGAAACTTCTCGGCATCCGGCACCGGCAAGCCTTCGAAGGAATCGGCAACCCACACCGCTCGGTCGGCAACTTCATACGCTTTCAGTACCGCTCGCATGAAGATGCATGCCCCGCCCCGCCAGACACCGGTTTCGATCAAGTCCCCAGGAACTCCCCTTTCCAGGACATCGACAATGCAAGATTGAAGATTCTCAAATCGAGCCATGGGCAACATGGAGACGGCGGTGCCTTTGATGTAATGGCGAATAAAGCCCTCAACGTAACGGAGTTCGGTCTCTTCATCCGCATCCGGTTCGGTGGCAAACAAGGTGTTTGTCAGCGAGAGCTTTAAGAGATCAAGGTAAAGCCGGACAGCGGGAGCCGCGGCCGTCGAAAGCGGGCGCCTGGGTTGCATGGTTAGTAAGGTCATCATTCCCCTTCTGAAACGCTAAGTCGGTACAGCAAAAGATTCCGATCAGTCACCAGGCACGCAGCGAACACATGGCTGGCCTTTGCCAGGGGATATTGGATGGTACTTAGGTAACCAACGCTGCCTCGAGAGGCGACGCACCCCGAGAATTATCCGTTCGGAGGCCGGTTGTCAACCGATATTTTTCGACCGTTTCCGCAGTTGCCGCGAACCCAAGGAATGGATCCAAGCGCCCGAACCGGGGATTTCCTACCTCGCGATACCAAAGAAGGCCACGTATGCGGCTTTCTTTAGAGAGAGCCGCACGAATTTCGCCAACGTCACTAAGTTCAATAGGAAATCCGGGGAACCGGCTTCAAACCATAGTAACGAGGTAAGCATTCTTCCGAGTGGAGATTGAATAGGAAGAACCTTGATCGTGGTTCCGGTTTGCTGTTTGCTAGAGACTGGATTGGAAGAGCTTCCCCCCTCATCGCACGCAATCCGTAACGCGGAAGATGAACCGGGGCCGATGTGAAGGATTCGAAGCAATATATTCCAAGTCTGGATGGCTGGCGCGCTCTGTCGGTAATCGGAGTCATCCTCTACCATGGACGATTCAGCTTCTTCAAGTTTGATTCGCTCCCGGAGAGACTGTCGTCTCACGGAGAGCTGGGCGTAGACATCTTCTTCGCGATCAGCGGCTTTCTCATTTGCGGCCAGCTTCTCAATGAATTCCGGCGCCGTGGGCGCATCGATCTGAGACGTTTCTATATTCGGCGTTGTTTTCGGATTTTGCCGCCGTACTACGCCGCTTTAGCTGGAATTCTCCTGATTTCCGCATTCGGCGTGATCCGTATGCAATACGCAGATCTGCCCAGCTGCCTATTCTTATACCGAAATTACAAGCCGCTGGGGATTGACTGGCACGGTGGGTTCTACACCGCACACTTTTGGTCGCTGGCGGTGGAAGAACATTTCTACCTGATATGGCCCATACTTCTGGTGGCGATAACACCAAAACGCGCAGGCAAGGTAGCGTTCGTGCTGGCAATGACCGTCTTCGGCTGGCGGGTGGTGGAATCTCGCTTTCATTTGTTGTCAGGCATACTCCCGACGGGCGACCTGACGACCCGTAGCGATACGAGGATGGACGCGCTCTTATGGGGTTGTCTTGCCGCAATTTATTTTCCCGTGATCAAGAGCTACGCGGTGCGTATCAAGTTCAGGCAATTGTGGTTACCGATCGTCGCGTGTTTGGCGGTGGCGGTGAAGGTTCATCTGCCCGGATTGACGCTGCTGTCTGCGGTGCTGATTCCGGCTATGGTTTTGAGCACGGTCCTTCAGCCTGCGAGCCTGCTTGGACACATTCTGGAATGGAAAGCCCTGCGTTGGATAGGCACCCTCTCCTACAGTATTTATCTTTGGCAAGAACTCTTCCTGCCGCAGGTGACTTCGGAAATGGCACACGGAGCGTTTCGGTATCTGCAGGAGCCGGGGTGGAATTTGCTGGCGATTTTGGGCTGTGCCTGCCTTAGCCGCTATCTCCTGGAAATTCCTATGACGCGGTTAGGGCATAGGTTAAGCGAACCAAGTCCCTGGCGAGAAATTTCCAGTATCTCTCTGCCTACGGTTGATTCTCAAATCGCGAAGACGGCCTAAATCGAGGGAGTCGCGCCGGTTGTCCGCTCATCGGCAAACCGCTCCTGGCAAATTGGGAATGAGCCCACTGGAAACGCGCAACGCTCCGAAGCGGGAAGCAACTCCACCAGAAATACTTGACACTATAAAGGTGCGCTTTACGCACGACGGAAGGGTTATTCGTCTCCCGATCCAATAGTGTGTCTCGGGCCCACGTTTTTAACCGATATCAAGAGATAGAGCGTTATTATCGAGAGATAGTGTTAGTGGACTTTTGCGTAGCTTAAGATTCTTAAAGAATACTGTCTTCCCCCGGACAACTCATGGCTGACAATCGCCAAAGCGGATTTCCTTGGGATTCTGCGTTCCCCATCGAGATCCCATTTCTGATGAACCAGGCGGCCGGGACAACTTTCGCAGCGCACGAAGGTTGGTGACCTGGCTGCAACACTTGATCTGAGGCCACGGTGAGGCAACAAAGTAGCTACATTCCTACGCTGGACGGCTGGCGCGCCTTCGCTGTGCTTGGGGTCATCCTGTACCACGGGCGATTTGGCTTCTTCCGAGACAATTCATTTGCCGAGAAGCTCGCATCGCGCGGAGAGGCGGGGGTGGATGTTTTCTTTGCCATCAGTGGATTTCTTATTTGCGGTCTACTGCTGAAGGAGTTTGCGCGCGAGGGTGGGCTCAGCCTGGGCCGCTTCTATATTCGAAGATTTTTTCGCATTCTGCCCCCGTATTGTGCTGCTCTAGTTGGGATTGGTTTGCTTTCGATCTTCGGAGCGATTCACCTGAACCATTGGGAGTTGCCGAGCTGCCTGCTGTTTTACCGGAATTACAAGCCGCTGGGGATGGACGAATATGGCGGGTTCTATACCGCGCACTTCTGGTCGCTCGCGGTCGAGGAGCACTTCTACCTCATCTGGCCTGTCTTGCTTCTGGCGGTGAAACCAAAACGGGCGGGCAAAGTCGCGTTTCTTCTGGCGGCGGTGATCTTCAGCTGGCGCTGCATTGAAGAGCGCTTTCATGTCTTCGCCAGTATCCTTCCGCAGGCGCAAGCGAACTTGCTGACGCGCACCGATACTCGGATGGATGCGCTCTTGTGGGGATGCCTCGCTGCAATTTACTTTCCCGAGATCAAACGGATTGTCGAACGGATTCGGTTCTCGCAGCTTTGGCTGCCGGTGTTGATAGCCGTGCTGGTCGTCGAAGCGCTGCAACCGCCAGGTATGCTGCTGTTGCGCGGGATCTTGTTGCCCGCCTTGGTGCTCACCACGGTTCTACAGCCACGCAGTTGGCTAGGCCGCGTACTGGAATGGCGTCCTATTTGCTGGATTGGCACGATTTCCTACAGCCTCTATCTTTGGCAGGAGCTTTTCTTGCCCGAGGTCGTTTCGGTGAAAGCGCACGGAGCGTTTAGTTTGCTGCAGCAATTGCCGTGGAACATGGCGGCGATTCTGGCGTGCGCCTGCCTGAGCCGCTATCTGCTCGAGATTCCCATGACCCGGTTAGGACACCGTTTGGGTGCTTCCCTTCCCGGCAGGGGGGGGCCCCTTATCCACCAACCGCATGCCTGGTTAAGAATCCGACGGTCTCTGCTCGGCAGTTAGCGCAGTTTCGCAATTGGTCCAGGTGGAAGGGATAGGCCCTTTCGTGGTATTCTCCTAAGGAAAACCACACCTCGCGATCTTTATCGGGCTGCGGTCATTGCGAACCTGCTCTAAAGCACTCGAGAGTCTTTCAGCCACTGCGACAGTACCATTCCCGCGGCGAAGATGAGCGCCAGCGTGAGGCCGCTCCACAGGCCGTAGATGCCGAGGGGCGTGAGGAAACACAATACATAGCCGAGAGGCAAGCCGATCACCCCATAAGCCACCAGGTTGATGACCATGGGACCGCGTGTCTTGCCCAGCCCACGCAGGGCTCCTGTGCCTATCCCCTGGATGCCGTCGAACACCTGAAAGATCGCAGCGACGGCGAGCAGCCGAACACCTACGGCGACCGTTTGTGGGTCGTAGGTGTACACGTGCAACAGCACATGGGGGATGGTTAGAAACGCCGTGGCCGCCAGGGCCATAAAGACGACGCCCAGGGCGATGGCCATTGAGCCGCGACGGCGTGCGAGGGCGCGATCCCCTGCTCCGATGGCATGCCCTACCGTGATGGCACTGGCGGCAGAAACCCCGAGGGGCACCATGTAGGTGACGCTGGCAGAATTGAGAACGATCTGATGCGCTGCCAGGATGTCGGGGGAAAGCCGGCCGGCGAACAGCGTGGCGAGACTGAAGGCGCCTACTTCAAAAAGCAGTTGCGACGCTGCCGGCCAGCCCAGGTGCAAGAGACGGCGGAATTGGGCGAGCCGCACACCCGGCCAGTGTGCGAAGAGCGGGTGCCCGCGGTCTCGCTCGTGCTTCCAGGCCCACCAGACCAATACCCCGGCCATGTAAACGCGAGCGACGCAGGTAGAAAGCGCAGATCCGCGCACGCCCATGGCGGGAAATCCAAACTTACCGTAAATGAGCACCCAGTTGCCGAACCAATTGACCAGGTTGGCGGAGATCAGGGCAAAGGTTACCGGCCGGACCTTCCCTACGCCTTGCAGGTAGCGCCGGAAGGCGACATAAATGAGGAGGGGGAGCGCGCTCAGGTTGAGCAGGGTGAGGTACTGGGTGGCCGGAACGCGCACCGCTTCGGTGATGTGCAGCAGGGGAAAAAGATGGGGTGCAAGGCCCACGATCAGCATCGCGATCGGGGTGTAGGCGATGGCCAGGTAAACCCCCTGGGCCAGTGCGCGATGGCAATCGTCGAAGTCTCCCCGCCCGAAGGCCTGGGCTACCAGGGTATCGAGCCCCAGCAACAGCCCGATGCCGAACAGCGTGGGGGTGTAGAAGATGGCGCTGCTGACCCCTACGGCCCCAATGGCAGCCGGACTGAGCCGCCCGACCATGATGGTATCGACCACGGACATGGCCATCCAGCCCAATTCGGAAAGCACGACCGGGATGGCGAGGAGCAAGAGGGCCCCCAGTTCGCTGCGAAAGCGGGCCTTGGCGGACGAATGGGTCGCTGGGGCGGGGGAAAACATGATCCTTTTCACCTTAATTGATCCGGAGGCAAAATCCGGCTGGACCGGCATTGGCTTGGACACTTTGCTGGGGCAAATTCAAGATGGTAGTCTCAATGAGGTGCAGTCAGCCGCGCGGCCTCGCGCGGCGATCGATCAGGGAGAGTTGGCCGAGTGGCTTAAGGCGCACGCTTGGAAAGCGTGTGTACCGCAAGGTACCGTGAGTTCGAATCTCACACTCTCCGCCACTTACGCCAGTCAGGACGACAACCGGGATCCGTGGGGTTGTGATGCGCAGGCGCCGTCGACCATGCGCGACCTCCGCCGGCGCGCGGCGAGAAGGTGCAAGCACAGGTCGAGGCGTTGTGGGCTTAGGCTCGTCACCTACGCCGACAGAAGAGCGGTTTTGGCTGGAGCTTCCTCATCGCGCGACATTCCCTCAGCGAGAGGCTCCGAAGGGTGTACGGGCTTCAGAATTAAATGGAAGTCATGACCTTGAGCGCGGGCATGTTCGAGTAAATCCGGGGTGGCCGCCTTTCCTGAGAAGAGCAGTATTTTGCATTTGGGATATTGCGCTCTGATTTGAATTGCGAGATCGACTCCTGAAAGACCCGGCATTGCCACATCGGATATCAGTAGATCCGGAACGTCCGACTGAGCGGCAGACAAAGCCTCCATTGGCTCAGTGAAGCTTCTGGCGGAATACCCATTCATGTTGAATATGACAGCCAGTGTGGACGCGATTACACGTTCATCATCGACAACGAAAATGCGCGGAACTGGTTGAGAAGGCACACATGTCCTCTTTCGACTGGCTTTCCATGAACTGCAAAAAGCGCTAGTAAGGGACGGCTCCTCTACTGGCGTCTCGATTGTTTAAGCGGGACCGCGAACTACCGGAAAGGGTTTATGGAAAAATTATCTTCCTCGACCTGTTCCAGGGACTGTTCAATATTGCTCATGAGGAGGTCAGAAGTTTGGATGACGCGCCATATTACGCCAAAATGTCTTGACTAGTTGCACCGAGCTCACTAGCCTTACCGCCATGGTCCTCCACAATGTTGCCGTCAACCTCCTCGACCGGCTTCCAACTGTGGTGGCCAAACCGGGAAAAAGGAAATCCCGTTCGCGAAGTGTTCTGAAGCTGTCTGGTACCGGCAGCCTCCCTGAAATCAAAGACGGAGACTTGCAGCGTTTCAGGCGTCAATATGGTTTGTGGATCTGAGCGCTGTTGTCTCTCGATCTGCTCAAGGTGACCCGACGTGAACGCGGATCAACAAAGCGACCATGCTTATCACGAAGATAGGCTGCTCTCGCTCATCGCTCAGAGGGCCAAGATGACAGCCGATTCCGACCAGGTTCCCGCACTGGATATTGAGATTATAGCCATCTGGGAACTTGTCAGATCGTACCGACTAGTGGAGGCCATGCAAGCCCGATAAAACGAAGGTGCCCACAGGGGGCCTGCTCAAAGAGTGGCAAAGGAATTGGACATTGACGAGTCGTTCCTCAACCGCCTTGCCGATGAAGTTCGGAAGGTTCACGGTTAAACGTTTATTTTCGGCCGTCCCTCACGGGACTTGTTGGCTTTGTGTTGCCACCACCCGCGATGCTTAGCTGGTAATTTTCGCCCGTTCAGTAACCATCACCGTACGCGGCATGCCTCGATTTTTCAGGAGAATGGATTCGAGTTGATCCGCGCGATCGCCTGCGTCCACCATGACCAGGATTCCCTTTGCCCCAACCTGGTGATGCAGCAACTGGATGGTTGCTTCCGCAACTCCCCGGCCCCGCAGAGTATCGGTGAGATCGATTTCTGTGAACGGCGGCTGCTCCGCATTGGCTATCGCTGCATCATGGCGGCTGGATAAGCCCGGCCCATCGTGGCCGTGTACATCGTGCCTGATGCTATGCCGGACCCTCCAGAGGACGCTGTGCTTTCCCTCTAGATCGCTGGGGAGGTGCTTCCCGCCCGGGCTTAGCGCGTGTGCGCGTTTGCCCTCGTCTGACAACGCGACACCAATGTGATCCGCATGGACTCCAGCCAGCTTGAGATCGGCGATTCCATCGCGGGCAGACACCTCGTCCAAAAACACGGCTGCCACCAGGTGGGAAGGGTTCAGTTCAATACCTTGTCCTACTTTATTCCACATAATGTCCTCCACAGGAACGACCACATCTTACATTTGGATGCCTGTGCGCCACATGTGTGTGTCTGGTTTGCGATTGCAAGGGGACTCAGCTTCGAGTCCTTCCTGAACCGGCTCGCTGATGAAGTTCGGGAGGACTTGTGGTAGCTGGACCTATATCGGCTTATTTTTGGGACGCTTCCTGATACAACGACCGCAGTGGGCTCCCCGCTTGAGGCGCAAACGGTGCGGGAACCGGGTGAAGGGTGAGCCGAAGGAGCACGTTTTCGTGCGATTTTCAACTTTGCTACATGATCTACGCAAGGGACCACGGGTTCCCTTTGTCTTCATATAATGAGAACGATAAAAGATGCGCGTTTGCTGCGTCCGTGCAGGGATTAGGAGGTGAGCCATCGCGAAAGCGTATCCATTGAGTTGGCCAGCTGGATGGCGACGAAGCTCGATCAGAAGACCGTCTCAATTCCGCAAATCGTACGATGCCGCCCACCAGTTGCTTGTCTACGAGATCGGCAAAATGGGCGGAACAGACATCGTGGTTTCCACGAATCTCCCTCTGTTCCGCGATGGCTACCCGATCACCAGCGCCATGGAACCAAAGGATCCCGGCGTAGCCGTGTACTTCCAGCTCAAAGGCAAATCAATGGCGTTCGCATGCGACCGCTTCATACACGTTTACGAGAACATTCAAGCGATCGCAAAAACAATCGAAGCCCTCAGGGGGATCGAGCGTTGGGGCGCTTCAGACATGCTGGAACGCGCGTTCAGCGGATTCAAGATCCTAGCCAGCGGTCCCTCAGACGACTGGCGAGAGGTACTTGGATTTAACCTGATTGAGACCGTGACAAGGAAGATGGTCGAATCTCACTACCGCGAGCTCGTGAAACAACATCACCCCGATATGGGCGGAGACCGGGAGGCCTTTGAGCGGGTAATGCGAGCTCGAGAAGCCGCGATCGAGGAGCTGGTTCAGACTTGAGCAACTGCGGTGCCGAAATAGTACATGAAGGTTTGGATATTCCTGGATATTTACTGCACGATTCCGTGGCGGACAGTACCCTACCGTGCCTTCGCACGGCGTTCCGCATATGGCCGTAATTGCCAAGCAACATCATTTGTAAAATAGCGCCAATCCCAGGATGAGCACCAAAAGCATCCCGATCAACCCGTTGTAAAAATTCAGATAGCCGGACTGCAAAATGCTTACTTTGTCGGCTGCAGCTCGCACCAGACGAGTCAACGGGGTAAACAGGTACGGACCGAAGATGGGAGCAACTTCCTGATTGAAGATCAGACGTGTCACAAAGTACGGTCCATGGTCATACTCGCGCTGCAGATTGTGAGTAGGGCCGTAGATGAACCCATAGAAGGTCCGCAGAGCGTTCGAGAACGCTAGAGAGGTCGTGGCTATGCGCCGTGCATCCTCACGTCTCCCGCCAGACCACACGGGTACACGGCGCACAGGAAATGCACGCCGGCTAAGCAGGAACAATGCAATGGGAAGCAAGGCCAAAAGCGGGGCCGCGATGACCAGTTTCGTCGGTGAGATGAAAGCGAACTTGCCGCTCAGCGGCACCAGGAGCCAACCATCCTTCATTGCCGCTGCGGCATTGATCCCAAAAAGAAGCTGAGTTGCTTCGCCGAGCGCCTTCACCCACCAGGGCATACCCACTGCCAACCCCAGGACGCACATGCCAAGGAAGAAGACGCTGCCGCAGCGGCCGAAAGAGAGATGCGTTGGGACGGTATGCCCGTCTCCGAGCATGCCGATACCGAAAAGCTTGGCGAATGTGGCCAACGCTACCGCCACGACCAGGGCCAGGCCAGCGGCAGCCAGGGCGATGGTCAATTTTGCGGCGACCACATTCACCTGCATTCCCTGAAAGAGAGTTTGAAAGACATACCATTCGCTCACAAACCCGGACTGCGGAGGCAATGCCGCAAGACTCATCGTGGCAAAGAACGCGCCCACACCAAACAGTATCGGACTGTTGCGCAGCAGCCCGGTTTGGCGGATGAGATAGCTGTCGTTGACTGAGTACACGCCATCGGCGGTGAGAAAAAGCGTGCCCTTCGCCAGGCTGTGGGCTGCCAAGTGCAATAAACATACGATCCAGGCCAACGCCGCAGGACCCGGCAATCCGCTGGCGACAAACAATAAAGAGACACCGAGCACCGCCGCAGCCACACCGGCATTCTCAGCCGAGGAGAGACTTAGCATTCGCCGCCAATCTTCCTCCTGAAAGGCATTGAAGATCGACAGGATTGCGCTCAGCACTCCGGTGATGATCATGATGATCGCGACGCTCATCGTCCACACCCCAGCACGGGGCAACCATTGCAATACTGCTCGAGCCAATGAATAGAATGCGGCGTTCAGAACGATCCCGGAGAAGATGACTCCTGTGGCACCGCTGCCCGAGCCGTAGGCCGCGGGGAACCATTCGTAAAAGGGGAGCACGCCCAATTTGGCGCCGAAGCCGAACAGCAGCAGTAAACCGATCACCAGCGTTCTTATGCTCAACGTGGCTTGTGGGTTCGCAAGACTCGCAAATGCATATAAACCGGAGTGGCTTCCGAGTAACAGGAGCGCAAGCAGAATTGAGGCGGCCCCCACTTCAAGCAGAGCCAGCATAAAGAGCATGGGGCCGCCGGGAGATAGGGAGACCCCTTCCCCCAGGATCATGACGGCACCCCCCATGCTCATCACTTCCCACGCAATCAGGAAGGACATAGCATCCTGCAAGCCGAAGACTCCGAGTGTGCCTAGTAGGGTTAGGGAGAGCCCCGCCAGCCAGTATCTCCTCGCTGACCTGGCGGAGGCCGTCGTGCTTAAGCCGGCGGCGAAGAGTGCCGTAAGAAGCCCGAAGAGCAGCAGCCACGAACCGCCAGCGTCCAAGTGAAACTGCACCGGAGTGTCGCTGACACGGAAGCCGCATGAAAAGACAGGCATCGCCTCATGGAGATTCATCAAGCAACCGGCGATGCCCGCAGCACAACCGAGCACAATGCCAATACGCGCCACCTTCCCACTTGGTTCAAGCAAAGCAGCTACGAACGAAATGCCCCAGAGAACCGCCATGGCCAATATCAGGTCACTTTGCATAGTGACCTCCCCGAACGAACTGCGCGGAACGGTTGAGCAGCAGAAGGAGTGCCTGGATCATGGCTGCCGGATTTGGGGGACAGCCAGGTACATAAATGTCTACGGGCAGGATGCCGTCAATACCGTGGCCGCAACTGTATCCGCCGCCAGTGGCTCCGCCTGAAACTGCGCATGTGCCCATGGCCATCACCCACCGCGGTTCCGGCATGGCATTGTAGGTTTCGAGCAGCGCCTCGCGCATGGCATACGTAACCGATCCAGTGACGAGAAGGAGATCTGCAAACCTAGGCGAAGGAGTAAAGAAGATTCCCAGGCGATGAAGATTGTAATAGGGAT
>Ga0182015_10004111_pt1 | contig 15884 bp, 21 predicted proteins | sample 712P3MmetaG_FD_120478 | JGI IMG/M metagenome (GOLD analysis project Ga0182015, IMG submission 120478) | Permafrost microbial communities from Stordalen Mire, Sweden - 712P3M metaG | ecosystem: Environmental > Terrestrial > Soil > Wetlands > Permafrost | place: Sweden: Stordalen | collected... | reverse complement strand
TCAGACGTCTAGCGAGCTGCGCCGCAGTATCTCGATTCCGCAGGGGGTGGCGGTGCATATGGGCGGGTGGTCGGCGCCGGCGAAGGGGCTCTTCATTGGCCTGAGAAGGCGATCGTGGGTCACACGAGCGTCCTGTCACCTGACTGACAGAGCTCCGGAAGCTGAAAGCGTCGATGGTGACGAAGGTGACTAGAAAGCCCAAAGTCGAGAGAGCGGTGGGGAAGAGGAGCGATGAGCTACGGTCAGCAGACCCGAATGATGCGTTCGTGAGTGTCCGCTACGTTGCGGTAAGGCTTGAAGCCGTGGGCGGTTTGCAGGATCGGGAGGCCCAATCCCCTCGCCGCACTGACGACCCAGCGCTCGGCCCGCATTGCCACCCTCGCCCCACCAAATCCTGGTGTGTTGATGGACAAGGAGGCCAAAGCCTCGTGACTCCAACAGCGACCAGCCCACCCCCCTGTTGGGACGTCTCGCGCTGGGCGCTTAAGGTCCGTTTGCTGCTCTTGCCGAATTCGCGCACGGTCGACTCGCCAACGCCGGGATCACCGTACATGCCGGAAGAATGCTCGTACCTCGTGCACGAAAAGTTCAGGCTGCTCGAGGGCGGCGAAGTGACCACCCCGCGAGGGTTCGTTCCAGTATCGGATATCGAGGAAGCGCTTTTCGGCCCATCGCCGGGACGGTCGCTGGAGTTCCTTGGGGAAGATCGAGCACCCAACGGGAGTCGTGATAGCGTCAGTGACCGGGCCCGAGATCCATTCGTTCACTTGTCGCATACTCTCCCAGTAGAGCCGGACCGATGAGGCGCCAGCGCTAGGCAGCCAGTAAAGCATGAGGTTGTCAAGCAGCTCGTCGCGGCTGACTACGCGTTCGAGGTCACCGTCGCAGTCCGTCCATGACCAGAACTTCTCCGTGATCCAAGCGCATAGTGCAGCAGGTGAGTCCACCAGGGCGTAGCCGATCGTCTGCGGTCTGGTCGCATGCTCTCCTGAGTATCCCGAGCCCCAATTCGCAAGTTCGTCCAGCGTGGCCAAGGCGGCTCGTTCCCGGTCGGTGAGGTCACCAAAGGTGGACGGGTCAGGCGGCGCGAGCGGTGGCACTAGGTGGACGCCGATCACCCTCTTGGGATCGTGCCAGCCAACCAATGCGCTGATGCTCGTGCCCCAATCGCTGCCCTCGGCGCCGTAGCGTTCATAACCAAGACGGTGCATGAGCGTGTTCCAGGCGACCGCGATCCGCTCTACCCCCCATCCCGAGCGAGCCGGCTTGTCGCTGAAGCCGTATCCGGGGAGTGACGGACACACAACGTGGAAGGCATCCGACGACTCCCCGCCGTAAGCAGTCGGATCCGACAGTGGCCCGATGACCTTCAAGAACTCGACAACCGATCCGGGCCAGCCGTGGGTCATAACGAGTGGAAGGGCTCCGGCGTGGTGAGAGCGGACGTGGATGAAGTGAATGCCAACGCCATCGATCTCGGTCCGGAACTGCGGCAAGGCATTGAGGCGCGCCTCGGTGGCCCGCCAGTTGTAGTCCTCCGCCCAATACCGACAAAGGTCCTGCAGGTAGGCCAGGGGCACGCCTTGGGACCAGTCTCCCACCGTTTCCGGCTCGGGCCAGCGGGTCAGGCCAAGCCGCGCTTTCAGGTCATGCAGATCAGCATCGGGAACGGCAATCCGAAACCTTGTTACCGCACCAGCCATCGCGTCCCGCCTCCTTGTCCATTGATGCGCTGATAATCCGCTGGCCGCCAGGAGGCGTCAATGGCGCCGACATCGACAAGGACTCCCGGTCTATTCGCGGCAATCATCGCGTGCCCAGCGAACCTGCACCCAAACCTAGCCGGGGCCAGCGGATGCGCGGCCCCGCCGCGACGCTGCGTCGACGAGGACCGCAACGAGGAGGAAATGATCCGGATCCCAAGCCGGATACCGCCAGCGCGGCGGCGAGGGCAACCAGCGCTGTTTTCACAGCGGCTAGGAGTGTTGTTCCATGGTTTACATCAGCTCCTTTGTGTTCCCCCCGGTCGGGTGACTGGGAATTTCGTGTGGGCGGATAGGGCGGAATGGCTCAGCAGAAGCAGCAAAGCGCCGCAGCAGCGCTGACGTGAGAGGAACGGACGCGATCGCCGTGAGGGCACCAGCCCATCCGGCGACGAAGTAGTCCCAGCCGTCGACAGCGATCGCGTGGGCGTGTGACGCCTGGGTGATGAAGGTCAAAGGTCCGCGATAATTCAGATCCCACGCCGTGACGCCCGCTGTGAGGCGGCGAGCGTCTGGCAGCGGAGAGCCAGGGCTCTGTTTGCCGAGACCAGTTGCGTTGACGACCAAATCGCCGGGCGCCGTCGCGGATAACGCCATGTCGATCGCCCGGTCGTGGCTCGTGTGGATGAGTTCGACCTCGTCCTCCGTGAGGTCACAGGTCCGGGTGACCCGCTGCAAAGCCGCGAGCGCATCAGAGTTCGCGTCAATGAAGCTCATGTGAGGTCGTGGGACACGCGGCAGAAGCCGGCGCTGAAACTCGGACTTATCCGCGTGAGTCGCATACGCGATGAGCAGCGCCGTTGCCGCTCCTCCCGCGCCGAAGCACACCATCCGACGGGGTGCTGGATCCAATACCGACGGAAGAATCAAAGTCAACGACAACGGATCTCGAGCGTACCCCCGGAGGCCATGCGAGCTAGAGATGGCGTTGACTTCTCGAGCGACTGTTGCGAACAGGTCCGTGCCGACAAACAGTTTCTTTCCCGATGCATAGACGGGAAGCTTGTGGTTGGTGACGACAGCGCCAGCAATGGCGGTTGTGGTGTGGAGCGCCGTCAGCAAGGACCGGTACGACGCAGGGCCGGCCGTGAGCGGCAGGTCGACTCCCCGAAGCGCCCAGTCGATTCCGAGGACGTCGGCCCACGCAGGGAACACGTCGTAGATGAATGATCCCTCCGTCGCGACGCCGAGGAACGCGATCAGAGGCTGCCCCTGCCATCGGGTGAGGTCGCTGACAGCGATAGTGTGGCCACCAAACTCGGCCGATGGGAAGGTCACTGCGAGGCCCCCCGCCTCCACAGCCGCCGGTCGTCGTCCAGTACCGCCGAGTTACTTTCGTTCACACCTTGGCCACACGAGCGTCCTGTCACCAGATCCAGGGGCTTCAGATGCTCGACGACGGTCGCCAGAATGCGCACAGTGCAGAGCGGTGGGGAGGAAACCAACGTCCGGCACGCGTGGGCGCGTGTTTACGGGATTCCAATGGATTCCATCGCACCTAGTCTAGTCGTCATTCTAACCAATTCCCCACAAACCACTCTAAATCGAACTCAGCCCGAATCAGAAAATAAGGGCTGGTCTGGGGGACCAGGGGTCGCAGGTTCGAGTCCTGTCTCCCCGACGGACGCGCTATGTGAACTCACAACGAGCGGTTTGCGCGGTGCGTCGGGCGCCGGGGGGCGAACGGGGTGTAGCGCTCTAACCAGGAATGATGGCTTTTCCCACAAAAGGCGTCATTCCCCAGGGTTGGGGCCGGATCCCACGGTTGGGGCCGGATGCCGCTGCTCATAGCAAAATTGTGACAGTCCAGCGCATACATACCGCTTACATTTTCCGGTGTGGCGTCTGCAGAAGTCGTGTGGTTACTTGATGACGCTAAGGGCACGACCGATCAGGTAGCGACGATGAGGCGATGACCGCAGTCCAGCTCGTCGATATGCCGAAGATAGCCATATCGTCGATCCCACGCTCCCGAGTCTAAATCGGCGGTGAGGCGCGCCAGCCCGTGCTCGAGTTCCCCTTGAGTGAGGCGGTGAAAGCACGACATGCCAGCGCGCACATTCGCATCCAGATACGCTTCCGGACGAGCCCAGAACGCCTCGCCCATCCCGTCGGTGCAATCGCGAGGCAGCGGGAGAGGCTCTATTCGTGCCGGACTACCGAGGACGTCAACGACCGCTTTCGGCTGGATGTCGTCGCGCCGCTGTCGAGCCATGCCCGGCCAGTAATCGTTGGTGAGCCACACACTGTTCATCACCGTGGAGGACGTGACGATGACAATCCGTCCTGCCACTCTCCGCAGTTCCTTCAGCCCACGGCAGAGGTCGGTCCAGTGGTGGATCGTCCACAGAGCCATCGCCACGTCGAACGACTGGTCCGGAAAGGGCAGGGCCTCGGCAATTGCTCGCACAGCGGGTGCCGCAGTTGCGGGCCGCTGACCGATCATCACCATGGAGGGCTCGACGGCGATGACGGTGCAGTCGTCGGGCTCGTATGAGCCCGTCCCGGCTCCGATGTTGAGCACGGTGGTGGCATCGCCAACTGCCGACCGGATCCGCCGTGCCAGTCGGAGATCGGCATGGCGTGTGAGGTGATATGTCATGCCGATGGCGTCGTAGAGGTCAGGGCGCCTCGTGATCCCGGTACGCATCAAGACCTAACGATACGACTGGCGGTCCCGCCGACGGCTCTCGATCACCCAGCGTGCAAGTAAGCGACCGAGCCAATACCCCGGAGAGTGAACGGGGTACACGTGGAATGCCTCGCGACACCGATCGGATGCGCATTAGGCCTAGGTAATACTTCGTACGATTGGTCGCCCGGCGTTGCTGGTGGGCGAGGAGCGCCCAGGCTCGTCGCATCCTACGACCTGCCCATGCTGCGCTCCAGTCGATCAGCCAGTTGATCCACCTCCGCGGCGCATTTGCATAGCGCCTCGGCTCGGCGCGAGGTTCCTTGCGCTGCACACAGCAACGTCGCTGCTTCCTCACGAAGCATGGCCACATTCGCTGGCGTCGGTTCGTAGGGGAGGTCGGGCGAGCCGGAATGTCCGATCGGACCGCGAGTATGGTCGCGTGACGGTGAAAAGAGAAGACTCGGGCGCAATGCCGGGGCCCCTCATACAGGAAAGGGAATGGATAGCTCGTCAAGGGCTGGGCGCGCGTCCCGTCGCGGGCCTCACTGGAGCCGAAAGTACACCCGGGGCGGTTGTGCCCACGCCCTGTCCCAAGCGTCGAGCATAAGCCCATCCGCCCGGGAATCCTGGAGACTCCTCCACGCTAGAAGGAGCAAGCAATGGGCAAGCAGGGCAGACCGAGAACGATGCCGACATAGCGGAGATGTATCGCGTTCGGCTGACTTCGGATGGCTATTACGTCGTGGTCGGAAGGGACGGAGAAGAGGGTGTGCGCTTGGCGGTTAGTGAGGCCCCAGACTGCATCTACCTCGACCTTCGCCTGCCCAAGCTCGACGGGTTCGAGGTAAATGGAGCGCTTGCGCGCCATGCCGACCACGGCGCAGATTCCTGTCATCATCCTGAGCAATTACGGTGACCCCGATCTTCGCGAGCGGGGCCCACGGCTCGGGGCGATCGAGTTCTTGGTCAAGACGGACGTGTCGCCGATCCGACGAATCCGGACTTGGGATTGCGCCTGCTCCAGACTAGAGCGCCACATGCTCGGCCCGGTGCGAGACTAGGTGCGATGGTCAGAATCGTGGCGTCAGATTCTCCTAGCGCGGACCGCAGGTCAGTTTAAGTGACGGGGGGCAAGCCGCTGGCAACGAGTCATCCGCACGCTGCTGTCGAGAGCGACGACATGGGAGTCACGCCAGGGCCCTTTAGCGGTGAAGTCGCCGAGTATTACTCAAGGTTCCGCCGAGGCTATCCCAAGGAGATCCTCGACGCGATCTTCGACCTGACTGCGCTTGATGCGAATGACATCGTTCTCGATCTGGGCTGCGGAACCGGACAACTCACGCTTCCCTTGGCACGCCATGTTCGCTTGGCCGTAGGTATGGACCCTGAGGCGGACATGCTCGCCCGAGCTCGGCAAGCGGGCGCTGCCGCTGGGATCTTCAATGCTGTATGGGTACTCGGGTCAGACACCGATGTGAGCTTGCTCGGACCGCTGCTGGCGGGTCGGATGCTTGGCGCCCTGACCGTCGGTCAGGCCCTGCACTGGATGGACCACGAACAGCTCTTCGACACGGTTGAGCCGATGCTCCGACCGAGAGGTGGCATTGCAATAGTTTCCAATGGCTCGCCACTTTGGCTGCAGGCCAGCGCGCCCTCCCGAGCCTTGAGACGATTCCTCGAAGGATGGTGGAACATACCCCTCGGAGACGATGCGTGCGGTACCGATGCCGAGGCAAGACGCCGATACACCGATGCGCTAGAACGGCGTGGATTTGAGGTCCGCGAAGTCGTCACCGAATACTGCGAAACGCTTGATCTTGAGCACATCGCCGGCTCGATGTACTCGGCGATGCCACCGAGCAGATTGCCTTCCGCCGAGGAACGGGGCGCCTTTGCGACGCAGCTCGGTGACGCGCTTCCGGCAGACGAGCCATTCGTCGAGAACGTGCGCGTCGTCGCACTAATCGGCAGCCGATAGATCAGCCGGCGCTCCAAGCCGTTACCACTGGCCGCGACGAGCACGTGTAACTGACTTCGCCCAGGACAGCATGAGTACATGTGTCGGGGCCAATTCTTGAGGCGGCATCTGAGTGCGCATGATCAGTGGCGCAAGAGTCTTGAAGGAGCAATAACGAGGAGGGAGCAATCGAAGCGACCGCAGAGGTTTCCCCGTAATCGCAGCTTGCGGCTACGAATAACCGACCACGTGTAGATGCGATGCCTACTTCGGACGCAACGTGAAGATGTCAGCTTCGCGTTCGCCCTCTCCGGGTTCGATTACGTTCGACTTCCTTCCGCAAGGTCGAATCCGCACTGAGGGCGGTGCGCCTCGACCTACTCATGGTTGCATCTCGCACCTCAGCGCAAACTTGCGGCACTCACTGCAGAGCCGACGGCCACCTTGCCAAAGACTTCGGCGTGGTCTTCGAGGATTCTGAGGGCGCGCGGGCACTCGTTGCGCTCGTGGTAGACGTCAATGGCGAAGGTCCCGTAGCGTGGCGAAGTGAAAAACGTGTAGAAAGCGGGCAACGAGGCCACGCTCGCACCGTAGGCCGCCTGGCCACTCTCGCACCGTAGGCCGCCTGGCCACTGGCGTCTGCCCGGCGGGAGACTCAACGTCAGATTGGCTTCGGCTCGAGTGGTTCCTGTCGGCGGATTACGACGTGAGCGAAGACCCGGTGACTGTCATCCGGAACACTTGGCAACCGGGTGGATGATAGCTTCCGCCTCCTCCTCCAGGCATGGAGGGGGAAATGCAGGGGAACGAGGCGATCGGATCCGCAGCTGGGACAAAGGATCATGCGAGCAGGGTTGAACGCGAGCGACCCGGTCGTCTGTCCGCGAGAGGACGCTGCACGAAACGTGCCGCTACATCGCGAGCTCCGAACTGCTCCCGGAGTCAGCCCAAGGCACGTTCGAGTAGCTCACGATGGCGGAATATCCAGGACGCGGCGCGAGCCCGCCACGTGATCGCCCACATGACCGGGTATCCGGATGGGTCTACGGCAATCGTGCTGTCGCCAGTCACCTCGTATTGGATTGCCTCGGCGCGTGCGCTGTGCACCGCAATCTCGGCCATCTTGTCCACGAAACCGACTCGTTCCGACATGCCCAGTCCGTACGCATCGACGAGCAGGCGCACCTGGTGAGCCCGCCGCTCAGCGCTCGGCAGCTCGAACCGCTCCGCAACATCGTCATCGTGGAGCTGAGCCTTGAGCCAGGCGGTCTCGGCGAGAGCCCAGATGGCATCCACCGGACCGGCGAACTCCCAATCGATGAGAGCCACCGGGATCCCCCCTTGGGCGACGATGTTCCACGGCCCGGTGTCGCCGTGCCCGATCACGGGATGCTTGCCGGTAAGGTCTCTAATGAACCACGGCTGCCAGCAGACATCGTCTGGGACTTCGAATGATGCCGTGGCCCCGTGCAGCCGACGAAGTAGCGTGCCGAGGGCAACCAGTGCTTGGTCCTCCCACGCTTTGGGATGCGGTGAGGAGCCGGGGATATACGTCACCGCTTCCCGTCCATCGGGGGCGAAGCCATCGCCCACTGCCCGGGGGGCTCGGTCGAATCCCACCTGTTCCAGGTGTTTCAGCAGCGCGATGACCGACCTACTCCAAGGCTGCGTCTCTCGCAACACGATGCGGTCGCTGTGTGCTGCCCCAGAGACGTCGGCGTCATCTCCGCGTATTTCAATCCGGCGTTCGTCGGCAGTCATATCGAGAGTCTGTCAACTCCTGACGGGTCGGCGGACGACACAATTCGGAGCGGCCTCTCCGCTCATGGGCCATTCGTCGAGAAGTGCGCGTCGTCGCATAGGGCCAGCCGACGATGATGCCGGTGGCCCTACAACTACTGCAGTACAACGTGAATGATGACGTCGTGGTCCAAGTCGTTCATTCCCAGCGTACACGTGGCAAGGACGGTTCGCCGTCGACAGCTGGTGCTGCAGGGCAGTTGTGACGCACGGCAACTCAAGAGGTTTGCCGCAGCCAACTCTCATGTTCCGCTATCCGCAGGGAAAGTTGGCTCGGAGTTGTATGCGCTTTGATCATGAACTCCAGTACGCCTAGGTGACCCCCGCGCTCCAGCATCGCAGGGTCGCCGACATTACTGAGGATGATGACTGGCTTGTCACTTGTCGTCGGGTTTGTCCGCAGATGTGACAGAACCTCGAGACCGTTGAGCTTCGGCAGTCGTATGTCGAGAACAATGAAGTCTGGATCCTCCTCGGATGCCATGCGCAGGCCCTGCTCGCCATCGGTGGCGACAATGACCGTGCGCCCGGCGGCGACCAGCGCCAGCCGATACATATCCGCCACGAGCGCGTCGTCCTCGATCAACAGAACCTTGAATTCGGGATTTGCCAATAGTTGCTTCCTCGAGGAGAGTCGCTTTAACGCGCGCTAGTGAATAGCTCGTCCGCCACGGCGAATAGTTTCTCAATGGTCCGAAAGCTTGCCGCGCGTCGCGTTGCGACCGCTAGGATCCGCCGTCGCCGCCATTCTCGCGATCAAGCGCCAGCTGCCGTGGGGGATTCTCGGGTTCGTTGATGAGCCCGTCAAAGCGCTCGGTCTCCGCCTCGACTGCTGCGCCCGCGACCTTGGGAGTCGATGTCCCAGGCTGGTCGGCTGGCGTTCCATGCGTATCCTGTCCCGCTGCCTGATCGCTCACCTCTTCCGGAGCCTTTCGATCGTCGCGCTTCTCGTACTCGCCGGCAACCTGCCGATCCACCTCTTCGAGTGCCTTCTTAGCTTTGCCAATCACGCCCGGGTCGTCGGAAGCCTCCTCATCGACTTTCTCGGCCGCTTCGTGAGCATTTTGTGGACGGAAGTCGGGGGCCTTCTCGTCCTCGACCGACGATGGCGACGCTGTGGTTCCGTGCTCGCCGGCGAATTCCTCGTCTACCCAATTCGACGGCCTCGGCTGGGAGTCATTACGGGTGTCGGTCATGGATAGCACCTCCATGTCAACGGATAGGTCGCCTTCATGATAGCGAGACTATCAAGCAACCGGCTCAGCCAACCCATCTGCGCGTCGCGGGTGGTGACGCTGCAGGCGGTCGCGGCGGTGCTCGCCCTTCGAGGGGGCGCGGCTGACGAGCTCGTTCACTCGTCTGGGACCGCAACGCTCTTCGAACTGCTCCTCTCCGCCTGGATCGGCGGAGGCGCCCGGAGAATCAGGAGCGGCTCTGGACGACGGCGGGCCGGCGGCGACCTTCGTTTGTTGGAGCGTGCCCCTGGTTGCAGGCCAGTGCCTCCTCCAGGGCCTTACGGCGATTCCTCGAAGGGTGGTGGAATATCGTCATCGGAGACGACGCTGACCAGATGGGCGTGGTGTTGAACTCCTGAGCGCTTCCGGATGGGGATCGCGGCGGTAAAGAATCGACCGATTGCTCAAGAGACACGCAGCCTTGCTCACGACAGCATCCGCCAATATACCCAGAGCCGAAGGTCAGTTCTCGGCTCCTAAGGCAGTGAAGGACCAGGATGTATCGTGAAACGATGGGTGGGAGGCGCAAGGTCACGAGCGGCCAGGTTCGATTGGCGTATGAGGTCAGTGGCGCCGCGGGCCTTCCACCGATGGTTCTGCTGCACGGCCTCGGCGAGCGGAGTACGGGTTGGGCGCCGGTAACTGCCCAGTTTGCTGAATGCTTCCGCGTCTTCGCCTTGGATCTGCGTGGCCATGGCGACAGCGACTGGCCAGGGGCCTACTCGTTCGAGCTGATGCGCGACGACGTCCTCGGCGCTATCGACGAGCTTTGCTTGAGCAGGATCACGCTCGTCGGCCATTCAATGGGTGGCGTCGTGGCGTACATGATCGCCAGTCAGGAACCGGCTCGCATCGAGCGTCTGATCGTCGAGGACGCTTCGCCGCCCTACGTGCGCGATCGAGCCATCCCGGAACGGCCAGCCGCGTCGCTGGACTTCGACTGGCTGGTGGTACCGGCCATCATTGACCAAGTCAACATGGGCGACGCTACAGCCTGGGACCGTCTGAGCGCGATCACCGCGCCCACGCTGCTGATCGGCGGCGGCTCGGAAAGCCACGTTCCTCAAGAGAACCTCGCACAGGTAGCAGCTCGCATCCCGTGCTGTGAGCTGGTGACCATTCCGGGTGGGCACCATGTGCATAGCACTTCCCCGGCGGAATTCGCCGCCGTCGTGCTCCGCTGGCTCCGCGCTTGACGCGCAACTTGAAAATGGCGAGTCACGCAAGGACGGGAACGTCCCCTCGCCGGCTCGATCAGGGATCGAAGCACAGCCGCTTCGCCCACCCCAACGTGCATTGACACAGCAGAGGGGTGGATCGGTGAGCGCATGAGAGCAACCGTCCATGACGAATATGCCTCCCGACCTTCGTCGGCCCGAGCGGCCGGAACCGACGCACGACGAACGCGCGATAAGCGGCTGAGGTTCTCGATAGCGCGAGGTCGGGGCATGCGGTCTCGCGCTCCCGCAACTCCAGAAAGGGCACGGGGTTGGCAGGCCAAAGGCGTGCTTTGTTGGGGCGTGGCCTGAGCTTTACGGCGCGGACAGTGAAGGCGTTGAGATCTGAATAGAGTGGCAGTCCACCACGGACGCGGACGCCGAAAACACGGCTTCAAAACGTCGTGCGGTGTTCGGATCGATCGGGTCAATGACTGCTGCCTTTGTCAAGGTGTGCAGCGTCACCTATTTGGGTCAGTTTGCCCGTGCAGGAACCCGTCGCGGCAGTGCGCCGATGGTGGCGTACTGCGTCGATGGTCAAGCTCTAGTGCCAAACGAAACGAGCGGGTGAGCCGAGCGTCGCGCACCCCAGCGTGCAATTAACACATCAGAAGCCGATCGGGCTACGGCCAACTTCGAGCCTGCGCCATGTTCCACCCTTCGAACCCATGTGGCGTCTCGGGTTCGGGTCTGGGTCTAGGCGAGCGACGAAACTGTCCCGCCACCCCCGTCTTGCGCTTCAGCGGAGCGGATCCGAGGTGAACGGATGGCGCCTTCGCCGGACACGTTTATCAGACGCCCGCGATCGTCCGCTCCACCAAAGTTCTGCCAGGAGGCGCAACTGGCGGCTGGCCCTTCCAAAAGGATTCCCCCGAGGGCAAAAGCCTCGCAGCTACTGGAGCCGGATCAGTTCTCAGGTGTCTGGATCGTCTCGGAGGCGGGCGTAAAGAGCTCCGTCTCGCCAGCGGCCTCCCAGGAACCCAGCTCCTCGCAGGATCCCCTCGAGTTGAAAGCCAGCACGATCAAGGGATCGTCGCTCTGCCTCGTTGTCGACGCTGGTCAGGGCTTGAATACGATTGGCCAAGGTATTGGCGAAAAGGTAGTCGGCCAGTGCCCGCTGAGCGACAGCAGCCACCCCCTGCCCGCGACAGTCCGGCAACACCATGCAGCCCAACTCGAAGCAGCCCCCTGACGGCCCAGCTACGTCGTGGGGCCACCAAATCACGGCACCTAGCAGTGCCCCGTCAGGCGAGGCTATTGCGAGCATCGACGAACTCGCCCCGAGGCAGCCGTCCTCCTCCCACCGACGACGCCTCCTCTTGGGGTCCCGGAAGCCGGACCACATGTGCTCCCCGACCGCCGACTGGTCGTTCTCCATCCGATCTAGCACGTCTACGTCCGCCTCAGTGAGGGGCCGTAGGCTCAGACGATCAGAAACGCTCATCGCGCGATCTCCCTTGGGCGTGCCCCGGATTGACGGACACGTTTGCTACTCCGCGCACAGTGTCGCGTGCTCGGATTCGTAGTCTGCGGGACCGGGATTGCCTAGCGCTGTTTGGCGGCGCTCACGGTTGTAGAAACCCTTGATGTACTCGGCGGGCCGCGTTTCACAGGGCCGGCGGGCCGCCAGGTGACGGCGCCCTCGCGCACCCCAGCGTGCAATTACACACCAGAGGCGGACGTCAGTAACGCCAGAACTCTCCTGGGATGGCCGAAGACATGTCCCGACCTTGAGCTAGCAAAAAACGGCGTGCCTCTGCGTGCGGCGTCTACGCGCGCACAGGCAGAGCTTCGATTTGGCCGCCGGAACAGACGACATGGCGGTCCGGAAAGCTTGGCCCGTCCAGATCAACGACAAAGGGCGATCCGATGCCTGGCGCGCGGAGAGCTTCGACGGCTCGTCGAGCTTGCAGCTGCCGAGGCCGCGCGCCTCGCTCGCGCATTGCGTCTACGCTTCCTCACCGGCAGTCCTCGAAATCAGTATCCCCGCAAGACTCTGAAGCGCCTGGGCAACGCCCTCGGCGTCGACCATCATGTGGAGATGCTCGCCGCTGAGGCGGCGAATGGGCCATCCCAGCTCCCCGGCGGCCGCTGCCTCGGCCTCGTAGCCCTCGCTGAGGCGCAGGTAGCCACACGGACGCTGAGCCCAGCCCGCGGCAACGCTCAGCTTCTCCTCGTAGAACGACACCGGGAGCCGGGGCTCCTCGGCGGCGACGAGCTGGCGCGTAACAAGGTCAGGAAAGAGCCCCGCCGTCGTCTCGTCGGGCCACCACTCACTCCAGCGCGGCAGGACACCGTCTACAGCCATGGCTCGAAGTTCGTCCAGAAAGGCCGGCGGCGCGAGTTCGACATCGCCGCCCTCTATCGGCGGCACCGATGCATCGGCGAACACGAGCACAAGCCGGCGCGGCGCGAGTGACTCGGCAATCGCCGGAAGGAACAGGCCGACGTTGCTATGTGCGACGAGGACGAGACTCGGATCGAGCGGGAGGGACGCGAGCGCGGCGGCTGCGCGATCAATGTAGGCGTGCGCATACGGGGGACCCTCGTCCGCTAAGCCGAGCATCGACGGCACTTCGACGCGCTGCCCGCGGGAACGAAGCTCGCCGGCGACCGCGGCCCAGGTCGCGGGGCCGACGCTCGAGCTGTGCACCAGGACGAACGTCGCGGCTGCGACCTGATCGCTCACGCCTCGAGGACGACCGTGCCCCGCAGCTCCTCGCCGTCCATCTCGGCAAACGCTCTTCCGGCATCCGTCGGCCCGGTGGCAGAAGTCGAGCAATCGAGCATCATGACGAGCCCGACGCCAACCAAGGCAAGTCCCTCCACCTCGCTATTACACCAGCCGTGGCTGGCGCAGGCCAGATGGTCTCCCTGAATCGCTGTCGGCGGCGAGTCGCGATACATGCGCGGCCACTCTTTGAGAGGACCGAGGGAGGCGATGGATGTCCATCCCAGCGTGCCACAAACACACCAGAGCCGCGCTCGCTGCGACGGCCGGAGCGGGTGCCTGAGTAGACCGACTTCGCCATGGAGGAGAGGAGGTTCGGGGTCGTGGTGGTCTTCGGGGGTAACGGTGACCCGCGCTCGATGGGAGTACGGTCGATCGTCACGGAGAATACGCCCAGCCGCTCCATTCTTGGATAGCGACGGCCATCGTCGGGCCCGCAGCCCCATCTCCAGGGACGGCCGTAAACTGCAGGTACTTCTCCCGCAGGAGCCTGTAGGCGCGTTCATGCTCTGCACCACCCTCGACGGCAAGGCCTATACCGCGCATCCGCACCCACCACACGCGTGACCAGTCTTCGTCGTACACATCAACAAGGATAGTCACCCGCGGGTCGGCGTCCAGGTTGCGCAGGCGCTTGGCGGGCCGCTTCCCCGTATCGCTGGGCGAGTACCAAGTGTCCGCCTGCAAAACGAAGATGACAGGGACCACATGCACCCGCCCCTGCTCATCAACCGTACCGACACGAGCAACCCTCGCATCCGCCAGACGTCGGCGCATATCAGCTCGATCCACTGCGATTATTCTGAATGCTCCGCAGGCGCCTTCGGAGCAGCCCCGACGCCCAGTCAGGTCGACCGCGAGTGTCGCGGTTGGGCACAGCGCATGACCTGCGAATAGATCGCCGCTCACACGAGCGTCCTGTCACCAGATCCAGGGGCTTCAGATGCTCGACGCGCCCAGGATGCCCAAAGTCCGGAGGGTGGGGGAGGGGAGCAATGTCCAGTACGCGTGGCTGCGTGTTGACGGAATTCCAATGGATTCCATCGCACCTGCTCTAGTCGTCATTCCAACCATTTTCCGACGAAAGCGCTCAAGGTCGAACTCAGCGCGAATCGGAAAATAAGGACTAGTCTGGGGGACCAGGGGTCGCAGGTTCGAGTCCTGTCTCCCCGACGGACGCGCAATTTGAGTTCGCGTAGAGGAGGTTGCGAGGGGTGTGTGGCCGCCGACGCGCCACGTGGTGTAGTGCTCTAACCGGGGATAATGGCTTTTCCTGCAAAAGGCATCAATTCCCACGGTTGAGGCCGGATGCCGCTGCTCATAGCAAGAGATTGTGGCAGTTCAGCGCCTACATAGCGCTTACAGTTTCTGACGCTGACCGATCTGTGAAGGTCCGGCAGATACTTGACACCGCAGGTCCAAGAGACGCTTGACGGTGTGCGGCGGGGACCCTCTTTGTCCGTGTGGGTTGACCGTGGTAGAACAGCGATGCCGGGTCGGCCTGTCGGTTGTTTTTCAATCGGCTACTGATTTACTTCTTCACTCGTCGGCTGATTCCCCGGATTTGCAGGTGGGCAGTTTTCGAGTTGATGTTTCCGACTCCTGCTAGCCAACGCTCTCGTCCCAGTTGCGGAGCTCCAGCGTCTCGGCCGACCTGGCGGCGGTACCGTCCGTGACACCGGGGCCATTGTCGTGCTGGCCAGCCGATCTCGGTCAGCCGGGGCCTGCCTGTGAAGCCGGGCATGAGAGCACGTCGACTCGCTGGGGAGGCTAAGACAGCCAAGATAGATGTGATATGTTAGTTTTCTAACTTACATGGAGGCCCGCCCAGTGCCGGCAGGTAACCGGAGCTCCGCAGTTTTCTCGGCCCACCGAGGCACGCTCAGCCTCGGACCCCTCGATTGGCCACCGGGAGCCTCGGCCGTGGTCACTCGCCCGGAGGTTCTCTGGACGGCGAGGAGGTCCGATGACGACACTTGAGGAAGCGGCAGCTCTCGCCCGTCCTGAGCGCGGGCTGGTCGTAATTTCGACGTTGCGGTCCGCTGGCACGATCCAATCGTCCCTCGTCAATGCCGGAGTGCTGCCTCACCCCACCACGGGCGAGACCGTCCTGGGACTGGTCACCGCGGGCCGAATCAAACTGGCTAACCTACGCGCCCGTCCACAGATCACGGCAACCTTCCGCAACGGCTGGCAGTGGGCGGCGGTCGAGGGGCTTGCGGAGCTCGCTGGCCCCGATGACCCGCAGCCATGGCTTGATGCCGAAGGTCTACGGCAGCTCCGTCGCGAGATCTTCACCGCTGTCGGCGGCGAGCATGACAACTGGGACGAGTTCGACCGGGTCATGGCCGAAGAACGCAGGGCCGCCGTGCTCATCCGGCCGGATCGGATCTACAGCAACTGATGGTCGGCCGAGCAGCGAAACCACTCGCCATTGACCTCGCCAAGACGACTGCTTCACACCTTCAACGATTCAAAGGAGACTGAAATGCCGACGTTCCCTGCCCCTGAAACGGGCATCCTGCTCACCCACTTCATCGTGTCGG
>Ga0182015_10004110_pt1 | contig 15885 bp, 14 predicted proteins | sample 712P3MmetaG_FD_120478 | JGI IMG/M metagenome (GOLD analysis project Ga0182015, IMG submission 120478) | Permafrost microbial communities from Stordalen Mire, Sweden - 712P3M metaG | ecosystem: Environmental > Terrestrial > Soil > Wetlands > Permafrost | place: Sweden: Stordalen | collected... | reverse complement strand
GCCAAGGCATCGGCTGGTCCTCCCAGCCGACAGAGAACTGTCACCCATCTATCCGGTCCAATCTGTTACCTATCTAATCGACTTGGACACCTCCCCGGCCCTCCCCCACAAGGGGGGAGGGGGAAGCGGCGCCCGCCCCTACCCCAGCGCCCCCAGCGTCTCCGGTCCGACGATGCCGTCGGCGGCGAGGTTGTGCTTGGCCTGGAACGTTTTGACGGCGGCGATCGTCGCGGGGCCAAGATCGCCGTCGACGGCGAGCGGGGGCGCGGCGCCCAAAGCGCTGAGCCGCGCCTGGATCCAGGAAATGGAGCCGCGCGGCGCTTCGGGGTCGGGCGCCGCGGCGACAGGCGCGTCCGCTAGGGGGCCGTCGGGGCGCAGGAATTGCGCGCGCTCGCCCTTGCGGCGGCCCAGGAGTTCGGGCGGATGGTCCCATAGGAGGAAGTCGTCCGCGGCCGCCTGCATATTGCCGGCGTTGATCTGGCGCACCACGCTCGATCCGACGAAGCCGCCGGCGCCGATGTTGAAGGCGAGCGACACGCAGGCGTCGAAGGCGTTTTGCGAGATGGCCTTCTTGACCGCGCGGTTGACCGCCGCTTCGAAAGTCGCCAGATCGGCGGCGAGGATCGCGTCGGCTTCGGCCTTGGAGATGGCCATGCCCATATAGACGGGCGGCGGGCCGCCGGCGGTGGTGTGGCCAACGCCGATCGTCGGAATGCCGCGCGTGTCCTTATAGGCGTTGAGCCGCACGCCCTCGCGGGCCATGATCGCCTGGCGGCCGGCGGGGCTTGTCGTCATCGGCATGGGCGGACCTCAATCGGCGCGCGATAGGCCATCGCGAGAGGGGCGATTATCAAACGCAAAACCCTGGCGATCGTCAAGACGGCGATCCGCTGCGCCGAGCGAGCTTTTGTGACGGCGCCGCGGAATTTGTGACGGCGGGCGCGGCGATGGCGGCGCCCGGTTTGCGAACGGAACGCATCCTGCGCAAGATTGTTTCGGCCCAAGGATAGACGCCAACCCCCACCGAAAGAAAGCCGCATGGGCGCCCTATTCGCTCCACAGAATCTCGACGCCGGCGCCGCGATGATCTGGACCTGGTCGGCGGCGTTCCTGCCGCGCCTCGCCGCCGCGCTCGCCATCCTGTTCGCGGGCGCGCTGATCGCGAGGTGGGCGTCGCGCGTCACGGCGGGAATCGCCAGGCGGACCGGCCGCCTCGACCCGACCATCGGGCCGATCGTCGGCTCTTGCGTCCGTTACGCCATCCTCATTCTCGTTGCGATCGTCGCGCTAAGCCAGCTCGGGGTGCAGACGGCTTCACTGTTCGCCGTGCTCGGCGCGGCGGGCCTGGCGGTCGGCCTCGCGCTGCAGGGCACGCTTTCCAATATCGCGGCCGGCATCATGCTTTTGTGGCTGCGGCCCTTTCAGGTCGGCGACACCATCGAGGTGATAACCGGCAATCCGATTTCCGGAACCGTCAAGGAGATCGGCCTGTTCGCCTGCTGGATCGAGAACTACGACGGCGCGCTCGTCTTCGCGCCCAATTCGACGATCTGGAATTTCGCCCTGCGAAATCACAGCCGCAACGGCGCGCGGCTCGTCAGCTTTTCCGTCGCCCTACCGCAAAAAGCCGATGTTGAGCGGGCCAAGGCCATCTTGCTGGAGACTCTGTCGGGCGACAGCCGCGCGCTCGCCAGCCCGGCGCCCGACGTGTTCGTCGACCGGCTCGACGACAATGGCGAGGCCAGCCTCGTCTGCCGTCTATGGACGGCGCCGGCCAATGTCGGCGAGGCGCAGCGAAGCGTCATCGCCGAGGCGAGGCGGCGCCTGGAACAGGCGGATTCGGGGGCCCTTGCGCCGCGACGCATCGCGCGCCTCGCCCCGCCGGATTCGGACCCGTCGCGGCTGATGGCGTCGTGAGGGCTTCAGAGCGCGCCGCTAGAGCGTGATGCAATTAGGGGGAGGCGGTCGAGTCTGATCCATCGTTCGCATGGCGGAGCGTTTTTCATCCCTGAAAGCTTGTCAAGGATCGCCTTTCAGGCGACCGCCGAAGGCGGCGGCCCTTTCGGGCCGTCCTTGACAAGCTTTCAGGGATGAAAAAAATTGCCTGCATGCGAACAATGGCGCATTAGCGAATTAGGCGCCGAGCGTAAGCACTACGATTCTACTATTGCGCAGGTGGGGCTCTACGCAGCCAGCGTCGCCGACGGCGGCGCCGGCGCCGCCTCCTCGCGCGGGATCAGCGCGGCAAAAGCCGGCCCGCAATCGGCGACGAAGGGTTCGACGGCGCGCCAGCGCGCCAGCGAGCTCTGGTAGATGGGCTGGCGCACCTGCGTGAGACTCGCCGAGCGCACCGGCCGCTGGGTTTGGTGAAAGTCGAGGCAGCGCGGATCCCATTCCAACCCGCAATGGGCGATGATGCGGCGCGCCTGCCCCTCGAGATCGGCGACGACTTCCTCGTATTGCACTTCGATCATCGCCTCTTGCGGCAGCACGCCGCGCCAATGCGCCATCAGCGTCTCATAGGCCCGGTAATAGCGGGCGAGTTCCTCGAGATCATAGGCGTAGGGCAGGTTCTCGGCGAACAAAGTCGAAAAGCAGGAGAGGCAGACGTCGATGGGTTCGCGCCGCGAATGGATGATGCGCGCATTGGGCAGCGCGAGATGGATGAGGCCGGCGAGGCGAAAATTCTCCGTCGTCTTGTTGGCGATGCGCGCGGCGGCCGGCGAGGCGGCGCGCAGGCGCTCGACATAGGCCGCGCCGAGGCGCCGCAAGGACTCCCCCGACATCGCGGCGGCGACTTCCGGGCGATGCAGCGCCTCGGCCTCGGCGCCGCCGAGCCCCGCTATGGCCTTGTCGAAGTCGACGATCTCGCCGGCGCCGAACGCCTGAGGGTGGCTCGCCAATATCTGCTCGATCAGCGTGCTGCCCGATCGCGGCATGCCGAGGATGAACACCGGGACGGGGGAAGGCTCGCCCCGGCCCGCCGCGGCGGCCATCCGCTCGGGCGTGAAAGCGGCCCGCGTGCGCTCGAGGACGCCGAGCGTCGCCGCCTCGTCATAGATCGTGCGGGCGCGCTTCAAGGCGTTGGCCTCGCGCAGGAGCTGGAACGAGCGTTCGGCATCGCCGATATCCGCATGGGCCTTGCCTAAGGCGAAGTTCAGGTAGACCTGCTCTTCGGCGGCGAGCGGCGGCGTGCGCCGCGCCAGTTGCTCCATGGCTGGGATAGCGGGATCGCCGGGCGCCAGTCGCCGGGACAGCGCGAGCAGGAAGAAAAACCGGCCGCGCTCCGGGTCGAGCGCGATGGCCTGCTCGATCGCCTCGCCCGCCTCCCTGAGGCGGCCGAGCTCCATCAACGTGATGCCCTTGCTGTCATAGGCCTGGGAATAGCCGGGCCGCAGCGCCAGCGCCCGGTCGTAGCTCGCCAGCGCTTCTTCGGGGCGCTTGAGGTCGGCCAAGGCATTGCCGCGATTGTGCAGCGCCTCGGGATAGGCGCCCTTCAGCGCGAGCGCCTTGTCGTAGCTCGCCAGCGCCTCTTCGGGGCGCTTGAGGTCGCGTAGCGCATCGCCGCGATTGGCGAGCGCCTCGGCGTAATGGGGCGAGAGCGCGAGAGCCTTGTCGTAGCTCGCCAGCGCCTCGAGAGGGCGCCTAAGGTCGCGCAAAGCATTGCCGCGATTGTTGAGCGCTTCGGGGTAGGCCGGCTGCAGCGCCAGCGCCCGCTCGTAGCTCGCCAGCGCCTCGGCGGAGCGCCCAAGCTCGCGCAAAGCATTTCCGCGATTGTTGTACGGCCCGGCAAAGCCCGGCCGCGCGGCGAGCGCCCGCTCGTAGCTCGCCAGCGCCTCCTCGGGGCGCTTGAGGTCGACGAGCGCATTGCCGCGGTTGTTGTGCGCCTCGGCATAGTCGGGGGCGAGGGCGACCGCCCGCTCGAAGCTCGCCAGCGCCTCGCCATGCCGCTTGAGGTCGCGCAAGGCATTGCCGCGATTGTTATGCGCCTGCGCGAGGTCCGGTTTGAGGGCGAGCGCCTTGTCGTAGCTCGCCAGCGCGTCCTCGGGATGGCCGCAGGTCGCGCAGACGAGGCCGAAATTCGACAAAGCCGCGACATCGGCCGGCCGCGCCTGCAGCGCCGCGCCGATATGGGCGAGCGCTTCCGCGTAGCGGCCCTGCTGATAACGCAGGATGCCGAACTGATGCAGGGCGTCGAAATGGTTCGGCTGGGTGGCGAGGATGGCTTGGTAGAGACGCTCGGCTTGGTCCAGCCTGCCCTGCTGGTGCGATTGCAGGGCGCGCTGGAAGGCCTGCGAGGCCGGCGCCGGCGTGGCGCGCGTGGGCGGGGGCTGTTTCATCGCCCCGCAGCTTGACGAAAGAGGCTTTCGCCGGGCTTGCGCGTCCCTCACACCCCGAACAATTCCTCGACCTTGCGCCGCATCACGCCGGGCTCGACGTCGATCCCCGTCCAGTGCTTGATCGAGATGACACCCTGGTTGACGAGCATGCCGAGGCCGTCGAGCGTGCGGCAGCCGCGCTGCTCGGCCTCGCGGATCAGCAGGGTGCGCGGCGGATTGGGGATCACGTCGGCGACGATCATGTTGGGGCGAAGGCTCGCCATATCGAGATCGAGCCGGCCCTCGACGTCGGGATAGAGCCCGATCGAGGTCGCATTGACGATAAGATCGGAATCCTCGTCGACCGTCACCGTCCGTTCCCAGACGGCGAGATAGGCGACGGCCGAAGTCTTCTCGTTGATGAGCGCGACGAGTTCGCCCCCGCGCACCGGATCGCGGTTGACGATCGTGATGGCGCTCGCCCCCGCCAGCGCCGATTCCACCGCGATGGCGCGCGCCGCGCCGCCCGCACCGAACAGCGTGAGCTTCTTGCCGGCGGGATCGACCAGCGTGCGCAAAGATTCGACGAAGCCCTTGCCGTCGGTGTTCTCGCCGACGAGCCGCGCGCCGCGCCGCACCACGCAATTGACCGCGCCGATCGTCGCCGCCGATTGCCCGAGCTCGTCGAGATGCGCGATGACGGCGACCTTATGCGGGATCGAGCAGTTGAAGCCGAGCCAGCCCATCGCCTTGGCGCCGCGCACCGCATCGGCAAGATCGGCCGGCGCGACCTCGCAATTGATGTAGCGCGCGTCGATCCCGTGATGGACGAAAGCCGCCTCGATCATCGCCACCGTCGGATTTTCCGCCGCCGGGGTCGCAAAGGAGCCGACGAGCCGGCTGAGGAAATTATGGGCGGGCATGGGCGGTTCCTCGGGGGCTGGCGGCGCCGGCTTTGTAATGGAGCCGTTGTTCGCATGAAGGCATTTTTTTTCACCCTTGAGAGCTTGTCAACGATGGCCCCCGGCCTCGGCGAAGACGCGCGCCCGCTCTAATCCCTTCGTCTAAGCCGGCCATCCCCTTGTTCGCCGGGCGATTAGCGGGCATCATGGGCGGGCCGGCCTTGAGATCGGCAAAGGTCCAGAGGAGGAAACAGCCATGCGGCTATTGCGCCGCCGGGGACGGAGCGCTTTTAGCGGCGCTAAAGCCCTCGCCGTCCCGACCGCATGAGCGCGCCGCTGCTTTCCGTCGAAGGCGTATCGGTTCGCTTCGGCGGCATTGTCGCGCTCGACGAAATCTCCTTCGAAGTGGCGGGCGGACAGATCTGCGGGCTGATCGGCCCCAATGGCGCGGGCAAGACGACTTTGTTCAACTGCCTGTCGCGGCTCTACCGCGTCGATCGCGGCGCCATTTTCTTCGAAGGCCGGCCGCTGCTGTCGGCGGCAAGATACGAGATCGCGCAATACGGCATCGCGCGCACCTTCCAGAATCTGGCGCTTTTCGGCACGATGAGCGTGCTCGAAAACGTGATGGTCGGCGCCCATTGCCGGGCGCGCGGCGGCTTTCTCGCCGACGCGCTGGCCCTGCCGCTGCCCAAGCGCGAGGAGCGGCGCATCCGCGAGCGCGCGATGGCGCTGGTCGAGGAATTCGGGCTCGCGCCAGTCGCCGGGACGCTTGCGAGCGAACTGCCGTTCGGCACGCAAAAGCGCGTCGAACTGGCGCGCGCGCTGGCCAGCGAACCCAAGCTGCTGCTGCTCGACGAGCCGGCCGGCGGCCTCAATCACGAAGAGGTCGATTCTTTGCGCGGCGAGATCCAGGCGATCCGCGACCGGCGCGGCATAACGGTGCTGCTCGTCGAGCATCACATGAACCTCGTTATGCGCGTTTCCGACCAGGTGGTGGCGCTCAATTTCGGGCGCAAGATCGCCGACGGGCCGCCGGCGCTGGTGCAGCGCAACCCCGACGTGATCCGCGCCTATCTCGGAGACGCCGCGTGATGCCGGCCCTGCTCGAAGCGCGCGGCCTCAAGGCCTATTACGGACCGGTCCAGGTCCTGCACGGCATCGACATCGACATAGCCGAGGGCGGCATCACGGCGCTGCTCGGCGCCAATGGCGCGGGCAAGACGACGATCCTGCGCGCGCTCTGCGCGATGGTGCGGCGCGAGGGCGCGGTGAACTTCGCCGGACGCCCGCTCGGCGCGCGCGCCACCGAGGACATCGTGCGCCTCGGCATCGCGCATGTGCCGGACGGGCGCGGCACGTTCGTCGACCTGACGGTCGAGGAAAATCTTCGGCTCGGCGCCTACACCCGCGCCGACCGGGCGGCGGTGGCTGAGGATTTTGCGCGGGTCTACGGCTATTTCCCGCGCCTCGAGGAGCGCCGCCGCCAGCAGGCGGGAACTCTGTCGGGCGGCGAACAGCAGATGCTGGCGATTTCACGCGCGCTGATGCTGCGCCCCAAACTCCTGCTGCTCGACGAGCCGTCCTTTGGTCTGGCCCCCATCATCGTCAAGGATATTTTCCGCATCCTGCGCGCGATCAATAGGGAGAGCCAGGTCAGCATGCTGATCGTCGAGCAGAACGCCAATCTCGCGCTCGACCTTGCCGATCACGCCTATCTGATCGAGACCGGCCGCGTGGCGGTCGGCGGCGCGGCAAGCGCGATACGCGGCGACGACGCGGTGCGCCGCTGCTATCTCGGCTATTGAGGGCTGCCAGCGATGACCGCGTTTGCGCACCAGCTATTCTCCGGCCTCGCGATGGGCGGCATCTATGCGATTCTCGCTCTGGCGCTGGTGATGATCTATCAGGCGACGCATCTGGTAAATTTCGCGCAGGGCGAAATGGCGATGTTCTCGACCTATATCGCCTGGGACCTGATCGACCGCGGCATGCCCTATTGGGCCGCTTTCGCGCTGACGATCGTTGTTTCCTTCCTCGGCGGCATGGCGATCGAGCGCCTCGTCATCCGCCCCTTCGCCAACGCGCCGGTGCTCACCATCATCATCGTGTTCATCGGCCTGCTGCTGATTTTCAACAGCGTCGCCGGCTGGCAATATTCCTACACGATCAAGACTTTCGACAGCCCGTTCCCGGCCCGCTCCTGGTTCGGCAATTCGTTCATGTCCTCGCATGAATCGGGGGCCATTCTCGTCACCTTCGCGGTGCTGGCTCTGGTCTATGCGTTCTTTCGCTTCACGCCGCTGGGCCTGGCGATGCGCGCCGCCGCACAGAACCCGGCCTCGAGCCGGCTCGTCGGGATCCGGGTCGGCTGGATGCTGGCGATCGGCTGGGGCCTGGCGGCAGCGATCGGCTCGGTGGCGGGGATGATGGCCGCGCCCATCGACTATCTCGATCCCAATATGATGCTGGGCATTCTGATCTACGCTTTCGCCGGCGCGGTGCTGGGCGGCATCGACAATCCCTGGGGCGCGGCATTTGGCGGATTCGCGGTCGGCGTTCTCGAAAATATCGCCGGCGCCTATTTCGTCGGCCCGGAGATCAAGCTCTCGGTCGCGCTTCTCATCATCATCGGCGTCCTGGTCGCCAGGCCCTCGGGCCTGTTCGGCCGCATGCTGGTCACGCGGGTATGACGCCGATGACGATCGTCAGCCGCGAGCCGGCCGCCCTCCCCGCCAAACCGATCCTGGGGTTGGACGCGCGCCTCTGGCGCCGGGCGGCATGGGCGCTGCTCGCAATCACCGCGCTCGGACTGCCGTTCGTCGCCAGCGGCTATCACCTCTTCCAGTTCTCGCAGGTGCTGATCTATGCGATCGCGCTGATCGGCCTCAACCTGCTGACCGGCTACAACGGCCAGATTTCGCTCGGACACGGCGCGTTCTTTGCGATCGGCGGCTATACGACGGCGATCCTGGTGACCAAACTCGGCGTCCCCTATTGGGCGACCTTGCCGGTCGCCGGCGCGATCTGCTTTGTGGCGGGGTTCCTGTTCGGCCTGCCGGCCCTGCGCCTCGGCGGCCTCTATCTCGCGCTGGCGACCTTCGCTTTGGCGGTCGCAACGCCCCAGCTGCTCAATTACAAGGGGTTCGACGCCTGGACGGGCGGCTCGCAGGGCCTGCTGCTGAGCAAGCCGTACGCGCCCTTCGCGCTGCCGCTGAGCCCCGACCAATGGCTCTATTTCTTCTGCCTCGCCTGCGCGGCGCTGTTCTTCTGGGCGGCGGCCAATCTCGTGCGCGGGCGCATCGGGCGGGCGATCGTGGCGATCCGCGATCACCCAATCGCCGCCGAGACGATGGGCGTCAATATTTCCTTCTACAAGGCGATGTGCTTTGGCGTCAGCGCGCTTTACGCGGGCGTTGCCGGCGCGCTGGCCGCCATCGTCGTCGGCTTCGTGTCGCCCGACAGTTTCGGATTGTTCCTGTCGCTGTCGTTCCTCGTCGGCATTGTCGTTGGCGGCCTCGCCTCGATATGGGGCGTGCTGTTCGGCGCCCTGTTCATCGAATTCATCCCCAATTACGCCGACCAGCTCTCGGACCTGTTCGGAGAAAGCGCCAAGGCGCTGCCCGGCGCCATCTACGGGGTTTTGCTGATCGGCCTCATGTATGTGATGCCGGGCGGGGTCGCCGGGGCGCTCAGGAGCGCGCCGCGGCTCTTTTCGCGGCTTTTCTCGCGCGCCAAGCACGGCTAGACTGCAAGCAGACAACCGGCGCCAAGCCGGAGCGAACATCGCTTTACGAGGAAACCGCCGGCGCATAAGCGTCGCAACAGGAGGAAGAAAACCATGATTTCGCGTCGCACATTCCTACGGGCAAGCGCCGTCTCGGCGGCCGCCCTCGCATCCGGAACCCGCGCAGCCTTGGCCGACAATGCGCCTGGAATCACCGACACCGAGATCAAGATCGGCCAGACCATGCCCTATAGCGGGCCGGCCTCGGCCTATGGCGTGATCGGCAAGGCCGACGTCGCCTATTTCAAGATGATCAACGAGGCGGGCGGCATCAACGGACGCAAGATCAATCTCATCAGCCTCGACGACGGCTACAGCCCGCCGAAAGCCGTCGAGCAGATCCGCCGCCTCGTCGAGCAGGATCAGGTCGCCTTCATCTTCAACAGTCTCGGCACGCCGTCCAATTACGCGATCCGCCCCTATCTCACCGAAAACAAGGTGCCGCAATTGTTCGTGGCGACCGGCGCCGCGATGTGGAGCGACCCGAAGAACTTCCCCTGGACGATCGGATGGCAGCCGAACTATCAGACCGAGGCGCATATTTTCGGCAAGAACATCATTGCGACGACGCCCAACGCCAAGATCGGTGTGCTCTATCAGAACGACGCGTTCGGCAAGGACTATCTGATTGGGGTAAAAGACGGTCTTGGCGCCGATCATGCCGGAATGGTCGTCAAGGAAGCCTCCTACGAAGTGTCGGAACCCACGGTCGATTCGCAGATCGTCTCGCTGCAGGATTCGGGCGCCGATACGCTGCTGATCGCCGCCACGCCTAAATTCGCGGCGCAGGCGATCCGCAAGACTTTCGACATCGGCTGGACGCCGGTGCGTTACATGACCGACGTTTCGCAATCGATCGCCGCCGTGATGAAGCCGGCCGGACTGGAAAAATCGAAGGGCGTCATCACCGCCGTCTATGGCAAGGACCCGAGCGACGCGCGCTGGAGGGACGATGCGGGATTTAAGGAATATGCCGCTTTCATCGCCAAATATATGACGCCGGCCGACCTTATCGATTCCAACGCGGTTTACGGCTTCGGCACGGCCGCGACCATGGTGCAGGTGCTTAGACAGTGCGGCGCCGATCTGTCGCGCGAAAACATCATGCGCCAGGCGGCCAATATCAAAGACCTCGAATTGCCGATGCTGCTGCCGGGCGCGAAGATCAACACCTCGCCCGACAATTTCTCGCCGATCCGCCAGATGCAGCTCGCCACTTTCAACGGCGAGAGTTGGAGCGCGTTCGGGGATCTGTTGCAGGGGTGAGGGGCGGGGCGGGTGCTGAAGCCAGCGCCCGCCCGTCATTGCGAGCGGAGCGAAGCAACCCAGGCGTCGTGCCCTATCTTGAGAGGTCACGACGCCTGGGTTGCTTCGCTCCGCTCGCAATGACGGTGAAGATATGCGGCGCCTCGTCGATCAGCGTCGCGCTGCCATCGGCGTGCTCGCCGTCAAGGTCAAGCCGCCTTCGGCGGTCGCTTCGCAAGAGCTTCGCGAACCTTGACAGCTCCGCGCGCCGATGGCGTTTGGCCACCATGTTCCTTTGGTGCGCGATGCGGCCAATGGGCCGCTTCGCTCACCAAAGGAACATGGAGGCAATTTGCCGCGCCGACGAGACGCAGTCACGCCGTAGGCGCCGAAGCGAAGCGGAGGAGTCGCGTAGCGACTTGACGGCGGCTCGGCGGCGTGGCCTCGCGCGGGACGAAGAAGGCCGTCATTGCGAGCGAAGCGAAGCAATCCAGAGGTCGTGCCCCATCAGGAGAGCTCACGACCTCTGGATTGCTTCGCTCCGCTCGCAATGACGGTGAGAGAATTCTAACGGCCGCCCTGCAGCGAACCGCCCCCTCACGCCACCTCGAACAGCCCCGCCGCGCCCATGCCGCCGCCGATGCACATCGTCGCCACGACATAGCGCGCGCCGCGCCTTTTGCCCTCGATCAACGCATGGCCGGTGAGGCGCGCGCCGCTCATGCCGTAGGGATGGCCGATCGAGATCGCGCCGCCGTCGACGTTGAGCAATTCGTCGGAAATGCCGAGCCGGTCGCGGCAATAGATCACCTGCACCGCGAAGGCCTCGTTGAGCTCCCACAGGCCGATGTCTTCCACCTTGAGGCCATGCGCGGCGAGCAGTTTGGGCACGGCGAAGACCGGGCCGATGCCCATTTCGTCGGGGTCGCAGCCGGCGACCGCGATGCCGCGATAGATTCCGAGCGGCTGCAGGCCGCGCTGCTCGGCCTGTTTTGCCTCCATCAGCACGCAGGCCGAGGCGCCGTCGGAAAGCTGCGAGGCGTTGCCGGCGGTGATATAGGCGCCGGCCGTCAGGCGCTGGCCGTTGCTGAACACGGTTTTCAGCCCCTGCAGGCCGGCCAGCGTCGTGTCGGCGCGGTTGCCCTCGTCCTGCTTCAGCGTCACCGGCTTGTCGCTGACGGCGCCGCTCGCCTTGTCCGTCACTTTCATCACGCTCGGCAACGGGACGATCTCGGCGTCGAAACGGCCGGCCGCCTGCGCGGCGGCGGTGCGCTGCTGGGACTGCAGCGCATATTCGTCCTGCCGCTCGCGCGAAATCTGGTAGCGCTGCGCCACGATCTCCGCGGTCTCCAGCATGCTCATATAGACGTCGTTGCGATGGGCGACGAGCCAGGGGTCCTTGCCCCGGTAGAGATTCATATGCTCGTTCTGCACGAGCGAAATCGATTCGAGCCCGCCGCCGACCGTCGTCTGCATGCCGTCGCAGACGATCTGTTTGGCGGCGATGGCGATGGCCATCAGGCCCGAAGCGCATTGGCGGTCGACCGACATGCCGGCGACCGAGGTCGGCAGGCCGGCGCGCAAGGCCGACTGGCGTGCGACATTCATATAGGTCGAGCCCTGCTGCAGCGCCGCGCCCATCACGACGTCGTCGATCTCGCTGGTGTCGACGCCGGCGCGCTTGACCGCCTGTTCGATCGCATGGCCGCCGAGCGTCTGGGCCTGGGTGTCGTTGAAGGCGCCGCGATAGGCGCGCCCGATCGGCGTGCGCGCGGTCGAAACGATGACGGCCTCTCTCATGACGAAGCTCCCGGTTGCGGCAGTTTGACGCCGAGCGCCTTGGCGGCCGCCTCGACGAATTTGAAGGTCTGGGCGAAGGCGTTGTCGAGCGGGCGCGCCGTGGCGGGATCGGCGATCTCGGCAAAGCGCGCCGCGATCGTCTCGGGCGTGCGCTCGGCCCGCCCGAGGAACAGGCCGGCCGTCTCGGTGATATGGGTCACCGCGAAGGCGCCGGCGCCAGCGCCGAGGATCACCTTGGAAGGCGCGTCCTCGCTGACCAGGAACAGCACGGCGGGGGTCACCGTCTCCGGGCTCATCAGCGCGGCCATTTCGGCGGGGATGAGCCCCGCCGTCATGCCGGTGGCCGCGGTCGGCAGCAGCGTGTTGACGCGGATGTTGTTCTTGACGCCTTCGAGATGCAGCACGTTCATCAGCCCGATCATGCCGGCTTTCGCCGCGCCGTAATTGGACTGGCCGAAATTGCCGTAGACGCCCGAGGCCGAGGAGGTGAACAGCACGCGCCCGTAATTGCGCTCGCGCATGCCGGCCCACACCGCCTTGGCGCAGATCGCCGATCCCAGGAGATGAACCTTCAGCACCAGTTCGAAATCGGCGAGCTCCATCTTGGCGAAAGTCTTGTCGCGCAGGATGCCGGCGTTGTTGACGAGAATGTCGACGCCGCCCCATTGCGCCTCGGCCGCCGCGACCATGGCGGCGACCTGGTCGGCATTGGCGACATCGGCGCCGTTGGCCATCGCGATTCCGCCCGCCGCCTCGATCTCGCGCGCGACCCTCAGGCACGCCTCCGACGGCTCGCCTTTTTCACCGAGATCGTTGACGACGACTTTGGCGCCGCGCGCGGCCAGCCCGAGAGCGTGACAGCGCCCGAGGCCGCCCCCGGCGCCCGTGACGATGGCGACCCGCCCGTCAAATCGTATCGTCATGGCGCGCCAACTTTCGCATGAGCGGAATCGAGGACATAGAGCGTCAGCCATTCCGCGACGACGGCCGGCTTGCCGGCGCCTTCGATCTCGACCGTCACGTTGCTGCGAGCGAGAAACTCGGTCGGCGAGCGCGCCGTCACGCTTTCCAGCCTGAAGCGGCCGCGAATGCGCGCGCCCGCCGGCACCGGCGAGAGAAAGCGCAATTTGTCGAAGCCGTAGTTGACGCCCATCGCCAGGCCCTCGAGGCGCGGCAAGGCGTCCATCGCGAGGGCCGAAAACATCGACAGCGTCAGAAAGCCATGGGCGATCGGGCCGCCGAAGGGCGTGGCGCGCGCCGCTTCCGGATCGATATGGATGAATTGCCGATCCTCGGTGATCTCGGCGAAGGCGTCGATGCGCTGCTGGTCGATCGTGAACCAGCGCGAGAGGCCCGTCTCGGTTCCCGCCAGAGCGATCCAATCGTCGAGCGCGATGCGGCGCGGCGAACTTAAGTCATCCATTTTCCGAGGTCTCCGAAAGGATCGCCGGCGGGGCGTAGACGCTGACGCCGCCGTCGACGGGGACAATCGCGCCCGTCGTATAGGCGCCGCCGCGTCCGGTGAGATAAAGCAGCGTGGCGGCAAGATCCTCCGGCCGCCCGAGGCGCCCCATCGGCACGGCGGCCTCGGCGGCGGCGAGCCCGGCCTCCTTGCCGAGCGCGAAGGCGGTCATCTTCGTCTTGAAAAAGCCCGGCGCGATGGCATTGACCGTCACATGGCGCCCGGCGAATTCGCTGGCGAGGATTCGCGTCAGATGATGCACGGCGCTTTTGGAGGCGGCATAGGAATAGGCGCTCTCCGACTGAGTGATGGCGCCCATCACCGAGCCGATATTGACGATCGTCGCCGGCCGGTCCTCGCCGCCCGAGCGCAGCAGCAGCGGCATGAGATCGCGCGTCAGCGTGAACAGGCCGGCGACATTGACGCTCAGCACGCGCTCCCATCCCTTCCATTCGAAGGTCTCGAATGGCGCGCCCCAATTGACGCCGGCATTGTTGACGAGGATGTCGAGCCTGTCGGTGCGCGCGCGCACTTCCGCGGCAAGCGCGGTCACGCCCGCCTCGGTGGCGACCGTTCCGCCAAACCCCGCGCAGGGACCGATGGCTGAAAGCTCCCTGGCGACCGCCTCGCAGGCTTCGCCCTTGCGCGAGGCGATCAGCACGCGCGCGCCGGCGCTCAGCAAAGCCTCGGCGCAGACGCGGCCGATGCCGGTCGCCCCGCCGGTCACCAACGCCGTGCGCCCCGCAACGGAGAAAAGATCGGTCAGTGCGAACAGGGCCCGCCTCCGTCAAGCGCCGCGAAAGGGGCCGGCTCGCCTCTTCCAGGGGCGGCAATGTCCACATATGTCCCGCATTTGTCGATAGAAATTTGAGTTGGGGCGGGTGGGGCGGATGCCGCGGCCGGGCGGCGCCAGGGCCACGCCGCCGAGACGCCGTCAAGTCTAGGCGAATGCGAAGCATTCGTCCGGGCTTCGCGACTCCTACGCTTCGCTTCGGCGCCTTCGGCGTGACTGCGTCTCGTCGGCGCGGCTCTTTACCTACAAGTCCTTTTGGTGCGCGAAGCGGCCCGAAGGCCGCTATCGCTCACCAAAAGGACTTGTAGGCCAAACGCCATCGGCGAGCGGAGCAGTCAAGTCTCGCGAAGCTCTTGCGAAGCGACCGCCGAAGGCGGCTTGGACTTGACGGCCAGCACGCCGATGGCAGCGCGGCGGTTCCCCAACCGGGCACTGGTGGCATTGCCCAGTGCCGGCCCCCGCCCACCCAACCCTTGACGCCGCACCCCCGCGCCCCGACATTGCGCTCACCCTCCCCCTCGACCCAGGCGCTCCATGAAAGTCTCGCTCGTCCAGATGAATTCGATCAGCGACAAGGGCGCCAATATCGCCGCGGCGCGCGCCCTTATCGAACGGGCGGTCGCCGAAGAGGGGCCGGACTGGGTGCTGCTGCCCGAGCAATTCGACTGGGCCGGCGGCGCGCGCGGGCAAAAGCACGCCAACGCCGAGACGCTGCCCGGCGGCCCGGCCTATGCGATGGCGCAGGAGCTGGCGCTAAAGCACCGCATTTTCATCCATGCCGGCTCGATCATGGAGCGCATCGAGGGCGACGAGCGCATCCACAATACGAGCGTCGTCTTCAACCGCCAGGGCGAGGAGATCGCCCGCTACCGCAAGATCCATCTGTTCGACGTGACGACGCCGGACGGCGCCGCCTACAAGGAAAGCGCCACCGTCAAGGCGGGCGATCAGGTCGTCACGTATGATTGCGATGGCGTGACGATCGGCTGCTCGATCTGCTACGACCTGCGCTTTCCCGACCTATTCCGGGCGCTCGCCGAAAAGGGCGCGCAGATCATCGCGCTGCCGGCCGCCTTCACCATGCAGACCGGCAAGGACCATTGGGAAGTGCTGCTGCGCGCGCGGGCGATCGAAACGCAGACCTATCTTTGCGCGAGCGCCCAGACCGGCTCCTTCACCGTCGGCAACGAGCAGCGCGCGACCTATGGCCATTCGCTGGTCGCCGATCCCTGGGGCCATGTCGTCGCCAAGGCGTCGGACGGCATCGGCCTCGTCTCGGCGCGCCTCGATCCGGCCTTGGTCGCCAAAGTGCGCCAGATGATCCCCGTCGCCCAGCACAGGGTTAAGATACCGTAGGGCATTGCACGTTCCCTCCCCCCTTGTGGGGAAGGGTAAGGGAGGGGGGTCGGGCTGAACTATCAGAGAGGGGCGCGATCTGTTTCCAACAGGGCGGTGCGACCCCCCTCTGTCCAGCGGATAGATGGGTGACAAAACAGACCGGATAGATGGGTGACAGTTTTTCATGTTTTTGTTTCTTGCGCCGCCGCGCCGTTCCCATGCATGGGGACGGCGCAGCG
>Ga0182015_10004108_pt1 | contig 15889 bp, 10 predicted proteins | sample 712P3MmetaG_FD_120478 | JGI IMG/M metagenome (GOLD analysis project Ga0182015, IMG submission 120478) | Permafrost microbial communities from Stordalen Mire, Sweden - 712P3M metaG | ecosystem: Environmental > Terrestrial > Soil > Wetlands > Permafrost | place: Sweden: Stordalen | collected... | reverse complement strand
TCGTCAACGTCGCGCGTATGGCCGTCGAGTCGTTCGCCGACCTCTGCCTGTTCGATGTGTTCGACGAGCAGTCCGGCCGTCTCTACGTCACGGCCGGCGCCCACCGCGACCCTGCACTGGATCCGCTCCTCAAGAACCTGGGCTCGTCGATCCTCTACAACAGCAGCGGAATCCGCGCGCACCCGGCGGTACGCGTCAGCCAGACCGGCGAGTCGGTGTTCGTTCCGGTCGTGGACGCGGAGGCGATCGCGGCGCATGCCGCATCCCGGGAACACGCCGAATTCATGCGCCGCATGGGGTACCGTTCCAAGATCGTGGTGCCGGTCACCGCGCAGGCGCATATCTTCGGCACGCTGACGTTCGTGCGCACGGATTCCGAGCCGTTCGATGTACGGGACGTGCAGGCGGCAGAAGAACTCGGACGACGCGCCGGGCTCGCGGTAGCGAATGCCAAGCAGTACCATCGCGAGCAGTACGTCGCCGCCACCTTGCAGCGCGCATTTCTCACCAAGGATTTTCCGACCAAACCAGGATTGATGTTTCACGCCCTGTACCGCCCCGGGATGAGCGACGCCGAACTCGGCGGCGATTGGTACGATGCATTCCAGACGCCGGACGGTTGGGTGATCGTGACGATCGGCGACGTGACCGGCAAGGGCGTCGAGGCCGCGCGGCTGATGGTCCACCTGCGGCAGTCAGTCAGGATCGCCGCGACCCTCGCCCACGAGCCCGCCGCGATATTGCGCATCGTCAACGAGGCCTTGATGCTCGAGGGCAGCGAGGCGCTCGCGACGGCGTTCGTCGGCGCCGTGAGTCCTGATTTGTCGAGCATGCGGTACGCCTCCGCGGGCCATCCGCCGGCATTTCTGCGTTGGGAGCACGGCGGCATGGCGGTGCTTGATGCGGCGTCACCTCCGCTGGGGATTGCACGAGACACCAGCTTCGAGGCTCACGACGTCTCGATCGGCGACGGCGGTCTGCTCGTTCTCTATACGGACGGGCTGACCGAGATCACGAAGGATGCGATCGCCGGTGAGGCAAGGCTGCGCCAGGTCCTGGAGAGCGAGGCCGCCCTTCACGCAGCCAACCCGGCACGCTACGTAGAGCGCGCCATTGCGCAGGGAGATCAACGCGACGACATCGCGATCATCACGCTGCAGTTCGGCCGGAGCCGGCATCGCTGGCGATTCGACGTCGCCGATCCGTCGGCGGCCTATGCGATCCGGCGCGATCTGCTCGGTTCAATTGCCGAGGTTGCCGACGCGACGGTCGATGAGCTGCACGCCTGCGAACTGATCTTCGGCGAGCTGATCGGGAACGCAGTGCGCTACGCGCCCGGCCCGCTCAGCATCTCCCTCTCGGCGGAAGGTGCGGACGTCGTGCTGCACATCATCGATGAGGGGCCCGGTTTCGATTACCATCCTGCACTGCCGCTCGACCCCTGGGCCGAGTCCGGTCGCGGCCTGTTCCTGATCTCGCGGCTCGGCCGGGCCATCGACGTCTCGCGGCTTCCGGGGTACGGGAGCTACGTGCGCGTGCAGCTGCCCGTCCACGCACGCCGAGAATGCGACGGAGACGATCGCGCCCAACTCGCATCCTGACGCGACGCGTTCTGCGATCCCCTTTGCCAAGGCAGCTTGTCTTGGCCACGCCGGGCGAGCCGGTGCTTCCGTCAGGCTGCGCGAAATACCGCGGATGTGCCGGAACATCAAGACGCTCTTCAATTTCGAGCCGCCCGTGACGCCCGACGAGGTTCACGCCGCCTCCCTGCAGTTCGTACGCAAGATTAGCGGCTTCACGAAACCGTCGAAGGCGAATGAGGAGGCGTTCCTCACCGCCGTCGACGATATCGCGCGCCTTTCGACGAGCCTGCTGCGAGCGCTTGAAACGAACGCTGCGCCGAAGAATCGGGCCGAAGAAGCGGCCAAGGCCGTCGCCCGCGCGGCCCAGCGCTTCGGCACCTGAAGCCGCTGCGGCGGCCATAGGTCAGCGGTCGATCGACTTCATTCCCGACGCCGCGTAACGGTCGCCGGCGATCTGATCCTGGGGGAACGCCGCCGCGAGTTCGGTCACCTCGGCGGGCGTCAGATGAATCTCGGTCGCGGCCGCGTTCTGTTCGAGATACGTGCGGTGCTTCGTGCCGGGGATCGGCACCACGTCGTCCCCTTGCGCCATGACCCAGGCCAAGGCGAGCTGTCCCGCGGTGACGCCCCGGCGCTGCGCAATCGCCTGCACTCGCTCCACCAGCATGCGGTTGCGGTCGAACGCCTCGCCGGAGAAGCGCGGAAAACGCTGCGTTCGCGAATCCGAGCTGCCGAGATCCGCCGGCTTCGCGATCGTCCCGGTCAGGAAACCGCGTCCCAGCGGGCTGTACGCGACGAACCCGATCCCAAGCGCGCGCACGGTCGGCAGAATCTCGTTCTCGACGTGCCGCTCCCACAGCGAATACTCGGTCTGGAGGGCCGTGATCGGGTGCACGGCGTGCGCGCGCCGGATCGTGGACGGAGAGGCTTCGGACAAACCGAGATAGCGTACCTTACCCGCCGCGACCAGCTCCGCCATCGCGCCGACCGTATCTTCTATCGGGGTTTGCGGGTCCACCCGGTGCTGGTAGTACAGATCGATGTGATCGACGTTCAGCCGTTTGAGCGATGCATCGCATGCCGAACGAACGTACTCCGGCTTGCCGCTGACCGCGAAATAGGTGGGGTCATCCTTCTTGCGCACGTTACCGAACTTCGTCGCGATGAACACCTCGTCGCGACGGCCGTGAATCGTCTTGCCGATCAGTTCTTCATTGTCGCCGATCCCATACATATCGGCGGTGTCCAGGAAGTTGATCCCGAGCTCGAGCGCACGGAGGATCGTTGCGGCCGACTCAGCGTCGTTCCGATCACCGTAGAATTCGCTCATTCCCATGCAACCGAGCCCCATGCGGGAGACGATCGCGCCTTGTGATCCGAGCTTGATCTTGTTCATGTTTCCATCGAACCGCTACGCCGACGACGAGAGTTGCGCGCGCTCCAGAGCGGTCACGCCGGCTGGGAAGAACGGCGGGGCAGCCCGAACTTTGTCGGCTCCCGGAGACGATTGGGCGCGATCCAAATGTACATGATCGGGACGATGAAGAGCGTCAGCGCCAGCGAGCTGAGCAGGCCGCCGATCACGACGATCGCGAGCGACGCGCGCGTCTGCGCGCCGGGCTCCAAGCCCAGCGCAAGCGGGAGCATGCCGGCGATCATCGCGATGGTCGTCATGACGATCGGACGAAAACGGGTCGCGGCGGCTTCGCGCATGCCGGCTTCCTTCGAGGCACCCCGCAGCCGCACGGTATCGGCGTAGTCGACCATCAGGATCCCGTTCTTGGTGACGAGCCCGACCAGCAATACCATGCCGATCAACGAGTAGAGATTGAGCGTGTTGCGCGTGATCCAGAGTGCTCCGAGCGCGCCGATGGTCGCGACCGGGATCGCGAAGAGCGTCACGAACGGCGTGCGGTAGCTGTTGTAGAGCGCGACGATCATCAAGAACACGAGCACGATCGAGATCGCCAGCGACGTGAGGAGGGCCACCAGCGCCTGACCCATGAGGTCTTGCTGGCCGAGCGCCGCGGGACGGATCGTCACCGTCTTCGGCAGCTTGAGTTCACGCGTCCGCTGCTCGAACACCTTGGCGACATTCGAGAGTTCGTAGCCCGGGGCGACGTTTGCGGTAATGTGCACGACTTGCGTGCGGTTCTGCCGGGTGATCACCAGCGGCGCCGGCACGTACTTGAAGTAGGCCACGTCGCCAAGGTGAACGATTCCGCCGTTCTGCGCGCGCACGGGAATCGCGAGGACGTCGGCGAGCGACGTCTGTGCCGAGCGCGGGTAGATGACCTCGATGTCGGTGAGGCCGTTCACGGGTGTTTCGATCTGCGTGGCGATGTCGCCGCCGAAGGCCGCCTCCACAGCAGCCGAGGCCGTCCCCGTGGTGACGTCGAGCGCTTGCAGCGCCGGACGGTTGTAGTCGATCTCCATCTGCGGTGCGGCGTTGGTTGCGCTGTTCTGCACGCCGGTCGTCCCCGGGGTCGCCTTGAGCGCCGCGTACACTTTGGCCGCGTAGGGCGTCGGATCCGAACCGCCCGCCGAGACGAGTTCGTCGATCTGCTGCTGGTTGCCGCCGCCCTGCTGGGTCGCCGCAGCGACCGTGATCGTCGCGCCGGGCTCGACCTTGACGTAACGTTGCTGCAGCGCCGCGACGTCGTCGTAGGTCGACCGGCCGTGCTTGGGGTTGAGGTAGATGGAGATTTGACCGACATTGCCCTCTTGGACGAAGCCGCCGAACGCCGCGCTGTATGCGCCGGCGATCGTCACCTCGTACTGAAGGTCGCCCGCCGCAATGACCTGTTTCGTCACCGCTTCGAGCCGGCTCATCGCGGCCGCCGTTTGCGCCAGCGGATGCCCGGCCGGAAACGCGACTTGCGCGTAGATGATGCCCTGATCTTCGGCCGGGATATACTCCTCGCCAACCAGGCCGGTGGGGACGAGCAGGAAGGCGAGACCGCACAGCACGACCGCGGCGATCACGATCGGCCATGGGCGACCGAGCGCGGCCGGAAGCCAACGCTCCGCATAGTGCTGACGCACGCCGCTGAAGCGGTCGTTGAACCATCGGATCGGCCGCCAGGGGCGCCAGGTCGACTCCAGCGACCACAAGCCGGCCAGCATCGGCGTGAGCGTGAACGAGACGAACAGCGACGTGAGCGTTGCGACGGTGATGACGATCGCGAACTCGTGAAGGTTTTGGCCGACCTGTCCGCCGGCGAATGCAATCGGCAGAAACACCACCACATCGACCAGCGTGATGACGATCGCGGCCAGGCCGATCTCGCTGCGGCCGTTGAGCGCCGCGTCGGCCGGTTCCTCGCCGGCGGCGTGATGGCGTTCGACGTTCTCGAGCACCACGGTCGAGTCGTCGATCAGGATTCCGATCACCAGCGTCATCGCCATCAGCGAGATCGTGTCGAGCGTCAGGCCCAGCACCTGCATCACGAACAAGGTCACGCCGAGCGAGGTCGGTATCGCGATCATCACCACGACCGCGTTGCGCCACGAGCCGAGGAAGAAGAGCATCACGACCCCCGTGAGCAGGATCCCTTCGATCAGGGTGTGCTCGACGCTCTGCACCTGTTCTTCGGTGAAGGTCGACTGTATGTGGGCAATCTGAAACTGGACGCCGGGAAACTGCCGCTCCAATTGCGGCAATGCGCCCAGTATCTCGTCGGAGACGGTCACCTCGCTGGCGTCGGCCTGCTTCTGGATCAGCAGCGTCACACCCGGGTGGCCGTTTTGCGACGACGACACGCGCGGCACGACGGTCGCGTTCAGCACCGTCGCGACATCCCCGATGCGCTTGTCGGCGCTGGGGACGGCCCAGGTCGCGAGCGCACCGACGAACGGTGAGGTCGCGGTGCCCGAGCCGCTGCCGAACGGACTGGAGCCGCCCGAAACGGAGGCGCTCTGCGCGGCGGTTCCCGAGCTGCTCGCGCTGGTCGAGGTGATCGTCTGCGGCGTCTGCGCTTGATCGACCGGCACATTGGCCGACGTGCTCTGACCGACCAGCGACGAACTGTTCCCCGCGGCCGCCGAGGTGCCCGTTGTCGTGCCGCTGCCCGGCGCAGCGAAACCGCCGCCGCCCGTTCCCGTGCTGGTCGTCCCGTTACCGCTCGTGCCGGATGCTCCGGAGGTCGTCGCCGTCGCCCCCGTGGTCCCCGTACCCGCGGTCGTGCCTGAAGCGGTTCCCACTGAGGCTCCGGCGATGTGGGCCGGCGGGGTCGCGTTCGCCGCCGCCGGCGGGGCTGCCGCGGCCTGATAGCCGTTGAGATTCAACGGCGGCACGGTCGCGTTCGCGCGCGGCACCGCCGCCGACCCTGCGCTCTGAGCTGCGGACACGGCGCCGCTGCTCCCGCCGGAGGCGGAGGCTGAGCTGCCGCTCGCGCCGCTGGCGGCGCTTGTGCCGCCCGCGCCGCCGCTGCTGGTGGTCGTCGCCGCGGTCGTGCCGCTGTAGGTCACATGGATCGGCAGGCTCGCGACCGACTGCGGGTCGGGCAGATCGCCGCGTACGTCGAGCTCGGTCTCGCGTCCCGTCTGATAGACATAGCCGCCCGGCAGCCGCACGTTGTTGGGGCTGATCGCGCCGACGACGTCGGTCAGGGTGAGATTGTCGGCCGCTAAGAGACCCGGATCGACGGTCACCATGAATGCGGGCTGCGTCGTTCCGGCAACGTTGACGTTCGAGACGCCCGCGAGCTGCTCGATCGCCGGAACGACCTGGTTGTTGGCGAGGGCACCCAGCGCGCCTTCCGTATACTTCTTCGAGACGAGCGCGAGGGTGACGACCACCGGTTCGCTCGGGTTCGCCACGCGCAGGGTCGGCGTGACCGTCGTCGGCAGCTGTCGTTGTGCAGCCTGAAGCGCCTTCTCGACGTTGGCGATGTTTTCGGTGTCGGTGGACTGCAGCGAGAACGTTGCCGAGATGTTCACCTGGCCGCTCTCGATCGTCGTCTGCATATTCTGCAAGTAGGGCGTTCCGGCAAGCTGGTCTTCGATCGGCTGCGCGATCTCGGTCTGCAGGTCGGTGGTCGAAGCACCCGAGTACCCGACGCTGATCGAGATGGCAGGCAGTCCGCTATTGGGCTGCTCCTGCACGACCAGCGTGCGCAGCGCCATCAAACCAGCGATGAGCGTCAGCGCTACGAAGACGAACCCGAGCGTCGGGCGCAGCAGGAAGACGCGCGTCAGCCACATGTTACTTCGAGGTTACGGTGACCCGGTCGCCGTTGCCGAGGTCCGAGTCCTCGACGTTCTTGACGACGACGCTGCCGGCCGGTAAGCCGAGGACGACGGCATTGATCCCGTCGTCCTTCACGAGGCTCACCGCCTGCGTGTGCACGGTGCCGTTTGCGACCGTGTACACGTTGGTATGCGTGTCGTCGACAAATGCGGTCATCGGGATCTTGACGCCGGTCACCGGCGGAAGCTCGACGGTGCCGGTCACGGGCATTCCCGCATGGAGGTGCCCGTCGGCATTGGCGACGAGCACTTTGATCGTGAAGTTCGTCGTTCCGGGCTGGACCTGATCGAGCACGGCGACGACGCGGCCGGCATCGTGCCGCGTCGAGCCTGAGGCGACAACGGTCGCGGTCGCTCCGGCGGTGATTTGCACGACTTGCGCGGTCGACGACGGCAAGATCGCGTAGACGTTGTCGACCTGCTCGATCGTGAACAGCTGGCGACCGGAGGGATATTCGCCCGGATTCGCATTGACCGCGTCGACGACGCCGCTGACCGGTGCGACGATCACCGCACGCTTGAGCTGACGACGAAGCTGCTCGACGCTGGCCTCGGCCGCATCGGCGGCCGCGCGCGAAGCCGCGAGTTCTTGCTGCTGCTCGCCGGCGTTCGCGCCGCTGCCGTTCGCGCGCGCGTTCGCGATCGCCTGAATGAGTGCCGCGCGTGCCGACGTTACGGCAGCCTGGTCGCTGGAAGCCGTCGTTCGCTGCTCGTCGACGGTCTGCGCGGGCAGATAGCCCTGCGCAAAGAGCGATTGATACCGCTTGAGATCGGTCACTGCGCCGGAGAGATTGACCTGGGCCTGGTGGAGCGCGGCCTGCGCCGAGCGTATCGCGCTCTGGTCCTGGGCGTTGACGGCATTGACTTGATACGCCGTTTGGCTGTATCGCGCGACGTTTTCGCTGACCACGCGCTCGGCCGAGGCGAGCTGCGCTTCAAGATCGTCGGTGAGCAGCCGCGCCAGCACCTGGCCGCCGCGGACGTGGTCACCCTCCTGCACGTCGACCTCGACAATCGGTTCGGAGAGATCGGCCGCGACACCGACCTGACGAAAGGGCGTGATGACCCCCGCGATCTGCAAGGACGGCGCGATCGTGCCGCGCGCAGCCGTCACCGTGGCCACGGTCGGCGGCGGCGACGAGGCCGGTTTGCCCGATCCCGCTCGAGGCGAACACCCGACCGCGATGAGCGGAAGCACGCCGATAAGGATGACCAGCGTCGAACGGATCACGTTAGCCCACCATTCCGCACCGAACGCCAGGTTAAACGGCTAAGCTCTTAGTCGTTCCCCAGCGGCGCCCTGCGGGCGCCGGATGCCGGGGTGAAGTCAGGCCGCGATGGTGGCCGCGGCGGAACGCCGGGCGCGGCGGCTCCAGGCGACCGTCCACACTAGGAGGCCGCCGATTGCGATGATTCCGATAATCGGCGAGAGCAGGACCGCCGTCGCCGGCGGCGTGGTCAGCGCCACCAAAACCCGCACCAACGACTCGGTGACGAGACCGATACCCCACACGACGGTGATCAGACGCAAGGCATGGCGAAAGCGCGGAACCTCCCAGCGTGCGTCCCACTGCGCCTGCGCGAGCGGGTCGCCGGTGGTATTGAATTGCCGGCCGAGGTAGAAGATCAGCGGCCGACGCGCTGCGAGCGAGCCGAGAAACGTGATGCCGAATGCGACCGTGAAGAACGATTCCTTGGCGATCGCGAACACCGGGTTCCCGGTTAGGAAGGAGAGCGCGATGCCGAGCACCAGCGCTGCGAACGACATGATACCGACCGCGTCGATACGGCGACGTGCAATGCTGACGAGGCCGTCCACGAACGGGAAGATCGCGGCGACCGCCAGGGCAAGAACGGTCGACCATCCATGGTGCAGAAGCCATTGTGCGACCAGCAGCGGGGTCAGTACGTTGATGAGCAAGCTGCGATACAGCGTCCGGAAACGCAGCGCGCCCATCGGCGGTCCCGGCTCGGAGGGCCGCTTCAGAGGCAAAGGTCCAGCGCTGCTATCGAGGGACATCATTCCAACTTCTGCACGAAGAGCGAAAGCCGTGCTGCGGCGGCCGCAGGTTTGCGTTCAGCCGTACCCGTCGCAGCCGAACCAAGTGAGCGAACTACGCTGGAAACACGGATGATGTTTCGCGTCCCAACGCCCAACTGCGGCATCCTTCATGAGCGTTCGTCAAGGTTCCGCGCGCCGACCCTCCAAAAGCCGGACCGAGTGAACAATCTGGCGGCGAGAACGATCGTTGGATTCGTACAGCTTTTCGTCAGCTTGGGAGTGCTGCTCTTCGCGCCCGCCTGGACGCTCGACTTTTGGCAGGCATGGGCCTACCTCGCCGTGTTCTTTGCATCGGCGGCGCTCATCAGCGCCTATCTCTGGAAGAACGACCGCAAGCTCCTCGAACGTCGGGTGACCACCGGCCCCCGAGCCGAGACCAGCCGCTACCAACGCCTGATTCAAATCTTCGCGTCACTCGTCTTTATGGGGATGTTTGCGGTCGCTTCGCTCGACCATCGCTTCGCTTGGTCAACGATGCCGTTTGCGATCGTGATCGCCGGGGATGTCCTGGTCATGCTTGGGTTTCTTATCGTCTTCCGGGTGTTCAAGGAGAATTCGTTCGCGTCGGGCACGATCGAGGTCACGTCCAGCCAGCGTGTCATTTCGAGCGGGCCTTACGCAGTCGTTCGGCATCCGATGTACAGCGGGGGGCTGATCATGCTGTTTGGAACGGCGCCGGCGCTCGGGTCGTGGTGGGCGCTCGTCCCCTTCGCGGCGCTGAAGATTATCATCGTGCTGCGCCTGCTCGATGAGGAAGCGTTCCTTTCCCAGCATCTTCCCGGCTACGCGGAGTATTGCAAAAGGGTTCGCTTTCGGCTTCTGCCCGGGGTGTGGTAGTCCGTTCGGGCGCTTCATAGTTTTTTCAGACCGAACTCAGAAACTCGTGACCTATGAACTTGATGACACGTACGGCACTCCTGGCGTGCCTGGCCGCCTCCGTTGCCGTTCCGGCGCTCGCGCAAGACAGTACCTTTCGGATTCGGGGCACCATCGTGAGCCTTGACGGCAGGATGCTGACCGTTGCGGCCGCCGGTGAAAACCACCGGGTCGCGCTGACCGACGGCCTGGTGGTTGTTTCGCTGGTGAAGGCCGGCCTTGCGAACGTCGTCCCCGGCACGTATGTCGGAAGCGCGGCTGTCACCCAGCCCGACGGCACCCTGCGCGCGGTCGAGGTCCACATCTTCCCCGAAGCGATGCGCGGCACCGGCGCCGGACACCGGCCATACGACCTCGGCCCGCAAAGCACGATGACAAATGGCGCGATCGAGACGGCAATGGTCGAAAGCGTCGGCGGGGGGATTCTGACGCTCAAATACAAGGACGGTGAGAAGCAGATCTTCGTGTCCAAGGATACGCCGATCGTCATCTACGAACCCAGCGACATCAAAGCGCTCGTACCGGGAGCGCACGTCTACGTCATCGCGCAGCGCGGCGCCGATGGTTCCATCTCGTCCGCCCGCATCAACGTGGGGAAGAACGGGCTCGTCCCGGCGATGTAGCCGACGACGGTCTGCCTGAGATCCTCGGCGCGCGGTCAGCTGGGGGATAACCTACACGGTGTGCAATAGTGCCTAGTATGCAGGCTGTGCCGGCAAGTGCGGTCGTCCATGTGCTGCTGATGGATGTCAAGTCGGACGAGTACGATCAGATCCTGCGCGCGGCGACGATCGACGCGCGGCGCCTCGCCGCCGAGATCACCGGACTGCTGCGAATCGACGTCTTCGGGACGGACGATCGCACCCAGGTTCTCATCGTGAGCCAATGGGTCGACGATGTTTCCTGGGGCAAAGCGCAATGGGCCGACGATGTGCAGAAGGCCATCGTCGCCCGGTTTAGCGAGGCCCGCCGCGTGCATTCGAAACTCTACCGGCGCATCGTCCTCGACGGCGAGCCGCAGGCGGCCGCGCCCTAGATCTTCGTGTCCTGCAGCCCGTGGTCGTCGAGCGAGCGGCGCAGAAAGCCGCCGGTCTTCGCCTCGTCGAGGAAAGCACTCGCGTAGGCGAGGGCGTTCGGCCGTCCCAGCGGCACAGCGATCGCCGTTTTCGTTTGTTGAAACGCGCCCGGGAGAACGCGCGAACCGGGCAGGCGCGCCGATAGCGGCAGCAGCTGGTCGCGCAGGTTGGCGAAAGCATCGATCTGGCCTTTTCCCAGCAGGCTGATGATCTCGTCGACGCTTTGGTAGCCGACGACCGTCGTGTTCTTGAGGCTGCGCTGGGCACCGCGCATCGTCGTCGTGTTGGCGACTGCGGCGATCTTCATACCCGGCTGATCCAGTTGATCGGCGCTCTCCACCGTCAGGCCGGCGCGCACGAGGTAGGTGGCATCGGCGACATTGTAAATGGGTCCGAAGGCGAGCTTCGCCGCCCGCTCAGCATCGACGGGGACGAACGTGACGTCCCATTCGCCCTTGGCAGCCGCGTCGGTGATCTGCCCCGAGTTTTCGTACAGCACGTAGTCGACCGGAACACCGACCCGTCGCGCCAGTTCCTTTCCGAGATCGACCGGCACGCCGGTCGGTGTTCCAGCGGCATCCTTGGCTGACCAAAAGGGACCGCCGAGCGAGCTGATCGCGAGAGCGACCCGCAGCCGTCCCGAGGGTGCCAACTCCGCCCGCGCCAACGCCGTTTGCGAAGCGGTCGTAGCGACCGTGATGGGCTCCATGCCGGACTTGGCGACTGCGGCCGTTGCCACGGGCGTCGCCAGAAATGCGAGAAGAGCCTTGGCGGCCTCGAGGTGCCGCGCCCCCGCCACGATTCCACCGGAGAACGTCGTCGTTCGCTGCACCTCGGCCGGCAGTGGTCCGACGATGTGGATGCCGGGAATTGGAAGCAGTTCGCTCACCTGCTGAAAGCCGATTGCGGCGTCGCCGCGCGCGATGACTGCACCCACCGGTTCGGCCGGGATCATCGTGCTCTTGGCCTTGAGCTGGTCGGCGATGCCGAGCCGCGGAAAGAGTTCTGTCGAGAGATAGACGCCGCTCGCGCTATCGGAGTAGGCGATCGACTTCGCCGCGAGCAGCGTGTTCTTGAACGCATCGACGGTGCTGATGTCGGGCACCGGTGCGCCCGCTCGCACCGCCATTGCGATCCCCGAGCGCGCCAAGTCGACCCGGCTGCCGGGTACGACCCGTCCCTGCTTGATCAGCGCGTCCAAGGCATAGCCGACCATGATCAGGACGTCGGCCGATTCGCCGCGGGCAAGACGCGACGGTATTGCTTGCGGCGTGCTCCCCATCGACGGCCCGCTGATCATCACGATCGTGTTTCCCGTGGCCTGTTTGAACGCAGGTGAGAGATCGCGAAGCGCCGCCGAGAATCCGCCCGAGATCATGACGTCGACCTCGGCTGCGCCGGCCGGAGCGTTGCTCGCAAGCAGAACCAGGGCGGCAGCGGCCGTCAATACGCGGCTCAAGAATAACGTCCGTCTCATGGTACGTTTCAGGCCGCTAATGGAGGGTCGGGGGATACGCGGCACCGGCGTCGCCGCCCCGGGCGTGATCGTTCCGTTCACGTAACGTCGCGGTTCACTGCCAGAATGATGATCCTGTCCAACGGCCTGCCCCTCGGTCGAGAAACTGCTTGGTGCGTTACATAAGCGGGCCCGGCATCCTGGTCACCGCGCCCCCGCGGTCTTCGCTACCGGCGCGTGTGGAGGCCGCTCTTTCTCTCAGGAACAAGGAGCGATGCCCGTGATCCCGGCGAAGTGCCCGCCGACGTGCAAAGAACAATGAGCGCCGAGAGCTGCTGCCCGATCGTTGAGCTCAGGCGGTACGCGCTGCATTCCGGCCAGCGCGACACACTCATCGAGCTATTCGATCGCGAGTTTATCGAAACGCAAGAAGCTCTGGACATGAAGGTGATCGGTCAATTTCGCCTGCCCGACCATCCTGATCATTTCCTCTGGCTACGTGGGTTCACCGACATGCCTTCGCGCGCGAAGGGGCTCGGCGCATTTTACGGAGGTCCCGTCTGGAAAGAACACCGAGCGGTCGCGAACACTACGATGATCTCCTCGGATAACGTCCTCCTACTTCGACCGGCTCGACCCGCATCCGGCTTCGTGCTCTCGCCGAACGAGCGCGATGTCACGATCGCGCGTCGGCGCTTTGTCGTCAGCATCTACTCGTTTCGGGAGCCGGTCGAGCAAGGCTTCGTTCCGTACTTCGAGGACACCATTGCGCCTGCCGCGACGGAACGGGGTTGGTCGATCTCCGGCTACTTCGTCACCGAGCACACTCCAAACAACTTTCCCGCGCTGCCCGTGCGGGAGAACGAAAACGCCTTCGTGTGGTTTGCAGCGCTCCCTGAGACGTCTACGTTGGATTCCGGCGCGCGTTCGTTGGATTGGCAGACCGCACATGACGCATTCGCCGAGCAGCTCAACGCTCCACCGGAGATTCTGCGGTTGGAACCCACCGCTCGTTCCTTGTTGCGTTAAGAATGCGGACGCGGAGCGTCGAATTACGTTAGACGAATGACCCCCTGTCGCGTCCGCAACCTCCCTGGGTTTAGCTGCAGCCGCTCGTCGTTCCGCAGCTGTCGCACTTTAAGCACGTGCCGTTGCGGACGAGGGTGAACTGGCCGCATTGGGTGCAGGCGTCGCCGCTGTAGCCCTTCGCAACCGCTTCGCGGGCTTTCGCGGCGACGATCTGGCCCTTCGCCGGACCCGCCGAGCTGACCATCGACACGGTCCCGACTGGTTCCGGAACGCGTGTGACGACAGCAGCGCCCAGAGCGGGCGATGACGCCGTCGCCGCGATCGCCTTGGGTGGAATGTAGGTGCGGACTTCCATCGTCTCCTCGGCAACGTACTCCGGCTCGGGGCCCATGGCATCGACGGCCTGCGACGGCTGCACCTGCGCGAGGTCGTAGCGGCCGAGATAGCTCACCGCCAGCTCGCGGAAGATGTAGTCGAGAATGGACGTCGCCATCTTGATGTTCTCGTGGCCCACGACCGGGCCGTTGGGCTCGAAGCGCGTGAACGTGAATGCGTCCACGTATTCTTCGAGCGGAACGCCGTGCTGAAGTCCGAGTGACACCGCAATGGCGAAGTTGTTCATCAGGCTGCGGAAGGCGGCACCCTCCTTGTGCATGTCGATGAAGATCTCGCCGAGCGCTCCGTCGTCGTAGTCGCCCGTCCGCAAGTAGACCTTGTGGCCGCCGACGACCGCCTTCTGCGTGTAGCCGCTGCGGCGATCCGGCATCCGCCGGCGCTTGGCGATGTAGCGGTAGACGACGCGCTCCGCGATGCGAACCGCGCCTTCGTAGGCGGTGGGCGGGGTTTCAATCTCGTCGGGATCGCCGATGTCGTAGCTCGCGGCCAGCGGCTGCGAGAGCTTCGAGCCGTCGCGGTAGAGTGCCACGGCCTTGACCATTTTCTCCCACGAGTAGCGGTAGGCGTCTTTGACATCCGCGATCGTCGCTGTTTGGGGCAGGTTGATCGTCTTGCTGATCGCGCCGCTGACGAACGGCTGGGCAGCCGCCATCATGTCGACATGCGCCAGCGGGCGGATGAAGCGTGCGCCGTGCTTGCCGCACGGGGTCGCACAATCGAACACCGGCAAGTGCTCCGGGTTGAGGAATGGTGCGCCCTCGAGCGTCATGCGCCCGCAGATCACGTCGGAGGCTTCCTCGATTTGCGACGACGTGAAGCCGAGCGTGTCACGCAGGATCGAGTGGTTCCAGTCGGCGAGCTGCGCATCGGTCATGCCGAGCTTCTCGCGGCAGAACTCCTCGCCCAGCACGTGCTGGTTGAACACGAACCCGATCTCGAAGGCGCCCAGAAGCTGGGACTCGATCTTGTCGACGGCCGCGTCGTCGAAGCCCTTTGCCTTGAGCGTCGCGCGATTGATGTGCGGCGTGCCTTCGAGCGTGTTCGTACCCTTGGCGAACGTCTCGATCGCGGCGATCTGCTCGGCGCTGTAGCCGAGGCGGCGCAAGGCCGGCTCGACCGACTGGTTGACGATCTTGAAATACCCGCCACCGGCCAGCTTCTTGAACTTCACCAGGGCGAAGTCGGGCTCGATGCCGGTGGTGTCGCAGTCCATGACCAAACCGATCGTGCCGGTCGGCGCGATGCAGGTGACCTGGGCGTTGCGATAGCCGGCGACCTCGCCGATAGCCAAGGCGTGGTCCCACGTCGAGCGGGCGAGCGCCCATGTCTCTTGGGTGAACAGCGTCGGCGGGTGCGTGGTCGGCCGGATCGTGAGTTCTTCGTACTCTTCGTTCGGGACCGCGTAGGCGGCGCGGCGGTGATTACGCAGGACGCGACCCATCGGTTCCGCGTTCGCGTCGTAGCGCGGGAACGGCCCGAGCTCGCGCGCCATCTCGGCGGATGCCTTGTAGGCAGCCGCCGTCATCAGCGCGCTGATCGCCGCGCACCAGCCGAAGCCTTCCTCTGAGTCGTACGGCAACCCGATGCGCATGAGCAGCGTGCCCATGTTGGCGTAGCCGAGCCCGAGCGTGCGGAAGTCGTATGATTTGCGCGCCACTTCACGGCTCGGGAATTGCGCCATCAGCACGCTGATCTCGAGCGTGAAGGTCCAAATTCGGCACGCTTCCGCGAACTTGCGCGGGTCGAAGTGCCCGGCTTCGTCGAGAAAAGTGACGAGATTTAGACTTGCCAAGTTACAGTTATGGGCAATCATGCCCTCGGCGATCACCGAGTGCGTTACGGGTTCGGTGATGTCGTACACGGTTTCGGGGCCATCCGGAACAATCGAAACGACCTTTGGTGCGCGCGGGTTTTTCAGAGCGCCGGCAAAGGGTCGCTCAAGGATCTCCCGAGTTACCGCGTCCTTTGCGGTTGAGCACGGGAACCCGATCAGATTCAGGAACTTGCGCGCCTGCTGATTGTAGATCCGTAGCTGCCCCTGAGCGTTCTTGCGCCCTTCGGGATGGAACCACGCCTGACGAGACGCGATGCCCAGGTCTGACAGCAACAGCTGAACCGAACGCAGGAGTTCCCGCGACGACGACGCGAGCATGACATTCTT
>Ga0182015_10004107_pt1 | contig 15891 bp, 23 predicted proteins | sample 712P3MmetaG_FD_120478 | JGI IMG/M metagenome (GOLD analysis project Ga0182015, IMG submission 120478) | Permafrost microbial communities from Stordalen Mire, Sweden - 712P3M metaG | ecosystem: Environmental > Terrestrial > Soil > Wetlands > Permafrost | place: Sweden: Stordalen | collected... | reverse complement strand
AGGGCATGAACGAATAACGCGAACGAGGAGGGTAAACACGGAAATATTTGGTAGGGGCGGTGGGGATCGAACCCACGACCTTCGGCTTAAAAGGCCGCTGCTCTACCACTGAGCTACGCCCCTATATCGTTTATACTCAATTAGTTAATGAAGTGGATTGCACAATTTCAGTGCTAATTGTCCCTCTTTTGTCCCTCTTCTCGTCGAGGAAAGCAGCCAGTTTTTTCCCGGCGTCGGCGATATTTTTCTCGTTAACAATGTTGTACCTGTCGAACACACTTCTTGTTTTCCAGCCGCCGATTTCCATCGCAATTTTCTCAGGCACTCCGGCGTTCACCAGATTGCGAGCGCCAGACCTTCGCAAGTCGTGAAAAATTGTTCCTTCGTAAACCATTTTAACCTTTGGCTTGGAGCGTGGCCGGTCGGTACGTTGCTTCGTAAGTGTTGCCGCGCCTTCCGCGTCAACTACCGGAACCATCTCGCCGAATCCAGCCTTCACACACGCCGTGCGCCATGCTTTGGCGAAGCTATTAATCTTAACAGCGTGACCCTTGGCGTCCAACCTAAAACAAACGTACGGGCAATCAGGTTGACGCTTCGCGAATTGTTCCTTGAGCAACGAGCGCAGAGCCGGGATGATAGGCACGACGCGGCCTTCGTTGTTTTTCGTTTCCCCGGCCAGCAAGCGAATCTCACCCGCCAGAAAATCAACTTGTTTCCATTTCAATTGCAACACTTCACCTAGTCGCATCGCCGTGAAATACGCAATGCCAAGCGGCAACCGCAAGTAATCGGGCAAACAGTCGCCGAGTGTTTCGTACTGCTCACGCTCTAGGAATCCCTGACGCGGCGCGGCTTCTGCCAACATCGGAAAATGTGGCTTGTGCCGTAAAGTTCCGTCTTGCACGGCGATGTTAAACATTCGGCGCAGCGCCGAGAGTGACCGATTGACGCTTCCGTTTGATAGACCCTTCGCTTGTTGGTCCACGATAAATTTGCGAATCAATTCCGTGTCGATTTCGTCCGCGCGGTAGCCAGTGAAGAAGGAATCGAGCCGCGCCACTTTGTCCAAGTGCGGCTTCCCTTCCCCGTCACGGCGAAGCGATTTACGGCCATTGATTTCGTAATCCGCATAATAGCTTTCTCGAAGGCTTTCATACCTCACCTTGCGCGTGTCACGATGAATTCCGTTCAAAATCGCACCAGTGCGCTTCTTTAATTCTTTCTCGGCCTTCTTTGGGTCGTCCGTTTCGGCGGTTACGCGGATCTGCTTCCCGCGTTCGCTGTATTGAAGCCAATAAGTGCTCCCGCGTAGGAAGATCCTTCCATCGCCATAACTCATCGTCCACCATCCTTTCGCGGCCGTCCGCCCTTCTTGGCCCATTTGGACAGCGTTTTCTTGTCGTATTTCTTCGCGCGCGCGCGACCACCAGAAGCGGCAAGTTCGCGCCGGATTTGTTGCTTGATTTCCTCTGTTATTTTCACGAGCCGAATATAGTACTTGCTAGCAGGTTTTTCAAGGGCTATTATCTCTATCAGGAAAAAAGAGGGGCCCGGCGCGAACCGGGCCCGGAGTTTCAAATTGACTAAGCGCGATCAGAATACAAAGAAGCGGCTGTCGACTGCAACACCGAAAAACGAAGAGAGCGCCCGGGTTCCCTTTCAATACGAGGAAGGGTCTTCTCCGTACTTCATCGACGGCCCAGCATCCACAGGCGAGTTTCTCGATGAGGGGAAGGCAGTGGCCTTCCTACGGGCACTGGTAAAAAAAGGCGGGAAAGGCCGTCCCACCGAGCTAAAGACGTTTCTCTTGATTGAGGCTCTGCGCACCCGCAAGGCTGATAAGAAGACAGTCCGGCAGATCGCCATCGAGATTTATCCGCGTCTGACCATCAGTAAAGCGTATGGCAAGGTGAGAGATTATCTGTCTAAACACCGATCGGAAATCGATGGCTAGTTACACACAACGTCAGTAACCACCCCGGTACGTCTACAAAATCGGCATTTCGTCTACTCGGTAGACAAATTCAGCATTTATTCGGACTTTCTTCACATCGCCCCCGCCTTCGTCATTCTAAACAGGAGATTTCTGTGGTTCACTCAATTTCGCTGTTCGACGCTTTCAATAATTTGGGGAGGCAGAAATGAGTACCAGTGCCACGAGTGTCGAGATTAAAAAAAAGTTCTTCAACATACCGACGGCGGTTGAGCACCTCAAGTCCGTGGGAGTCGAGAGTGCGTGCGAGTATATGGTGCGCAGGCTCATCGTCACCGGGCAGATTGCACACATTCGCATGGGAAAATCCTACTACGTATCGCAGGCCGCGCTCGACGGGTGGCTTTCGAGTCACGAAAGAAAGGCAAAATAAAACCTGGTGAACTGACGTGGTGCTAATAAAGGAAAACCGAAACCCGCAAGGATTCAAGGTCGGCGATCGCGTGCGTGTGATAGGTGAAGGCCACAGGGATTTCGGGAAGACGGGCACGATCGTACAGCTCGAAGGCGTGGAAGATGATCGGCATGGAAAAGCACGTGCGCATATTTCTTCCGGTGGCGTGTTCATCCACGTGAGCCTACGGAACCTTGAAAAAATAAAGGAGCGTTGACCAATGACAGTCACACCGTTTCACAGCGCTAGCAGCGACCTAGAACGAACAAAAATATTATGCCGGGAGACACTGGCACATGTAGGACCGGAACTGTTGGAAGCCTATTGGGTGATTCGCAAAGGCGAACGCGTTCAAGTGCTGCGGGGAAAGCTGACGCGGGATGAAATGCTCGTGATCGCCGAAACTCTGCGCGAAATGGGTGAACAACAATATGCTGAAGGAAAAGCTATGCAGCGTGAAACTGAAGCCCTATTGCGCAGCGGGAAGCTGCAGTAGGCCGAAAGCTAATTCTGCAAATTTGCAGAATTTGTTTTAAGCAGCGCAGCAAAAGGAGAAAAAACGATGGAGGTTAACAAATAGAAGTGGGCGTCGGCGGACCGATGAACCGACCGGAGCCGCAGAGGAAATAATTTTGATCACCACTGAAGTTCTCGATCGATTGACCGCGGTGCGGAAATCCGGCCGCGGTTGGACCGCCCAATGCCCCGCTCACGAGGACAAACAACCGTCGCTATCGATCACGGAGACAGATGGGAAAATACTGCTGCACTGCTTTGCGGGATGCACTCCTGAAAATATTTGTACCGCCCTCGACATTCGCCTCTCCGACCTATTTCTAAATGGCAATCATTCCGCCGGCAGACCTTTGGATACCAATCCCTCGAAGCCAGACAAGCCCACCTTCAATGCCACAGACAAGGACGTAGAAACCCTGCTCTACAACCTCACTCAAAGCGCTGCCTGCCGGGAGTTCATCGAAGGCCGTGGAATATCGTTAACAGCTGCTGCTGATCTGCACTGGGGATATTCACCATCGTGGTCATTTGAAGAAAAGAACGATCGCAGGGTGCAAAGGCCCGCGCTCATGATTCCTCATTATGCTGACGGAAAGCTCGTAGGAATCAAGGCACGGACCATCAGCGGCAAGAAACTGCTTTCGCAGGAGCTTGGGAGTTCCACCGACGGACTATACGGCCAGCCTGATATGTCCTGCGAAGAGGTTATCGTCCTCGAAGGCTTTCTCGATTGCGCACTGGCAATGACGCATGGCTTTAACGTTACCGCCCTACATTCCGCTACTGCGAAGATTACCGACCACGACATCAAAACGCTCTCTAGCTTCGAGAGGATCTACCTGGTCGGCGATATGAATATTCCTGGCCAGCGAAAGATCGATGAGCTGCAAAAGAAATTGCCCGTGGAGCAGGTGATACGAGTCCGCATACCTGGCTTCACTGACATCGGCGAGATGTATGCCGCAGCTCCGGAAAAGTTCAAGACCAATTTCACTCACGCATTGCGCTTTGCGCGCGCGTCTCGCGATCCTTTCGAGCTGGATGACCTGCTAACCGAAATTGAGATTAGGGCTGGCATGCAAGGTATCCAGCCACACATCGTGGAAAGCATCGCCCCCAAGAATTGCATTACGATGCTTTTCGGCGAAGAAAAATCCGGCAAGAGCTCGCTGGCCACATACATCGGTAAGTGCGTGGCAAACGGCGCTCGTGTGTTCGGGAAATATGCGACGGTCAAAACCCCTGTTCTTTATCTCGATCTCGAGAACTCGAATGCCGAGATCGAATTCTTCACGAGGTTGTTTGCGCGTATCGGCCCTGAACCAATACGTTATCGCACTCGCATCACCGGTTGCCCGGCGCTCGATAGTCCTGGCTTGCTGCGATTTTGTGAGAAGTACAAGCCCCTTCTCATTACAGATTCGCTGACGAAGCATTCCGGAAACGCCGACCCTTTCAACCCTAAGGAGATGTCGCAATTTTTCGACATGCTTCTGAACCTATGTGCTGCCGGCGCCACCATCATCCTGATTCATCACAGCACGAAAGATGACGTCGAGCGGTACGCAAATTCTCATCAAATCGGTGCTGCCGTGTCTCGCGCCTTTGCGATCGTCAGTGAAGATCGGCCGCGACTCCAACGCGTTCGCATGGAGGGTAAGTTATTCCGTGCTGCCGAGCCCTTCAGCGTAAACCTGATGGCATTCCCGGTAATTTTGGACACCGGACACTTCGGACTCGCAGATACGACCGAAACTCCCATCGACCGTCTCGTCGAGTTTGTCCGCAAGAAGGGCGGTCAATGCCCTGCCGAGGATATTAAGACCCGTAAAGGCATTCGCCGAGAACGCTCCACCGACGAGCTCAACCAGGCTGTAAAAGAAGGGCGTCTTACTTGGAAAAAGCGTGGTCCGGTCTCCGTTCCCGAACGCGGGAACGAAGCAAACGAGATTATTCCGTTCCCGACAACCGGAACGGACGGAACGGAAGGTGAGCCCGATGATGCTAACGCTCTATAAAACAAGGGTTTGCTTCCGTTCCCAAACTCCGGAACGGACTGGAACGAACGCCCTGATTCTCTCCGTTCCGTTCCCCCCCTCTCTAAGAGGGGAACGGAGAAAGGGGAACGGAAGGAAAGCAGGAAAATGCCCCCGGTCGCGCGCGCCTGCGGAACAGTTCCCAAGTCGGAAATGGCATGGTGGAGCAACGGTTTTCTAGACTGATGCTCCAATTTAATCCCTGCGTATTGAATGTCTTCCGGACGCTGTACCTTTTTTGTCCCTGAACTGCAGAAAAGGCGGAACGGAGCGAAACGAGGTCAGACATGAAGCAAGACTGTACAGTTTGCAACCACGCTGAACGTTTGGGGATTGAAGCGGCGCTTGGCGAGCGCCATAGCTACCGGAAGATCGCCGCGGAATTCGAGGGCGTCTCAATCGCCGGATTGTCGCGACACCGCTCGCACATGGTTCCCAATTCCCTGCCGGCAGACGCTGCGGATGGACCTGACGGACTGTTGCAGTCGATAGACGTCGGCATCATCGAACTTCGGAAGCTGGGAGAAAGGCTGAAGCGTGGGAAGAACATTGCACAGAGCGTGAAGCTGGCGATCCAGGTTAGTCGCGAAGTTCGCTCGCTGATTGCGATGCGGGCGCAGGTTCTTTCCAAGCAGCCAATCATTCCTCCAGTCGCCACTGGAAAACACGAATCGAGTTCGGCTGGAGATGCGGATCCTGACATCCACGAGGTCGCCCGGCTCATTGCCGAGCTAACCAACAATTTCGACCCGGCTGAAATCGAGAAGCTAAAGAAACTCGCCGCAGAAGGCCAAGGAGCAATGCATGGACAATGACACGTTCTTTCGACTGAACCAAATCGCACAAGCGAAGCAACAGCGCGCCAAATACGACTGGGATCGAATCGCACGTCCCAATCAACGATTGCCGCAAGAGCCGTTCCGCAATTGGCTCATCATGGCCGGCCGCGGCTATGGAAAAACGCGCACGGGTAGCGAAACCGTTCGCATCTGGATCAGCAATCATCCCATCGTGAACATCATCGCGGCGACGAGCGACGACCTTCGCGACGTTTGCGTTCAAGGACCGTCGGGAATTCTCGCATGTTGCCCCGATAACGAACGGCCAATTTATTCTTCAGCAAAATCCTGTCTGGACTGGCCAAATGGCGCACGAAGTTTATTGTTCAGCGCAGATCAGCCAGAAAGACTACGCGGCAAACAGCACATGAAACTGTGGGCTGACGAGATTGCGAGCTGGCGACACCCGAAAGAAGCCTGGGACATGGCAATGCTCGGCCTACGATTGGGAACAAACCCCCAGGCGATCGTGACAAGCACGCCGAAGGCAACTGCCTTCTTCAAAGAGTTGAGTAGTGCGCCGACGACATTCCTGACACGAGGAACGAGTTATGAAAATCGCGCGAACTTGGCCGAAGGTTTTTTCAGCGAGATCATCAGCAGATTCGAGGGCACAAGATTGGGCAAGCAAGAATTGCTCGCTGAAATTTTATCAGACAATCCCGGCGCGCTCTTTCATTTGGCCAACATCGAACGCAATCGCGTCGCAATAGCGCCGAGCGATCTTGAACGCATCGTGGTTGGCATCGATCCGGCCGGAACATCGAACGCGAATTCAGATCGCACCGGCATCGTAGTCGCCGGCATGGATGGGCACGGGCACTTTTATGTCTTGGCGGACTACTCGCTCAAAGCGAGTCCTGAAGCATGGGCCCGAAAAGCAGTGGAAGCCTTCCACACGCACCGAGCGGATCGAATCATTGGTGAAGCTAATTTCGGCGGCGACATGGTTGAGGCAGTAATCAGGAACGCCGACCCAAATGCGAGCTATTCCAAAGTCCACGCGAGTCGCGGAAAAGTAATGCGCGCTGAACCGATCGCTGCGCTGTACGAGCAGAACCGAGTCCATCACGTGGGCACGTTTGCAGAATTGGAATCACAGATGACGGAATGGAGTCCGGCGGAGAAATCATATTCACCTGACAGTCTTGACGCAGCGGTTTGGGCGTTAACGGAGTTGTCCGATAACGGCGGTTACGGCTGGATCTCTTACATCAAAGGTGTCTTGAGTGGAATCTTCCGAAACCCGTTGGATGAACCAGCTCCGCAATCCGTTCTCGACGCACGAGCAAAAGCAGTTTTCGCTTCGGAGGCTCGCGCCGTGGGTGTGAATCCGTTAGAGGTCAACACGCGCACAAACGCAACTTGGAATCCGCCGTCACCTCCGTGTCCGAAATGTAAATCAAATTCTGTGCGAATCGGCGGGGGCGGCTTCCGGTGTTCGCAATGCGGCCATCAATTCGACCGGCCGGGCGAGGAACCTGAAGCCATCTACATGGGGCGCAACGGGCTGCCAATCTCGAGGTGGAGGCCACGATGAACGATGCCGCACAAGCATTGCACGATGCGTACGCGAAAGAGTTTAGGCCGAGGTATATCGGCTTTCTGGAAAAGCTCGCGGACGAACATCTCGCGACGAAACAACGTCCGGCCATGTCTTGGGAAAGACGCGAGGTCGCTCATTATCTCGACAGTGTGATTACGGCGTACCTGTATTGGGAAGATGCGCGCTATGCAATCGGCTACAAGGGGCCCGAAGACTTCGAGTACTTGCGAGCCGTGGTGCATGAAGGAGTGGTAGCGGGTAGCGACGACCTGAAGCAGTACCGAGCGTTCTATTCCTTGGGGCCGGATCCGGTAGACGAGCAGCGAGTGCGAGAAGCGATTGTGCCTTACGTGGAGCGGGAATCAGACCGGCAGGTGTTTGTCGCTATGTGCAAACAGATCTGGCGCGATGTCCATAATTTGCGACGCCAGGCGGACGCCTTGGACAGTGCATCGGGTGGTTGCGTGAAACGAGACTGACGCGCTTTCCTATTTCGCGCAAGAGTTAAAGAATTTTCGGTGCTCGATCAATATCTCGTACCTTTTAGGAACGCGAAACAGTCGCTTGTTTAATACAGGAGATTTTTCGAATAAAGAGGAGAAGACACACATGCGAAAGCAACACGAGCACGGAAATTTTTATCGGCGGCCGATTCCGGAAACGATGACGGGCGAGGAATTCGTTGCAGCGCTGGACGACCTCGAACGCGCAGGTTTGCTGATGTCGGACGATGACTTTTTGAAGCGCAAATGTTTTGTACAAGACGTGGACGCGGTTCAAACGCCCGTCTGGAAAATAAATGGACCGGGGAGATTTTGATGACGAAGAAAAATAGTTTGCGCGATCAAATGGAACCGGTTTTGAAGGATATCGTGGGCGACTTGCCGGACGACCCTACTCCGGTCGCGCCTGATGTCATCGGCGATTATCTCCACCACCAGCAATATGGAATCGATCCGCCTCGAGACGCCAACGCTCCTGCCACCAAAAAAGTAGTGCCAGCGCCACTCACGAGAGCGCAAATTGCAGAAAGTTTGCAAAACCTTTCAAAAACTTTAGGCCGGCCAGAGTTTCGAAATACGGCCGCGCTTATCAAAGCCTTGGCCACAGCATCGCGCGAACACTTGGAGGAAGGAAATCCGGTTCGCAAATTTATGGAAGCGTACTCGAATTCAGATCGCGGGGCGATGAAGGCAGCGGTGAATGAAATGGTGCAAGCTTCCCGCGCTGAAATCCTGGCGGCCGTGAAGAAAGGCCGAAACCCAACCGAAGCTTTTTTCTTCCCGGGTGACGACGAAACAGAACTTCCAAATTAAATTTCTCTAGGAGGAAATATGACCAAGCAAGAAAAAGATTTCCACACTCAGAATCATCAGGCGATGGCCGCGCACTCTGCAGAAATGGCCGAAGCATTTTCGAAGTCCGCGGATCTTCACGGCGATTTAGCAAGTGCTAGCGAAATGACCGATCCGAAGGGATCCAAAACCCACGCTGAGATCAGCAAGTGCCATGGCGCAATGGCCAAGTCATGCGTCGCTGCTGGTCAGGCGCACTTGCAAGCCTGTGACAAATTGGCCTCGATGCCAGTAAACGAGGGCGTGCAGGTCGGCATCGATCGCGGCTCAAGCGAGTTAAAAGTAATTTCCGACAAATTGGACAAGTTGCTTGGCGGTGGACTTCCAAGCGTTTCGGCCGTTCCGCGATTTGACGCGCCGAGAACATTGGTTCCTCGCGCGGGCCAGCCGACTTCGATCGATCGCGACGACGCGCAGAAGGCTCTGAGGGATTCGCTCCCGGAAGAACTCCGCGACGTCGTCTTTGACCCGAAGCAATCGCGCGGCTAACTCTTGACGTCCGCTTAGCGGACGGATTCGCGGCGGTCCGTGCCAATGGCACTCGGCGCCCTTCATCGCCGACTCCTTCCGCCGCAGAAATTGCCAGGTCGCTGAGCGTATCCTCTCCAGGCTCGGAAAGGACCGAACTCTGGCGACCAGCAAAAGGGGGCGTGCTCCGCCGTGCGCCCCCGCCTCCTCTGTACAGGAGCACATGCAAACCAAAACGGGAGCGACGGAAAAAGCAGCGGTAGAAGCCAAAAGCCTGTACCGCATTTTCTTACGCGGCCGCATGAGCGCGGAGGAAATCCTGGCCCTAATTGGCATTCAAAAAAGCCAGCGGCAAATCCTAGTCGAAACGGGCACGCTGTTCTCGCCGCACATCGAGTATCGCCGGCAGGTGCAGCAGAAGTTTTTGGCGCTTGTTAGATCCGGCAAAACAATCCGGGCCCCTCAAAAATATCTGGGTCGCCGGCGCCGCTTCAAACCGGTGAGACGAGGCGCACGCTACGGCCGACTGCGAGCGTTGCGCCGGGGTCAACCGGGACGCTGGATCTTCCGATGCGATTGCGGCACCGCGAAAGAAATTTCAGTCGCAAATATTCTGTACGGTCGCGGCACCAAAAGTTGCGGTTGCTTAACGGCGCAGCGGCGCTGGCCCAAAGGTCGCGCAGCTCGAATCGCGCTTCGTTGAGCTGTGAAGGAGAAAATGATGGAAAGCCTGGGCGAAGTGATCCTCGAACTTCTCATTAGCGAAGGAACAGCAGCAAACCTTCCACCTGAAATCATGATTGAGCGATTCGAAGCGATGGCAGATCCGCTCGCTCACAAAATTATTAACCTCGCCATGGAGAGAATGCGTTTTCCAGAAGTTCTGACTGGCGAACAGCGTGAACAAATCGCGGCCGAGTGCACCGAAGAGTTCAAGAAATATTTCTTAGGCCAAGCGGCGATCGCGACTGCGGTGATCGCGCGTGCAAATTTGGGTCAGGTGCAATGAAGAACAAGCAAGCCGCCCTGGGCTGGAAGGGTAGGTTTGCCGAGGACCTTTTGCAAATTCGGCTGAAGGTTGTGGCCGAAAAGAAGGCGTTGGCGGCCCAGCCAGGGGCTGTAGAACAAAAGCGACGAAAACACTTTTACCAGAAGAAAGCGCGCGAATGCCCGCTATTGCTTCAGACGGGCGGATCAAAATACTACACAAATGCATCGTTCGCAGCCGCCTTGCGCGACTGGTGGGCTTCGCAGACACGGTTCCAGCGACAGCAAGATTTGGCCCGATTGTTGGAAGTCGATAGCGAAACTCTATCGTCCTGGCTTAATTCTAGAAAGTTTCCGCGCCCTCGATTTTGCGCCGGGCTCTACCGGATCACAGAGCTCGAGTGCTTTTCGCCGGCAGGCCAAAAAGCAGCACGGCGCGAACACCGTGCGAACAAGGTGAAACAATGACAGAACTACACACGCAAGAAATGGCGACGTGGGCGCAAAACTACAAATTGCTCGTTGCGCGTGCCGGCGCCGAGTTTATCGGCGTCGAAGACGGCTCGATTTTATTTCGCGCCGACGCAGAATCGCCAGTTTGCTCGCTGTATCCGTATGCGATTCGCTCGACGCAAGATATTTCGCTGGCGTTGAAATCCGTTGCCGAGGCAAAGAAAGCAGCGCAGTGGGAATTCGCTGAGCCAGTCACAAAGGAAACGAATGCCTGAAGCGTTCTTTCGAGTGCTGATTCTCCGTGCTGGCGCGGTGCGGCTTGCAGTCAAGGCCGAGCGCGAAAAAAAAAAAGCACAACGCAGTGGAATTTGTCCGCGGCGGAAATAAAGACCCAAAACATTCTGACGCGAAGGCGATCACTTCATAAAATGAAAGCACTAACCACAGCAGCACAACTTGAAAAGTGGTTTGAGAATTCTGACAATCCAGCTCCCACGTCTCGAGTCGCCGAGTTAATGCGGGAACTGCTCGCGAAGAATCCTGACCTCAGTTTCGAACAACTGCATCAACTCGCGCGCACTGGCAACGTCGAAGGCGGTAGCCAAATATGAATAGCAAGCGCAAAAGCACCAGGAACGAGGCATTCCTCGATAGCCCGCGAAAATTTGAAAGTGGCGTTGAGCAGAACGGCGACAGAAGGATTATTAGTGTCCCTTCTTCTGTCCCTCTTTTCGTTCGGTTGAAGGCTGTTTTTCGGGAGCGTCGCTGTTCGTTTTTGGGCTGGGAAGTTGTGTCGGTGTCGGTGACGTAACATCCGCGGGGTAAGGCCGATTTATTTCATATGGTCGCATAGTATCTTTCCTCATCCTTTTCGCTTTTCCTTCTCCCATTCCCTGGACGTAACCACCCTATTAAAGTGAATCATTAAGTCCGGGTTTCTGCAAGAAAGAATCTTTCCTCTCGTAATGTTTGAGTACGCCTCGCGGCTAGATTCAACCATTGCCGTCATGTACTCAAAATCAACCGGATTGATCGTAACTGTCGAAGCCTTTTTTAGGTCGTCTAGAGATGTATTCCAATGTGCGGATGCTTCACTACACATCGGAATTTCAAGTTGTGGAACTGGAGATAGCAACTTACCGGCCTCAGGACTCTTAAGCAATTCAAAAACGAAGTCAAACGGGGTCCTTTCTTTCAGATCCTGTTCGAGACTTAGCCAAACCTCCCACATTAATTTCTCCAAATCGGCATCGCGTTCTTTGTTTACTTGCAAGCCGAGCTCCAGTGCTTCTTTGCGGCTCACCGGATAGGCATGCGACTGAAACTTTCTGCTCATGTTCTCGACTATCGACCGGAGTTTTGTGCGGCTCTCATCGTCCGTCATATGCAGCGCCAAAAGCCTCTCGCCCAGATCGACGGCCAACTTAGAACTCCTAGCTGAAAACCCAATTACTAGGCTCCCGACCTCTTTGCATGTGAGCTCAAACAGTATCCGCATGTGTTCCTGGTCGGTGATTTTTAAATTATCTCGAACGAAATCTAAAAAGGCGCTAATGTCCTCGGTCGAGAATCTCTTTGCTTGCCCACTATCGCCGATGGTTGTAATTTGCATATCCACCGGACCCAAATGTCCGTTCGGATGCATGATGATCTCGTTAGCCCCAAAAGCAACTAGAGTCGCAGCACTGTAAGCACTTTGAGGAATCATGACTGCGACGTGCTTCACTCTCTGTTTGATGAGATTCATGATTCGCCAGGCTACCATTGGGTCGCCGCCGTAACTGGCGATAAGGAAGTCCAGCTCATCGCATCCAGCTGGGAGGGCATCAATTTGCTCAATAATATGCGGCAACGCGTCGGTGGCCATCGTCGCGTAGACACCTTCCCTTTTGCTCGTAACGTAGACGATTAGAGGGCGCTTTCTGTGCTCTTCTATTTTGGTGTATAGCGCTATTCGCTCAACCCAGCTCACAACCTTTCTCCCCGCCGCGCTCTGGCTGCGTTCCCCGCCGTTGTCGTTTCCATGACTTGTGAAGACACGAAAGTCGATATTTGAGCCTTGCTCGGACGGGTATATCACCGTATTCGTCAATTGTCGATGTATCGAAATTGCGGAAGACGGGAAGGGCGTCATTGTGCCGGGCTGCGTTCATTGCAACAAATTGCTCTACACGACTAACCAATATCTGAGCCATCTCGCTCTCGACGTTCTTCCGGAAATCATCGATAGAGTCGTACAATCACGCTAGAGAAAATCGAACTCAGTCATGCCGCGCCCACACACAGAGCCTCCCGAGGTTAAAGAGTTCATTGCCGGCATTCGCGAATTGTTTCGAGAGATAAAGAAATTCGTAATTTTTTTTCGTAACAAGAGAAATATCGAGGTCGGCACGCTCATCGCAACTCTGCTCCTCGCGCTTTTCGCTTTCGTCCAATCCTTTGTTACCGGACTTCAAATCAAACCATTGAGAAACACCGCGGATACCGCTCGCAAGGAATTGGAGCTATCTGAGCGCCCTTGGGTGTCTCTCCAAGATTTCTCTATAGAGAGCCCTCTCACATTCGATAGTAACGGGGCTCGCGTTACCATCGGCTGGGTGTTGAAGAATACCGGTCGATCCCCTGCCATCCGAGGATTTTGGCAGTCAGATTTTTTTTTGCAATTTGGTGAAGTCCCCAGTCCCGTCAAGAAACGAGATGATGCGTGCAAAGTTGCGGCCTACCGATCTACGGTAGTCACAGATTCTAGGATCACCGAAACGTGGTTCCCCGGCGACGAAACAAAAAGAACGCTTGTTGTGGGTTTCGAACCCAACGATATTGCAAAGGCGCTTGAAATTCCAAAGCAGATGTTTCCAAACTCGGAACACATGAAGGAATTTGACTCTATCTACCCTGACTTCGTTGTTTGTGTCGCTTACCGTGCAGCCTTCACCGATGTCCAGTATCGCACCGGGTATATCTTGGAGTTGGGGAGAACTAACCCGAAGACGCCCTACATTCTCCCGATGAAGAGTGGTGAAATTCCCGCAACTGAGCTGAAACTTTTCATACACCCGTTCTATGGCATATATGCTGACTAGCGATCCTAGGCGGCTGCGTGCGACGGTTCAACAAACGTCGGCCAAAAATAAAATGGCGTCCGAGTCGGAGACCCGAACGCCTGTTGACAAATATTCTCATTTTTTCTTAAGCGAGATCGTCGTTGTTCCCGACGAGGTTAGCACCGCAAGGCTCCCGCCTGGCTCGTAACCTTTTTTTTCCGCTTTAACCATGGCAAGCGTGCCCCAAGCTGGTGGTGGAAGTGAGATTCCGAATTGCCCAATAGGACCGGTTTTCGTCTTTCCCAGGATGTTCCCTACCTGGTCTATAGAAATATCCGCCTGTTGAATCGGCGCTCCGGTGGAAACGTCAACCACAAGCCCCTGAAAGTTGAATTCAGAATTTGGATTTGTAAATGAATTTATCGCCGCCGGCAATCCGGGCAACGGGTTGATCAAAAGACTTCCACCCGAAGTCAAGCCTGGTAAAGAATTCGAAGAAATCCCACTTACCGGAAGATATGGAGCCGTTGCCGGTGATGATTCGCAATTTTTGCGAATCGTTTCACCTTGGTCATCCAAAAGTTTCAGGTTTACGAATGCGAGTAAATTTGTACAGGCTTTTTCGGGACTGCCGGTCCTCATTGCCTCAAGTATAAGGGCAGATTGCGAGTGTTGATGTTCCAACTCGCGAGCGTTCCATGCATTTAGAAGTGTTGCGCCTAGTGTTCCGACTAGGGCGAGCAATGCAGCTACAAGACCGAGGAATAGAGGATTTGACCACGCTGACTTGCGAAGTTCCTTTTCTTTGGCGGAGACTTCTCGCTCCCTTGCGGCAACCTCTCGCTCTTTGAGGTCTAGCTCCCGCGTCCTGGCGGCAATTTCCCAATTCAACTCGTTACTGTCACTCATGCGGGTCGGCGGCCGCTCGGTTAATTCCTCCGCGCGGCGATCACCGCGCGCTGGCTTTTCTTCAGGGATCTGAGATGGCTGTATGGAGTTCGAATCCACGGGACTATCACTTCCTCGAAATTAAAATGGCGCTCAGTCAAAAAACCCGAACGCCACTTTGCTACTTGGGTGAATCGCGGGAATCATACCACCACTTGATAGCGTTTAATCCGGGTACAGTGTCCGAAGAGCCGAGCAATAAGGGAGAACGGGCCACATATCACTCTGACTCGAATTCTTCACGTCATACGTCCAGCACAGCTGTCCGCTCTTCGTATCGAGCGCGAAAGCTCCGGACCAAGGCAGGCCCATGAGATCGGCGGGTTGCCGCGGAACAGGCACAAATCGTTGATAGGGTTGCTTGACTATCTGAGGTGGCGGCTGTTGAGCACAGGAACTAAGAATAAGTATGGAGACGACCAGCGCCAAAAACTTGATGTGCATAGGATTCACCTTTTATAAGATTGCGCGAACTCACGAAACCATTTAATCAGCTGCTCAAAAACGTCGCGCGCCTTCCCTTGCTCATTGCCTCCACGCTCAGAAAGCAATGGTTTGTTTGCGTCGCCCTGAACCGCAAAAATCCGTTCTCCGGGGACTCGGCTCTTAGGCAATGTGTCATCAACGATGCAAACAGCGATCTCTCCATCTTTATCTCGACGCTCGAATCTGAGAGCGAACTTGTTTGCAGAGAGAAGTCGTTGCGTCAAACTATTTGCACTCTCGACCGCCACACCATATCTCTGTCGGAGCAAATCGACCGGAAGGTCCGTTATGTTCATAAGTTGTTCCCAGGCACGGGAGATTGCATTGTGGTTTCCACCTATCACTTCTTCGTGAAACGTAACCTGGAACTTTTCTGTGGGGCCTTCGGCGCGCACGTATTCCGCCTGGTGGTTTCTTCTGTATTTTTCCGATGCAGTGAGAGCGTCTTCCTTCGTTGTAAAACCACCCTCGCGACTTACCAACCGGCCATCCGCGCCGCGAATTTCATAGGACCACGCGATCATGTGACACCCCCCGAAACCGATGCACCAAAATAGTGAAAATTGTCCCTCTTCTGTCCCTGTTCTCGCTAAAGAACACCCAAAACAGCCCAAGTGAACGGAAGTGAAAGATAGCGTACAACACTTTAGAATCAGAGGTTTAGTGATTTTGCGGGATTTAGAATTTCCGAGGATACAGATTAAAAGGCCGCTGCTCTACCACTGAGCTACGCCCCTGAAACGGTCTAAACATCTTACACGAAAAAAAGTTCGCGCACATGCGCGGTAGAGGCATCATGCGAGAAGTTGCGGATGCTTGGGCT
>Ga0182015_10004102_pt1 | contig 15903 bp, 19 predicted proteins | sample 712P3MmetaG_FD_120478 | JGI IMG/M metagenome (GOLD analysis project Ga0182015, IMG submission 120478) | Permafrost microbial communities from Stordalen Mire, Sweden - 712P3M metaG | ecosystem: Environmental > Terrestrial > Soil > Wetlands > Permafrost | place: Sweden: Stordalen | collected... | reverse complement strand
TTCCGACCGTTGACCCCGCCATGGGCGTTGACGTACTTGAAATACGCGTTGGCGGCGGGCGCGATCTCCGAGTAGCCGGGGGCGGCTGGCCCGGTCAGCGGCTGCGTGCTCCCAATGGTCACCTGCGACGCGGTGATCCCGGGGGCCGACGCGGTGTTGGACGTGGAAGTGGGACTGGAGCTGCCGCACGCGGCGGTCAGCAGCGCTGCCACCCCGCCGACGGCAGCCACCGCCCAGGTCCTCGATCTACTGATCTCTGGTCGCATGCGAGTGCTCCTTCTGTTGATGGATGCCGGTTGCTGATGTCATTGAGACGACTCGGGCGCGGCGGGCAGCGCGGTGGGACCGCGGCTCGAGGGAATGACTCGTGCAGCGCCCCGCGCGATGGATGCAATCCCTCCAGCGATCCCGCGCGGGAACACGAGGATCGCGACGATGAGCACGATGCCGTAGATCGCGAGTGGCACGTTGTTTGCCACGTTGCTCGAGAGGTTGAGGCTGCTCGCGAATCCTCCGGTCCACACCGGCAGATACACGAGGATGAACGACCCGATCACTGCGCCGGAGAGGCTCCCGAGGCCTCCGATGACGATGGCGGTGAGCAGTGACAGGGACAGGTTGAGGCTGAAGCCGCTCGGGGAGGTGACGGTCACCCAGTACGCGAACAGCGATCCGGCAAGGCCGGCGCACGCCGCGCTGATGATGTACGCGAGCACCTGTGTGCGCGCGACATCGATGCCCGAAAGGCGGGCGGCCACCTCGTTGTCGCGCACCATCCGAAACCGCCTTCCGGTCGCGCCGCGCACCAGGTTGGCCAGCACGAAGAACGTGATCACGGCGGCAGCAAGCGTAATCCACGCGAGCCATTGTTCCGGTGAGAAATCCCCGCCCAGAAAGGCCGGCGGGGACGGCGTCGGAACGTTGAGCCCCTGGTTGCCGCCGAACACACTCGCGAAGTGTGATGGCACCTGCGGTAGGGCGACCGCGAGCGCCAGGGTCGCGCCCGCGAGATACGGACCCCTGAGGCGTGCCCCGGCCAACCCGACGATCGCGCCGGCGACCCCGGTGGTCGCTATCGACGCGAGCAACATCAGGATGAGCGGCAGATCGGGGTGCCATGTGAGCAGCACTGACGTCGTGTACGCGCCGATCATCATCAACGCGCCGTGTCCAAGCGAGACCTGACCGTTGATGCCCGTCAGCACGGTCAATCCAGCTGTGCAAATCGCGTAGATCGCCACTTCGGTGACGTTGTAATTGGTATACGGATCGAAGACGAACGAGGTCAGCACCAGCAGGACCACGGCGAGCGCCAGGAAGAAGAGTCCGTGTCGCACCAGCGTCGAGTTGCGCAGCGTCGCCCTCATACCTGGCGCTGCCTCCCAAAGCTGAAGAGGCCTTGAGGACGGAGCATGAGCACCACGATGAGGATGACGAATCCGCCGAGCGGAGCGAGATCCGAGCCGATGTACCCGCTGACGTAGCTGAGCGCAAGACCGACGCCGACCGCGCCGGCCACTGCACCGACCGGGCTCTCGAGACCACCGATGATTGCGCCGGTGAACCCGAAGACGAGAACCTCATCCATGTTGCTCGGATAGAGATAGACGGACGGAGCGGCCAGCATGCCGGCGAGCGCGCCGAGCAGTGCCGCAAGTCCCCACCCGAGCGTCAGCATCCGTCCGACGCGAATGCCGAGGATGCGCGCGATCTCAGGATTGAATGCGGCGGCACGCATCCGCAGCCCCAACGTGGTGCGCTGAAACACGAGAAAGAGCAGCAGCATCGCGACCAGGACGGCGCCGACCGTAAAGAGGTCGAACGGCGAGAAGTCGAGCGTGGTCCCTCCGGCCACCAGATCGATATTCGAGACCGGTGTAGGGAAGGACTGCGTCTGGCCGCCGAAGAGCATCGGCGCGATCGCCTCGAGAAGGATGAGGACGCCCAGGCTCAGGATCACGGCGTTGAGCGGCGGTCGCGACTCGACCGGCCGCACCAGGATGCGCTCAGTGACCGCGCCGATCACGAGCCCGGCGGCGAGTGCGACCACGAACCCGAGCCAGTACGGGGCGCCATGCCGGATCACGATCAGCGCGATATAGGTCGTGAACATCGCCATCGCGCCCTGCGCGTAATTGATGATCCGGGTCGCGCGCCAGATCATGACCAGCGCCAGCGCCACGGCGGCGTAGACCGCCCCATTGGTGACGCCGTCGACGGTGTAGATCACGAACAGTCGCACGGTCAGAATCCCAAATACGCGTGACGCAACGCGTCATCGCCGGCGAGCCGTTCGGCGCTGTCCCGCAGCTCGACCTTGCCGAGGGACAGCACGACCGCCTGGTCCGCCACCGAGAGTGCAGAGCGCGCGTTCTGCTCGATGAGCAGCACGCTCAATTTTCGCTCGGTCACGAGCGTGGAAAGCCGCTGCATGATCTGCGCGAGCAAACCGCCTGCGAGTCCGAGCGACGGCTCGTCGAGGAGGAGCGCCGTGGGACGGGCGACCATCGCCCTGCCGATGGAGAGCATCTGACGCTCTCCCCCGCTGAGGTTCGATGCATGCACGCTGCGGCGCACGCGCAGCGGTGGAAAGAGCTCGTACGCCTCCTCGATCGCGACGCGTTGATCCGCGCGGTCGCGACGCCACAAACCACCGAGACGGAGATTCTCGTCCACCGTCAACTCGCTTACGATGCCGTGCCCTTCGGGGACATGGCCCACCCCGAGGCGAGCGATCGCCTCAGGCGAGCGGCCGACCAGCTGCTGCGTGCCGAGCATCACCGAACCGTGGCGTGGTTTCACGAGCCCGGAGATGGTGCGTACCAGCGTGGTCTTGCCGGCGCCGTTGGCTCCCAGCACCGCTGTGATGCTGCCCTCGGGCACCGAGAGCGAGACGTTCTCGAGCGCGATCACGCCTCCGTACGCGACGGTGAGGTCGCTGATCTCAAGCATGCGCGACCTTCTGTCCGAGGTACGCGTTGGCCACATCGCTGTTGGCGCGAATCTCGGCCGGTGAGCCGGATGCGATCACCTGTCCGAGGTTGAGCACGGTGATGCTGTCGCTGACCGCCATCACCATGTCGACGTGGTGCTCGACCAAGGCGATCGCCATGCGGGTGCGCAGGGAGCGCAGCAGGTCGATGAGGTCGTTGACGTCGGTAGCCGACAGGCCGCTCGCGGGTTCGTCGAGAAGCAGCAACGACGGATGGCTCATCAGCGCTCGGGCGATGATCACCCGCTTCTGGATCCCGTGTGGGAGGGCACGTGGATAGGCGCCGGCGCGATCGGCGACACCAAGCTCGCCGAGGTTGGCGAGCGCCTCGTCGCGAAGCGCGCCCGTGCGCCGGTCGGCACCGGGAAACGCGAGCAGGTCGGAGGCCAGCCGGGTCCGCGACGGCGACCCTGCGATCACGTTCTCGAGCACCGTGAGCGTCGGCCAGAGCCCGAGTCCCTGAAGTGTTCGGGCGATCCCCATATGCGCCAGGCGCCATGCCGGGAGACCGAGAAGCGACTGTCCCTTGTAGGTGATCGTCCCTGCGACCGGCGAGACGAAACGCGACACCGCGTTGAAGAGCGTCGTCTTGCCCGCGCCGTTCGGCCCGATGACACCGACGATCTGGTTGGCGCGGACCGTCAGCGAGACGCCGTCGAGAGCGACCACGCCTTCGAAGCGCACGTCGACCCCGGCAACCTCGAGCACAGCAGGCGCCGCTTCGGGTATCTCCGCGGACACGCTACAGCGACCCGTTCAACCCCATAAGTGCCCGCAGGGTACAGCGATCACCTCGCCTCTGCCACGTTCATCGCCGGGGATATTTAGCGAACCGAACTCACCCACTGGCCCCGAGGAACTGGGCTATCGCCGCGGCCGCGGTGTCGTCGGTGGCAATCGTGTAGTGGTTCGCATCCACATCGACCGCCGTGGCAGTTGGCACCACCTTGGTAAATCGGTCGCGGTCTCGCTGACTCATGATGAAGCCGGTGCCCGGGAACATCTCGCGGGTTGCCCGGAGCAGCAGCACCGGCATCGTCAACGCATGCCAGAGGCCGTACACGCCGGCGTGGTCGCCGAACGCGAACGCCCCGGCGCCGAAGATGCTGTCCTCCATCACGGCCGCACGGCTGGTGCGTGCCGAGTAACCACCACCCTCGACGGGTTGCAGCTCGTAGCGGAAGTAGCGATCCCAGAACTCGTTCCACGGGCGGATGAGGCCGATGCTCTTCACCTGCTCGATGTACGCCTCAGCCGATGGGTAGAGCGCGCCGAGCCGAGCCACCGACGCCCCGATCGCAGTTGATCGGCCACCTCGAAGACATCGGCTGCGTGTTTCACCCATGCGAGGTGCCGGGCCCGGTGACATCGCTCAGGCCGCGACCGCGCAGGTCGATGCTCACCAATTGCACTGTCGCCGGGTCAAGCCGCTCGCCAAGGAACTCGAAGCTGATCAGATTCGCCGAGAGCCCGGGGACCGCCAGCACCAGCGGCGCGTCCGTCGAACCGTAGCGCTTGGCGTGGATCCGACTCGAGGTCAGCTCGAGATCGAAGCTCCGATGCCACAGCGCCGAAATGGTGCCACAGCGTAGGTCGCAGAGCCCGATGTCTACGCGATGAGCGCGGGGCGCACCTGCTCGAAGACCTTGACGACGGTCGATCCGCCGCCACGGTGCTTCGCCTCGTAGAGGGCGGCGTCCGCAGTTCCCTGAACAAGCCCCGTGTCTGACCCCGGAGCCGCGACACAGGCCCCGATGCTCAGTCGCGGAGTTCCGCTCGGCATCCGAATGTGGCTCAGCGCATTGTGGATGCTGCCCGCAAGTCGCTCGACGCCATCGCTGGTCGCATCGAGCATCAGCACGGAGAACTCGTCGCCGCCCACTCGCGCAACCGTATCCCCCTTGCGCGCCAGCGACGCGATCGCGGATGCCACGGCTACGATGACCGCGTCGCCTGCGGGGTGGCCGAACCGGTCGTTGACGCCTTTGAGGTCATCGAGATCGGCGGCAAGGAAGGCGAACGGCAGCCGATCAGGCAGTCGCGCAAACGCACGCTCCAATTCGCGCCGGTTGGCCAGCTTGGTCAAGGGGTCGGTCAGCGCCTGCTCCTCGACGACCTGATGCGCCGCTGCATTCGTGAGCGCCAACTCGGTGAGACTTCCGATCAGGCGAACACGCTCGAAGACACCGGGTTGGATCGGCTCGCCGCGCCCCGAAACACTGAGGATTCCGGTGAGCTTGCCGTGGAGGGTGATTGGGACGTAGGCGCCATGAGTGACGCCAAACCGTTCGAGGACCGCGCGCACCGCCGGTCCGCACTCGTCGGGTTCCAGGGGGCCGTTGACAGCGCGGCCGGTCGCGATCACCACACGGGCCATTGGGTGCTCGGCAAGGGGCAGGCGCACCTCGACGGCAGTCATGCCCGTCGGGTCACTGTCCGCCACGATCGTCAGCGTCTCGCCGTCCACCGCGAAGTACTGGCCCCGACGCGGCAAGATCCGGAACGACGAAGTCAGGTCTGTCGCCAGGCGGGTCGCGTTCTGAATGACCTCAAGGGGGTCGAGTGACGCGGTCAGCGACCTCGTCGCTTCGGCGACGATGGCGCTCTGCCGTGCTTCCTCTCTCGCGTCGTCGACCGTCGACTGCAGCCGCCCCCGGAGCGCATGCGCTGCGAGGCTGATCAAGCAGAGGAGGGCAACCCAGAAGACCAGAAGCCGGCCGAGAACGAGCGCGTCGTCGTTGTTAAACAGCCCGATCAGCGCCATGACCAGCCCGCTCGCGGGGATCAGAACATACGACTCCCAGCGGGCGCCGTAAAAGGCAGAGAAGAGCACCGGCAGAAGCAGCAGTGAACCGAGCCCGGTCGATGTCGCCGCAGAGTGGATCAGGCAGCCGATCCCCAATGTGGCGACAAGGAGCGGGACAACCCGGAACCACGCAGGCACGCGCGCCCAGGGCGTGGCAAGACGAAGCACCGCCACAAGTCCTGCAAAGCCCAGGGCCGCGAGATACCACCCGGGCCGCTGCGGGCCCGAAGGGATGAGCACACTCGCGAAAGCGAGACCCTGGATGCCCCAGAAGAGCAGCAGGCTCTCGTGGGGACTGCGGAGCTCGCCCGGCCCCGAAGCGACGGTCTGGTCGGCCACCAGTGGATGGTAGAAAGGTGTAGGCGGCCGCTAAAGCGGGCCAGCACGGTTGTTACCGGCCCGCATCACGCCGCGACAGGCGGCGCTGTCGAGTCGTCGACTTCGGGGCCGAGCGTCTCGTTCCGGACCAGCTCAGATCAGCGGATCGCCACCAGGACCCGATTGGCGAGATGCTGCCAGAGGGTGCCGACTTCGACGAAGCCGGCCGAGAAGAGGGCCGAGCTGTGGAACTCATAGCTATGGGCCTCGTCCTCGTGGGGATGGGCGTGCCAGCGTTGCTCACGCTCGGCCACCTCGGTTGCCAGTGCCGGCTCGGCCACCGCGGCGGCCCACCACGCGTCGTAATCCTCGGCGCCTTCGGGCGCATCGGGCCACTCGGGCCGAACCTGCCGGGCTCCCGCCGCGATCGTCCGTTGATCGTGGTCGAAGTCGAGCCGGTCGCCGTCCAGGAATACCGCCCCAGGGCGGAGGACGGTCGCGAGCGCGTGGTAGAGGCGGACCAGCTGCTCGAGGCCGAGCCAGTGCAAGGCGGTGGTTGAGACCGCCGCGTCGTACGGACCCGGCGACGGCAGGGCACCGACCCAGTCGGCGCGGAGGTCGGCGTCGACGAATTGCAGTTGCGACCTGCCGCCGAGGGCGCTCCGACCGATGGCCAGGAGCACCGGGTCGGCATCGATCGCCACGACGCTCGCGCCAGGAACCCGGTCCAGGACCCGGGCGCTCAGCGACCCTGGACCGCACCCCAGGTCGAGCACCCGCGGTTCGGGTCCGGCGAACGCGGCCACCGCGTCGACCATGGCGGTGAACCGTTCCTCGCGATCGGGGATGTGGCGTTGCTGCTGTGCGTCCCATCGCGCCAGCCAGCTCGTGAAGTCAGTGGTGACGTGCTGCATGCTCATTTCGGCGGTACCTGTACCACATCACCCGGCGGCTACCGCCGGGAGCCGAAGCGTGATCGCCGTGCCCTCCGCCGCAGTGCTGGTGGCACTCACGGAGCCGCCGTGCGCCTCGACCACGTCGCGAGCGATCGCAAGTCCAAGTCCCGAACCGGACGACGCCGGATCCTTGACGAAACGATCGAACACGCGCGGGAGCAGATCCGCCGGAATGCCCGTTCCATTGTCGCGGACGGTGAGCAGGATCCATCCGCCCGAGGCCACTCCCTCCACGCGAATGGTGCCGCCCGACCGCGAGTGCGCCAGTGCGTTGGTGACGAGGTTGCCCAGAACTCCGCGCAGCCTCCCCGGGTCGGCATCGAGCGCTGGTATGTCCGCGTCGACGTGTTCCGTCAACTGAACGACGGCAGCTCTCGCCTCGGCAGCGAATGCGTTCAGCGTCTCGTTCACGAAGACGGCGACGTCCACCGGCTCGCGATGGAGACGGAGCGTGCCACTCTCCGCCAGGGTCAGCGTGGCGAGGTCGTTGACGAGCATCTCCAGCGACTCAGTCGCGCTCACGATCGGGGCCATGTGCTCGGCGTCTGCCGGGTAGACGCCGTCGGTGATCGCCTCCGCCTGGCCGCGAATGATCGAGAGCGGTGTGCGGAACTCGTGCGCGATATCCGCGAGCACCGAGCGGCGACGTGTCTCCTCAGCCTCGAGCTGACCGCTCATCGCATTCATCGCGCGAGCCAGGGAGCGAAGACCGGAGGGTCCGCGTACGGGGACGCGCGCGGAGAGGTCGCCCGCCTCGATGCGACGGGCGCCTTCGATGAGCGCCTCCACGGGTGGTGCGAGACGGCGGAGAACGAGGATCGCGACCACCACCGCGATGCCACCGAGCACGAGCGCTGTGACCGCCACCGCCGTGTCGAACGGCGCCGAGTTGACGGCGCCAAAGGCGCTGAGAAGCAACCAGACCACGCCGAAGATGGCGGTGACCAACACCAGCAGCACGGCGCCGATGAAGCACCCGATGCGTCGCGCGATCCGTCGCCCCTGACGCCGCCAGTTGGGTCCCGCTGTCCACGGTCCGGCCTCGCCCTCGGGCCACCACGGCGGCCGGCGGCCCTCACCTCTCCTCCACGGCGGTCCGCTGTTCACGCCTCGCCGTCCACCAGGCGATAGCCCACCCCGAAGACCGTCTGCAGGTGGTGGGGTGAGCGCGGATCCTTCTCGATCTTGCGGCGAATGTTCTTCACGTGCGCGTCAATCGCGCGCTCGTACGACTCGACGGCGACGCCGTGCACCGAGTCCAGCAGCTGCGCGCGGGTGAAGACACGACCTGGCTGCCTGGCCATGTGGAGCAGCAGCTGAAACTCCGTGGCGGTCAGGACCGCGTCGCGCCCGTCCACCTGAACCTCCATGCGAGGCACGTCGAGAACGATCGAGCCTCCGACACGGACGATGTCGTCGCGCATGGCGGCGGTCTGCGCACGGCGCAGCACCGCCCGGACTCGCGCCACGATCTCACGTGCGCTGAATGGCTTGGTGACATAGTCATCGGCGCCAAGCTCGAGGCCCGCGACGCGGTCGGCCTCCTCGGTTCGCGCGGTGAGCATGATGATCGGGACGTCGCCTGCGCGGCGCATTGCTCGCGCAACATCGAGGCCGTCGATGACCGGCAACGAGAGATCGAGGATGACCAGGTCTGGGTGCTCCCGCGCGAACAGGTGCAGCGCGTCCTCGCCGTTGGCCGCCGTCGAGACTTCGAATCCGGCGCGCTCGAGGTAGTCGCGAACCAGGCGCACGATCGCCGGCTCGTCGTCGACGATCAGCACCCTGGTCATTGCGAAGCCATCCTAGGGCCGGCGTGGGGCGGCGAGCGGCCGCCTCACGCCGATCATCAGACCGATTGCGTCGCCGGTGTGGACGCCTCGGACTCCGAACTCTTCTGGCCGGCGCCTGCGCACCCGCCACCCCAGCCCCGGCCGTGTGCGCCAAAGGCGTTCGGACCGAAACCCGGCCGGTTCCAACGCCGTGGCGTCAGTCCGAGCACCCGCGGCAATGCCAGGGCGCCGATGAACGTGATGGCGACGAAGCCTGGATTGCGAGTGGTGATGCCCACCGCCGTCGCAGCCCCGATTGCGACCAGTCCCCAGGCGGTGCGTCCTGCACGATACATGTCGATTCTCCTTGTGGAGGGTGAACGGTATGTGCATCACTCTCGTCAGGAGGTGTGAACCAGGTGTGAAGACGCGACGGAGATCTCGCGCCCCACACCACCGCGGGGTTAGAGGGTTTGCGTCGCACCCCGCACCGCTACGGGCTCAAGGGGGTGCGTCGCCCCACCGCCGCAGGGGTAGACGCTTTGCGTCAGCTGCTCAGCCCGTTGCTGATGTTCGAGAAGACGTTGTTGATCCGCTTGCCCACGGTGGACAGGATGACGATGACGACGACTGCGATGAGCACAAGGATCAGCGCGTACTCAACCATTCCCTGGCCACTCTCGGGGCGCTTCCGGAGCCGCATGAGTTCGTCACGCGCGAACTCCCGGCAACGAATGAAAAGGTAGTCCATCTTTCTCTCCTGTCTGAATTTTTGGCACTTCGGCGTTGGATTCCACGATGACCGGCGAGCCTGAATGCCACCCGAACGGAACGTCACATGCCCCTGGTTGAAAGTTCGCGATCCGGTAACGACGCTGAAGCCATCACCCATCGCCAGGCCCGACCATCTCCCGGCTCGCGGGAGACCAACGCCCCCGCCGCCAATGCCCAACGCTCTAACCGGTTCCGACGCCGTACGCTGTCCGGCGACGTGCCGAGTGCCCTTGCGGAGACGCTGGCGGTTCTGCTGCTGGTCGCGACGCTGGGCTGCGCCATCGTCCGCCCCCGAGGCCTGCCCGAAGCCGTCGTCGCCGTTCCCGCCGCCGGATTGCTCCTGCTCCTCGGCGTGCTTCCGCTGGGTCAGGCAGGAAGCGAGGCACGAAGCCTCGCGCCGACGGTGGGGTTTCTCGCAGCAGTGCTCGCGCTCGCCAACCTCTGCGATCGATATGGGCTCTTCGCAGCAGCCGGTTCGCGGATGGCGTCTGGTTCACGCGGCCGCCCGGTAACGCTCCTGGCCCTCGTGTTCGCGGTCGCGAGCCTGGTCACCGCCGTCCTCAGCCTCGATGCCACCGTCGTGCTGCTCACACCGGTCGTGTTCGCGACCGTGGCCCGCCTGCGCCTGCGCGCCAAGCCGCACGTCTATGCGTGTACGCACCTGGCCAACTCCGCGTCGCTGCTGCTCCCCGTGTCCAACCTCACCAACCTGCTCGCGTTCAGTGCAAGTGGCCTGTCATTTGCACGATTCGGCGCAACCATGGCACTGCCCTGGATCGTTGCGATCGGGGTCGAATGGCTGGTGCTGCGACGATTCTTCGCGAGCGATCTCGTCGGCCGCGGTGAAACCACGGACGACAAACCGCTGCCGGTCCCGGTCTTTGCGACGGCAGTGCTCGCAATCACTCTGGTTGGGTTCTTCGTCACGTCCGCATTCGATGTCAGCCCAGCGTTTGCGGCTCTCGCCGGCGCCCTGGTCCTCGCCGTGCCGGCCGTCATCCAGAAGCGGACCACCATCCAGGACGTCGCCTTGTCGATCGATATTCCATTTCTTGCCTTCGTGCTGGCACTCGGTCTCGTGGTCAAAGCGATCTCGCTCCACGGGCTCGGAACGGTCGTGACCCACCTGGTGCCGACCGGCTCCGGGCTCGGGTCCCTGCTGGTCATCGCAGTAGTCGCCGCGGTGCTCGCCAATGTCATCAACAACCTGCCGGCTGCGCTCCTGCTGCTTCCGGCGGTATCCGGCGCCGGCGCGGGCCCCGTGCTCGCGGTGCTCATCGGGGTCAACACCGGGCCGAATCTCACGTACGTCGGATCGCTCGCGACGCTGCTCTGGCGCCGGGTATTGATCCGCCGCGGCGAGGAGCTTCCGATCGGCGAGTTCCTGCGGCTCGGGGCACTCACCGTGCCACCTGTGCTGATCTCCACCACCGTCGCGCTGTGGATCTCCCTGCGAGTGGTGGGTTAATGGCGCCCATGCGCATTGTCATCTGGGTCGTCGAGGGGACCTGGCAGGGCTGCGTCGATGCGGCCCTGCAGAACTTTCCCGGCGCCTCGGACTTCACGTTGCTGCACGTCACCGACTCCGAGGTGACCGAGGCAGCGGATGCAGCCGCGATCGGCCTCCTCGGTCGCGGCTTTCCAGGCCGAAAGCCCAACCGCCGCTATGAGGATGTCGCCGACGACGAGGCGGGGCAATTGCTCGCTGCGGCAGCGGAGCGACTCGGCCACCCCGACGCCACGCAACTCAGGCTGCGTGGCCGCACCGAACGTGAAGTTGTGCGCGCAGTCGCCGAAGGTGTCGATGTCCTCGTCGTGGCCCGCGATGGTGATCGCTCCCGGCTGGGCCCCAGGAGCCTCGGCCACGCCACTCGGTTCATCGTCGACCATGCGCCCTGCGCGGTCATGCTCGTGTGGCCCGACGAGACCCCTGGAATCGAGTCCATACCGGCGCCGAAACACGGGCCGCCTCCCCCGAAGCACGGGCCGCATCATCCGCCTCACCACCATCACGACGAGGACTGACCACATGCCCCGAGCCAAGTTGCCAAACGGGCTGGAGCTCGAGTACGAGAGCTTCGGTGATCCGGAGCGACCGCCGCTCCTGCTGGTCATGGGCCTCTCGTACCAGATGATCGAGTGGGACGACGCGCTTTGCACGCTGATCGCCGACCGAGGTTTCTGGGCGACGCGGTTTGACAACCGCGATGTCGGCCTCTCCACCAAGCTCGATCAGCTCGGGCAGCCCAACCTGCTCGCCGTGATGAGCGGCACCGCGCCTCCGCCGTACACGCTCGAGGATATGGCTGACGACTCGGCCGCGCTGCTCGACGTCCTCGGGATCCGAGCAGCCCACATCGTCGGCGTTTCGATGGGAGGGATGATCGCCCAGCTGATCGCGATCACTCATCCCGAGCGGGTGCTGAGTCTCACGTCGATCATGTCGAATGTTGGGGGGCCGAACGTGGTGCAGCCTGAACCTGCCATGTCGGCCGCGCTCGTGGCGCCGCCGGGGCGGACGCGCGAGGAACGAGTCGAGCACTCGCTGGACAACCGCCGTCTGATCTTTGGAACCGTGATGCCGTTCGATGAGGGACGCGCCCGCGCCAAGGCTGAGCGTGCGGTGGATCGGTGCTTCTCGCCCGACGGCGGCTTCCGCCAGCTGGCCGCGACCATCGCCGCCCCCGACCGGACCGCCGCCCTCGGGCGGCTCGCCATTCCGACGTTGGTCATCCACGGCGACAACGACCCTCTGGTGCCGCCCGACAATGGCCGTCAGACGGCAGCCGCCATCCCAGGTGCTCGGCTGATCATGATCCCGGGAATGGGCCATGCACTCCCGGACCAGGTCTGGCCGCAGGTGGTTGACGCGATCGTCGACGTGACCTCGAGATCAGCTCCTGTGTGAACGCGTCGATGCGATCGTCGACGACACGTTGAGATCTGCTCCTGGCTGAACGCGTCGCGGCCATCGTCGACGTGACCTCGAGATCACCGTCGGGCTGCACGCTCGATCAGCCACGTCGTCCGGAACGGGCGAAATCCGAAGCGCTCGTAGAGGTTCCTCGCCGGATTGCCCTCACTCACCGTCAGTCCAAGGCGTCGGTGGCCACCTTGAGAGCAGCTTCGCATCGCGTGCCCCAGGAGGAGGCTGCCGAGTCCTCGTCGATGGAAGTCGGCGACGACGAAGATCTCCGGAATCCACGGATCTCCGGACCACCACTCCGAAGCCGCCATGTGGGTGACGACCACCGCGCCCACCACTCCGCCTGCCCGATCACGAGCCAGGCGCGACGGCGCGTGGAGGACCGAACCGCACGGGCCCTGCCCCGCCAGTAGCTGACGCCAGTAGCGGAACCTGTCGACGCCCGACCAGATCCCGAAATCGACATGCTCTGGGAGCAGGGCCGCCGCCGCGGCAGCCGCGATGCCGTCTGAATCGGAGCCCAACACCTCGACGCGCAAACCTTCCGGCGTCGACCCGGGCTCTGGGATCCGTGCCGTCGACAGATCGACCGCCATGTCGCGCGCAACCCGGCGCAACTGGCCTCCGGTTGCGACAAGGTGGGCCGCCTCATCGCTGTCGTGCGTACGAATCAGAGCCACGGGTCGACGGTATCGCGGTCCGCCGCCCAGGTCGCGTCCTGGACCCGAGCCGGCCGGTTCCTACGTCAAGCAGTCACAGTCGCGGTCGCACCGGCCATCGAGGTCCCGTCCTCGGCAGTCGCGGTCACAACTCACGGTCGCACCTTCCGTCGTGGTCCCACCTCAGCAGTCGCAGTCACAGTCGCACGTGCCGTCGCAGTCGCAGCCGCAATCACAGGCCATGGTGACAAGCCTCCTATCGATGACCGTCGATGAATGGCCTGATGCTAGTCCGTTCCATCGACGACTGTCAATGGGTAGAATGTCACCCATGCACACTGGCTTCCATGCTTCCACGACCGACCTCGACGCCCCGCCGTCCCCTCCGGCCTCGACCGGTGTCGATGCGGAGCCCTCGCCAGCAGCCCCGACTGATGTCGATGCCCCACTCACGCCCTCCACCACCACCGATCTCGAGATCCGGCCGTTTCGCGATGAGGATTGGCCGGCGGTCCACGCCATCTACGCGCAGGGCATCGCCACCGGAGACGCGACCTTCGAGACCGAGGTGCCGGCGTTCGAACGCTGGAGCGCTACACATCCGCCCGCATACCGTTTCGTCGCAGCGCGCGCCGGGGAAGTGACCGGCTGGGTGGCTGCCTCCCCCGTCTCCGACCGGTGCGCCTACGCCGGCGTCCTGGAGCACAGCGTCTACGTGGCCGCCGGCATGCATGGCCAGGGAATCGGCCGCCGTCTGCTCGAGACCCTCATCGCACACGCGGACGCGACCGGTATCTGGACCATCCAGTCCGGCGTCTTTCCCGAAAACGTCGCGAGCCTCGAGTTGCATCGGCGCTGCGGATTTCGTGTGGTGGGGACTCGCGAACGACTGGGCCAACTCAAGGGGACATGGCGCGACGTCATTCTCATCGAGCGGCGCAAGCCATGACCGCGACTGCCGCGAAACGCAAGCCATGACCGCGGCTGCCGCGAAGAGCAAGCCCAGCCTCGCTCCGCCGCGTGTCAAGGGATGCTGCAACCCCGTCGCTCCCCCGCTGCCGGACGCGTATGCCGATGAGCTCGCTGCGACGTACAAGGCCCTCGGGGACGCGACGCGCATCCAGATACTGCACATCCTCGCGACAGCGAGCGACCCCGTCTGCGTGTGCGACTTCACCGCCGCGTTCGATCTCGGCCAGCCCACTATCAGCCACCATCTGGCCACGCTGCGCGACGCTGGAATCGTCACCAGCTTCAAGCGCGGGATCTGGGCCTTCTACCAGCTCAATCCGTCGTTGCCGGACGCCGCCCGCGCGATAGTGGCGGAGATCGGCTAACTCCCGGGTCGGCGCCAATGCTGGACTCACTCCGCGCGATAGTGGCGCAGGTGCTGAATCCCGGCACCGCCGCAGCTCGCGCGATAGTGGCGCGAGGCGCCTAAATCCCCGCCGGCTGCCAACCCCTCGTGCCGGCTACTCCCGCAGTACCGCGCCGCAGTACCGCGCCCTTTAACCCGCGCGCTGGTAGGGTGAGCAGATGCTCTCCCAGCAGTCCGACGCGCTCGCAATCGATGGACTGATCAATCTTCGCGATCTCGGCGGCCTGCCGGCTGCATCGGGAGCAACGACGCTCCCTGGCAGGCTTTTGCGCAGCGAGTCGCCACACACGCTGAGTGCCGGCGGCCTGCAAGAGTTGCTCGATCTCGGCATCGGAGCGGTCATCGACCTGCGCACCGTGTCAGAGCGTGAGCACCGTCCGAGCCCACTCGCCGAGGCGGGTGTCCACGTCGCACACGCGCCGATCTTCAGCGACGATGACGATTACCCCGACCACCTCGCGACCGCTGCGGAGATGTATTGCTGGTGGCTGCGCGAGCGCCGCACCGGCGTCGCAGCGGCGATGACCTCGATCGCCGATGCGAAATGTGCTCCGGTCCTCGTCCACTGTCATGCGGGCAAGGATCGCACCGGTGTCATCATCGCCCTGGTCTTGCGTCTCGCCGGGGTCAGTGTTGATGCCATTGCTGACGATTACGCGATCAGCGGCGTCCAGCTTGCCGAGATGCTCGCTCGGGACCGGGTCACGGCACTCGAGCGGGGTATGGACAAGGTGCGCGTCGAGCGAATCTTCACCGTGCGCCGCGAGGCGATGGTTGAGACGATGCAATGCGTCGACACGGAGCATGGCGGGATCGTGTCACTGCTCCATGGCCTGGGACTGGACGACGCGCGCATCGAGCGCCTTAGGGGTCTGCTCCTCAGCCCTACCTGGCCGTAAAGCTCAGCTCTTCATCAGTCCAGTGGTGATCGGCCGCGTCCATTTCATGGTGGACAACGGCCCCACCGAGGTTGGCTCCTCGCTGACGCGTCGCATGCCCACCTTTTCGAGGACGCGCAACGATGCAACGTTCTTCGCAAGCGCACAGCCCACGATCCGACCCAGACCCGCCGCAAAGCCGTTGCGGACCACTGCAATCGATGCCTCCGTTGCGATGCGACGCCACCAGGCATGCTGCGCGAAGGCATACGCCAATTCTGTCTTCTCGCTGCCCGCTTCCGGCCGGAGCCCGCACCGTCCGAAGAATGCGCCCGTGGCGCGATCCTCAACGCGGTATGTCATCCAGCCGCCAATCGTCGGAATCGCCAAGGCCTGCCTCAGCCACTCCTCGCTTGCCGCTCGATCACGAGCGACAGCGACACC
>Ga0182015_10004101_pt1 | contig 15903 bp, 14 predicted proteins | sample 712P3MmetaG_FD_120478 | JGI IMG/M metagenome (GOLD analysis project Ga0182015, IMG submission 120478) | Permafrost microbial communities from Stordalen Mire, Sweden - 712P3M metaG | ecosystem: Environmental > Terrestrial > Soil > Wetlands > Permafrost | place: Sweden: Stordalen | collected... | reverse complement strand
GTCGATCCAGCCATTGGTCATCGCCCCGCGTCCGAATGTTGGTCCCAAACTTGAGACCGTGGGGCCGTGTCAAACACGGGCTTGGTTTTCTAAATACACCAAGCCCAGACTCCTCATGGTCTTTACGACCAGATAATTGAATTCATTTGTGTCCGTGCATCCGCCGATGAACGAGATTCCTTCGCACCGGTTCACGGTATGTCCATCCGCGTCCTTTTCCACGAACGAATCGTCGCGGGTTTTCTTGGTCCAGTGTGCAATTTCGGTGAGCGCGTCATCCCATGAAATGTCTTGCCACTCGACCGCGCCGGGCCGGCGGACTTGCGGCTTGGTAAGCCGTCGCGGGTTGAGCATGTCCTGCTCGAGCGAAGAGCCCTTGGGACACAGTGTCCCGCGGTTGGTCGGATGATCGGGGTCGCCTTCCACGTGGATCACTTGTGGTGTCACGTTCTTGGCCCGATCGCCGATGGTATAGATGAGCACGCCGCAACCGACCGCACAATACGGACACGTTGATCGCGTCTCGGCAGCACGCGCGATCTTCAATTCTTTCAGCTGTGCGTAGGCAGGCTTGAGGTCGAATCCGAAGACGGTGGCGGCAACGCCGCCGACCGCGGCAACTCTGAAGAAGTCTCTGCGGGACGTCTGCATCGAGATGACCCCTCATCCGGAGAATCAGCGGACGCTAACCTATTAGACTTCGGCGAATCATTTGTCAAGGATTTACAAACGGGGCGAAAGGAAAGGCGGATAGCATTCACACAACTGTAACTATTGTAGCCGTATCAAAACGATCCCCCGCGCGTAACATCCGTTACATTGCAAAATCCTCCGATTGTGGCCAAGTCTCAGCACACTATGTGTTGGTCGACGGACGCACTGGAAACTTCCTCGGACCGCATTTGGGTTAGTATCAGCACTTAAGATTTCTACATTTGCCTGAGTTCCAGCGAGTTCCTATGCCTGGACATTTTGACTTTTCTGATCTCCGCGAGCTTTTTGCTAAAGCGAACGAGGAGAAGTCCGGCGATCGGTTGGCGGGCCTTGCCGCGGAGTCGGAAAGCGAACGCGTCGCGGCGAAACGGAAACTTGCAGATCTAACTCTCGCCGAAATTGTTCAGCAGCCTTTGATAGACCCGAGCGAGGATGATGTCAGTCGGCTGATTCTCGACACCTTCAACCAGGAAGTTTTTCGTTCGATCAAAAGCTTGACGGTGGGCGAATTTCGCGAGCACATCCTCGATGATGCCACGCGTCAAACGGACCTCAAACAAATTCAATGGGCTATTACTCCGGAAATAGCGGCGGCAGTGGCCAAGATCATGAGCAACAAAGATTTGGTCCTGGTTTCGTCCAAGATCCGGAATGTAACCCGGTGCCGGAACACGATGGGTGAGCGCGGGGTGTTGGGCATCCGCGTACAGCCCAACCACCCGGCCGATGATATCGGCGGCATGCTTCTTTCCGCGTTCGAGGGTCTCCTGTATGGCTGTGGAGACGCCGTGATCGGTGTAAACCCCGCATCAGATTCCGTGGATACCACCACGGAGATCCTTCAAGCGCTTCAGCGTCTCGTGAATGTTTATCAAATTCCCACCCAGACCTGCTGCCTTGCACACATCAGCACGCAACTGGCTGCTTTGGATCGTGGCGCGCCCGTGGATCTTCTCTTTCAATCGATTGCCGGAACGCAGGCTGCGAATCGTAGTTTCGGAATTACACTTGATATGATTCGTGACGGCCGCGAGAAAGTTCTCCAACATCACCGCTGCCGCGACGTCCCCTGGAAAGGTGAAAATGTAATGTATTTCGAAACCGGGCAGGGCAGCGCGCTCTCCGCGGAAGCGCACCACGGCGTGGACCAATTGACGCTCGAAGCCCGCGCCTATGGCGTCGCTCGATGCTTCGATCCATTCCTCGTAAATAGCGTGGTGGGTTTCATCGGCCCAGAGTACCTCTGCGACGAACGCCAGATTATTCGCGCCGGCCTCGAAGACCACTTCATGGGCAAGCTCCTCGGACTGCCAATGGGTTGTGATGTTTGCTATACAAATCATGCGGACGCAGACCAGAACTCGGCCGACAATCTGTTGCTTCTTCTTGCTGCGGCGGGCTGCAATTACTTCATGGGCGTTCCCTGCTCTGACGACGTGATGCTGAACTATCAGTCCACGAGCTACCACGACGCCCTTGCCGTAAGGCGCCTCTTCAAGCTAAAACCGGCGCCGGAGTTTTTGACATGGCTGGAGGCACGTGCCATCTATCGCGATGGCGAGCCCGCTTTACTCGAGGCTCCGCAACGGCGCCAATTGATGCAGGCCCTGGAGTCTTCCCTTGGGGAGATCATTTGATGGCCGGCGAGTCTGAAAAATGCCTGATCGCTTCCGATCTGTCCGAGCGCTTGCAGGAAATTCGAGCCAGAACTCCGGCCCGCATCCTGATGGGAAGAGCTGGAGCTGCCTACCGCACGAACACGCAACTCGAATTGCGTGATGCCCATGCCGCCGCACGGGATGCCATCCGTAGTGAATTGGATCTGTTGAGCGTATTCGGCGAGAATTTCGCACGCCAATGGGAACTCTTCGAAGTTCGAACGCGCGCCGCCCGGAAAGATGAATATCTCCTGAGGCCTGATCTCGGGCGGCACTTTGACGAAGGCTCCCGGCTAAAGATTCAAGACCGTTGCACGCGCGGCAGTGATTTGCAAATAGTCATCGGGGACGGCTTGTCCGTGCCCGCCGTGTCCAGGCAAGTGCCGGCACTTCTCCCTCTCCTGTATACGGGCGCTGAGTCCTCGGGCTGGAAAGCAGGCCACACATTCGTAATCCGTCACTGCCGCGTCGGCATCTTGAACGAAATTGGCGCGTTGCTTGATCCTCGGGTCGTGGTGCTGCTTATAGGCGAGCGTCCGGGCCTTGCGACCGTGGACAGCCTTTCCGCGTATATGGCCTATCGTCCCCGCGAAGATCACTCCGATGCAGACCGGAACCTGATTTCCAATATCCATGCGCGAGGTGTCCGATCGACCCATGCCGCGACCCGCATCTTGAGTCTGGCCGCACAGATGATGCAGGCGGGAGCGAGCGGTTGTAGCCTCAAGGAAAACCGCCAGCTGTTAAGTTGAGTTCGAACATGCCAAAGCGGCCCAGCGGAAAAGGAACCATGGTTCGCAAGGGAAAAATCGTGACCAAAATTCCCGGAATGTTTTTCCTCTTTCTCGTCGCCCATTTGGCGTTTTCTGCTGGCGCAGCAGCTCCAGCGGGCAAGACGCAAAATGTGGTGCTGATCGTGACCGATGGCTTGCGATGGCAGGAGGTGTTTACCGGCGCGGACCGCAGCTTGATGAATGCCGAGTACGGCGGCATTTGGGCCGATCCGAACGCGCTCGCGAAACAATTCTGGCGAGAAGATGCGATCGAGCGCCGCTCCGTCTTGTTGCCCTTTTTGTGGCGCACGTTCGCCCGGCAGGGGCAGATTTTCGGGAACCGCGAAAAAGGAAGCGTAGCGCACGTCACGAATGGCATGGCGTTCTCGTACCCTGGTTACAACGAGATGCTTACAGGCTTTCCCGACCCGCGCATCGACAGCAACGAGTTTGGGCCGAATCCGAACCTCACCGTTTTCGAATGGCTGAATGGTTTTCCCTATCTTCACGGGCGCGTGGCCGCTTATGCCACCTGGAGTACTTTCGCAGACATTTTCAACGAAGAGCGGAGCCGCCTGATCCTGCAGTGCGGGTGGAATCCGCCCGCACATGGCGCAGTTCTGTCCCCGGCCGATGCTCTGATGGGGGATCTTTATCGAACGACGACTCGCTTTGACGACGAAGACGTGTACGATTCATTCCTTCAAGTTTCGCTGCTGGCTTTCGTCCGCTCGGCCCGGCCGCGCGTCCTATTCGTTGGCTACGGCGAAACGGACAATTGGGCACATGCGGGCCGATATGACCTCGTACTGGAAAGCGCGCAGCAATTTGACCACTTTGTCGAGCAGCTGTGGAACACGATGCAGGCGATTCCCCAGTATCGCGGCCAGACGACCTTTATCATCACCACGGATCACGGGCGCGGCAGCGGCCTAGTCGAATGGAAGGAACACGGGGTCGAGGAGAAGGGCTCGGAAAACATTTGGATTGCAATAATGGGGCCCGATACACCTGCGCTTGGAGAGCGATCGAATGTTGTGCCGGTCACACAGGCTCAAATCGCGGCCACCTTGGCTGCTTTTCTCGGAAAGGATTATCGCGCCATAGTTCCCAAGGCCGCACCTGCGATTGCCGGCGTTCGCAAAATCCAATAGGAAGCTGAAAATTGGAGCGAGTGCGATTTGTGTAAGTCTCGCTCAAGCGACGCCGGCAAAAACACTGAGGCCGAAACGATTCGGTATTTTCAGTACTCAGCTTTGTCCGCTCCGTCAACTTTGCTATCATTCGCAGCATGACCTCTCCCGGCTCCGCACGAAATAATCGAGGCTTGGTGGTCTTCGGCGAATTTTTCCGTGATCTTGTGTTCTACGATCTGCCCAGCGCTCCCCGTATGGGCGAAGAAGTTAAAACCGCAAGCATCGCGCGCTTTCCCGGTGGTGGCCTCGCAACAACAGCATTAGTGGCAGCCAGTTTAGGTACCCCGACCAAAGCCATCACCAGGGTGGGGCGAGACGCACTAGCGAGCCCGGAATGGCAGACGCTCGTGCGCAGCGGCATTTCCATCAGGGGCTGTGAATTCGACCCGCACCTACCAACCGCGATCACAGTCTCTGCCGCGTTCAACGGTGATCGCATGATGATTACTCACGATGCCGTCAACGCAAAACTCGAAAGACTCTTTCAGCGGAAAAGCGTTCAGAAGCAACTGCGAACAGCGCGTCATGTGCATATGGCGTGTGCGATGTCGCCTCCCCAGGCGTGGATGCGATCAATACAGAGACTGCGCAAAAGAGGATTGACGTTTTCCTTAGACGTGGGATGGAATCCTGACACATTTCAGTCTTCCGGATTCGCGTCGTTGCTTCGGGAATTTGAGTTTGTATTTCCGAATGAAATGGAAGCGCGGGCCATAACTGGGGAAAAGACAGTCGAGCGAGCCGCGAAGAAATTGGCTCGGTGGGTGCGCGTGCCCGTTGTGAAGCTTGGTGCGGATGGTTCGCTGGCCGTTCGTAATGGCAAGATATTGCGAGAGTTATCCATTCGCGTGCGCAGCGTGGATGCGACCGGAGCCGGCGATGCGTTTAACGGCGGCTTTCTTCACGGTTATCTCGCGGGATGGAAGCTGGAGGATTGCTTGCGAGCCGGCAACATTTGCGGAGCGTTGGCCACAACGGGCGCGGGAGGATCTTGTGCGCTGCCGACGCAAAAGAGCCTCCGTAAGTTGATGGTCAAACATTACCATCCGTAGGACAAGGAACGGCCAATTCCGAGTATGCATTGGATATACGGGAGACGCAGCGAACATGGAGGGCGTCGATCCCGGAAATCGGTCCGCAAGAGTCTCCTATTACAGCGGGAAATCGTCCTGGAGGGCATGACGCCGTCATGAAGATCACTCTCATCGGAGCTGCGGGGGTCAGGACCCCGCTCCTGGTCCATGGTCTGGCGGGGCTGGAAGGCCTGGCGGGGAGTGGCGGCAACGTACAGCTGGACGAGTTGGCGTTTTTTGATACGGATCAGGAGCGGCTGAAAACGATAAAGAGAGTTGCGGAAGCGATGGGCAAGCGGAGCGGAATTCGCGCGCGGCTCAAAGCATATTCCGATCCCGAGCATGCCCTTGAAGGCGCGGACTACGTCATTACGAGCATTCGGGTGGGCGGAAACGAGGCGCGAATCAAAGACGAGACGATCGCTCTGGCACACGGCCTCGTCGGCCAGGAAACTTTGGGCGCGGGGGGCTTCGCCTGCGCGATGCGAAATCTTGGAATGATGCTCGAATACGCGCAGATGATCGAACGCGTCGCTCCGCGGGCGACGATCATCAACTTCACCAATCCCGTCGGAATTATTTCACAAGGACTTCTGAATCATTCCGGAGTCAATGTGATCGGCGTCTGTGATACACCGCTTGAAACATTCGAGTCGATCGCGCATGCGCTCGACCGAAATCCATTCGAATTGAAATTCGACTATCTGGGACTGAATCATTTGGGTTGGGTGCGGTCCATCCGCAATGAGCAGGGCGCGGAATTGCTGCCTAAAGTCTTGGCTTCTCCGGAGATTATCCAGAAATGCTACCGGCACGGACTTTTCCCGGCGGAGTTCATTCAGAAGTTGGGGCTGCTGCCCACGGAATATCTCTACTTCTATTACTTTCCGCAAGCAGCATACAAGAATACGAAACAAAGCGGCCAATCGCGCGCCCAAGCCATCGCAGGAATGAACACGCGACTGTTTCAAAAGCTGGCGCAGGCTTCCGATTCAGAATTAATTGAAATCTACGAGAACTACCTGCGAGAACGAAACGCCTCCTACTTCAGCATCGAGGCAACAGCCGGCGAACGGCGCAAGGAAAATCAGGAATTGTATTCGCAGTTTTCCGGTTACGAGAAGATCGCTCTCCTCGTATTGCAGGCGCTAAATGCAGAGACGCCCTCGCTGATTCCTCTCACGGTCCGCAACGGCAAAGCTCTCGAAGATCTCGCTCCCGATGACGCCGTCGAACTCCTCTGCCAAGTCTCTTCGCACGGTGTTCAAGTGCCTCCGGTGGGGCGCGCGCCGGAAGCAGTTCGCTCCTTGCTGCTGCAAGTAAAAGAGTACGAGCGGCTAACCGTGCGCGCTTCTGTGGAACACTCACGCGAGCTGGCACTCGCGGCCCTCGAGAAAAATCCTCTCGTCGGCGATCCGCAAGTAGCCCGCGAAGTCTTGGCGGAATACCTTCATGCGTTTGGACAGCAGATGAAGCTCCAGGCGGCGTAGTCGGGTATGTTTCGTGCGGTGTACCTGGAAACGCGCGAGGCGGGCTCCGATTGACGCTCGTAGAACTTCGAGCCTGCTTCGTATGGCTTATGCGACGCCGTAGCCTCCGGTTCGAACGCCGTGGCCTCGAATAGTGTCTAGCGGGAGGTCGTGCCAGTGTAGCTTTTGCTTGCAACAACCTTCCTAAAGGAGGTGAAAAAGCCTTAGAAAAATGCACAAACACAACAGGGTTGCGGCGCCCCCGCCCCACATCATTATCACCGCCTGATAGCGCACCTCTTCTGTCTCATCGAGCGTCTTCGAGCAAACTCTAACGTCGAACCTTCCCGCGCCTTCAAAATCACTCTCGCATCGGTCGAACCTGTTCTTTGGGGGTTTTCCGCGCAGGTTCCAACGACTTCATAAGTCTTGTTCGGAATGACGCAATACTCGGTTAGCTTATACTTTTCGTCAGCGGCAGACAGTGTCGCTTGGTGAGCAGCTGTCGCAGCTAGTTCACCTCTATATTTCTCGAGAGCCTCAGGGACTCGGTAGGTGCGTGGATCACCGCTAGCTATCCGGGCTTGGATTAGCCGTTGCATCAGGTCGAGACGGTGCTCAGGCGAGTCAACCTCTGGGTCGCCGATCTCGCTAAGCAAGTCGATAAGAGCCGCAAGAACCTGAGCGCCGCCGTGATCTGTGGGTTGTTCGCTATGCGCCGTTTCAATCCCGCTGACATATGCCCGCAGTTGCCGCTCAGAAGGCTGCACACATGGTTCCTGCGCTTTGCCGGAAACTGCGGCTTCGAGATCCGCTAGCCTCGCGTCGATAGAGTTAGAGGTACCGTCCAACACTCGTTCCGCTGTTTGGTCTAAATCGAATTCTGCACCGCGAAGATCCACCAAAATCCTTCCCGAATCGTCCACGATGTTAAACGGCAGGCCATCAGTTTCCGAACAAAAGTGCTCAAACGAGGCGGAACTGGTCGCGGTTAGCCGTAGACTCCAGAAGAATCCGCCTACACCCTCTACCCACTTCTTAACATCGACGCGGTAAAAGCAGCAGGGTGTGCCGCTTACTGGGCTGAGTATGGTTTTCGCCGCCTCGGCGACGCCACGAACGCGTATAAGGCCCTTCCCGGCTATATTGATTGGAACAAGAGGAACGGCGTCGATGCGACGCCATTTGAAGTAGCTTTCGAAGCCCCTTAAGAAGACAGCTATTGCTGCAACCAGACCGATTCCGACGTAAGTTTTAGGATTCATGTGCTTAGTTGAACTCTGGTTATCTTACTGACATAGATACATTCGGGCAATGGAGGATTCCGATTCCTGTCTTCAGCCAATAATTAGCGTCTTTCCTCTCGACTACAACTTCGCTAATGGCGCGTGGCACTCTCTTTAACTTGAATTGGACTCGATGTTGACTGCGGGGTGCCGCAACTCTTTGACGTCCAAGGGCGCGGTTCTTGACTCGTCTTTCGCTTGGCCTGAATCCGCAGAGTGTTGGCCTGCAGATGCCGTTGGCCGTAAATCCGAAGCAGTGTATTGCGCATGTACCACACCCGAGGAAACGCACCCTTACAAAGCAAAGGGATGCGTCACCCACACCCATCCCATTTAAGCCTCTATTTGATGAAATACCGGAGTGGTATCATGCGTCTGTTCGGCGCATGTCAAAAAAAAGACGGGCTGCGCCACCCCGCCCAGGTCCTAAGTACTGGAGCATTTGTGTAGGTGTTGCAGCTGCTTCTTCCGAAATTATTTCAAATGTAACTAAAGGAGATCCCTATGGCCAGTTGTCCTCCTTTTCAAGGCATCGAGTCTTGAACGGGCCATACCGGAGTAGTATCTTGCGTTTGTTGCGGTCATGTCAGAAAAAAAGACAGGCTGCGCCACCCGCCCGCCGATACTGACCAACGTAAGCCCACACGCGACTGCGCTCCTGGGCAACTTCGGCATTTCGGACCAGCCGCTACTCGCTCTGATTACCGGCAGGTGCCGCCCGGCGGGCATCTCCCCTTCGAATTACCGTCTTCACTGGAGGCGGTCAAACAATAAAAAAGCGATCTACCGCACGACTCGCAATCCCCGCTGTTTCCCTTCGGGTTCGGGTTGCACTATTGAGCATCAAAGTGACCCGCTTCTTCGCTATGCCAGGCTATCCCTCAGATGGTTTCATCCCTGCATTGCCCGCGTCAGTCAGTCTCATGTAGCAATGTCATCGTAACTCCGCCACGTCCATCGGTCCCAACTGGGCAGGATGACGGATCACAGTTTCATTGCCTTTCGTTTTCTGGCACTGAACGCAGAGGACAGGGATTGACAGCATTTTGCTGCTCGCCGACCTAAATGAATTATTGTTGCGTATACGCACTATATTGATTTATAAAAGCATTATGTTGCTTCATAACCGCATCGCAGTGCTTCGGGCGGAAAGAAAATTATCTCGGGCGGCGCTGGCATCGTCCGTCGGTGTGAATCCGCAGACGATCGGGTTTCTAGAACGGGGGGACTACATGCCGTCGCTGGAGTTAGCTTTCAAAATCGCCGAACACTTTGGATTGCCGGTGGAGGCTGTCTTCTCGCCTCGGCCGTTTAGAACATTGAGCGAGCAGGTGTACGAGATGCACAAGAGGGAGGCCTGAGATGGCGGTGCGCGAGGAGCGGAGTTGGTTCTGGAGGAAGATCGGGTTTTGGTTTGTGCCGGTGAAGGCGGAGACTCTGGGACCGGAGGAGTGGGCGAAGATCCGCAAGATTTCGCGGACCGGAAAGAACCAGCGGACGCGGCGGCTGTTTGCGTTGCTGTGGGCGCCGGGGCTGGCGTTTGAGATTGCGGTGAGCCTGCGGGTGGTGCGTCTCGATCCCTGGGCTGGACTGATGAGCACTGCGCTGCTGACGGTGTTGATGGGGCTGGCGGTTCGGGCGCTGTGGATCGGGTTCGCACAGGTGTCGCTGGAGGACCAGGCGGTGATTGAGTATGGCGCGGATTTCGATGCTCTAAAGGAGAAGCAGCGCGCGGAGATCCTTCAGCGGCAGGTGCGGGATGTACTCTTCGGCCGGGTGAAGGTAGATGAGCACGAGGCCGAGCGGCGGCTGCGGGCGCAGGGGGCTGCGTACCGGTTGCTTGGACCCGGACTGGTGGTGTTTGTAACGGGGTATTGGGCGGTGTGCCTGTTTGGGCCGTTTGGGGCGACGCGGAGTGCACTGGCGGTGACCGCGGTGGTGGTGACTTGGCTGGCGGCGCTGGTGCTGGCGGCGCCGACCATGATCCGGACGTGGACACAGCCTGACGAGCCGGGGGAGATCGCAGCCGTTGGGGAGTGACCGCTCGTCAGCGTTGAGTTGCGGATTCAAGTTTGGAGATTAGGTTTTTCAGATAGCTTAGGCTGGCGCGCATGCTTTCGACTGGCGAGACGGCTGCCTTGCCGTAGATCACATCTTGTTCGACGATTGCCCAACCCGAATATTGGGTGCCGGCCAAGTAGCGAAAGAAGCCTTCGAAATCTATGCAGCCGCTGCCGATTTGGGAGAAGACTCCGGCGCCGATGGCTTGCTCAAAGTTAAGTTTTTTGCGCCGAGCCTCGCCGAGAATGTGCGCGTCTATGTCTTTGATATGAACGTACTGCAGAGCGGAACGATATTTCTTGGCCTCGTCCACTGGATCTCCGCCGCCGTACACACAGTGCCCGGTATCGAGGCACAGACCGACCTGCGTACCGGCTAGCGCGTCGAAAAGATTTTCGACTTCCATGGGGGTCTCCACAAAGGTGGCGACATGCGGATGAAAAACTACGCGGAGATTGAATTCCGCGGCGGCGTGCTCGACCCGGCGGATCGCCGCTCCCACTTGCTTCCATTGAGCCGCACTCAAGGATTTGCTGCCGTCCACAGGAACGCGGCCGGCGATTTCCCGCCGTTCGGGAGTCTGGCAATCGGACAGAACGAGCAACTTCGCGCCTAACGCAGAGAGCAGCGCACCAACCTTACGGACATGTTCGATTACTTTTTCCGTTCGCGATGAATATGCGATCGGAACGGGAACGAAAGAAGAAAGCATGATCAACCCGCAGCGCTTCAGAGTCTTATTTAGAACTTCGGAATCGGCTGGGAAGTAACCGTAAGGCCCTAATTCCGTTCCCGTGTAGCCCGCGGAAACAATTTCTTCGAGCACTTGTTCGTAGGGTTGTTCTTCCCAGGCGGGGCCAGGGTCATCCTGCACGCCCCAACTGACGGGGGCGGATGCAAAATGAATGCGCTCGGAGAGTTTATCCATTAGAGTTTCCCGACGACCGCACCCAAATGGACGCGCTTCCCTTCCCTGGCGCTGCGATAACAGGTTTCGATTAATTCGACGACGTTGTAGCCGTCATCGGCGGTTACGGGCGCGGGTGATTTTCCTTCGAGAGCGTCCACAAAAAGGCGGTCTTCTTCGATGTAACCCCATTTCTCGTGCATGGTGGCGAGAGCGAAATCGTAAGTGGTGGTGCGGGTCTCCAAGCCATTGGTGAAGGAGATTCTCTCCATTTCAAACGTTTCATAGGTCGAGTGCATTCCGTAAACTTCAAAGCGTTCGAATGGAAAATGCCAGCTGGCGTGCGCGTAGGTTTTCATTGTTGCCTGCAGGCCGGATTGAAAACTGAGCAGGATGGAAAAATCGTCGAGTTCGTCGTGCTCGTGAGCGCGGGCTGCAACTTCCACCCACTCCACTTTTCCGAAGAAAAATGTCATCAAGTCAAACATGTGCACGGGCGTTTCGTAGAGGAAGCCGCCGGTTAGCTTGGCGTTCCAGACCCAGGGCGGATTAACCAGCTCGCCGCGATTCATTTTTGCGTGGACGGAAAGCGGGCGGAGCTCGTTGCGGTCAATCGCGGTTTTAAGAGTCTTGTAAACGGGCGCGAAACGACGATTGTGGCCCACTTGATAGACGCGGCCGGAGCGGACTGCGCGATCACGCAACTTAGCGGCGGAATCAAGATTCAATGCGAAAGGCTTTTCGCAAAAAACGTGCTTGCCGGCTTCCAAAACTTGCGTGGCAACTTCTTCATGAGTGGTGTTGGGAGTGCAGACGAAGATGGCGTCGCATTCTTTGAATAGTTCCTCTAGCGATCGAGCGTGACGACAACCGAACTTGACGGCCATGGCTTGAGCGCGAGCTGATTCCACGTCAAAAAGACTCTGAAGAGTTACGCGGGAATCCTTGACCAGTATCGCGGCGTGTATATTTCCGATTCCTCCCGCTCCAATTATTCCGATTTTATGTGGCATCCGGAAATCTCCCTTCCTGGCCCCAAATTGCGAAACAAAAATCTCTTGTGCGAGAATGCCGCGACGCGCATAAGCCGTTCGTATGTGACTTCGAGCAGCGGACAGCTGCACTCATCAAGCCAGACTACGAATTTTTCTGCGGCCCACCGCTGGAGCGGACCAACGGGACGCGGGGATCGCGCTCCAAACCGGTCTTACGAAGGTGCGCGTAGCGCGGATCATCGCTGGCAGCCATGGAACGAGCGCTACCGGCCAACACATTAAGGTAATACACGTCATACCCGTGAGCCGCGACCACGGGATGGTAACCATCTTTGATGAGCACTAAATCGCCATCGGTGAGAGTCAAGGTGTTGTCGCGCGTTCCAGCGGCGTCGTAGAGGCGCTGGAATGCATATCCTTCGGGCTTGCTGATGCGGTAATAATAAGTTTCGTCGAGGTCCACTTCGGCTGGAGGATTGTGGACATCATGCTTATGGGGAGGATAGCTCGACCAATTTCCACTCGGCGTATAGACCTCGCACAGCAAAAGCTTGTCGGCAGGAAATTCCGGGCGAATGACGTCAACAATCTGACGAGTGCAATTTCCGCCGCCGCGAATTTCCTCGCGGCAATCGCCCGGAGTGATCACGCGAGGATTGAGACGGACGGATGAAGGAGTGCGGCAGTCAGCGAATTCACAGGTGGCGATCGCGGAAATTTCAAACGGTGTGCGACTCGGAAGATAGACTGCGTAGGGATAGCCGCTGAAAACGTCTTTGCGCTCTCCAATCTCGCGGGGGCCGTCACCCCAATCAATCGCCGCTTTTCCACCGAGGACGACGAGAGCAGCTTCTTCGTCTCGAGTGTCGCTTTGCCAATATTGGCCAGCAATCAAGCGGCGAACTGAAAAGTTTATCGTGTTCCAGTTTGCTTGCTCGCGCGTGATAGAAACGAGGACACCGGATTTGTCGTGGGCGACTGGAGCCGGATGAACCAATACTTCTTGTGCGTAAGAAGTTTCTGCCATGGCTACCTCTCGGGGAGCGGACGGCAGTTGCTCCCAAATCTTATTGCTACCGTTTAGCCGATGGATCCATGCTGTCTCGCGCCATCAGAATAGATGTCGCTCTCGCTTGACACGTTTCTCATATGCCTCGCGGGCGCTGCGTACAGATTCCATTTCTGAGACTTCCGCGACGGGCACATCCCACCAAGATTCGTAGCCTGGGACTCGTGCGTTCCGATCCACTTCGATCACGGTCACGGTCGTTCGGGAACTGGCGCGTGCGGCGATGAGCGCCTGTCCTAGTTCATCGAGAGTGCGAACGCGCGAAGCTGCGGCGCCAAGGCTTGCCGCATTCGCGACGAAATCAACGTTTACGGTGTCGCCTTCCAGTTTTCCATTCTTCCTGAAGCGATACTCTGTACCGAAGCCGCCGCTTCCAACTGATTCGCTTAGTCCGCCAATGCTGCTGAATCCGTGGTTATCGAGCAGGACGATGTTGAGCTTGATTCCTTCTTGAATGGAGGTGTGGATTTCCTGGGCCATCATCAAATAGGAGCCATCGCCGACCATGACGAAAACTTCACGATCCGGCGCGGCCATCTTCACGCCGAGGCCGCCTGCGATTTCGTAGCCCATGCAGGAGTAGCCGTACTCCAGGTGATAGCCTTTCGGGTCTCTAGTTCGCCATAACTTGTGGAGGTCTCCAGGGAGGCTGCCCGCTGCGCAGACGAGCACGTCACGCGGCTGCGAAACTGAATTCACGACGCCGATGACTTCGCTCTGGCTGACCGGTGGCCCATGTTTGAGATTAAAAAGGCGGTCGACTTCTTTCTCCCATACTTGCTTAAAGTTGCGGGTGCGTTCGCGATATTCGGCGGGCGTGTGATAACCGTCCAGGAGCCGCGAAAGCTCATCAAGAGCGACTCGAGCGTCGGCGACAACTGCGAGACCTCCGTGTTTCGCAGCGTCGAACTCGGCTACATTAATGTTGATGAACTTCACTACTGGATTCTGAAATGCAGTTTTCGAAGCCGTGGTGAAATCCGCGTATCGCGTTCCGACGCCGATAATCAAATCGGCGTCGCGAGCCAAGAGATTGGCTCCGGGGGTTCCTGTCACACCCATGGCCCCGACGCATTGCGGATGATCGTAAGCGAGCGATCCTTTTCCTGCTTGCGTCTCCGCGACTGGGATTCCTGTTTGCTCCACGAACTTCGCGAGAGCGTCTGAAGCTTCGGAGTAGAGTACGCCTCCGCCGGCAATGAGCAGCGGCTGGCGAGCCGCGCGAATCATTCCGGCTGCGCGTTCCACCACTTGCGAGTCTCCCCGCGTCCGTGGAATGTTCCATACTCGCTTATCGAAAAAAGCAGATGGATACTCCAGAGCTTCCGCCTGCACGTCTTGCGGCATACTGAGAGTCACCGCTCCGGTCTCGGCGGGAGAGGCCAGGACTCGCATGGCTTCCGGCAACGCAGTCAGAAGTTGCTCGGGCCGGGAGATACGGTCCCAATAGCGGGAGACCGGCTTGAAGCAATCGTTGACGGAAATATCCTGTGTCTGCGGAGATTCAAGCTGTTGAAGGACGGGTGCGACGTTGCGGCGAGCGAATATATCACCCGGAAGCAGTAGCACCGGAATGCGGTTAACGGTGGCCGTGGCTGCCCCGGTTACCATGTTGGTCGCTCCTGGACCAATCGAAGAAGTACACGCGAACGCGCGTAAGCGATTACTCATTTTAGAGAAGGCTACGGCGGTATGAACCATAGCTTGCTCGTTGCGGCTTAAGTAGTACGGGAAATCCTCGTTCTGCTGTAATGCCTGTCCTATACCCGCTACGTTCCCGTGTCCAAAAATCCCGAAGCAGCCCGCGAAAAACGGACGCTCGACTCCGTCTCGCTCGACATACTGATTTTTCAGGAACTTTATCGTGGCCTGTGCCGTCGTCACTCGACACGTAGACGCCAAGCGGTCTCCTCGAAAGGCGTTGATTCCATCCTCATCGGAATTAAAAACGCTCAAATGAAGGTGCGGGAGCGGCCATGCCGCTCCCGCGCCGGACGCTAGAAGTACGGCTTCGTCATTAGAAGTACAACTTCAGCGCGAACTGGATTTCTCGAGGATCGCCCGGCCCGCCCGAATCGGTACCCAAAACCGGCGCGATCGTGTCGGAAACTTTGCCAAACCCACCCAGACTGCCAGCGGTATAGTTCGCATTTGGACTTGCGAAGTTGGGATGATTGAAGGCATTGAAAAATTCAGTTCTGAACTGTAGCTGATATCGTTCCGTAAACTTAAATTGTTTGAACAGGCTCAGGTCCCACATCTGGATTCCGGGACCGTGATACGGATAGGGAGTACAGGTCCCGAACTGTCCGGGACCGGGCTGCGCAAACGCCGCCGGATTGATATAAAAGCCCGTGGTTGTATACAGTTTGTGATTGGTCGTCGCGCCCGCGAAGGCATCCCCTATACAATCCGCGTAAAGTGAATTGTTGCCGTCCACCACGCCATCGTTGCTGGCAGTGACTTGAAAGGGATTACCGGTCTGTTCCGTTACGATCCCGTTGAATTGCCATCCTCCCAACCAACGACTGGCGAAATTATCGCCATTCATGTAGGGCTTCCCCTGACCAAACGGCAACTCCCACAGGAAACTCCCAACGAAACGGCTGCGAATGTCGAGAATTGAATTGCCCATCTCCGCAGCGTAATCATACGAGTTTTGAGGATACAGTCCGGCCGTCAAGTGGTCGGTGAAATTGGCG
>Ga0182015_10004100_pt1 | contig 15908 bp, 15 predicted proteins | sample 712P3MmetaG_FD_120478 | JGI IMG/M metagenome (GOLD analysis project Ga0182015, IMG submission 120478) | Permafrost microbial communities from Stordalen Mire, Sweden - 712P3M metaG | ecosystem: Environmental > Terrestrial > Soil > Wetlands > Permafrost | place: Sweden: Stordalen | collected... | reverse complement strand
CGCAAGTGCCGGCGCAACAGCAACCTCCGCAGCAGTCACCTCCGCAACAGGGTGCGGCTCCCGCGCAGCCTGGCGGCGAACAACCTCAGCAACCGCAACAGCAACAACAGCAACAACAACAGCAGCCTGCAGCGCAACCGCAGCAGCAGTAATCCTAGCTGGCCGTTTCTTCAACTGAAGAACAGAGCACTTGGGGAAGTTGTTGGGGAGCCACTAAGGGGTCGCTTCGAGCACGAGCACCGGCTGGTAGGTGCGCGGGACCACCGGCTCGGCAATGGCGATCAGCTGGCCTTGCTGGCTGAAGACGCGCAATCGGGCCGGCTTCCAGTCGCCTGAATCGAGATGTTCGGGAGCGCCTTGCGCAGCCGTTACCTGGCCGGGCTGAATCTGCGCGAGCGGCAAATTGAACTTCGCTCCGTGCCGCACGCGCTTCTCCACGATTGGCAGCACGGTCGCACGCGGCAATTCCGGCAGAAGATTTTCCAGGCGAATCACACGCTCGGCGATTCTTCCGGCCTTTGCATCTTCTTCCAGCTCAGCCAGCGATACGGCATGGTCCAGCGTGAATTCACCCACCGCCGTGCGAGCGATCTCGGCCAAGTGCGCGCCCGAGCCGTGCAGCTTTCCCAAATCATTTGCGAGCGATCGAATATAGGTACCCGAACCGCATTCCACCACAAAGCGGGCGACGGAGCCTTCCACGCTGGTCAGCCGGAACTCGTAAACCTCCACCTCGACCGGTTCCAGTTTTACCGGTTTATGTTTCCGCGCCAACTCGTGCGCGGGACGGCCCTGGATCTTTTTCGCCGAAAATGCGGGAGGGGTCTGCTGGATTTTTCCCAGGAATTGCGCCGCGAGGGATGCGAGCTGAGCGAAGTCCATCTGCGGAGCCAAGTCCAGTCCGAGCGCTTCGCCGTCGGCGTCGTAGGTATCGGTGGCAAAACCGAAACGCACCGCGCAGGTGTAGCGCTTGCGCCGGCCCGCATAAAATCGCGCGAGGCGCGTGGCCCGTCCCAACGCCAGCACCAGAACACCCGTGGCAAGAGGATCGAGCGTGCCCAAATGTCCGATTTGCCGGAAGCCAACCAGCCGGCGCACCGCTTCGACCACGTCGTGCGAGGTTTTTCCGCGCGGCTTATCTACTACAAGCATTCCGTCAAATGGAGGAGGGAGCGGCTGTCTGGGCATGATTCGGTTACGGGCTATTTTCCGCCGGTCAAGCAACTGCCGGCATTTGAAATGTCGTACTGATTCTTCCTGGGCCAAGAATCCTTCTCAATTGGCGCCGCACAAGGGTGCACGGCCTTACTCAAAGCATGATGCGCATCTCTGAGCGTGGCACTCTTGCGATGGCGCCACCAAAACCTCCAATCGGAAGATTGGCGTTCCCGGGGGCGCTACTGATTTTCCGGCTGTTTCACTTTACTCAGAAGTTCGTTAATGTGCTGGCCGTATTCTTCCGACTCGTCCACCAGGAAGAGCACTTCCGGCGCGCGGCGCAGGTTCAGGCGCTCGACCAATTCATGGCGCACGAACTTCGACGCGGCCCGCAACCCGGCCAGCGCCGACTCACGCTCCTTCTCTTCGCCTTCGAGGCGCACGAACACGCGCGCGGTGCGCTTATCCGGCGTCAGGCGAACTTCCGTCACCATAAGCGGCACGGCAAGACGCGGGTCCTTGAGCTCTCCGGCCAGCATCAGGGTCACTTCGTGGCGAATCTCCTCCGCCACCCGCTCACTGCGATGCCCCGCGGAGCGATGTCCCTCGAACTTCATTCGCTCTCCTCGAAATACTCGATCTCCTGCGACACCAGATCGCGCCCGAGCATGCGCTCGGATTCCGCCGCGATCGCCGACATGGACTCCTCCAGATGCTTCCCGTCGCCGGAAATACTTACCACGCCTATGCGCGACCTCTGCCAGACGTCCTGATGGTCCAGCTCCGACACGGCTACGTTAAAGTGGGCGCGCAGACGGTCCTTCAGGCTGCGCAGAACCTGCCGCTTGTCTTTGAGCGACCGCGCGTCGGAGATATGAATTTCCAGGGTGAGAAGGCCAATCGTCATTTCCGCCCCACGATTCAACGGAAACGGATGAGCAACTTATGTGACTTGAAACGTGCCTTGCGGCTGGTCGCTAATTCCGTCTTGCTTCAGCAGTCTCTGGAGCGCGGCTACGCTCCCCCGCGTTCAAGACTTCCAGCGGCTGCGACTTCTCCATTTTGAAACACTCGAGAATGTCGCCCACTTTCACGTCGTTGAAATTGGAAATGCTCACGCCGCATTCAAAGCCGGCGCGGACCTCATTCGCATCGTCCTTGAACCGGCGCAGCGAACTCACGCGGCCCGTATAAATTACGATGTTGTCGCGCAGCACGCGCACGTCCGCATCGCGCTTGATGATGCCGTCCAGCACCGAACATCCGGCAATCGTGCCCACGCCCTTCACACGGAACGTGTTGCGCACTTCCGTGCGGCCCAGATACGTTTCCTTGATCACCGGCGCCAGCAGCCCGGTGAGGGCCAGTTTCAGTTCATCCAGCAGCTCGTAGATGATCGTGTGAAGGCGGATGTCGACATTCTCGCGCGCCGCCAAGTCGAGAGCCTTCCGTTCGGGCCGGACGTTGAATGCCACGATGATCGCGTTGGAGGCGGAGGCGAGCAGAACATCGGTTTCCGTCACGGCGCCGACGCTGGCCTGAATCACCTTGACCTTCACCTGGTCGTTTGAAACCTTCGGCAGCATCTCGTTCAGCACTTCCACGGAGCCTTGCACGTCGGCCTTGATTACCACCGGCAATTCCTTTACTTCACCCACCCGGAGTTGCTCGTGCAACTGGTCGAGTGTCAGACGGCCCGAGGCCGTCTTGGCCAGCGAAGCCTCGCGCTGTTTGCCCTGGCGATACTCCACGATGTGGCGGGCCTTCGCTTCGTCCGCTACCTGGAATTGATCGCCCGCTTCCGGGATCCCCTGCAACCCGAGCACTTCCACGGGCGACGAGAGAGGCGCTTCTTTGATGGGCTGTCCGCGATAATTGAACATGGCGCGCACCTTGCCGTACACAGCTCCCACGATGAACACATCGCCCACATGAAGCGTGCCGTTCTGCACCAGCACTGTCGCAACAGGTCCGCGGCCCTTATCTACCCGGGACTCGAGCACCGTGCCGCTTGCGGGCGCATCCGGGTCTCCCTTCAATTCGCGCAAATCGCCGACGAGCAGGATCATCTCGAGAAGCTTGGGAAGATTCTGCTTGGTTTTGGCCGAGACTTCGACCATCACCGTGTCTCCGCCCCACTCTTCCGGCATCAGCCCGCGATCGGCAAGTTGCCGCTTCACGCGCTCCGGCTGAGCGTCGGGCTTATCGATCTTGTTGATCGCGACCACAATGGGCACGCTACCGGCACGAGCGTGGGCAATGGCTTCTTCGGTTTGCGGCATCACGCCATCGTCGGCGCCCACCACGAGCACCACGATATCGGTCACCTTCGCGCCGCGCGCACGCATTCGCGTGAAGGCTTCGTGACCCGGCGTGTCTATGAATACCACCCGCCGCTCGCCTACGTGAACCTCATACGCGCCGATGTGCTGGGTGATTCCGCCGGCTTCTCCGGCAGCCACTTCGGTTTCGCGAATCGCGTCAAGCAAGCTGGTTTTGCCGTGGTCTACGTGGCCCATCACGGTAACCACGGGAGCGCGAGGCAGCATGTTCCCGGTGCGCTCCTCCTTCACCTTCTCTTCCTGAACGAGCTGCTCTTCGAATGTGACCACCTGTACGATCCCGCTAAAAGCTTCGGCCAAGTTGGTCGCCGTGGGCACATCCAAGGCCTGGTTGATGCTGGCGAAAATTCCGCGATCGAGAAGCACTTTCAACAGCTCCTTCGCGCGGATGTCGAGTTTTTCGGCGAGCTCGCGGACGGTGATGCCCTCGGTCACGGTGATTTCGCGAGGCTCGCGCCGCACCGGCGCGACGGGCTCCGCCTGCATGGCGCGTCCGCCCGGTCCGGCGCCCGAACGCGCCCTCACGGGATGCAGCTTGCGCTCACCCTCCGCGTAGCGCTTTTCTATGAGCGGCCGACCGCGCCCCGCCGGAGGCTTGCGCGCGTAAAGAGGTTTTCCTGGCTCAGCTTTGGGAACCCCACCAGCGCCGGTTGCACCGGGGCGCTGGCTGCCAATGGGAGCCTGCCCGGGTCGCCCCCCGCTTCCGGGGCGTTGCGGAAATCTTGAAGGGGGTCCACCGGGACGGGGCGGCCCACTTGGCCGCATCGGAGCTCCGGGCCGAACTTGACCTGGGGCGGCGGCAGGGCGCATCCCTTGAGGAGCCCCGGGGCGTGGTTGACCCGCGCCGGGCTGACTTGGGCGCACGGGGTATCTCTGACCCGATGAGGCTGGCATCCCAGCTGGCCGGGGCGCGCCCGGTGCCGCTGCGGCAGGGCGCTGCATACCAGGGGCAACCGGACGTTGTGTGCCGGGCGCTGCAGGCTGGCCTGGAGCTGGATTCTGGCCGGGAGCGGCCACAGAACCTGTAGGACGCAGAGGAACGCCGGGCCTTGGACCACTGGGCGCAACTCCGGGCTTCACCGGAACCGAAGCTGGCGTGCCGGAGGCGGCCGGTGCCGCAGTCGAAGCTGGGTGAGGCTGCGTCGCGGTTGGCGTCGCGCCAGTCACCTGCGGCGCTGTAGCGGTGGGACGGACTTGCGCCGGTGCAACTGGGGGACGAGCAGGCATGGCGGGCGAGCCCACGGGGGCTGCAGCCGTGGCAGGAGCTGCCGGCCGGAGCGGAACTCCCGGAGCTGGAGCAACGGGCGCCGAGGCAGGCCGCGCTACCTTTGGCTTCGGCGCAGACTTGGCTGCTTCCGCCGCAGCCTCGGCTTCGGCGAGCCCTCGGAAATGCTTGCGGGCCAGCTCGGCGTGTTCGACATCGATCGAGCTCGAGTGTGTCTTTTTCTCCGTGACGCCGATCTCGGGCAAATAGTCGATCAGCACCTTGGCCTTGACTTCAAGTTCTCGCGCCAGTTCGTTAATTCGGATTTGATTTGCGTCTGCCATCAGCCTCTATTCTGAAATCTTCTCTCTGCGTGCCGCACTAGGAGTCTGCTACTTCCCCTCGTCCTTCGGTTTCCGCCCCGGATTCGGCTTCCGTCGAGGCCTCTTCGGCAGCAACCGCACTCGACTCCAATTCGCCAGCCGCCTCCAACGATGCCTCGGCGGCTGTTTCTTCGGTCAAATCGGCGGCCTCAGCCGATTCCTCCGCGGCTTCCTGATCTCCCTCGGCAGCAGCTTCTTCCGGCGTCATTTCCACGGCGCCGACCTCTTCGATCGCTCCCGCTTCCGCTTCGAGGACTCCCTCTTCGGGCAGAATCACCTCGGCGGGCGCGGCGGCTTGCGCCTCAATCGCTTCAAAGTGCGCGGCGACCGACTGGTGGATCTTCTCAACCATCTTCTCGCCGATGCCGGGAATTTCGACCAGCTGCTCGGGAGTCATATCCGCCAGTTTCTCTATAGACGTAATTCCGGTCGCTTCGAGTTTCTCGATCGTCTTGGGACCGACACCTGCCAGCTCGCTCAGGGGAGTGCCCGGCGCTGTAAGGGCCGCCATCTGCGCTTCGATCTCGCGCCGCTTTTCTTCCTCGCTCTTAATGTCGATGTTCCAGCCGATCAGCTTGCTCGCCAACCGCACATTCTGGCCCTTTTTGCCGATCGCGAGGGACAGCTGGGTGTCTTCCACGATCACCTCGAGCCGCTTTTCCTCGGGATCGACGATCTGAACGCGCGTGACTTTTGCCGGACTGAGCGCCTTTTGCGCGAACGCGACGGTCTCTTCGTTGTAGGGAATGATGTCGATCTTCTCGCCCCGGAGCTCGCGGATAATCGACTGCACCCTCATTCCCTTCATTCCCACGCAGGCGCCCACGGGATCAACGTCCTTGTCGCGGCTCTCGACGGCAATTTTGGTGCGTTCGCCCGCTTCGCGAGCGACCGCGCGAATCTGCACGGTTCCGTCGTAAATTTCCGGCACTTCCATCTCGAAGAGGCGCTGCACCAAAGCGGGATCGGCGCGGGACACCACCACCTGGGGCCCTTTCGCCGCACGCTCCACCGCGCGAATGGTGACGCGCAGCCGGTCGCCCACATTGTAGGATTCCAGGCGCGATTGCTCGCGCTTGGGCAGGCGCGCCTCGGTGCGTCCGAGGTCCACCACCATGTCCGGGCCTTCCATCCGCTTGACGATACTGTTCACGAGCTCACCGACGCGGGTATGGAACTCGTTGTAAATCGTGTCGCGCTCCGCCTCTCGCACCTTTTGCAAAATGACTTGCTTGGCGGTTTGGGCCGCAATTCGTCCCAGCACATCGGTGGGCTTGGCCTCGGTGATTTCTCCGCCAACCTCGACGCCCGGAACCTGTTTGCGCGCATCGGCCAAGGAAATCTCGCGCAGCGGGTCGGCGACTTCCTCAACTACGACGTGCACCGAGTACACATCGATCTGGCCCGTCTCGGGATTGAACTTCGAACGCAGTTCTTCCTCTGTGCGGTAGTATTTTCGAGCGGCTACCACCATCGCATCTTCAATGGCTGCGACAATGATCTCCGGCTCGATATGCTTTTCCCGGCTGATCTGCTCGATTGTCTGGAATAGCAGACTCGCCATCTGCGTTTCTCCCTCAAAAACTCTATGCCCGCTTCACCACAAAGCCGCCTGACTTCGAGGCAGCATCAAAAACCGCTTAGAACTCCACGACCAGATTGGCCTTCTGGATCGCCTCGTACGGCACGGCTATTTCCCGATCCTTCACCGCGAGCTTCACAACGCCGCCGGCATAGCCCGCAAGGCGGGCTTCCAGAAACTTCTGGTTATCGACCGGCTCCTTGAGCCAGATCTTTGCACGCCGCCCAATGAAGCGCTCGTAGTCCCCCGGCCGGATCAATTTTCGATCGAGCCCAGGAGAGCTCACCTCAAGAACATACGCCGGACCCGGAACGAGATCTTCCACGTCGAAGATCACGCTTAACTGCTCGCTCACTCGCTGGCAGTCGTTGTGAGTTACCCCGAGACCCTCGGGATTCTCAGGTCCCGGCAGGCGATCCAGATAGACGCGCAGCAATCGCTGTTTGCCTATCTTCCACTCGATGTCGAAGACCTCGAGGCCTTCCGACCGGGCTACGCGCTCGGCCGCCTCACGAATCGGTACCAGATCCATTCTATTCTATCGACGGCCTTTATCCCTCTTACGAGATCCGGGCCTTGGCCGTAGGTCGGGTGAAACAAAAAAGTGGGCTCGCGCCCACTCGAACGTGCGACCATTCTCGAAGCAACTCATTATAATTTCGTCATCCCCGAAACGCAACACTGAACTGGCGCGCGCAGCACCGCTCCAAAGACCAAATACCGTCGTATATATTCGGATAACCGCAGAAGAATAAGCGGTTAAGAACAATCCGGGGACGTTCGACACCTTCCCGAGAGCGTTTGGCTGGCCGAGGAGCTAGACGCTGAGGACTGGTATTCGGGACTCGCAAATAATCCCGTATCCATTCGATCCCAGCCGGCCGCCCGAGGTATGGCAGCCCACGACCAGGAGGCCGGCTCCAATCCGACCGGCGATCCGGCTTAGACCTTCTGCTGGATCACCGCTCTCGATTACAGATTCAGCCTTTACTCCCACCTGCTCCTGCAGCTTTGCCACTAGTTCAGAAGCACCCAGGACCAGTTCATCTCTCCACGGGCGATCGACATACATTCCCCCGGGCCCATAAAGCTCCACGCTGGGGGTAACGTGCGCGAGAGTGAGTTTCGCTTCAAATGCAGCGGCCACATCCACAGCCCATCGCAGTGTCTCGCGGCTATGGTCGCTGTAGGTAACCCCGCAGAGCACATGCTTGATCGCGAAATCCGAGAGGGTCCCCTGCTGCAGATGGGCTGCCGTGAGAACCGGGCACTCGCTCTCGTGAATCACTTTGGCGGTCACCGAGCCGATGAGATACCGGTAAAAGCCGTTGTAACCATGCGTGGGCATCACGATCAGATCCGCCGATTCTTCTCGGCCAATTCGCACGATCTGGTTTGCCGGGTCGCCCTTGCGCACCACGCATTTCACGAGTAATCCTTCGAGTTCCGCGCGCACCGGCTCATGCAAGTCCCGCTCCGCAAATGCGACGATCTCGCCGAGAAGTTCGTCATCTTGCAGCGGCCTGCCCTGGGTGATCTCATGCGGCGAATAGTCTCGCGGCGTGACCACGTGCGCCAGCAAAACCTCAGAACCAAAGCGTCGCGCCATGCGTGCGGCAAGCTGAACAATGGCGAGCGAAGTCTCGTGGAAGTCAATGGGCACAAGTATCTTTTGGATACGCAACATTCAATCCTCATTTCACCCGTGCGCGCGATTGAAGCCTTTGCCGCGGGCACGCTTCCGGCTCCGGCGACATCCCTATCTATATGCCGATCATCGATCCATTATATGCGCCGCATCACGTTTCATTGTGACTCGCAGGCCCCGGTTTTGGTTCCAACTCTCGGTCGATTTGCTAGTGGGCCAGTTTCCAGTAAGCCGATTACACAGGAATTGGTTTAGCCACACCTGAAATGCCAGCGTTAGAATGCGGTCGTCATGAACGATTCACCTATGGCCGTACCCAGCCCCATCGATCTGCGAAAAATGGACGATGCACGGGAGTGGGCTGAAAAAGCGATGGAAAGGCGCCCCTGGCGTGAGGAGTTTTTCCGAACGATTGCCCAAGAACTTCGTCGCCTAGACTGCCGTGCGCTGACCGTTCTTGAACTTGGCTCGGGTCCTGGTTTCCTGGCGCAGCGTGTCCTCGAATCATCACTCACCGCGGCATACGTCGCACTCGACTTCTCACCTTCAATGCACACGCTTGCCAAGGAACGTCTCGGTGCCCTGGCGGATCGCGTGCAGTTTTTGGAGGCGGATTTCAGAAATGCAGGCTGGAATACGGGATTGCCGATGTTTAACGCAGTCGTTTCCGTTCAGGCAGTCCACGAATTGCGTCATAAACAACACGCGCCTTCCTTTTATCAAAGGGTCCGACCGCTGCTTCGGAGTCGGGGTGTATTCCTGATGTGCGACCATTTCTGCGGTCAGGGTGGGATGAGCGATACGTCCCTATATATGACGTCCGAGGAACACGAGCGGGCTCTGCGTACGGGTGGCTTCACCCGGGTAGAGATGCTCTTGGAAAAGGGTGGCCTCACGCTGTTTCGTGCCGCTCCTTAGCAACTGACTCCCGATAAACGCTCCCGCCAATTTGCTGGAATGGCTGCGCCTTTCCCGGCGTGATATTCTCAGGCGGGGTGCGGGTACGGAAATGCCCAAGGCCGTTTCAATCGTTGCGTGTATTTTGGCTTTGGGCGGACTGCCCTATGCTCAGCGGCTTTTGGACAGCGCCGGAGCGCCGCTAGTTCCCCAGAAACATCTTGAGCGCGTCGGCGGTGTGCTGCAGTGCATCGGCGTAATCCTTCGGGCTGTAGTTGTTGCCGCCCTTGTTGAAGTCGTGTTTGGCGTCGGGGTAGACCGTTAGTTCGAATGATTTACCGGCTGATTTAGCCGCCTGCTGAAGCGTCGAGTCCTTGTCCGCTGCGCAGCAGTTATCGCGAAAGTGATCTTTTCCTCCCGCAAACACCACGAGCGGGACCTGCAAACGGTTGGCAAATCCCGGCACATCTTTGATGAAAGCGTTTGCCGGAAACCATACGATTACGCCCGCCACGTCGTCGGGGAGCTGTGTGCCGTAGTAAAGATCCATTCCTCCGCCAAGCGAAAAGCCGACCAGAGCTATCTTGCCTGGCAGCGCGTGCGGCATCGTCCGCGCCTTGTCGATGTCGCGCTTCACTCCCTTGCCCTGCGTGTTTTCCTCTCCATTGCCGTCGAAGAGCACGACGTCATAGCCGAGCTTGGCGATCTCGGCGGAGACCTCCATGTACTGCCCAGGACCGGAGAGCCCGGAGGCGATCACGACCAGCCGTCCCATCCCCTGCGGCGGCGGGAACTCCTGCTGCGCACGCGCAGCGTGGACTGTGAAAAGGAAGGCGGCCGCGGCAATTGCTGCGGCACGGGCCAAAATACTCATAGTTCGAAAACTCCTTTTGATTTCAAAAATGCTGTTTCCAGGCTGAACTTCGCTGTGCCTCTCGACCGAGCGACAGCTGTAAATGACATCCTGAACTGCCTCTAGGCGGACAGGGTACACGCATCGAGGCGAGTGAGCAACAAAACTGGGGAACCGGCGGCTCGCCTGAACGTCCGAAGTCCTGGAAAACGCGGTACCCGGAAACTGACCCACTCCCCGTCGATTTGCCGGAATGGCTGCGCCTTCCCCGGCGTGATATTCTCGGGCGGGGTGCGGGACGGAAATGCTGAAAGCAGTTTCAATCGTTGCGTGCATTTTGGCTTTGGGCGGACTTCTCTATGCCCAGCGGCCGTTCCGCGAATACCCCTCCGTTGAATATGGCTATATGCCCGTGCCCTCTGATTCCCAGCAGAAAGCCGAATGGACATTCGCCCGCCTGATGTATCCGCCGGGACCCAACGACGGCTATCGCGGGCGCTTCGACGGGGACTGGCGGGAGGGTCTCTCCCTATGGACTCAGGATTACCCCCGCGCGGACCGTGCTTTCGCCGCCGCCCTTCGGCGGCTGACGCGCGTTCAAAGCCGGTCCGTGGAGGAATCCGTCAGCCTGGAGGATGGTAACGAGGTTTACAACTGGCCGTGGCTCTATGCCGTGCAGGTCGGCGAATGGGGCCTCACTCCGGAACAAGGAAAGGTACTGCGCGATTACCTCCTGCGCGGAGGATTCTTTATGGCGGACGATTTTCACGGCGCCGAAGAGTGGGAAGTCTTCGTGCAGAGGATGAAATATGTATTTCCGGATCGCCCGCTCGTTGATATTCCCGATAACGACCCGATCTTTCACACCGTGTTCGATTTGACCGACCGCTACCGCATCACCGGCGCCGAACATCTGGCGGTTGGGTATAAAGGAGATGGAAGAGTGGCGCGCTGGCTCGGCATCTACGACGACAAGGGCCGCGTGATGGTAGCGGCCTCCTTCAATTCCGATATCGGAGATTCGTGGGAATGGTCGGACGAGCCACATTATCCTGAAAAATTCTCCGCCCTGGGAATCCGCATCGGCGTGAACTATGTCATTTACGCTATGACCCACTGAGGCCGCGCCTCGCCCGCACGCTGAGCCCTAAAAAAAGGCCGGCCCGTTTCCGAGCCGGCCATGGTATTCCCACGAAAAGCGTCCGCGCTGGTCGGTTATCCCTTCTTCTTCGGGACTCCCTTGCCCTTCCCGGCCGCTTCAGGAATCACCGTGGAATCGACTTTCACTTGATCCCAATGCAACAGGAAAGGGGAGGGATCGAAACTCACTAGCGTGCCTGAAAAGCGAATGCCATCGTCCTTGGAAAGGCGCGCCACCTCAGGCTGCGGCGGAATCGGAGCGGCCTGAGTGCCACCTGTGGGTGCTGGAGTGGCAGAGGCTGGCTTTGCGCCGGTCCACACTTTAACGTCCATGTTCGCCATGGTGGCAGCCTGCATGTCTTCCGGCGTGGCGCCCGTGTAAACCATGAAGTCGATCGAAGCATCGCTCTTCTGCTCGTCAACGATCTTGCCGACCACTTCTGGAAATTCGGCGCCACAGATGGCGAGCCACGCCATCTTTGACTTGTCGCCGCCCCCTTGGAGGTCGCTGATCACAGTAATGATGTTGCTCGCCTGGCGAATTTTGTTCAGGTCGTCGGCGCTGGGGATCGTATAGCTGGAGGGCCGGTCCGGCGAATTCGCGGCGAGCTGCAGCAACTCGCTCAATTGCGGATCAACCTGGCTGTCGCAGCCGGGCTGTTCGTAGGCGAGAAGCTTCTGTTTCAAATAGTCCTTCACCTTGTCGCTATCCTGAACCTTCAGGTTGATCGCCCGCGACAGTGCCCAGAAGCCATCGAGTGTTTGCGCGGGACTCATCGCGAGATAGGCCAGGCCCAACTGGTAGGCGGAAACCGCATTCGCCGGATCGTTCGCCAAGGCCGCCTTAAATGCATTGACTGCTCCGGAATAATCCTTCATTTGAAGGGCGGCACTGCCCGCCGACGAATCGAAGAACGCAATTCCCGGCTTCTTCTGCTTGGCAAAATCCTCATCCGACATTTTCGCGGTAGCCGGCTTGGGGAAGGCTTCCAGCAATTTCGCGCCCTGCAAGGCGGCATCGCGTTGTTTCGCAAGCTGATCGTTCGCATCCGGCGCCGACGGATTCATGCGCATCGCGGAGAAGGCTTGCACGCGGGCTTGCAGCGCGCCCAGCACGACCGCGGGGTCAACCTTGTCGCCCATCGCCACCAGCTTGTCCGAGTATTCGATGGCCTTGGGGTAATTCTTCATCTGCAGGTAGGTTTGATAATAGAGTTGATTCACGTACTGCATCAGCGTCGAGCTGGGGAACTTCGAGACAAAGTCGTCCAGCAGCTTGATCTTGGCCGCAGGATCCTTTTCCGCGTTGGCGGCCTGAAACGCATTGTATTCCGGTATGGTGTAGGAAGGCTTCTGGTCTTGCGCCGCAGCCTGGACAGCGATGGGCTGGGTGAAGAGCGGCACCCATACTAGGGCGGTCAGAATTACAGCGGTCAGGTTGAGAATTCTTCTCTTCATAACTTCCCTGCCTCCTGGGCCAGCTTCGGGTAAGCGGTCTAAATCTCTGTCATTCCCCTCGGATCAACCATCGGATCAACCATCGGATCAACAGGACAGACAAATCGACGGGATTATAGGGAAAAGCAACCCATACGCGCAAGGTGAAAACAACAAAGGTCTTCTTCGATTTCTCTCAACGCACTGATCCGTCCGCCGGCGCCCATGGTGGTACGATGACGGATCAGGCTAACGTGTCGCCTGATGAGAGTCAATCGATGAATAATGCGAGGGCTGCAGCAGTCGAAGGGAAAGTGACGCTCGTCACGGGGGCGAGCCGAGGCATCGGGCTGGCCATTGCCAGAAGGCTCGCAAGAATGGGGGCGCAAGTTGCATTGTGCGCCCGCGATGAAAACAAGCTGGGCGCCATCGTGCGCGAATTTGAGCGCGACGGAGACAAGGCGGTGGCGATCCCCGCCGACATATCACAAGCGAGCGGTGTCGCCTCCGCCATACAGAGGACGGAACAAGCGCTGGGCCCGATCGAGATCCTGGTCAACAATGCCGGAATCGGATATTCCGCACCGGTTCAGGAAGCCTCCGAACAGAAGTGGGATGCCGTGATGGACACGAACCTGAAGGCGGTGTTCCTCTTGAGCAAAGCCGTCGCGCCGGGGATGATTCGCCTTCAGCGCGGCCACATCATCAATATCGCGTCGCTAGCGGGCAAAAGCGCATTCGCGGGTGGAAGCGCTTACTGCGCCTCAAAATGGGGTCTGCTGGGGCTGACACAGTGCATGGCCGAAGACCTGCGGCCCTATGGGATTCGCGTGAGCGCGATTTGCCCCGGCAGCGTCGACACGGAGTTTTCGCCGCATGTGGGCAAAGACCCGAAAAAAATGCTACAGCCCGAAGACGTGGCGCATGCCGTCGAAGTGATCGTCACGCAGGAACCGCAGAGCTTTATCAGCGAGATACTGCTCCGCCCTACGCAGAAACCGTAGGCGCGCGCGCGTGAAGCCGGCCCAGATGAATCTCCCGGCGCACGGCCGCATCGGCCACGCGGCCAGCGCGGACGGAACAAACCGTCGTGGCTCGATACGCATTTCACGTTCCCCTAGCGAGACAACGGAGTTAGGCAGAAGAGGCGGGGCGGACGGGGAGCCTCCCCGCGCGGATGGCTTTCACGAACGAGGCGTAGTCGCGCTCGGTCTGGTCCGCGTAGCTCACGGCAAACTTCGCGATCGCCTCATCGAAGGCATCAGACTTCCCCAGGTAACCCGCGATACGCGATGGATCGCCTGTGCGAGCGTGCGCGCGGGCCAAGACCCAGCCGCAAAGCTCCACGAATTCAAACCATTCCTGCTTGGACATGTTTTCGATTTCGATTTTCAAGCGCATGTCGCGGAGCTGGCGAAAGTAGTAATCGTGACCCTGCCCGTCACTCGTCCAACCCAGAAATATATCGCTGGCGGACTGCAGGAGCCGCTGCCCGGTGACGACACGCTGCCCTTGATTCGCATAACGGCTCTTTCCCGCATACGGCGAGAGCACCGAGGCTTGGGCTTGCTTGAATTGCAGCAGCAGGGGGTCGCGCGGCCCGGCCACGAGCAGCGCCACCGCGCATCGCGTGCCGACGCTGCCCACCCCGACAACCTTGCGGGCGACGTCCACCAGTTCGTAGCGATCGAGAAGGATGCGGCGCTCTTCCGGCAACGTGTCGCGATACCGCCGGAACATTCGGCGCACGTTTTTTCCTGGAGCCAAGTCGCGCGGGTGATAAATCAGCGGCGGCTGATCGATGATTCGAGGACGGCCGTGGCGCACCGCCGCAATCTTCGGAAATTCACTCTCCGACGTCTCGCGGGTGGCCGCGTCTTCGAGCTTGCGCCATCGTTTTTTCGCACTGGACGTCTTGGCACGCTGGATGAAAAGCGCGGCATTCAGATGCGAATACCAGACGCCCAGAGCGGTCATCACATCGTATTCGCGCATATGCGTGCGGTAGGATTGCGCAGCGGTAAATGCCGCGAGGGAGCAATCACGTTCGGCGAAACCGGCCTGCCGCATGGCCAGCACGACGCTCGCCGCCAGGCGTTTGACGTCCCATTCCCACGGAGCGGGAAGAGTTTCGTCGAAATCGTTGATGTCGAAGACCAGCTGCCGCTCGGGAGTTCCGAAGCCGCCAAAATTAGCCACGTGACAATCGCCGCAGGCCTGCACGCGGATCCCCGTCACGGGCGTGGCAGCCAGATCGGCCGCCATCAAAGCGGCGGAGCCGCGGAAGAAGGCGAACGGCGATTCGCGCATCCGGGCATAGCGGATCGGCAGGAGGGCTGGCAACCTTCCGCGGTCTGATTCCCGCAGCAAGGCGATGGGATCGACACGATCCTTCGGGGAAACCCATCGCGCCTGCGACGATCGGGGCGCTTTGTCACGAAGCTTCTTGCCTGCGGCCAAGCGGTCCTTGAGGGTCAGGCGCCGATGGAACAATCCCTTGTGAATGGTTCTGGCCATTTCTTCTCCTCGAAGCGGCACGTCCGAGGCCCGTGGAACGATTTTGCCGAAGAGGATTGTAGTGCTTCGAGGTGCGCCCGAGTAGGAATTTCGGGCGGCGGCCGCCAATCTTGCAGGAGTACGCGCGTCAGTGAAAAAAAGAGGGCCGCGCGGAAGCGGCCCTCTTTAGACAGCGGTTATGCTCACATCTCTAGAAAACGTACTTCAAAGCAAATTGAATCAGCCGAGGGTTCACCGACGTGCTGGTAATCTGTCCGAAGGTTGATGTTGCTTTGGAGACATCCACAACCGCCGGATTGCTGAACTGGGGGTGGTTGAACGTGTTGAAAAACTCCGTGCGGAACACCAGAGTGGCGTCCTCGTGGATTCCCCCCACCTTGGTGATTTTCTGAATCGTCGCATCGAAGTTAAACTGACCGGGTCCAAGGATAACGCCGTATCCGGCGTCCCCGTAACCGAATCCGTTGCCGACGGTCGGCACGATGCCAAATGCTGCCTTGTTGAAATAACCCTGTCCACCCAGAACGGAGCCTCCCAGCCGTTGAGTGAGGCCGCCGGGGGAGGCTACGTTGCCGTTCCCCATTCCCGCGGCGAATTCTGCCGTGGAAGTTACCGAGGCTCCTGCGCCGAATCCATAGATGCTGCCGCCACGAGTGTCGGTGACGGTGAGGGGGATGCCGTCCTGGGCCACCGTCACTCCCGACAGATTCCAGCCGTTGGCAAGCTTTCCGACCAAACCGTCGTGTT
>Ga0182015_10004099_pt1 | contig 15908 bp, 14 predicted proteins | sample 712P3MmetaG_FD_120478 | JGI IMG/M metagenome (GOLD analysis project Ga0182015, IMG submission 120478) | Permafrost microbial communities from Stordalen Mire, Sweden - 712P3M metaG | ecosystem: Environmental > Terrestrial > Soil > Wetlands > Permafrost | place: Sweden: Stordalen | collected... | reverse complement strand
GAGCTCGCCGAGGCGCGGATTCGGGCCGGCGACCTGCGGCCGGAGGATCCCCACGTGCGCGAGGAGCTCGGCGACGTCATCTTCACCGTCGTCAACTTGGCCCGCCGGCTCGGCGTCGACGCCGAAGGCGCGATGCGGGATGCCAACGCCAAGTTCGATCGGCGCTTCCGCTATATGGAAGCGTTTGCGGTCGCGCACGGGCGGCAGCTCAACGACATGTCCCTGGACGAACTCGAGGATTTATGGCAGCAAGCGAAGACCGCCGCTTAGCGGACCGCCGGATCGGAAATCGCCGCGGCGAGGTCCTGATCCGCGTGCGCATGAGCGCGCACGACGCCCACTACGGCGGCGACTTGGTGGACGGAGCGCGGATCCTCGGCCTGTTCGGCGACGTGGCGACCGAACTGCTGATCCGGAACGACGGCGACGAGGGGCTGTTGGTGGCATACGAGCTCGTCGAATTCAAAGCCCCGGTGCACGCCGGCGATTATATCGAAGCGCGCGGTCGCATCACGCGCGTCGGCAACCGCTCGCGGAGCATGGAATTCACCGCCCACAAGGCGATCGCGGCCCGGCCGGACCGGTCGCCGTCGGCGGCCGAGGTGCTGGATCCGCCGGTCCTGGTAGTCCGGGCGGTTGGGACCTGCGTCACGCCCGCGAAGCTCGGCTCGCGTTGAAGGGGGATTGAGCGGTCGATGGCACACTAGGGCAGTAGCCTGCTCGCTTACCTGGAGGTTTTCGTGGCTCAGGACCCATCGCAGTCCTCATTCGGTCTGCAGCCCAACGTCGCTGCCGGCATCGCCTCATTTTTCGGCGTGATCGGCGGCCTGGTGATTTTGCTTGGAAAACCACTGCAGCCATGGGTACGGTTCGTCGCCGTGCAGTCGATCGTGCTGTTCGTCGCCTACATCATCCTGGAGATCGCGCTGGCCGTGATCATGGGGATGGCCGGACTCATCCCCGGGGTGCGGTTCGCGCTGTGGGGCATCATCGGAATTTTGAACATGCTGCTCGGTTTGGCCGTATTCATCGCCTGGATCATCGTCACGGTCAAAGCGTTCCAAGGCAGCGCGTTTCGGCTGCCGGTCATCGCGCAATACGCCGACAAGTGGTCGGCGGCATCGACCGCGCTCTAGCCCTTCAGAGGCCGACGCTCGCGAGCAGCGCTCCGTCGGCAAGGCTGCGCAATTTCGCGTAGGCGATATCGCGCGGCATCGGTGCCATCCCGCAGTTGGTCGAACAGACGATCCTCTCGTCCGGCAGATATCGCCGGGCGAGGGCGATCGTCGCGGCGACGTCGTCGGGTGTTTCGACGGCGTTGTTCGCGACGTCGATGACGCCCACGGCGACCGTTTTGTCGCCCGCGAGTTCGAGCACCTCGGGCGGCACGCGCGAGCCGGCCAATTCGATCGAGATCTCGTCGACGCACGAAAGCGCCAACGACGGAAGGACGCGCGCGTATTGGTCCCAGCGCTCGCCGAGGTTGTTCTTCCACTCCACGTTGGCGGGGATCCCGTAGCCGTAGCAGACATGCACGGCCTTGGTGCAGACGGCGCCGGCGAACGCCAGGTCGAGGGCCTCGACACCCCACGCGTCGACTTCGTCGAAGTACACGTTGAAGGCCGGCTCGTCGAGCTGAACGACATCGACGCCGGCGTCGATGAGGTCCGCGATCTCGGCCGCGATCGCGCGCGCGAAGGCAAAACCCAACTCCCTGCGCGAGCCGTACGCTTCGTCGACCACCGTGTCGACCAGCGTCATCGGCCCGGGAATCGTCAGCTTCAACCGCCCGTGCGTCAGCGTGCGCGCGAACCGCACGTCATCGAGATGGACCGGCGCGGTGCGTCGTATCTCGCCCGTCACGGTGGGGCAGGTCGCCTCGTAGCGATCGCCGCGGATACCGCGTTTCTGCCGCTTGTGCGCGTCGACCCCACCCAGCCGTTCCGCAAAGCCGTGCACGAAGTGGCTGCGGGCTTGTTCCCCATCGGTCACGACGTCGACGCCGGCTCGCAGCTGTTCGCTGACCGCGATGCGGGTCGCGTCGCGCTGCGCTTCGGCGAGATCCGGGCCTTCGAGCCGCCAGGTCGGGAAGATGCGTTCGGGCTCGGCGAGCCAGGCCGGCTTCGGAAGGCTGCCGGCAATCGTCGTTCGGAACGGCATGCGCGGGGGCTTCGCCGCGCGCCGGTACCCGGCCCGGCACGGCGAACGACCGACGCGTGCGCCTCGACAAGTTCTTGAAGGTCTCGCGTCTCGCGAAGCGGCGGGCGGAGGCGAAGGATGGTATCGAGGCCGGTCGGATCAAGAAGGACGGCCGCGCGCTCAAACCCGGCTACGAGGTGAAGAGCGGCGACGTGCTGGTGATCCACTACCGGACGAAATTCTTGACGGTGCGCGTGCTGCAGGTCCCCGAACGCGTCCTGCCCTCGCTCAAGCCGGCCGATCTCTACGAGATCGTCGAAGACCGCAAAGACGACCCGGTCGATTGGCTGAACGCGCGACCGTGACCGAGCGTTCGCGGCTCTCGGCCGACGTCAAGGATGCGCTGGCGCGCGACGTGCCGGCCGACCCCGCCCTGCGCGAGGCGCTGCGCCGGGGGCTGGCACGCTACGGCGCGGTCGAAGTCGCCGGCGAGCGGATTTTTCGCACCCGGCGGCCGGCGGTGGCACGCCTGGCCCGCGTCCTTTTCGACGAGCAGCACGGCGGCACGCCGGTTCGGCGCGGGCACGACGCACGGCTCTACCGGGCCACGACCTTCGAGATCGGTTTGGGGCCGGCGGCCCCGGACGAAGCGCCGCGGCCGCGCCGCCGGACCGAACGCCGCGCCGAACTGCGGGCTGCGTTTTTGTGCTCGGGTTCGCTGGCGGCGCCGCACCGCGGCTACCATCTCGAGTTCGTGTCGTCCGGCGCGGCCGCCGATCGCATCGAGGCCTTGCTGAAGGCCGAGGGCGTCAGCGCGCGGCGCATGATGCGCAAAGGGCGCGTCGTCATCTATCTCAAGGACCTCGACGCGATCGTGACCGCGCTGGGTGCGATCGGGGCGTCGTCGGCGATCCTGCACCTGGAAGACGTGCGGGCCGTCAAGGAGACGAAGAACCGCATCCATCGGCTGGTAAACACGGAGGCCGCGAACGTCGTGCGCGCCGCGCGAGCCGCCGCGGCCCAGCGCGATGCGTTTACCTACCTGGCCGACGCCTACGGCCTGCGGAACCTCTCGCCGGTCCTGCGCGAGGCGGCGCAGCTCCGGTTGGCGCATCCCGACGAGACGCTGGCCGAATTGGGGCGGCGCTGCGTGCCCCCGGTGGGGAAAGCGACGCTCAACGGCCGGATCGCGACGCTGATGCGGCTTGTCAAGCGATTGCGGCGGCCGCGAGAGGAGGCGGAAGTTTCCTCCGTCTAACAGCCTCGTTGCTATGCGCATCGGTATCAACGGCTTCGGGCGGATCGGCCGCAACTTCACCAAGGCACTCCTGGAACGCTATCCCGAGGTCCAGATTGCCGCGGTGAACGATCTCACCAGCGCCGCTGAGTGCGCGCACCTCTTCAAGTACGATTCGAACTACGGGACGTACGCCGGCGTGGTGGAGACGCACGGCGACGCGATCGTGATCGACGGCAAGCCGATCCGCGTCCTGGCCGAGCGCGATCCGGGCAAACTGCCCTGGCGGGACCTGGGCGTCGACGTCGTGATCGAGTCGACCGGCATCTTCACCGACGCCGAGAAGGCGCGCGCCCACATCGATGGCGGCGGGGCGCGCAAAGTGATCATCTCCGCGCCGGCCAAGGGCGAAGACATCACGATCGTGCTGGGCGTCAACGATGCCGACTACGACCCGGCGGCGCATCACATCATCTCGAACGCGTCGTGCACGACCAATTGCCTCGCCACCGCCGTCAAACCGATCGTCGACGGATTGGGATGGCAGCGCGGCTTCATGAACACGATCCACTCCTACACCAACGATCAGAACATTCTCGATGCGCCGCACAAGGATTGGCGCCGCGCGCGCAACGCCGCCACCAACATCATCCCGACCTCGACCGGCGCCGCCAAGGCGCTGTACCTGACGATCCCTGAGGTCAAGGGAAGCTTCGACGGCATCTCGCTGCGCGTCCCCACGCCGACCGTCTCGATGGTGTATCTCGTCGCACAGACGAAAAAGGCGACCACGCGCGACGACCTCAACGCGTTGCTGCGCGGCGCCGCCGAGGGTTCGCTCTCCAAGTACGTGCAGTACACTGAAGAAGAACTGGTGTCGAGCGACTTCAAGCGCAATCAGTACAGTTCGATCATCGACGGAAAATTGACCAACGCGATGGGCGATCTGATTCAGATCGCCGCCTGGTACGACAACGAGTGGGGCTACTCGTGCCGGCTCGCCGACCTGGCCGCGATCGTCAGCGCCAAGATCCCGAGCCCCGCGTAAGCCAGCTCCTTCGCAGCGCGAATACTCGCTGAGCGCGCATGTGTACCGTACTGCTCCTGCACCGGCCGGAGGCGGACTGGCCCCTCCTGCTGGCCTCCAACCGCGACGAACGGCTCGGCCGCGCCTTCGACCCGCCGGGCCGCTGGTGGCCCGACGCGCCCGGCGTCGTCGCATGGCGCGACCGCGTCAGCGGCGGCAGTTGGCTCGGCCTCAATGCGCTCGGCGTCGTCGCGACGGTCGTCAATCGTCTCGATACGCTCGGACCGCTGGCCGGAAAGTCGAGCCGCGGTGAGCTGATCGTGCGCGCGCTGCGCGAAGCCGATGCATGGGCGGCGGCGGACACCGTGCGCGTGCTCCCGGCCGCCGAATACGGCGGCTTCACCATGCTGGTGACGGACCGCGAGGCGGCCTTCAGCATCACCAACGACGGCACGGCGATGCAGGTCGCGAGCTTGACCGCCGGCTACCACATGCTCACGCCCGAGGGATGCGATGTCGCGGACGCGCCGCGTGTCGCGGCCGTGATGGCCGATCTCCGGACCGCGCCGCTGCCCCAGCCCGACCGCACGGACTGGGATGGTTGGGTGAGTTTGCTGCAGCGCGAAGACCGCGCCGATCCGCATCGCGCCATGACCGTCACCACCGACCGCGGATTCGGGACCGTCGCCTGCACGCTCGTCGGCATCCCCGCCGTCGGGACACCCGTCCTGCGCTACGCGCCCGGACCGCCGACCACGACCCCGTTCGTCACGCTCGACGTTCCCGGGTTCGGCGAACCGGCGTCGAAGGGCTCGCGCTGATGGAATTTGCGACCGTCCGCGACGCCGATCTGCGCGGCAAGCGCGTGCTGGTTCGCGAAGACCTCAACGTTCCGATGAAAGACGGCGCGATCTCCGACGACACCCGCATCGCCGCGGCGCTGCCGACGCTGCGCTGGCTGGAGCAACACGGCGCCAAGACGGTGATCCTCTCGCATCTCGGACGCCCGGACGGAAAACCGAATCCGGCCTACTCGCTGCGGCCGGTCGCGGCGCGCCTGACCGAACTGCTCGGCCGCGAGGTGGGCTTCGTCGACGATTGCATCGGCCCGGCCTGCGTCGCCGCCTCGAAGGCGTTGCCGGACAGCGGCTTCGTGCTGTTCGAGAACCTGCGTTTTCACCCCGAGGAAGAGGCCAACGATCCAGTCTTCGCGCAGGCGCTCGCACGTTCGGGCGATCTGTACGTCAACGACGCATTCGGGACCGCGCATCGCGCGCATGCTTCGACGGTCGGCGTCGCCGCCGACCTCCCGGCCTACGCCGGCTTCCTCATGGCGGCGGAGCTGGAAGCGCTGGGGCGGCTCACCCGCAATCCCGCGCATCCCTTCGTCTGCGCGATCGGCGGAGCAAAGGTCATCGACAAGCTCGGCGTGTTCGAGAACCTGCTGACCATCGTCGACGCATTCGTGGTCGGCGGCGGGATGGCGAACACGTTCTTGGCGGCTTCCGGTATCGACGTCGGCAGTTCGCTGCGCGATCCGGACCTCGCTCCGGCGACGCGCATCATGGCGCGCGCGCGCGAACGCGGTGTTGCGGTCCATCTCCCCATCGACGCCGTCGTCGCCGATCGCTTCGACGCCGACGACACCGCCCGCGTCGCGGCGCTTGATCGCATCGACGGCGGGATGATCCTCGACATCGGGCCGGCAACCGCGAGGGCGTATGCCGCCGTGCTGCGCGATGCGAAGACGATCGTGTTCAACGGACCGATGGGCGTCTACGAGAAGCCCGCCTACCAAGACGGGACGCGCGTGGTCGGCGAGGCGATCGCGGCGGCGACCCGGGCGGGTGCGACCAGCGTCGTGGGGGGCGGTGATGCCGCCGCGGCCGCACACGCACTCGGCTTCGCCGGCGCGATGACGCACGTCTCGACCGGCGGCGGCGCGACGCTGGAATTCCTGGAAGGCAAGACGCTCCCCGGCGTGGCGGCGCTGATGCGATGAGCGACACGCGCAGGCCGCTCATCGTCGGCAACTGGAAAATGCACAAGACGATCGCACAAACGCGCGCGTTCATCGCGCAGCTCCGCGCGCACCCGCTCGCGCTCGCGCTCGAGCAGGTCGATGCCGTCGTGTGCCCGCCGTTCACCGCGCTGGCGGCGGCGCACGAGGCGCTGGCGGGCTCGGCAATCGGACTGGGCGCGCAGAACATGAACTGGGCCCCGAGCGGTCCGTACACGGGCGAGATCTCGCCGCTGATGCTGACGGAGATCGGCGTGGGCTGGGTCGTCCTCGGTCACTCGGAGCGGCGCGCGCTGTTCGGCGAATTGGACGAACGCGTGAACGAAAAGGTGCGCGCCGCGCTGGAGCACGGCATCACCCCGATCGTCGCCTTCGGCGAAACCGCCGAGGAGCACAGCGCGGGTTTCGCGCGCGAAAAAGTCGAGTCGCAGGCGCGAGCAGCGTTCCTCGGACTGCAGCCGGACGACGTCGCCCGCTGCGTCGTCGCCTACGAGCCAATCTGGGCGATCGGCTCGGGCACCCCCGATACGCCGGAGAGCGCCAACGCGATCATGGGCGTCATCCGCGCGGCGGTGCCGGGCTTGGATGACGTGCGGATGCTGTACGGCGGGAGCTTGCGGCCCGACAACGTCAGCGCGTTCGCCGCGCAGCCGGAGATCGACGGCGGTTTGGTCGGCGGCGCGAGCCTCGAACCGGCATCGTTCGCGGGCTTGATCGAGGGCGCGCGGCGCGGGGTCGAAGCATGAGATCTTCTGAGTCAACCCTCATCCCGATTGACGAGGCGAAGCCGAGGTGGATTCAGCCTCCGAAGGAGGGTGAATCAGCATGAGCCGGCGACGGCCGCTCGTACTCGCGATCCTCGACGGCTGGGGCGACAATCCCGACACCTACGGCAACGCGATCGCGGCCGCCGACCTGCCGAACTGGCAGCGCTTCCTGTCCGCCTATCCGCACGTGCTGCTCGAGGCGAGCGGCGAGGCGGTCGGTTTACCGAGCGGTGTGATGGGCAACAGCGAGGTCGGTCACATCAACATCGGCAGCGGCCGGGTGGTGCCGCAAGGCGTCGTCGTCATCGACGACGCGATCGCGGATGGCTCGCTCGCCGGCAACCCGACCCTGCTCGCGTGCTTCGATCACGTGCGCGGCAGCGGCGGGCGCCTGCACTTCCTGGGCCTGCTGTCCGACGGCAAAGTGCATTCGTCGATCGATCACCTCGAAGCGTTCGTCGACATGGCGGCTGCGGCCGGCGTGCCGTTCGTCATCGACGCCTTCTTGGACGGACGCGATACGCCGCCGCGCTCCGCCGAGCAGTATCTGACCCGCATCGAAGCACATTGCACGGCGCGCGGACGTCCCGATGCGATCGGAACCATCACCGGCCGCTACTACGCGATGGATCGCGACAAGCGCTGGGACCGCACGCGCAAAGCCTATCAGGCGCTGGTCGAGTCCGAAGCCGCGCACCGCGCCCCGACGGCGACGGCCGCGCTCCACGAGGCGTACGCGCGCGGGGAGAGCGACGAGTTCGTCGTGCCGGCGCTGATCGGCGAGCCCCGTCCGGTGCGCGACGGCGACGCCTGCATCTTCTTCAACTTCCGTCCGGACCGCGCGCGCCAGCTCACGCTCGCCTTCACCGATCCGGCCTTCGATCATTTTCCCGTCCACCGGTTTACCGACTTCATGTTTGCGACCATGACCCGCTATGAGGAGAACTTCCCCAACCCGGTGCTGTTCGGCCCGCGCCCGCAGTATGGCGTCTTCGGCGAAGTCGTCGCCGATGCGAAGCTCACCCAGCTGCGGCTCGCCGAGACCGAGAAGTACGCTCACGTCACGTATTTCTTCAACGGCGGCCGCGAGGACGTGTTCCCGGGCGAAGACCGCATCCTGGTTCCGTCCAACCGCAGCGTGGCGACCTACGATCTGGCACCGGAGATGTCGGCGGCCGACATCACCTCCGCCGCGGTCGAAGACATCACGCACCGGCGTCATGACGTCATCGTGATGAACTATGCGAACGCCGACATGGTCGGTCACACGGGTGTCTGGCCGGCGACGATCTCGGCACTCGAAACGCTCGACGTCGCGTTGGGCCGGCTCGAGGGAGCGGTCCTCGAGGCCGACGGCATCCTCGCCATCACCTCGGATCACGGCAATGCCGAAGAGAAGATCGACGCCGCCGGGAATCCGCTGACGGCGCACACGACGCACCCGGTCCCCTTCCTCCTGATCGCCAACTCCCTGCCGGGCACGCTTCGGACGGGCGGTAAGCTCGGCGACATCGCACCGACGTTGCTGCCGTTTCTCGGCCTCGAGGTTCCCGACGCTATGACCGGCACGAATCTGCTGATCCCAGCCGGCGCTGCGGACCGATGAAGCGCAAACGCCTGGAGGCTGCGGCCGACTACCTCCGGCAAAAGGCCGGCGGCGATCTGGATTGCGCGATCGTGCTCGGGTCGGGGTTCAGCGGCGTGCTGCGCGAGCGGATCGGCGGGACGACCGTCTCGTACAAGAAGATCGACGGGATGCCCGAGCCGACGATCGCCGGGCATGCCGGTGAAGCCCATATCGGCGTCCTGCACGACAAACGCGTGGTCGCCTTCAGCGGCCGTTTTCATCTCTACGAGGGCCGGGCGGCAGACGAGGTCATCTACCCGGTGATGGCCGCCGCACATGCGGGCGCGCGGACGATCGTGCTCACCAACGCGGCCGGCGGCGTCAATCCCGATTACGTTCCGGGCGATCTGATGCTGATCGTCGATCATCTCAATCTGACCGGTCAGAATCCGCTCGTCGGCGAGGCCTTGCCGCCGGGCGCTGAAGCCCGTTTCCTCGACATGGGTGAGGCCTACGCGCCGCATCTGCGCGAGCTGGCGCGCCACATGGCCGCGGAGTACGCGATCGTGCTGCACGACGGCATCTACGCCGGTCTCACCGGCCCGACATATGAAACGCCGGCCGAAGCGCGCTACCTGCGCACGATCGGCGCCGACGCGGTCGGGATGTCGACCGTGCTCGAAACGATTGCCGCCCGCGCGCTCGGCCGCAGCGTCGTCGGCTTCTCGCTGATCACCAACGTCCACGGCACCAACACCGTGACCTCGCACGAAGAAGTCCTCGAGGCCGCATCGCGCAGCGCCGCGGCCGTCGCCCGGCTGGTCGAGGGAATCGTTGCGAACCTCGAGCCGAGCCCGCTCGAAGATTAGCGGCGCAGGTTTTACGGGCGCTTCGGAACCTGATTGCCGGGAGCGAACGGACGCCACACCACGGCCTGGCGCGCCGCGAGGTTGAAGGCGGCGTCCCATTGGTAGAGATAGAGCATCTGATCTGAATCCCGATCCAGCGTCACGAAGACATACGTGCATTCGTGCGGCTGCACGACCATCGAGTCGTCGCCGGTCGTCTGATACATCACCGGCGTGTAGCCGATGTAGGAGCTGTCGCTCAGCGCTTCGATGTAGATCGTATGCTTGCGCGCACTATCCGGGCCGCGCCAATCCGGTTGGTTGATATAGAACGAATACGACCCGCTGTTTGCATCGTTCTGGATCGGGGAGTTGGGCAAGATCGCGTTGGACGACGCCAACGTCGCGGCGATCACCGACTGCCGGAAAGCCAGCTCGGCCGGCGTTTCTGGCGCGGGCGGATCGAGATCTTTCAGCGGCTGCGTCGCGGGCAGCGGGTGCAGGCCCACGCCTTGCGGGTTGGCGATCAGGCTTTGATCCCAGAAGGCGATCATGCAGTCCGGCACGCCGGTACCCGAACGGTCGCTGACGTTGAAGATCACCGTCGCGTTGCACTTGACCGTATTGGGCTTGCCTTCCGGGCCGTTCGCCGCCAGCCAGGCTGCATTGTCGGCGTCCCACGCGGTCGCGAGGCCGTCGTAATCGGCAGCCGGGGTCTGCAAGGCCTGCAGTAGGTGCACGAAAGCGGCATCGCCGGCGTCCGGCGCGTGCATGATGCCGGTCTGCGAGTCGTAGTGCGAATAGCCCGGCATGATGCGGTGCGGAATCCGCCGCTTGGGAACGGTGCGCGTCAGCGCGCCCGTCGCGACGTCTCCATCGACGATCGAGTAGTTGAGGTTGGCCGCGCTCATCCGGACGGTGTTGTCGCTGCCAAGCTCGCAGGTACCCCAGAAGAGGTACATCAGCGGGTTGCTGCCCTGGTAATCGCCGCCCAAACTAAAAGCCAGCACGCGCTGATCCAACGGATAGGCGGCGTCGTTCCAGGCGGCCAGCCACTCCCGGTTGAGCCGCAGCAAAAAGTCACTGCCGTAGTCGAGGTCCGTCAGCACGCGCCGGCCGACGGTCAGCTGGTGATCCTGGATCAGCTTCTGCAGGTAACCGATCGGGCTTTTCCCGATCTGCGCCAGACTCGAACCATGGTTTGCACCGGCCATCGTGATCAGCCGCGCCGGCAGCTGCGGCACGGTCGACTGGTCGGCAATACCGCGGCCCTTCGCAAACCGGTTGAGCAGCCAGCGCCGGGCGACCAGCGCGCCGGTCGAATGACAGACGATCGCGCCGGCCGGCAGCACGCCGGGATGCTGTGCTTCGAGATCCTGCATCCGTTCTTCGAGCGCGGCCGCCAGGTCGTCGACGGTCACGTGATCGTCGAGCGAATCGAACGCTGACAGGACGATCGTTCCGACGCCGAAGCCCGCCGCCGCGAGCAGTTCCGGCATCTGATAGTAGGCACCCAGCGACGTCTCGCTGTAGCCGTGGATCAAGATCACGTTGGTGACCGGCGCATCGGACATGCTCGGACCTCAGAAGGTCTTGAGGAATTCGATCAGCGCGCGCTTGTCGGCGTCGCTGAGCCCCGGCGGCGGCCGCGGACCGGTGTCGCCCGGCTCGACGAAGCCGGTACCGAAATAGTGCCCGCGGTTCACGACGAAGTCCGGGCACTTGCTCAGCGCGAGCAAGGGTGCGACCAGGTTCGCGAGCGTCTTGCGGGCCTGCTCGTCGCTATTCGACGGACGCAGCCGGATCAGATCCGCTTGTGCGCGCAGCAGCAGCTGCACGACCTTCTGTTCGTATTGCAGCCGCACCGCCGGATTGGGATCCTCCGAGAGCACGTTGAGGTTCGCGAGCAGATCGACCGGTGTGCCAGCCGGAATCGGACCGATCGTGATCCCTTGCGGGCTCACGCCTTGCAGCACGTCCGGCAAATAGCCGACGTCGACGTGCAGGAAGCTCGGCACCGTCGTGCGATCGATCGTGCCGGGGATCCTGGTGCCGAGCAAGCTGTCATGCACGCGCTTTTCGGGCCACAGCATCTGCTCGATCGAATCCTGAAAGGCCGCCATCCGGCCCGCGACCGACGGGTCCCCATTGAACGTGCCGACCGAATTGTTGAGCAGAAACGGCGCCGTCGACCACAGGCTCACCAGCGAGGGCGGCCGCGTGTAGCCGCGTCCGCCGGCCGGCATCGTGTACTGTTTCGGCGCGCCGGTATAGGGATCGTACACCGTGATGTCGCCGACCGACGGCAGCTGCTTGTAGGACAACGACGAGAAGTTGTCCCAGATGTTGCCGGCCAGCGCGTTTGTGGCAAGCGGACTGCACGCGTTGGTGTGCAGCAGCGAGACGGGGATCCGGAGTTCGCTCGAAAGATAGTTGCCGTCCAGAAAGTCGCCGGCGAGGACGATCTTACGCATCTTGGCTTTGAACTCGGCCGTGTTCGTCCACGTCCAATAGTTGTTCCAGCAGGTGAGATAGCCGGGGCCGGCGCACCCGGCCGGCTCGAGCGCCGGCACGGGATCCGGCAGTTTGCTCGAGTGACAGCGCGCGCAGTTTTCGGCGAAGACCACCTTGCCGCGCGTGAGGACCGCGGTGTCGGTGGTGAGATAGTGGGTTCCCCCGGGCGCATAGCGCAGGTAGTGCGCGTTGGTCGATTTCAGGAAGAACTGCGCCATGTCGAACGTCTGCGCTTCGGTCGCCTTGAAGTAGGCCGAGTTGTCGCGCGCGACTTGGATCTGAATCGGCGTGATCGGCATACCGCCGATGACCGGGTTGAAATGGCGCAGCCATTCCTCGCTGTCGGTGCCGATGTTGATGTAGACCCGATTGAGGGCACCGAGCGCGCCGACCGAATCCGCGCCGTCTTTGAGGACCCGCGGCGTGAACACGGTGTCGGGAGGATTGAAGAGTGCGGTCAACGGTCCGGAGCTGAGGTAATCGTTGAATTGATGGTTGTTCAGACCGCCCCCGGCCAGCGTCTCCTTGCCCCAGCGCGCGGCGTGCAAGAGCCGCGGCCCCAGCAGGTAGACGGCGTTCATCGCCCGCGGATTGTTGATGTTGTCGCTCGAGATCAGCGACGTATCCAGCGTTCCGGGCCGATACGTGTGGAACAGCTGATAGATGAAATTGCTCGCGTCGGACGGGCCGCGCCAATCGAAGATGCGGTCGACCCAGAAGTACTGCGCGCCGACGTTCGAGCTGAGGTTGGCCCACTGCGGATGTTCGGGGTCGCTGGGGGGCTTCACCGGATTGGGACCGACGTGGCAGAACCCGCACGACATGCCGACCCGATACGGCCTAACCAGATCTTTCCGCGCATAGTAGCTCGGATCGGTGTAGTACTTGACCGAATCCCACGCGCGCGCGGCCTTGGCGTCGAAGGCGGGGTTCGGAAAGAGCCGCAAGCCGACCACGCCCGTCGCGTACCCGTAGTAAGAGCCGGTTTCGATCCCGTCGCCGCGCGCGCCGGTTTTGACCCCCGGGTACGCCGTCGTGTTTTCGAACGGATCGGGCCCGCAGCCGGGCGTGGTGGAGCGTTTGTCGAGCCACAGGCCGTGGCGGCTCGGGTCGGGTCCGGTCGCCTTTTCGAAGCACGGCTCGTTGAGGAGGCCCAAATACGACCAGCGGTTATCGCGGTTCGCCGGCAGCCCGGGATACGACGACAGCGTCTTGAGAAAGTCGAGCGCACCGTACGATTTGACGCTCATCTCATCCCAGAGCCGGTCGTTGCCGCCGCTCCAGACGATCCAGGTGTCGCGCCCCCGGATCTCGGCCGTCGACAGCGCGACGCCGCTATCCATGTCGTGGAAGTAATCGTCGGCCGCGGCCGGAAATGACGCCGCGTCGCGCCCGGCGGCGAGCGCTTCGTCCTGGACGGGATGCGGGAAGAGTGCCCGCACGCCGAAGATCACCGCCAAGACCAGCGCGAGCACGACCAGGATGCCGAGAAGTCCGCGAAAGAGCTGCATTTCGGTTCCTTCTCCTCGTCAGTCAGATAGCCGCGCGAGCAATGTAGCGTAACGCGCGCAAGCTCGGCATGAAGAAATACGCACCCCCCAGCACGGTGACGAATTGGGGGAGGTCGGTGAGCCGGCGGTGCGCGGCGCCCTCGCGCGCCATCGAAAAACCGGCGGCGATGGGACAGCCCGGTATCGGCTCGCGGTTACCCATCAGGGGATCGCTCTCACCGCTGAGGCCGTCGAACTTGGTGTTCATGAGCCACGCGTTCTGCAAGAACTCGAATTGGCGCCCGAGGTTCGCGCCCAGGCACACGAACTGCAATCCGCGCTCGGCGTCGCCGGGAGGCGCGGGCTGCAGCGCGTCGGCTACCGGCAGCCCCGGGCCGTATTCGCGGCCGCGCCGCAGCAAACGGTGGAAACGTGTCGACGACGTCAGGTCCTCGCCGAAGCGGTGCGGTCCGAGCCCAAGGGTCGCGATCAGGTGTGCGATCGGGTTGCCCGGCGGTCGCGGCAGGTCGGCGTTGCGCGGGTTGGAGCGGCGCACGTGCGCGCCGCTCGGACAACGCACGCCGTCGGGATCGTCATCGTAGGTGAAACCATTGCGCGCGAGGTCGGCCGGATCCGGCCCGATCCCCGGGATCGTGGCGCACCCCCCAGGCACGAGGGGGCTGCCGCCTAGCGTGCGTCCCACGAAGTTCGCCGCGAGCGTCGCGGCCTTCGCCGCATCGCCGTCGCTGTGCCGGGCGGCGAACTGCCAAAAGCCGCGCACGTCTTGACGCAGCTGCCGGATCGCGACGTAGGTGCCGTTGCGGCCGAGATCGCGCTTTGCCGGAACATCTTCGGCCGGCGCGAGCTCGGCGGCTCCGGCGTCGTCGTCGAGCAGCGGCCGCTCCGTGTACTTGCCGTATTCATTGGGATACCCGAGCAGAAACTCGCCCAGCGCCACCACGTTACTGTAGGCGAGCTGATCGCCGGCGACATCACGCTGCCCGTTCCAATCCGGAACGGGCTGGCTGATGCCGTCGGTAAACCCGAACTGTTCGACGCCGCCGAGGTTCGAGGTGTCCAAACGGTCGAGGACCTCGAAGGTTCCCGTCCATTGGGCAGTGCACGCCGCTTCCAGCGCTGCGAGTCCGCCGGGCTGCGCGAACAGCATCACCGCGAGGTGCGGCACCGCTCCGGCGCTACCCCAACGCCAGCTCGACGGCGCGTTCGCGCCGACATCACCGAGACGGCGCGACCGGCTCTCATCGCCCGACATCCCGCCGAGAAACTCGGCTGAGAAACCGGCGACGGCGCTCGGCGCGACGTCCAGTGCCAGCAAACCGCCGGCCGTGAATGCGACCTGCATCGCCGACGGCGGCGGCGGCTTGCGTTCGACCGCGTCGGCGACCGGTGCACTGAGCAGCCAGCTGCGAGCGCGTGCGGCATCAGCGACGCGCAGCAAGTAGTAGCAGCCCTCCGTCATGTGCGTGTATCCGTAACGCACCAGGCCTTGAACGTCGGCAAAGTCGACGGCGCGCGTCGCGGCGGGGGTCACAGCAGCGTGACCCAAGCGCGTGCATCGCCCTCGCTCAGGGCCATTTGCAGGCCGTCGCGAATCCGGCCGTTGCGCTCGAGATCGACCGCCGTCAGCCCCGGATTGGCATTGTACCAGACGTCGGTCGGAAGCTGGTGGCGCCGCAGGAAGTTCTTGAACTTCTGCTCGTCTTTGGCGCCGCCGGCGGCGAGCCACTGCGTGGCCGGGTAGCCGATGCCGTTGCTGAACACGAGGTTGAGGCCGAACGCGACCTTGTTGATGAAGTCGTCCATGTAGCTGTCGAGGCTGCCGTCGTAGTTGCTGCAAAACAGCAGCCGACGGCCCTGATCGAGCAGCACCCAACGCGCAAAATGAATCGTGTGAACGCGCGCCAGCCGGCCGCGATTGTAGATGTGACGGGTCGTGTAGTCGACCAGCCACAGCACGAAGGCGGCGGTCCCCAGACGAACGAGCCCCGGTTTGAGGCTGCCGATCGCGCTGAACGGATTCATCACGTCGTGATCTTCGAGCACCGAGAGCACCGCGATGCGGTCGGCCCCAACGCGCGGGCAGAGTTCGGGGTCGCTGCGTTCCAGAAAGCGGATGCGCACGAGCACCAGCAGCGCGACGATGAGGAGCGGGATCGCGAGGACCAGCAGCAGCAGCGGGACGCCGACCAGATTGAGCGCGTTCTGGAACCACCAAGCCGGCGGCGTCGGTGCGGTCGGCGTCAGCGCGAGACGTCCGGCGCGCTGCTCCGTCGCGACG
>Ga0182015_10004098_pt1 | contig 15909 bp, 19 predicted proteins | sample 712P3MmetaG_FD_120478 | JGI IMG/M metagenome (GOLD analysis project Ga0182015, IMG submission 120478) | Permafrost microbial communities from Stordalen Mire, Sweden - 712P3M metaG | ecosystem: Environmental > Terrestrial > Soil > Wetlands > Permafrost | place: Sweden: Stordalen | collected... | reverse complement strand
GACGACGAGCGCATCGGCGTTGCGAGCTTTTATGAGGGGGTGGAGTTCACGTATCGCCTGCTCAAGGCAATGAGCCGCGCGGGATCCAATGCTAGCTCGACGGATTGACGGCAGCCCGAGGTTGACCGCACGCCATCCTACTCGCGACGCTCAACGCCGAAGCCGTCGGAGATGCAGGCGATGGCAGCGCACCAACTCAGCGCCATCGCGATCGCCCAGCCGACTGCCTCCGGCATCCGCAGCCCCCCAGTCTGGCCGGTGAGTGTCAGGCTGATCCAGCCGACCAGCGCAATGGTGGTGCCGATGACCGCGAGGTAGGTGGGGATGGAGGCACCGGGGGCGATGCCGGAGCGCATCAGCACCGTGCGACGCCGAGGAAGAGCGCGGCTATTATCCCACCCAACAGGACCCCGGTGGCGTTCACGGGCTGACCGCCGGCTGTGTCCCAGGGAAGTACTCGGTATGGGTCTCGCCGGTCCGGCCGAAATAGAGCACGCGGCGGCCCAGGAACGAGACTAGATATCCCGCGCAGCCGGCGCGCTTCACCTTGTCGCAAAAGCCCCTATACGTGTACCCAGGCACGAGCGCCTGTGCCTCACGGATCGCAGCTTTTACCACGTCTACATTGAACTCAGCCGTGACCGCAACGTTACTCAGATGCGTCGGCAGCTCAAGGCCCGCGCCGTCCGGCAGATAGTAGGTGGCCTGACCGAGCCGCAGATCGACGAGATAGCCGTCGAAACCTGCCACCATCAATGTGCCGACGATCTGCGGGAAGGCCATCGTGCCGCTCTCGGCGCCTTCGAGGCATCGCCGTGCGATTTCCTGATGTTTGGTTTCCATGGATTTGGCTCCTTATTGGGGTGTTGTCAGGTCATGGGGATCGATTTCAAACCGTGACGGGCGACCAGGCTTTTGAGCACGCGTTCAAAGCGCGGCGCGTATAGTTTTCTTGTCAACAATATTAGGGTGTCCGCGGTCGGAAGAAATCGATAAGCACTTGCGTCATCCGAGCGTGGAACCCGAATAACGCCACCGGATCTGGCCGCCCAATCCCTGCACTCGCCACAGGTAGTTCCTGTAGCATCGTGCACAACGGCACAGCCCGGCAAAGTAACAGCTACCTTTAAATCCGACACCGACGTTGGGAGTATTGCTCTCCACGAAAGGGCGATACCCCAACACTGATTCGGTGGAAAACTCGATGCAACACAATGAATGACCTGAAGTCGCAATGTTTCGTGTCGCTGAGAGAGATCGAACCAGTCTCCAGAGTCTGGATTCGAAATGGCAAACGAGAGGTCAGTTGTCTATGCGAGAATAGCGCAGTAATTTAACAAGAAAGTAACGCAAGTTATTGATTTTACTGGCTCCCCGGGACGGATTCGCAATTACGTAGAAAACACCGGCAATTTACGCATTTTCCGTTTTCAGTTTGGTCTAGATACCCCCAGCGATACCCCTGCCGAAGGCTGGCTGCCACTGGACATTGTCCGACGACAGTGGACTTCGGTCCCCGCTGGATTGGCGCTAAGCTGCCGCCCGGTCTTTGGGACGACCACCGCGCTTTCCGTTCTCGCGCGAGGCTTTTGCCTTGCTGGCACTACGACTCAATCCCCCGAGTTTGCCGATCTGTTGCATCCATCGACCGGTACCGAAGGCGCCTTCGATGAGTCCGGGTACGTAGAGATCGGCATCCAGCAGCGGCCAGTGCAGCCCTAGACCGTTCGGACTGACCTTGATTTTTGCCAGCTTAGAACGGGGCTCATCCGCCAGTCCTTCAGCTAAGGCCGCCGGAAACGCGAATTCGCATCCACCCTCGAGTGAAATCACGACCAGCCCGCGGCGGGAATCGTATCGAGCTGCCTGTGCAATCGGCCCGCGCGCGATCACCGCCGCGCCAGTCGGTTCACGTCCGGCCAGGAAAGTCCGTAGTTCTCGCGCAAATTGATCGGACCGCTGGGACAGCTCAATTCGAACACCGCTTGCCGTCGGCCCTCTGACACGTGGACATGAGCGGGGCGATGATCGTTGGTAAAGATCATGACCCGAGCCCGGCCGAGGCGGAGAACCTATATTATACCGAAGCATGCTTGGGTTTACAGCGTCCATATTTCGCTGAGTTGCCAAATTTCCCGAAACCCTCCGTCATCCTAACGTGCGGTGTAGTGCGACGGACAAGATCAAGCGCCCAGCAGTCCCCGGAGAAATTGGGTTCGCTCGTCGAGCGACCCGCGAGCAGTTACGTAAGAGACACCACGGTCCGCCAGTTGGGTCTCGTACCATAGGTTCTGTTGCTGTCGGAAAGCTTCACCACGGCGGGTTCCGTCTTGCACAAATGGGAAATCGGGAGCGCACAGCACGATTACCGAGTACTGTCGCTGCGCGGCCCGCTGCAGCTCCGCCTCCGCGTCGCCAAACATGTCCAAGCTGTAAAACAGCGTCGTGAGAGGCGACGTGTCGCAAAAAAGGAAGCGCCGGGCCGTATTGACGGCCTTTTCCTCTCGACGAACCTGTTCACGTGCGATGAGGACTAGATCCTCATAAGCGAGGACACCGCCTTTTTCTTCCCATAACTCTCGGCCGTACTCCGGAACCCATGCGGTATCAAGTTCGTCGGCCAGGCGAGCCGCCAGAACCGTCTTTCCGGATGACTCTCCGCCTAGCAAGGCGATCCGTTGGACGAGGGTTCGGGCGACCGGTGTCGGTAGAAATTCCCAGTGACGCCATAGATTGCGGCGTAATTCCGTGGCGGAAATCGGAACTTCGCGACGTTGGCGATCAACCAAGACGTGGTGGACTGGGTGCGAACTCCAGTTCATCCTCCGGAAGCTCTCGGTAAGGTGCGTGGCGAAACCGTCGCCGTACTCCTCGCTCGTAAACATTGCATCGACCTGTCGGTCTAAGACGCGGTTACAGAGCATCGCCACAAATTCACGGTGGTCAGAGTCCGCGGCGTCGTTTGCGGGAACAGCCGGGGCGTCGCTGCCGGATAACCACGACGCAAGTCGTTCTGACGTTACGACTAACACTGTCGCGTCTGGAAAGCAGGCTTTGAGCCAGGCCTCACGGTGATCGGCACCATAGCCTGGCAACTCCGGGCTCGAGTAACTGATGATAACGACCTGTTCACAAACGCTCGCCGCTCGTTGGATAACGAGAACGTGGCCGTTGTGAAGAGGTGCAAATTTCCCGACGATCAGTCCGATCCGGTAAGCGTTGCTCATTTGGAAGCCACGAGTCGCCTCCAGCGAACAAGCGCGACCGCGGCGTTTATCCAGAAGGCGGTGTAGAGGGCGGCCGTGATCCAGAGGCCGCGAAAACTGAAAAGTGCTACGGAAAGCGTGTTCACGACCAACCAGAACCACCAAGATTCATACTTCCGGTACATCAACAGAAACTGCGCGGAAACAGAGAGGGCGAGGATTAATGAGTCAATGAACGGAGCGAAGGCGTCCGTGAATCGCCAGAGCGCGTATCCGTAACTTGCTGCGATCACCATCGCCGCCAAGGCAACCAAAAGGATTCTTGACCAACCGACATGTGTAACGTGCAGCGCTTTACCGCTATCGCCGCCCGAAGTCCATTGCCACCAGCCAACCGCACTCGTTCCAATAAAGAACACTTGTAGTAGGGTGTCGGCATACAGGCGCGCGATAAAAAACACCGCGCCGAAAAGTGCGCAACCGAGGATGCCGGTCCACCACGTGTGGACGCTGTTGCGCGCAGCAAGAAGAATGGAAAGCGCGTTGACCGCATTCGCGCTCACCTCAAGGCCTGTTGTCATCATTGCGCGTTGGGGTCGTCGCCGCCGAATTCCTGAATGACTTCGATGAGACCGACGATATTCTCGTTGAAGGTGGCCAGTTCCTCCGCGGGTATCCAGTACTCTGTGTGCTCCAAAGCGCCGACTTTTTGGACCGCAAAATTCGACATATAGGCGGCCAGCACTGCAAATCGCGTGACAAAGCCGGCGCCACTGTCCTTGACGTTCCAGTCACGGGCGATCTGTGCAGCGTACTGAGCGTTCGTCACGGGATAGAAGATCGGTTGCTCCGGAAGTCTAGGCGGGAACTTCCTCCACCCAGACTCGCGGATGAGTCGTAGTTCGGCGGGCCCAACGGGCCGGAATAGAATCACGGTGTCCATCCTGGTCAATGATAACGGAGCCTCCTTGCTCACTAGGTTGGTTTCTCGGTGTCGGTCGCCACTCCCCCTAGACGAGACAGCGTGGGAGGACGCCCTCATGGGGGTATCGACCCTGGGGGTATCGCTCCTCGCGCCAGCACGATACCTCCAAAAGTACCCCCGGTGCCCGTCGCTGGAAAAGCACGGTGCACAGAATCAAGCACCTGCGTCCGCGTCCTTTCTGCGCCAAAGCGCCGAAGTGAACGGGGCCCAAGGTTCGGCGGCCCTACCTATGTACATCTTTGCGTGCATTCTGACGGTGGCCGACCCTCGGTGTGTCTGCTAAAGTATTACCATAGTGAGTAATACTTGATGGAGGCGAAATGCGCGTAACAAGCAAAGGCCAGGTTACTATCCCAATCGACATCCGGGACAAGCTCGGAATTCAACCGAACACGGAGGTCCGATTTGTGGTTCGAAAGGGGATCGTGGTTCTGGAGAAGGCACCTGGCCGCGGCTCCATTAAACGCCCTAATCGCGGCGAAGCAATCGTGGCTCGGCTTCGGCGAAGGGCTCGGGGAGCTACCAGAAGTACGATGACCACAGATGAATTGATGACGCTCACGCGAGCGGAGTAGTTAATCCGTGGCCGAAGTGATCGTCGATACCAACATCCTGTTAGATCTCTATACGCAGGATGAAGTCTGGGAGGAGCGGTCCGCGGCGGCAATCGCTTTTGCAGCAGATGCCGACGTACTCGTCATCAATCCCATCATCTACGCTGAGCTCTCCGTCGGCATCGAGAAGATCGAGGAACTAGATGAGTTTTTAGGAACTGACTTTAGGCGCGACTCGCTTCCGTGGGAGGCGGCTTTCATCGCTGGAAAGGCGTTTCTCGCGTATCGCCGGCGTGGCGGATCGAAGACGGCACCCTTGCCAGACTTTTATATCGGCGCTCACGCAGCGGTACAGGGGATGAAAATTCTCACACGGGACCCCAAACGCTATACGTCATATTTCCCGACGGTAAAGATTATCGAGCCGTAGATCAGAAGGCCAAGGGGAAAACCTAATAAGGAGTTTCTAATAAACTACTTTAAAATATTGATTTAATTCACTTAATTGGCTCCCCGGGACGGATTCGAACCGCCGACCAACGGATTAACAGCGAGCTTCGGCACTTAGCCATGGTAACCGACCGTCACTCATTTCTCACAAATTCAACAAGTTGTCGCTCTGGTGGGTGACGCTCGTTGACGTAGATTGACGCAGAGACAGGACAAATTTAGGACAAATGTTTTTGCTCACGGGCAGCCCGAAAACCATTCAAATTTCAGCCCCCGCACGCATGCGAAGCATAGGCGAGGCTGGGGGCTGACGGTCTCAACCCTGACACGGCTTCTGATTGCGATCTAGATCTAAATGGGTATAATGTGAAAGTCAAACCACCACTGCCCAAGCCATTGATATGGATGGGTAGCAGCAAGAAAGACTTGCGCGCGCTGCCGGCCGATGTGGTCGACGTATTTGGCTACGCGCTGTATGTCGCCCAGATCGGGAAGCGGCATGACAACACGAAGGTGCTGAAAGGATTCGGAGGCGCGAGCCTCTTGGAGGTTATCGAATCACAAGCTGGAAATACGTACCGCGCCGTGTACACCGTGCGCTTTGCCGCCGCGGTGATCGTGCTGCATGTGTTCCAGAAAAAATCGAAGTCCGGTATCGAGACTCCGAAACCCGATATGGATCTGATCGAAGCCAGATTAAAGAAAGCTACTGAATTGATGAAAGAAAGCAAGACATGAAGAGCAGAACCGACAAAAGCATGAGCCATCAACGTGGCAGCGCGAATGTGTACGCCGACCTTGGCTACAAGTCCGCTGATCAGATGCTCGTCAAGGCGCAACTCGTCGCCACGATTGCGGAGATCCTCGCCGAGCGCGGCTATACCCAGACTAAAGCGGCAGCGCTCCTTGGAATTCCACAGCCCAAGCTGTCGAAAATGCTGCGTGGGCAATTCCGTGGCTTCTCCGAGCGCAAGCTGATGGATTGTCTAACACTCCTCGGTCGAGACATTGATATCGTGGTCCGAGCGACGCCGAAGCGCAAAGGGCAGGGTGCGGTGTCGGTTTCTTTTGCATAGTTGACACCAACTTTGCACCCGGCGCACTGCGTACTCCCCAAGGACGCAAATCGCTGTCGCCTGAATTACAGCGTGGTAGGGCAGTGACGGACGCGGGCCGCGGAAGTCGGTTGTCCAGGCCCTGATGATTGCGCTCGGAGTGGTAATGCGCCATGAACTGCCCGACTGCGTGCTGAAGCGATGCCGGTCCGAAGAAAATCATTCGGCTCAAACACTCCTCTTTAATTGAACGCGCTCTGCGAAAGCGTTCACATTGGGCGATCGTGGCGACAGTCGAATGACGTGAATGCCTTCGCGGCAGGTCTGGCCGCAGGCTCGCTCAGCGACCCGTGAACCGGGGTGGGCGTCGTTCCTTGAATGCCGTGACGCCTTCCTTGTAATCCTGAGTGCGGCCGCACTCGAATTGCGAGGCGCTCTCGAGCTCGAGTTGTTGCTCGAGTGTGTTGCGGGCGGCCGCTCGAATCGCCGACTTCGCCGCATTGAGACCGCGGGTTGGCGCGCCGGCGAGCTGGGCCAGCAGCGCCTCTACCTCCTCCTTGAAGTGATCATCGTCGATGGCTTTCCAGATCAGTCCCCATGTCTCGGCTTGCCGGGCGGAAAGAGAATGACCGAGCAATGTGAATCCGAGAGCGCGAGCTTGGCCGATCATTCGGGGAAGCCAGTAACTGCCGCCCGCATCGGGCACGAGTCCAATGCTGGAGAATGCCTGGACGAACTTGGCACTGACTCGCGCGACGACGATGTCGCAGGCGAGCGCCAGGTTGACCCCGGCGCCGGCGGCCACTCCGCCCACCGCGCACAGGGTCGGAATCTTGAGCGAGACGAGTCGCTTCACCAGGGGGTTGTAGTAGGTGCGCGTCGTCTCGCCGAGATCGAGCGGGCCGCCATCGACGTTCCTTTCGGAGAGGTCTTGGCCGGCGCAGAAACCGCGGCCGCGGGCCGCCAGGAGCAGCGCCCGCAATGATTCGTCGGCCTCGACCGCGTCCAATGCCGCCGCGACTTCCCGGTGCATCAGTACGTTGAAGGCATTCAGCTTTTCAGGCCTGTTCAGTATGAGACGGGCGATTCCGTTGCCGCGTTCGAAGTGAATCGTTTCGAATTCCATCAAGTTCCTCTCATTCGGGCAGATCCAACGAGAGGATCCGCTCGCGGCAGCGCCGCGAGTCGCCCCATAGCTGCTCGATGACGTGCGCGCGCTTCAAGAATAGGTGTGGGTCGGCTTCGGCGGTGAATCCGATCGCTCCGTGGACTTGAATGTTCTGGGAGGCGTTCTTGATCGCCGATGCGGCGGCGACCAGTTTGGACGATGTTGTATGAAACGCCAGCCCATCGTGTCCCTCGGCGAGCACGAGCGAGGCGAACGCTGTTTGGCACACTGCCGCCTCGCATCGAATGGCCATGTCGGCGCAGATATGCTTGATCGCCTGGAAGGAGCCGATCGGCCGCCCGAACTGCTCGCGTGTCTTGGCATACTCGACGGCCATATCCCGCGTAGCCTCCGCGATCCCGACGGCGAAAGCGCTCAGGAGCAGCAAAGCGCGCTCATGCAGGTCAGGCGCAGCGGCCCAGAACGACGGTCTCGCATCCACGAGCCGAGCACGGTGCAGGGTGACGAGATTATCCATGCTTGGAACCGGCTGGATCTCGGCGAAGTCGTCTCGACAGAACAGTCCGGCGCCGTTCTCGTCGGAGATGAGCACCCACTCGGCTTCGGCGCAGTCGAACAGATGAACATCGCCGTCGCTTCGCGCCGCCAGTGAGACGCGGCCGCGCGGATTGGCGATACCGACGCGCGCGCTTCCGTCGATGAAGCTCGACAGCAGCTTCCCTTTGAGCTGCGAGAGAAGGTGCGCTCCGAGAGTCAAAGCGAAAATCGCGGGCGACAGCAGGTGCCGACCGAGCTCGCGGTATATCAGGCTCTCTTCGGTGGCAGACAGGCCGACACCGCCAACCGCTTCCGGTAGACCGCAGCCCCAAATTCCGAGATCTCCCAGGTCGCGAAACAACCGATGATCGGAATTACCCGTCTGCGGGGCAGGAGGCCGTAGACGCGAAACGGGCGCGCGCGCACTGAGAAAGCTCCTCAGAGAGTCAACGATCTCTCTTTGCTCGGCGGTGGGAAGGAGATTCATGATTCAGTCGATGCTCATCGCGGCAGCCCCAATACTCGCTCGCCGATGATGTTGCGCTGAATCTGCGCGGTGCCAGCTGCGATGGTGATAGAAAAAGACCGCAGGTAGAAATAAACCCAATCGTCTTCTTCCGAATTCTCGAGGGCGTAAGGGCCCAGGATATCGAGCGCCAGCCGCCGCGCGCGCTGCTGAGTCTCACCCACCATGGCACGCATGAGGGAAGCCTCGGAGCCCCGCATGCCCGCGTCTGCGCGCGAAACCACCATGTAGGTCATCGCACGGGCGGCGGCCATGTCGGCGCGCAGATCGGCGAGGCGGGCGCCGATCTCGTCGCGAGACAAGGGGCAATCGTTGCCCAGCCGCTCGGCGGCCTTCGCGATCATGTCTTCCACGAGATAGGCATAGCGAATCTGGTCCCTGATCTGGGCGGTGCCTCGCTCGAAGGCAAGCGTCGACATGGCAACGTTCCAGCCGTCGTTGAGATCGCCGACGACGTCGGTGAGCGGGATGCGCACATCGTCGTAGAAGCACTGCACGAAATGAGTTTGATTGGGCGAGGTCATGATCTCGATGGGGCGGAGCGTCAGCCCGGGAGACTTCATGTCGCAGATTACCCAGCTGATGCCCTTGTGCTTGGCCGCGGAGGCGTCGGTGCGAACCAGCAACTCCTGCCAGTCGGAGAGATGGCCATGGCTCGTCCATATCTTGCTGCCGGAGACCACCAGATGATCGCCGTCGACTCGAGCGCGTGTCCGCAGGCTCCCGAGGTCGGATCCCGCGTTAGGCTCGGAAAAACCCTGGCACCATATGACCTCGCCCTTCAGGATCCGAGGAAGGTGGTATTGCTTTTGGGCCTCGGTTCCGTTCGCCATGATGGTCGGACCCGCATGGTTCAGCGCGACGAAGCACAAGTGATGATCGGGGGCATCGGCGCGAGCGTATTCCTCGTGCCAGATGAGCTGCCTGGTGAGCGAAAGTCCGAGCCCGCCATATTCCTTCGGCCAGGAGATGCCCGCCCACCCGGCGTCATGTTGAAGCGCCTGCCAGGCCAGGTCGTACGCGCGGGCGGCGGGTCCGGCGTGGGGTCGCCGCTCTCGCGGGACATGATCATGGAGCCAGTCACGTGCCTGGGCGCGAAATGCGATGTCTTCGGCCGAGAAGTGCAGGTTCAACCGGGTCCCCGTGGCATTTTCCAATCATCTGGAGCATACTCCGGTTTCAAAAAAATGACTATCCGTCATTTATGGAATGACGGCCTCGGTAGCGGAAATATTCTTTGAGGAAAGCTCACGTCCACCGATGGACGATAGCCGATCGAACTGACGAAGTGTACGTTATTCTGGAGATTACCCTCAGAGGTGCAGGTGCAGGAACAGACGAGTAGCCGCTGCCATGAGAAATCCAGCCTTGGATCGCGAATCCGCTCGGTATTGAGTCTCGAGCCCGATGCAGTGGCGATCGAGGGCGCCGGTGGCAAGTCCACGTGGGCGGATCTGGCCGCGGCGGCCGCGCATATCGACGAGGCGCTCCGGGACGCGCAAGTCGAGCGCCACGCGCCGATCGGTTGGGTGGCGCACAACAGGCCTGCCGCCGTCGCGGCGTTCGTGAGTCTCGCGATGAACGAGCACCTGATCGTCCCTCTTCGGCCTCCACAAGCCTCCGCGACCCTGCCGGGAGAGATCGCCGCTCAGCGACTTCAGGCGGTGATCGCCGACGAGAGCGATTGGGCCCGGCAGGACGTACGCGACGCGGCCGCGGCCGCGGGTAGCATGGGTATTGCCGTCGCAGGGTGGTCCCCCATCACGGTTCGGCCGGTCACTGGGTGCATGCGCGTCGGACCGGGCCCGCATCGGCTGCCCACGCCGGGCGTCGTGCTAGAGCGCCTGACGAGCGGCACGACAGGACCGCCCAAGCGCATTCCCGTGAACGAGGACGTTCTCATCCCCTCCCTCAAAGCAGGCGAGCAGAGCTCGTCGGATGATGGCAAGGAGCTACGCCTCAAACGATCGCCCTCGATTCTCCTCAAGCCCTTCAGTCACGCGGGCGGTCTGTTCGGATTGCTTCTGGCGCTCTACCAAGCGCGTCCGATGGTGCTCCTGGAGAAATTTGCGGCTGAAGAATGGGCAAACGCCATCCGTCGATATGAACCAAGGTCGGCAAGTCTGGTTCCGGCAATGATCCGCATGATTCTCGATGCGGACATCGCACCCGATGCGTTGCGGAGCCTCCACGCGGTACGAGCGGGGACGGCGCCGCTCGACCCGCAAACACAAATCGAATTCGAGACTCGGTTCGGAATACCCATCCTCATCGACTACGGGGCCGCGGAGTTCATCGGTGGAGTGGCGGGCTGGACACTGGACGACCACCGGCGTTTCGGGCCAAGCAAGAGAGGAAGTGTCGGCCGCGCTCGGCGCGACGTGCAGCTGCAAGTCGTGAGCGAGGAGACCGGCGAGGAGCTTCCTCTCGGCCGGATTGGTGTACTACGTGTCAAATCTGCCCGGTTCGGGCCGGATTACTTTCGAACCAATGACCTGGCGAGGATCGACCATGATGGGTTCTTGTTCTTGCACGGACGTACCGATGACGCCATCAATCGAGGAGGTTTCAAGGTGCTGCCCGAGGAGGTGGCTGCGGTCTTGCGCCGTTACACAGGCGTTCGCGATGTGGCCGTGATCGGAATGGTGGACGCGCGCCTCGGAGAGGTCCCGATTGCCGCGGTGGAAATGATGCCGGGAATGAGTCCGCCGGAACCACGCGACCTAGACGCCTTCGCACGTGCACACCTGACCGGCTACATGGTCCCCAAGGAATACCGATTCGTAGCAGCGTTGCCACGGACCCCATCCATGAAAGTGAGCCGACCCGAGCTCAAGGCGATGCTGGGAATCTAGGGCTATGAGCTGTTGGCGGGAGATCTCTCAATGAGCAAGCCAGAACGCGTGCTGGTGTCGAGCACCGAGGGGCGACTACTCATTCTGACGCTGAGTCGACCGGAGAAACTCAATGCGCTCACAGGGGAGCTGCATGATGAGCTCCTCGACGCGGTCACGCGCGCGTCGACCGACAGGAGCGTTGGATGTGTGGTACTCACGGGCGCAGGCGCCGCGTTCTGCTCCGGGGGCGACTTGGGGGGCACACCCCAGCACGCCAACCTGCCACGGCCGACCCAGGAGGATCGTGCGGATACGTTGCTTCATCACGGAGAGACTGCGAGACTGCTTCACTGCATGCCAAAGCCGACGATCGCCATGATCAACGGGGTGGCGGCGGGGGCCGGTCTGGCCCTCGCGCTGGCGTGCGATCTTCGCGTCATGTCCCGCTCGGCCGTGCTCACGACATCGTACGTCAAGGTGGGGTTGTGCGGGGATCTCGGTATGAGCTATTTCCTCACGCAACTCGTGGGTCCCGCACGCGCCCGCGAGCTGTTGTTCTTGAATCGGAAAATCGACGCCGAGACGGCCTTGCAGTGGGGACTTGCGAATCGAATCGAGGATCCCGACGGCTTGAGCGCCACCACGCTCGGCGTTGCGAGACAGCTCGCCGAGGCGCCGGCCGTCGCGATCCGATACATGAAGCAGAATCTGCTTCGCGCGGAGACGCAAACGTTGCCCGAGGTGCTCGAAAGCGAGGCGTTCGGCATGGCGCGTTGCGGCCGCACCCAAGACGCAAAGGAGGCCGCGCTTGCATTTCGCGAAAAGCGTCCTCCGAAGTTCACCGGAACTTAACGACCCATGCAAGTTGCAACGCCGCGGGAGGCGGGCAAGATAACCGCGGAAGATATCGAGAGGGCGCGACGCCAGATCGGTGTACCGAAATTCTCCTTCAATCCGCCGTTCAATCGATTCGCGACGACGGACACGCTGAGTCACTTCGCCTGGGCCTGCGGCGACGACAATCCGCTCTGGCACAGTGAGGAATACGGCGCGCGTACGCGATGGGGCCGCCAGTTGGGCTTCCCCCTGTTCTTGCATTCGACCGGCACCAATCTGACGCCAAAGCCCTCGGATGAGATGAAAGCGCTCTTCAAGGGGCTGTTCCGCGGAGTCGGAAAATACTATACCGGCGTCAACTGGGTGTGGTGGCGGCCCGTTCTCCCGGGCGACCGATTGTACGTAGAGCGCGTGACGTCCGAGGTGAAGGTGAACGAGAAGTCGTCCTTCAGCGGTGGCATATCGGTCACCGAGGTTTATCGGGACCTATGGGTGGATCGAGAGGGTGCCCCCGTGGGCAGCCGTGAGGAAGCGTACCTCAGCGCGGAACGCGAGGGCAGCAAAAAGTCGGGGCGCTACGCCGGCATCCAGCGGCAGAGCTATAGCCCAGAGGATATCGAGCGCATCGACGAGATCTATGCCGCGGAGCGTCCGCGCGGCGCAGAGCCGCGCTACTGGGAGGATGTCTCCGTGGGAGAGAGGCTGACACCGGTGGCAAAAGGCCCACTGACCATGGTCGACATCATCGCCATGCACATGGGCCTCGGACTCTCGAGCAGCGGCATCGGTCCTCTGCGCTACAACTGGCGGCAACGCCAGCGCATGCCCGCTTTCTTTGCCAACGACCGCTTCGGCGTGCCGGATGTGGTGCAGCGCGTGCACTGGGACCATGAGCGCGCGCTCGAGCTTGGGTTGCCGACCTCGTATGACTACGGCCAGATGCGCACGAGCTGGCTCATCCACCTCGTTACCAACTGGATGGGCGATGATGCTTGGCTCTGGCAGCTCGAATGCCAGTCGCGGGCGTTCAATTTCATGGGCGACACCACGATTTGCTCGGGCGAAGTCGTCGATAAGCGAGTCGACGGCGCGCACCGTGTGGTCGAGCTGAAGTTGGCAGGCACGAATCAGCGAGGCGAGGATTCGGCGCCGGGGAGGGCGGTTATCATCCTTCCCTCGCGCGCCGGCGACGCGGTCGAGTTGCCGCAGCCTCCTGCTGAACGACGGGAAAGAGGAGCCAAGATCATCCAGCGCGCCTGAGCGCTGGACCGACTTCAGACGTTCCGAGGAAAGTCGTCGGCCCGCATGCTTTGAACCTGCGCCACCCGTTCTCTGAAACGCCACTGGCCGCTCTCAGAACGCACGAGCCTATCGAGATAGCGTCCGAAGCAATAGGTTTCCGGGGTGCCGTCGATCTCGAGCAGTAATTGGAAATAGCTCGCCGCCCGTGCTTGATCGCCATTCAGCTCGATCAAGGGATTGAGGAGGAGGTGCTTGTGCAGAGCGGCAGGGGCGCGGGGATGAGCACCGATGAAGGCTGCGAGCTCTTTCTGTCCCGCACAATGTATAGGTGGCAGCCCTCGGGGTAGCTCGACGTGGAAGATGCCGTCAGAGGTGAACAATCCGACCCACCCGGCCTCGTCACCGTAGTCAATGGTATGACAATAGGTATATAGGACGCGCAGGATCGCGCGTTCATCCGCGACGGTACTGGCCAATTCGATCTCCACCTCCGATGCTCTCATCCCGCCGTGTCTCCTCTAGAACGTCAGTTGACAGTGCTGCCCATTCCGCCATCGACCCTGAGTGTCGTCCCGCTGATGTAGGAGGCCTGGTTCGATGCGAGGAAACAGACGGCGGCGGCCACTTCCTCGGGCCGGCCGAAACGGCGCAAGGGATTGGGCCACACGTCGGTTGCCATCCGTCGCTCGAGCGCATCCCCCACCTCGGAAAGCCCCATCGTCCGCGCGTGCTCCTTCATCACATTTTGCGTATTGGTGGTCAGTATCGTCCCGGCACACACGGTGTTGACCGTGATTCCCTCGGCGCCGAGGGCGGCCGCAAGACCCGGCGAGGCAACATGCAACGCGGCTTTCGCGGCCGTATAATCCGGGGCAAACGGGCTGGGTTGGTAGACCACGGCACTGCTGATGTTGATGACCCGGCCCCAACCGTTGCTGCGCATCATCGGCACCATCAGTTGAATCAGCCGCACTGCGTATAGCGTGCTCAACTGATATTGCCTCTCCCACGTGCTCACGGACGTGTCGAGCCACGGATGGAAGTGGTCTGAGGCACCCGCGCTGTTCACCAGGATGTCGATGCCGCCAAACGCCGCCAGGGCGCCGTGACCGATGGCCTCCACGGCAGCTGGATCCCCAAGGTCGCCGTAGATAATGGCTGCCTCCCCGGCCGCCTTTCGGATGGTCTTGGCGACCGATTCGGCACGGTCTTTATCGCGGCCATGAATGACGACTCGGGCGCCTTCGGCGGCGAGCGCGACGGCGATCGAGGCTCCAATGCCGCTGCTTGATCCGGCGACGAGAGCCCGCCGGCCGGCGATACCAAATTCCATACGTGAATCCCTTGGCGACTGAGCTCGGACGTAGATAATTGCACTCAGTGCATAATATCATTAGAGTCGTGGTTAAGCCATCGACCGCCAACGACGGGGAGAGTCCCATGGGTTCAGGAGCATCAGCCGTGTCAATCGACCCGACCGCCGCGGTCGATCCCCGCGCCTGGGAATTGATTTCCTCGTTGCTCTTCGATACCCAAGGACAGGTCAATCGTTATGATGTTTACGGCGAGCTGCATGCCATCGGCGATGATTTTCTAACGCCGAACGGCACGCATATCGTCATCGGCTACACGGCCTTGGCCAATATGATGCGCGACCCGAAGTTCCTGAAGAACAACGCGCATGGGGGCAGTCAAAAGACCCAGCCTTTCAGTCTCCTGACGCCTGAGCAGGAGGCCGAGCTCGGGCGGTGGGATGCGGACAGTGCTCCGTTGCTCGGCTCGCTCGACTCGCCCGATCACATGCGCATCCGGAGCCTCGTCCAGCGGAATTTCTTGCCGCAGTTCGTTGCCAGGATCCGCGACAAGATTGCAGCCGCAATCGTCGCGTTGCTGTCCAGGATCGACCCCACGCAGCCGGTGGATATCACGTCACAGTTTGGCCAGATCTTTGCGCCGGACATCATGGCGGAGTTGATCGGCTTGCCGGCCGAGGATCGGACCTACGTGTCGCAGCTCACCGGCGTGTTCATGCAGGGCATCGACCCAGCGTCTCCTTTCGATCTGAGGCTGGCGTCCGCAAAAGCTGCGCATGAGCAACGCAAGTACGTGAGGAAAGTCATCGCCGCAAGACGCGCCGAGCCGCGCGACGATCTGGTGAGTGCGCTGGTGCAAAACGCGAGTGGCGTGCTCTCGGAACCAGAGCTCGTTCAGCTTCTGACCATCCTTTATCTCGGCGGTTACGAGACCACCGCTCACATGATCGGCAACGGCTTGGTGGCTCTGCTCACGAACCCCGATCAATTGGCGCTACTTCTGTCCGACCTGGAGGGGTTGATGCGGCCGGCAGTGGAAGAAATGTTGCGATTTGACGGCCCTATCTCGCTGACGCAGGTGTTCCCCGTCGAAGGCGCGACACTCATGGGGCGTCCCGCCGACGTGAACATGCCTTATGTGGGACTGTTGACCGCGGCCAATCACGACCCGGACGCCTTCGAGGCGCCCCAGCGCTTTCTGATCAAACGAGAGGGCAAGCCGATCCAAACATTCGGTG
>Ga0182015_10004097_pt1 | contig 15911 bp, 14 predicted proteins | sample 712P3MmetaG_FD_120478 | JGI IMG/M metagenome (GOLD analysis project Ga0182015, IMG submission 120478) | Permafrost microbial communities from Stordalen Mire, Sweden - 712P3M metaG | ecosystem: Environmental > Terrestrial > Soil > Wetlands > Permafrost | place: Sweden: Stordalen | collected... | reverse complement strand
TTTCGACGGACTGCTTCACTCAGAACAACTGGAGGCGCAACACGCATATCGAGGTCTCCTCATCATAAGATGAGCCTCAATATATAAATGATTCTAATAATGAGACACTACACTAGGTTGCGGGAGTCCGCTGCGATGGATGGGTTCCGGTTGGATGGTTGATTGATCGGCATTTAGTGGTTGATAAACATCGGCAAAGTGGCAGCGTTGCAATACCTCAGGCAATTCGGCCTCAGGTTGTTCAATACCCAGTTATCAACACTTGACAGTCAAATGTCGGGATCGCCGGTCATTTGCGCAGAGAGGTTCAATCACTATAAAGCCGGCTTTGGCAAACCTGATCCTGCGAAGTCGGGCAGTCCCGGGCCGAGGTTGGTCAGCGTCGAGCAGGGGCGACTTTGTGGCGTATATTTGTCGATAGTCGAGAGGCAGAATGGCAATTGAAAATATTTGCGGTCCGTTGGGCTGGACGGTTATTCAACTCCAAAGAGTCATGATGCGGAGATTTCGAAATCGGAGAGCAGCACAGATCGCTCTGGCGCTCCTCCTCGCGCTCACGGGAATGAACTGGTTTGGATCTGGCGAAGTGCTAGCGGAAAGCGTCGCAAAGCAGATTCCTCTAACTCTTCCTCCGATGGGCTGGTCCTCATGGAACGGCTTTTCCAATACGGTTGACTCGCAGGTCATCATGGCTCAAGCCAAGGCAATGATCTCCACCGGAATGGCAAAGGCAGGTTATCAGTACATCAACATCGACGAGGGCTGGTGGCTGGGCGAGCGCGATGCGGATGGCAACATTGTGGTGGATGAAAAGGCTTGGCCCGCGCTGGCCCCGGGTGAACGCGCGGGAGACATGGCCAACATCGTCCGCTATATTCACGGCCTCGGCTTAAAGGCGGGCATCTACACCGACGCTGGAAACGACGGATGTAGCATGTACCCGGACCTCGGGCCCGTCTATCAACACACGGGCAGCGAGGGCCATTACGAGCAGGACTTTCTGCAATTCGCCAAGTGGGGATTCGACTATGTGAAGGTCGATTGGTGTGGCGGCGACAAGGAGAAGCTTGATCCGGCCGTTCAATACGCAGATATTGCGCGCGCCATCTTCATGGCCGAGACCGACACGGGGCACCCTCTGCTCTTTTCCATTTGCGAGTGGGGAAAAAACAGCCCGTGGACCTGGGCGCCGAATGTAGGGGGTGCGGTGGCGGACATCTGGCGCACCAGTGGCGATATTGTCGCTCCAATTGTTGCGCACCACAAGTTCAGTGGCCGCCTGGCCAGCTTTCCCGGCGTTTTGTCGAACTTCGACGAGGGAGTTCATCCTGAAGCGCAACACACTGGCTATTACAATGATCCCGACATGATGGTGGTTGGGATGCCGGGACTTACGGATGCCCAGAACCGGGTTCATATGAGCTTGTGGGCGATTTCGGGAGCTCCATTGCTCGTGGGCGCCGATCTGACGAAACTCAGTGACGCCACGTTGGCTACGCTCGCTAATCCCGAAGTGTTGGCAGTGGACCAGGATTCGCTTGGGCTGCAGGGGATCAAGGTTGCATCGTTCGGCGATGGACTCGAGGTGTGGTCAAAGGCGCTCTCAGCGCCTGGCGAACGCGCGCTACTGCTACTTAACCGGAGCGGCGAAGCGGCGTCAATCAAGGTGAACTTGAGCGATCTGGGGCTGGCCGATTCTTCTTTGGCGACAGTGAGAGATGTCTGGGCGCAGAAAGACCTCGGAAGCTTTAATGGCTCTTATTCCGCCGCCGTACCAGCCCTCGACGCAGTCATGTTGATTGTCCACGGGACCGAGGGGACCCTGACCAAATATGCTGCAGGCGGCGCAGAAACGGGAGCCACAAGTGGGATGATCGTGCAGCGGAACCACCCTGTCAGCTTCACTCAAGTCGCTTCGCGTGTGCCCATGGCCCGAGTTCGAATTGCCTACCTCAATCCGGGCAAGACGCCCCGTTTTGCCGAGCTTCGAGTAAACGGACGAACGGCTACCAGGATCGCCTTCCCTCCTGCTGGAAGTGAACAGGCTTCGGGGGCCGTCTGGATTGAGTCGCAGCTTGATCGGTCCGGCGCAAATAATGTGTTGAGCTTTTCAACCAGCTGCGATCCGGGACCTGCGATCGTTTCGATCTCAGTCGAGTAGAGCGGCGTTCCGATTCGAGGGAGAAAGGATGATCCGAGGCTGGATTCTCTCAACTGATGCCAGGGGTGTGGATTCTTAAGCCCGTGAAATTGCCCCGCAAGTCGTTGATTAACCGCTTAACTTACGCGAAGCCCAGTTTTCAACAGTTGTGGACTTCAAGCAGGGCTCGGCTTCATATATGCCGTTTCCGAGCAACAGCTTCGATTTTCTTTTGTGTCGTGCGGCTTTCAAGAACTTTGCCAAGCCGGTTGATGCGTTGCAGGAGATGTGGCGCGTGCTGAGGCCCGGAAGGGCCGGATTGATTATCGACCTCAAGCGCGACGCATCGCCCGCTCAGGTCAGCCGCCATGTGGATGGGATGGGATTGCCCATGGTCAATAGGATTATGACCAAGCTCGCCTTCAAAACGATGCTGATCAAGAGTGCTTATACACGAGCGGAATTTGAGCAAATGCGGCACAGTCAAAGTTCAGCAACGTGGAGATTGCAGAGGAGGATTTGGGCCTGGAAATCTCGATGACGAAATAGTGCTGGATGCAGTGGCTCGCCCTGGGGGCGCTCTAGCCCTTGCGTAGTGGCCTGTTGACCGGGACCACCTGTACGGTGACGTCGCGAACTTCTGAGAGGAAGCGGTTGAGCACCGACCCGCGCAGCAAAATGTCCCATCGTGAACGGACCGGCTGGCCAAAGACCACGTGGGAGATACTCTCCTGCTGGGCAAAGCGGATGAGGGCATCGGAGACGTTTTTGTCAGTGAGGTTGACGACCTTGGCCCCCAGATCGCGCGCCATGCGTTGGTATTCCTCGAGACGGTGATGGGCTTCCGGATCGCCGTGGCCCTTGTCGTCATCGGGACGCGTGACGTAAACGGCATACCAGTTGCTCGCCAGGCGGCCGGCCACGCGAGCGCCCACACGCAGCAACCGCTCAGTGCCAGGCCGGGAGCTCATGCACACCATGACTTTCTCAGGGATCGGCGCCTGCTCTAATCCCTGGGTGCGGCGATATTCTGATGCGCGGCTGCTCACTTGCTCAGCGGTGGTGCGCAGTGCAAGCTCCCGCAGCATGTTCAGGTTGCCCTTGCGAAAGAAGTTGGCCAGTGACTGCTCCACCTTTTCAGGCGCGTAAATTTTGCCTGCTCGCAGACGAGTCCGCAACTCATCTACCGTGATGTCAATGTTGACCACTTCGTCAGCGCGCTTGAGAAAGTTGTCAGGAACAGTCTCGCGAATGACGGTATTGGCAGAGCGATTGACTGCGTCATTCAGCGTTTCAAGGTGCTGGATGTTTACGGCCGTCATAACGTTGATGCCGGCTTCGAGAAGCTCCAATACGTCTTCGTAGCGTTTGCGATTCTTGCTGCCAGGCACGTTGGTGTGAGCCAGCTCGTCCACCACCACGGTGTTGGGATGGCGTGCAAGAATAGCGTCCACGTCCATCTCTTTCAGCTCGACGCCACGGTAGGGAATGACGCGCTGGGGTACGATCTCCAGGTCGCGAATACGCACTTCGGTGTCTTTGCGGCCGTGTGTCTCAACCAGGCCAATCACCACATCCACACCCTGCTGATGCTTCATCAGGTGTGCGTCATTGAGCATATGGTAGGTTTTGCCTACGCCGGGAGCCGCGCCGATGTAGATGCGCAGCTTGGCCAGTTCCGGGTTCTTTTCGAGGACGATTTCAGCCATGGCTCAACCCACCTCAACCGGATGGTGGATTGCTTCCACGGATGCCACGGGAAGGGTAAAGCGGATTGTCGTTCCATGGCCAAGGCGGCTCTCGACGGCAATCAATCCGCCGAGTGATTCAACAAGGCGACGCACCAGCGCCAGCCCGAGGCCGGAACCACTCTCGGAAAATGGATTGAAACGATCGAAAATTGAGCTCAGCCGCTCCGCCTCAATGCCGCGTCCGGTGTCGCGCACAGTGAATTGGACAAAGTGCTTGACCTCTTCAGCGGCAAGCAGGATTTCTCCCTCTGGCGGGGTATAGCGAATTGCATTGGCCAGCAAGTTGTCCAGGATGGAGCGCATGGCGCGGCGGTCTGCATTCACATAAGACAGGTCGGCGAATGCCCGAACTTCCACGCGGATATGCTTTTGAGCGGCCTCGTCACAATAACGATCGCGGGCTTCTCCGAGCACCTGCAAGGGACGCAGCCGCTCCGGATTGAGTTCGCGCTTGCCTGTGTCCAGTTCCGCCACTTCAATCAGGTCGCTCATGATTTCGTCCAGCTTCTCTGATTCATTGCTGGCCTGGACCACCAACTCGGTTTGCAGTCCGCGCAACTCCCCGCCAAACCCCTGGCTGAGCGCATAAAGGCTGCGCCGCAGCTGCAGCAGCGGGTCCCGAAGCTTGCGGCTAGCCACAGTGATGAACTGCGTTTTGAAGCGGTCTGTGTCCTGCAGGCTGGTCACATCTTCCAGTGTGGTGACAGTGCCAAGCAACCTGCCTTCGGAGTCGCGCATGGGCGTGGTGCGCAGGCGAAAGCTCCGGTCCTGGTTGCCAATGCGCATGGGCAGCATGGCCGCCTCGTCCTCATCGGCCACCGCCTTCTGCATCGAAACGGCATTGCGAATCGCGTTGAGGATCTTTTCTCCGCCGGGTGTGTTGTTCAAGGCCATCCGGTCAGTTGCTGCGTTTCCCAGCAATTCAGATGCGGCCTGATTCACCTTCAGCACATGTCCTTTGCCGTCGGTGACGATGATGGGTTCGAAGATGGATTGCAGCACCGCGTCTGAGAGCTGAAACTCCATTTGACGCCGTCCTGCTTCGGATTCCCGCAATTCGCGGAGGCGAACCGCAAGCCGATTCAACTCGACAGCGATCAGGCCAAAATCGTCCCGGCTGCTCCACTCCACGCGGTGTTCCATGCTGCCATGGGCAATTTTTTTGGCGTCCCGGGCCACCATTTGGATGGGCCGCAGAACAAAGTAAATGGTTCCAACCCCGATCACCAGCGCAGCCAGCGCAAAAACATAGGCCACCGTGGCGTGTCCCGCCGCCGCCAACGAACGGTGAGTCAGCGCAACCAGCCCAACAGTGAGGCCGATCAGCAGCACACAACCGAGAATGAGTCGCTGCGCGAGGTTGAGCATGGCCCGGACTCCTAGCCGGATCCTTTTTGTTCTGAATATATGTAGTTTAGCTGCGCCCGGCGGCGAATGAAAAGGAGAGCGGCCTCACTCGCCGCCGTTTCTGAGTGCGACGCCAACTTCTTCATTCTGGAGGATAGAGCTAGATTGCGCAAAGTTCAGGTTGCGGATATCTGGTCCACCACGGGTTTACTGGAGAAGTGGACACGATCTTCATCGAAGTTTGGCTGAGCATCGAGGTTTTATCGAAGGTGGCCCTAGGACAGGCCAAGTTACCTTTGAGTGAACTTAAACCAAGATTGCGATCGCGGCGGGCGGACTCGGCTCTACCTTTAAAGCAGACGTACTTTCACCGGGGTGAGTCAATTGAAACCTGCGAACTACTACGAGTTCCTTCAGATCAGCCCCAACGCTGAGCCTGCTACGATCCACCGTGTCTTCCAGTTTCTGGCAGTTCGGCTGCACCCAGACAACCCTGATACTGGAAACGCTGAACAATTCATCCTGCTGAAGCAGGCGTATGACGTGTTGTCAGATCCGGTACTCAGGGCCGAGTACGATGTGGCATGCGAAGAGGGTCTGCAGGAGCCGGACCCTATATCTGCAACGGTTGATTTCATGGATAACTTGGATGGCGAACTGAACCGCCGATCGGCTGTGTTAGCGCTGCTCTATATTCGGCGTCGCAGCTTCCCCGATGCTCCGGAAGTATCCCTCTTCGAGATCGAAACTCGCATGGGCTTTCCGCGAGACTATCTGGAATTCACCATCTGGTATCTCCATAAAAAGGGATACATTTCGCGAGCAGACAATGCCGAGTTCACATTGACCGCGGACGGCGTGGACTTTGTTGAAACGCAACGCGTGAGCATCTCGGTGCTGAATAAGCTGCTCACCAGCGGCTCAGCGACCAACCCTTCAGAGACGCCCACCCCCGTGGAAACCCGGCAGGCCGATCGAAATGTTCAACCGTTTCCCACGCCTGCCCTCCCGCCTTCAGACAGACGCGTTCGATCGGATCGCCGCAAGCGGGCTTAATCAGTCTCGAAGGTGTTTTTGCCTTCTCATGTCCACTTGTCGTTGCGACTTTTGATCGGATCCCAACTGGGGAACGGGCCTCTCACCCGGAATCGTGGTCACACGTGCCATCGGGTTGGCCGTGTGTCAAGGAATCTGGCAGGCCGTCAGCGTGTCGTTGTGCCATCGGCAAATAAGGCCAGCCGGTTGCGGATAAGCAACCAACACCCAATCCACACCAAATTGTTTCTTGAGGCGTTCGAAGTCCGCTAGCTGAAAGTGGGTCCACCTGGCCTGAGCCACCTGTTGAAGGTGCCATTCGGGCGAAAGGGTGGGCACCTGCGTTACCACGGCGGCATCCTTGTCAGCGTCAGAGAGCTGGCTTCGCTCGGCGAGGGCGCGAAAGCTATGAAAGTCTTCGCGCAGCGCAGAAAGATATTGCGGGTCGAGGGCGAAGTAAGCGTCGGTTGGGGTATTTTGTCGAATCCAGGCAAAGGCCTGAAGCCATGGGTTGGAGCTGACTTCACCGGGAAGTTCCAGGTGCGCGCCGTCGTCGATCAGTTTCCACTGCACAAGGAACATGCTGCCGTTGAAGACGAGAAGGTAAACTGCCCAGCGCCAGGCTTTGTCCTTCAGAAGGAAACGGCCGATCAATCCGCCCGCAGCCAGTGCCATGAAGATATAGACCAACTGCAAATAACGCATGGGCTGCAAAGGAGCGAGCCGTTCCAGCGAACTGGGCGCTAGGATGACCATGGCCAAGATTTGCTGGAAGGCGCCATAGACGAAGACAGCGAGAGCGAAACGGGCGAGCAGAGTTTCGCCGCGTTTTTGAGCGATGCGACTCAGCAGCCAAAAAAGAAATAGTGGGGCCAGTGCGCCCAGCCATTCATACCAGGCCCAGTTGTAGAGGAAGTAGTAGCCGCGTGTGGCAACGGCTTCTCGCCAGGTGGGCGACGATGGCTCGAACATCCAGCCCAGTGGAGCGGCTCCGGCCATGGAGTCTTGGACAGAGCGCAAAGGGACCGGAGCTTCCTGACGCAAGGCAAACATGAGGACGGCAGAAAAAGAGATGCCCATCGCGGCCATAATGGGATGCAGCAAGAATGCCAGCATCAGCAGAGGAGCGGCGTGCCAGCGCTTTCCGTCCAGAATTCTCGATATGGCCAGCAGAATCAGGGCAGTTGCTAAATTGCGGGGATGCAGATGCTGGTCGGCGATGTTGAGCGCCGTTCCCGCGACGGGCAGGGTAAGCATGGCAGCGACCATGGCCACTGCGGCCCACTGAGCGTGTGTTTCTGCGAAGATCTGTCGGGCAATTCGGTGGCAGGCCCACAGGATCAGAAACAGCGAGGCAAACTGCCAGAACAGCTCCGCCCATGCCAGGGGAATCCCGGTCCACTGAACAAAGTGAGCCATCCAGCCGTCAAACACGGTTGCCTGCAGTTGGACCCTGAAGAACTCAGAGTTATGAGGGAATAGGGCAGGGTTCAGGTCGGCCTTGACTGCCGTCAGATACACGCCGTCGTCTTCAAGGCCTGGGTGGTATCCCATGACCAGGAAGCCAAGCGCGGCGAACAGCAGAGCGGGCATCAACTCAGAAACGATGCGCTTCAAGTTCAAAACAGAGATTCCCCATTTGTCAGTCCATCGCTCGTCTCAAACCGGACCAGGCTCTGCCAGATCTTCCGGATGGGTTTCGGCGTTGGATTCAATTCTGAAAGATTAGACGAGTCCTCGGGCATTCAGGAGATGGTCAAACTGGCCTATCTGGCACGCAGAGTCCGGCAGTGTGACCCGGCGCGTAAATACATGCATGAAACCGGAATTCAGGTCATGAGCTTAACAGTCAGGGAACGGACTGGCAGCAACCGGGCAGGGAAGTGTATCGTCAATCTTGTCGCAAAGTAGATTGCTTTTGAATCCTCCGTCAGACTGGTTAAGCATGCCTTCCACAACGTTGAGTTCATCTTACATGCCGTCGGCCGCAAATGGTTTGCAGCCCGCGTCGGCAGGTGAGCCGGAAGGACGTGCTCAGGAAAAACTGGCGCTCGTAATTCCAACACTTTGCGAAGCGGAAAACATTGGCGGCTTGCTGCACAGCATTCGATCCGTGCTCGATCCAGTTGGGATTCCATACGAAATCCTCGTGGTAGATGACGACAGCAGCGATGGCACTGGGGATGTGGTTTTGGCAATCGCCCATGAAGATCCGCGCGTCCGCCTGCTGGTGCGCAAGGGAGAGCGGGGCCTCTCCGGAGCCATTCTTTACGGTTGGCATAATACCGATGCCGCAATTCTCGGAGTGATGGATGCGGATCTTCAGCATCCCCCTGAACTACTGCCGAAGCTGATTTCCGCCATTCAGCATGGCAAGGATCTGGCAATCGGCAGCCGGTACACTCCAGGGGGCGACCTGGGCAAATGGAATCCGGCCCGGAAGTTCTTCTCCGCCGCCGCTGTGTGGGTCACATGGCCTCTGCAAAGATCAAAGCTCCGCGCCAAGGACCCGATGTCCGGCTTCTTTATGGTTCGCCGTAGCTGTCTGGAGCAGATTACCTTCCAGCGTGCCGGCTTCAAGCTGCTGCTTGAGGTGCTGGTGCGCGGCCGCATCCGCTCAGTCGAAGAAGTTCCATTTGCTTTCGGTCTTCGCTATCGCGGGGCAAGCAAGGCCAACTTCAAAGTAGCTTGGGATTATGGGCTCCTGTTGGCACGGCTTTACTCCGCCCGATTCGGCTTTCGTCGTCAAGGCTGAAAGCTTGCCCACTGCCAGTGAGCCCTTAAATCGCTGGCAGAATCATGCGCAAGATCAGGAACCCGGCTACGCCAGCAAAGAAGACCAACGCCATGCGGATACCTGGCTCGCGGTTGACCTCTGGCACCAGGTCTGTGGCAGCAACGTACAGAGCCACGCCTGCCGAGATCGGCAAGCCGTAGGGAAGCCAGCTTGGAATCAGCTCAATAACCAGCACGCCGGCAAGAGTGGCCGCTGCCAGCGCCACGGCTGAATAGAAAGCCATAGTCCGGCTGCGCCCACTTGCCAGCATCACAGAGGCCATGGTGAAGCCTTCTGGCGCCTTGTGCAGCAAGATCGCCAAAAAGATGAGCCAGCCCAGGGTGCTGTTGACCACAAAGCCCGAGCCGATGGCCACGCCGTCAAACAGCGCGTGCACGCTCAAACCCGCCATCACCGAGTTGCCTGTATGCCGGGATACGAACTCGCCCGCGTGCGTCTCCTCGCCAAAATGAAAATGGGAGTTGATGGTGTGCTCCAGCAGGTGAACCACACAATAGCCAGCCATAATCAGAATCGGCCCCAGCCGCGGACTCAGCCGCAAGCTTTCAGGCGTCATCTCGATAAGTGCTGTGGCCATCAGAAAGCCGGCGCCAAGCGCAACAAAGTAGCGCAAGTATCGCTCAACGCCGCGAGCCCTCACCAGCACCAGCCCGCCGGCAACATCAGCGAGGGCCGCAATCGTGCCGAGAATCAGGGAGATTTTTAGCATGAGCGCCTAACCGCTGTGCCGGATGTGCATCACATCCCCATCCTGGACAATGTATTCCTTGCCCTCAAGGCGCAGTGTGCCCTTGGAGCGCGCCGCAGCCTCAGAGCCAGCGGCAAGCAGGTTGTCCCAGCGGATGGTCTCGGCGCGGATAAAGTGATGTTCGAGGTCAGAGTGGATGGCTCCCGCTGCCTGCGGAGCTTTCGAGCCGACCGGTACAGTCCATGCGCGGCATTCATCCTCACCCGCGGTGAAGAAGCTGATGAGCCCCAGCAACTCGTAGCTCTTGCGAATGAGCCGTACCAGACCGCTCTCATGCAGCCCGTAGCTGCCCAAGAACTCCGCCGCCTCTTCGTCGTCCATCTCCGCCAGCTCGGCTTCCACTTTCCCGCAGATTGCGGTTGCGCCGGCGTTGGGCCTGCTGGCAACTTCATCCAGTTTGAACTTGCTGACGGCAGCATCCAGGTCAGTGCCGAGCGTGGCGCTCTCGCCGATGTTAAGCGCATAGAGGATTGGCTTTTGCGACAAGAACATGAAGCCCTTGATGAGCTTCTTCTCCTCGGCGGTCATCTCCAACTCGCGGAGCGGCTGCTCTTTTTCAAGCGCCTCTTTTGATCGCAGAAGCAGAGCCTGTTCCCGCTCAAGATCGCTTGTGCGCCCCTTCTTCAGGTCCTTCTCGAGCCGTTCCAACCTCTTCTCAACCTGGGTCAGATCGCTGATCATCAGGTCAAACTCTACATTCTTGATGTCGCGCAACGGATCGATGGGGCCGACATGCGGTATCGAGTCTTCTTCGAAAGCGCGCAGCACGTGGATTAGAGCGTCAACATTGCGGAGGCTGGTGAGAAACGCGGTCTCTTTAAGCGCTTCCTGACCGATGGCCGCTACGTCGACAAATTCAACAGCCGCGAACGTGGTTTTGCGCGGTGAATAAAGGGCAGACAGCTTGTCTAGCCGCTCGTCGGGAACCTTGGCAACACCAATGTGCTCCTCGCGCGGGTTGGAGTAGCCGCTCCGCTCCTCGAGCTTCGCCTTGGTAAGAATTTTGAATAACGATGTTTTGCCCACCTGAGGCAGGCCGATGATGCCAGTCTTCATTTGCGTCCCATTGCAGCCCCTGCACGATGAGATACGCGCTTCAGAGCCTCTTCGATGATACAAGAAGCAGGCTCAAGGGGCCGTCAGGGATCGTAGGCCCTATGCCGACTCGGCCCGAGCTACAAACACAACTGTTGCAAGGCCGAGGAAAAGAATTGCCTCTTCCACATGCTCGCTGCGGTTGTGCAGCTTGTTGAAGTCGACTCGGTTGGGGTTGGAAGTATCGGCGGCGTCAATTGAGCCGCCAGCAGCGATCCGGTCGCGCTCCATCGCGGGAATGATCGCGAACTGGGAGTACACGGTGCAGCCGATCATCAAGACAACCAGTGCCATGGGCGCCAGAACTGAGCGTGGCTTATAGATGCCCCAGGCTGGAAACAGCGCCAGCAGAGCGAGCGCCACCATACCCGAGACCAGGCCCATGCCATGCAGGATACGCAAGAGTTGACCGACAATTGTTCCTGCAGTGTGCGTGTCCCCACTGAGCGACATGAAGGTGATGGCAGCGACGACCGGAAAGAAGATCTCCGCGCCCAGCCAGACGATGAGCGCGAGATAGAGAAGAGTGCGGAGAAGAGTCTTCATCATGGAAGAATACAAGGGATCACAGGGCATGGAATAGTCAATGAAAGCGGCACGAGAGGCCAACTTGGTTCCCTCGCGCTTTCAATGACTGGGTTTCTATGAATATGCGGGCCGGCCAATTCGCTCGTTTGCTATTTTCTGTTCAATGCCCGTTTCAGTACCGTCTCCAACGCCGCTTTGACCGTGGCGTACTCTTCGGGCATGATCGTGCCCGAGATTTTCTCGCTCTCGAGCGAGAATAACTCTTCTTTCAGGACGTTCAGCAGAGCGGTATTCTTTGCTGCTGGCGAATTGTAAGCCGGGGAGGGAGCAACGCCGGCTTCGAAGGGCGGAGCGGGAGCGGCTCCAGGCGCGCCGACCGGTTTGCGCAGCAGGAAGGCTGCGCCCGCGGCCAAAAGCAACGCTAGTCCGCCCATGATCCACCACTTGTATTTGCTCAGCGGGTCGGGAGTGCCAATGGGGGTTCCGATGCCGCCCCCAGGCTGTGTTCCTGGCGTGGCCGTGTCTGAGGTCGCGCCTCCGGTATCCTGCCCGCCCATACCAGCGGGCTGCTGGCCGGGCGCAGCGCCTTGCTGCTCGCGGGGAATAGAGCCATTGCCAGATATGGTGAATTCAATCGGCTTGCCCGGGACGGCATTTTTGGCCACGAAAGTCTGCACGCTGGGATCTTCCGGCACGGATTTGAAAGACGTACCCGCGCCTGCGGCAAACGTCATTCCCTTGGGAAGAATTACCGCCAGGTTGTCAGCCGGCATCAAGAGTTCAGATTTGAAGGTGAACTTGCCGTTGCTGTAGGGAACGTCATAGCTCAGTTGGAAGAGAGTTTCCTTGTCGCCCTCGTCGGGCTGAATGGGAAAGTTGAACGAGAAATGGCCCTTGGGCCCATCTGGTTCCAGCTTGACTGATGTGGGCAGTCCGGTGGGACGCTGTGCGCCCACGCCATTCACGACGGCATCTGCGGGGAGAACGACCCCAAAGGAATGCGCGCTCCACTGTGTCACCGGGGGGGAACTGTTGTTGTGCACAAAGTACCGCTCAGTGACCTTGAGTTGGCCGTTATCGCTTTCCACTTCGAGCACGTCTGCCTCGATGGAAACGCCTTGGACCTTGGCGGACACATCATAGACTGGGATGTCAGCAGGCGACCCACCCTGGGGAGCGGCAACAAAGTAGCCTGCACCCTGGTGGGTTACCCGAACCAGATAGGGGCTGTTGCCGGGCTCGTTCAGCGAGTAGTGTCCGTTGGCATCGGTAGCTGCATGTGCCACTTCTCCCATGCCGGCTTGGACGTCCACCAAAACGACAATGTCGCCTACGGCGGGCTTGCCGGTGGTCTTGTCGGTTACAGTGCCGGAGACGGTGGCGGCGTTTGCCAGAGTTCCGATTGAGAGCAGGCCGAGAGCAACAGAGCGGAGAATCATTTGAGTCGATTGCATAGTTGTGATGGATTCCTTCATTCGCAAAGCAAAGAAAATGTGTTCGAAAGGTTCTAGTCTTCAGGCTTGTTGGAGATGCTCAATCTCGGCCATCAAAACAGCCGCCTCATTCTCGAGTTGCGCCCGCTGCGCCTGAAAATCTTCTTCGGGATATTTGCCGGCGCGATATTCGAAGCTAAGGTCGCGCAGGTTTTCGTAGAGCTGATCCTTGCGCTCCAGCAGGTAGTCCATGCGAGTCTTCTCCCGCTGGCTGGCAAACACGTTCTCTGGCCAGAAGGTGTAAAACAGCAACGCAACTGTCAACAGTCCGCCCATTACCACGCCTTGCAATGTTGTCATTGCTTAAAACCCTCCGTCGTTGCCGGCATCTGTCTCACGTCGAATTTTTTCACGTCGCGCCAGTTCCCCCGGGTCCATGCTTGCTGGGTCGGGTCCAACGGCTGCTTGTGTTCTTCCCACCGTCCAGCGACGTACCAGAAGAATAGTGCCCAGCATGGCTGCGCCGAATACTGCGAATGGCGCAATCCAGGCCACGAGATCAAATCCTTGCGTGGTGGGCGCAGCCAGCACAACCGCTCCGTACTTGGCGACAAATATGTCCTTGATTTGCTGGTCGCTCTTCCCGTCGGCGATGGCCGCCTTTAATTCGGCTAGCTCCGGCTCCCGCGAAGGGCAACCGACGTGACCGCATTCACCGAGAAGTTGCGCGCAACCGCATTGGCACATCAGCCTGTGACTCATATCGTTGAGGCGAGAGCTTGCGTCCGTTGCGCCAAGCGAGAAGCACACTGCAACCGCCAGTATGGCCGCCTGCACTGTTTTCATCCAAGGTGAAGTTATTCTGGGTGGCCTCACAAGCTGCCTCCCTTAAGCGACGGCTGGGTGGGTGCCGTACGAGCCGGCACGCGTACCGATGCAGTGGCAGGGCTCAGGTTGGGAACCAGAGCTATGAGAGTGCCCCAGACGAGGATCACGAGACCCGCCCATATCCAGCCCACCAGCGGATTCAAGAATGCTTTGATGATAGGTTGGCCGGTGTCAGGGTTTGTGCCCTCATATACAACGTAGAGGTCCCAACTGGGTACCGAATGAATGGCCACCATGGTCTGTGGCTGCTCGCTGGCCAGGTAGACGCGTTTCTCCGGCGTCATCTGGAACTGCTTCTTGCCGTCCTTGTAGACGTCGAGCAGCGCGTACTCGGAGTTGAAGTTCAGATTTGAATCCTGAGTAAAGCCGACACACTCCAGCGTGTACGGTCCAATGGGCAGTTTGTCGTGGAGCGCCAGTTCGCGTTCTTCGCTGCGATTGAAGGCCGATCCGGCAAGCCCCACCACCACGATCACGACGCCGATGTGGATGATGTAGCCGCCATAGCGGCGAGTGTTGCGTCGCGTCAGCAGCCACGTGGATGCAAACAGGTTGCGCCCGGTTTGCCGTGCGATGACACCGGCCCCACGCAGGAATTCGCTGAGTATGGCGGTCATGACAGCCGCAGAAACTGAAAAGGCTACGAGCGCGTAAAAGTTTCCTTGATTGAGAGCGCCGTCTTTCCAGGGCCGCACGCCTGTGGCGAGGCAGACAATGACGGTTGCCCAGAAAGCGATGACGGGAAGCACAAAGTTGCGGCGGATGCTCTTGAACGACGTAGCTCGCCAGGGAAGCAGCGGGCCAACACCGGTGAGAAACAGCAAGAAGATTCCGATGGGGATGGCCACGGCGTTGTACCAGGGCGCGCCCATGGTGACTTTGTTCCCAACCACATATTCGCTAAGGATGGGGAACAGCGTTCCCCACAGGATCACAAAGCAGGCAGTGAGAAGAACCAGATTGTTGAACAGGAAGCTCGACTCGCGGCTGACCAGCGACTCCAGGTGGTGCTCGCTCTTCAGGTGGCTCCGTTGCAAGACATAAGTGAAGATGCAGACAGCCAGGACAATTCCCATGAAGACGACAAACCATGTGCCGATGGAGGACTGCGCGAAGGCATGTACTGAACTAACGAGGCCTGCTCGAGTCAGCAGCGTACCCAGCAGCGTAAGCAGGAATGTAGAGAAGATGAGCCAGACATTCCAACTCTTCATCATGCCTTTCTTCTCCTGCATCATCACCGAGTGCAGAAAGGCAGTTCCGGTAAGCCAGGGCATGAAGCTTGCGTTCTCAACCGGGTCCCATCCCCAGTAGCCGCCCCAGCCGAGGACCGCGTAGGCCCAGTGCATGCCCAGGAAGATGCCGCAGGTGAGGAACAGCCAGGTCACCATGGTCCAGATGCGCGTCACCCTGATCCATTTCTCACCGGGGTAGCGCATCATCAGCGCACCGAGAGCGAAACAGAAGGGAACCGAGAAGCCAACATATCCCAGGTAAAGCATGGGGGGATGGATCACCATCTCCGGATACTGGAGCAAGGGGTTGAGGCCGTTGCCGTCGTCGGGAATTGCGCCTCGCATGATAGCGAAGGGAGGTGCGGCGATGTTCAGGATCAGCAGAAAGAAGACCTGAATACCGGCAAGGATCGTTCCGGCGTAGGCATATAGTTTGACGTCGGTCTTGTGGGTCAGCCGCAGGACAAAGCCATAAGCTGCCAGCAACCACGCCCACAAAAGCAGCGAACCTTCCTGTCCGCTCCACAAGGCTGAAAACTTATACGGGCCGGGCAGGGCGCGGTTGGAGTGTTCCATGATGTAGGTGATCGAAAAGTCGTTGGTGAAAACCGACCAGATCAGGGCAAATGCGGCTGCAGTTACTGCGATAAAGCTGGCAATTCCGGCCCGGCGCGCCGTATCTGCCAGCCGTTCCGGCGAGATGCGGGCCTGCTGCCCGGTTGCAATCAGGCGAAGGGCGAGAATGCCAGCCAGGAGGTTGTAACCGGCTAGTGCTAATGCGATAAGAAGGGCAAAACTGCCAAACGCTGCCATTAGGTCTCCACGATGATTCTCGCACGCAGACGGGGAGCGAAATGCTCATCCACGAGGCTATTCTCGAACCATTCTAGGCGTCCGGCATGTGATATAGCTCA
>Ga0182015_10004095_pt1 | contig 15916 bp, 13 predicted proteins | sample 712P3MmetaG_FD_120478 | JGI IMG/M metagenome (GOLD analysis project Ga0182015, IMG submission 120478) | Permafrost microbial communities from Stordalen Mire, Sweden - 712P3M metaG | ecosystem: Environmental > Terrestrial > Soil > Wetlands > Permafrost | place: Sweden: Stordalen | collected... | reverse complement strand
GAGCATAACGGTTCCCGCGATTAAAAACCGGACCCCGCACATGAGCGCCGGAGGAATAGATTGCACCGCGATGTCGATGCCAAGATAGGTCGAGCCCCAGAACAGGTACACGAGCCCGAAAGCGAGAATTACCATCCACCGGCTTGGGCGCTGAGCGGAGTGCATTGGCGTGAGAAATGGGGAAAAGCTAAAAGATATCAGACGAGGGCGGCGACCAGTTGGATTCTCTCCAGAAACTCCCGGACTTAAGCCGCTGAAGCTTCGATGATTTGGAATCCGAGCTGGCTGGCTTTCCGCTTGAGATGACTGATCTGTAGCTTGCGGTGTTGGGCCTCGTAGAACTCCGCTCCCTGATCGACGTATTTCATCCCGAAGCGCAGCATGCGATATATCAGTCGGGCCAGCTTGGCGGCCATGGCTTTGATGGCCACCGGAGACCCCAACTTGGTTCTCAGGCGGCGAAACTGTGCTCCCAGATAGGTCTGGCTGGTTCGGAGAGTGCTGGCTGCCATCTTGAGGGCAATGGTCACCCGGTTGTTGGTGGGGAGCCGACCTTTGCCAATAATCTTGTCGCCACTAATCCGGTTGTCCGGACACAGCCGCAGCCAGGAAACAAAATGGTCCTCGGTCTTCCATTTGCTCATATCCCATCCCACTTCGCTGAGGATGGTCATCGCGGTCATCACATCGACGCTGTCCATGAGCGTCAGGTCCGTGCCTGCCATGCGAAACAAAGCGGTGCGTAAGTCGAATTGTGGTTTATTGCCTTTTTTCTTCTTGCGTCGTTCCTTTCGCTTCTCGACCGGCAGACTGGCACCTTGGCTCCGATCTGCCCTCTGCTGGAGACACTGCTCGAGGTGGCGATCGCACTCGGCCATCTGTGTCTGGCAAAACTCGTATCCGTCCTGCTCCTGCTGCAGCACAAATAGCAGATCGTCTTGCCAGTTGCCCTCCAGACTGCCGGCTACCTCCTCCTGGCTCGCCTGCACCCGGCCATTACAGAGCGCTGCCAGCTCACCCGCATCCCGCTCTCCCTGCAAAATGGCCTTGATAATAGCCTGCCCACTTTTTCCGCTGATATCACTCAGCACGTTGGCCAACTGAATATTCATCTGCGTAAGGGCTTTCTGCATGCGCTGGATGTGCCGCCCAGCCGCCCGTACCAGGTCATTGCGCTGCCGCCAGTAGGTCCGCAGCGTGCGAATTTCTTGCGGCGGCCGAAACGAATTCCGCAACAGTCCATAGGTGTGCAGCTTCATCAGCCATTGACTCTCTTGCACGTCGCTTTTGCGCCCGGGCAGATTCTTGGTCTCTCGCGCATTCACCAGATACACTTCCAACCCGGCTTCTTCCAAGATATCGAATACCGCGATCCAGTAAACTCCGGTTGATTGCATGGCCACCGTCTGGATCCCGCATTGTTTGAGCCAATCGGCCATGGCTCGCAGTTCGGCGGTGGTGCATCCGAAGCGACGTACGGCTTCGCTGCTTCGGTTCGGTGGTACCGCCACATAGTGGACTTCGTTACCGATATCAATGCCGGCGGCATCGGGATGCATCACCTCCAAGTTGAGGTCTGGGCTCTGGATTTTTCGCTGCATCTCCCGCCGTTGCTTACGGTTCATCTCGCTCCAAGGTTTCTGGCTGGTAGGTTGACGGCTGCCTTTCTTGCTGCTTTGCGGTGGCTGGTTTTTCATGTGCTACTCTTTCCCTGTTGAATTCAACGCGGCTCGGCCCGGTCGGCGAAAACTCTCAATCTCTCCAGCGGGGTCGGGCCTTGTCCTTTTCAGGACAACACCGCCACCATCTATACAATCGCCAATGCCGGAGCCATGCTAAGAATCGGGCACAAACGCTCCATAGAAAAGACGGCCTTAACTGCCGAGCCAGGTTGTGCCGCAGATTCTAACTCGGATGAACTGGGATCAAAATACCGCCCTGACCAGAGAGCACTCTGAACGAGTTTCAGGCTCACACAACCACCCCGCAAGGGGTGGCCGCTGCTAAGAAGGAGACAGACGCTGTGAATAGAGACGAGACACAGGTTCCTGTGTCTGCTTCCGCACCGCCGGAGTCGTTGCCAGCAACGTTGACGCCGTTCGATGGCACTGCTTTTGTTACCAAAGGGGGGTTACGGGGCTGATCCCTTCCCGCTATAATGGCTTAGCGATGTCAACGGTTCGCGATGCTGCGCCACAATCCCAATTCGCATCTTCCCGAGTGCTGGCTGCACTGTCTGGTGTGTCCACGGCGCTACCGGGCGAATCTGCCGTCGCGATTGCGTCCCAGCCTATTCGGTAGCGACTAACTCTCAATCCTCCACCTGATTCACCTCGGCCCGCGTGCGTCCGAACCAGGATCTCGTTTTCCGAGGTTGCATTTCCTTACAACTGGCGGCTGCTTACTGGCAGCTGCTGCGGAGGATTCCATGACTACCGGAACCATGACTACCGGAACTATGACTACGGGAACCGACACCACCAAGACCGTGACCGGCGGAATCGGACCCAAGATCAAGACCGCACTGCCCGGGCCAAACGCCAAGCGCGTGCTCGAGGGCGACGAGAAATACATTTCGCCGTCCTATACCCGTTCCTACCCATTGGTTGTGAAGAGCGGACGAGGCATTGTGGTGACGGACGTCGACGGCAATGAGTTTTTTGATTTTTCCGCGGGCATTGCCGTGACTTCGACCGGCCACTGCCATCCCCATGTAGTTGCTGCCATTCAGAAGCAGGCAGGCGAGCTGATTCACATGTCGGGCACGGATTTCTATTACGAGAGCATGGTGGACCTGGCGGCGCGGCTCTCGAGGATCGCGCCCATGCCCGGACCGCATCGAATTTACTACGGCAACTCAGGTGCCGAGGCGATCGAGTGCGCGCTGAAGCTGGCGCGCTACCACACCAAGCGCCAGAACGTGATTGCATTCTTCGGCGCGTTTCACGGACGAACGATGGGCGCGCTTTCGCTGACCGCGTCCAAGCCCCAGCAGCGGCGACGTTTCGCGCCACTCGTGCCGGGGGTGACCCACGTGCGGTATCCCGACGTTTATCGCGGTTGCGCGGCTGGTCCGCAGGATGCGGACAACTTTGCGCTGGAGTGCGCGCGCTTCATCGAAGAAAAGCTGTTCAAGACCACGCTGGCTCCCGAGGAAGTTGCGGCGATATTCGTGGAGCCGGTTCAGGGCGAGGGCGGCTACGTCGTGGCTCCGACGGTCTTCATGCAGGAACTGCGGCACATTTGCGATCGTCACGGCATCATGCTGGTGGTCGATGAAGTGCAAAGTGGAATTGGACGCACCGGGAAGTGGTTCGCCGTCGAGCACACCGGAGTCGAACCCGACATGGTCTGCATGGCGAAAGGGATTGCTTCGGGCATGCCGCTCGGCATCACCATGACCCGTGCAGAAATCATGGATTGGGTTCCCGGATCACACGCTTCAACGTTTGGCGGCAATCCAATTTGCATTGCCGCGGCGCTGGCTACTCTCGATGTGATCGAGAAAGAACACTTGCGGGAGAACTCGGCCAGCGTGGGTAATCACATGATGAAGCGCATGGCTGACTGGCCTTCGAAGTTGAAGCTGGTGGGCGATGTGCGCGGCCGCGGATTGATGATCGGCGTCGACATCGTCAAGGACAAGGTAACCAAGGAGTATGGCCATGCCGAACGCGACCGCATCGTCGAAATGGCTTTCGAACACGGAGTGCTGTTCCTGGGTTGCGGGCCGAGCACGGTTCGGATCTGCCCGGCGCTGGTGGTCACGAAAGAGGAAGCCGACGTCGCCGTCGATGTGCTCGAAGAATGCATCGCAGCGGTGGGCGGGAAGTAAGACTTTTTCCCAGAGTGCGCATGGGTGGATCCAGCGGCCCGATACGTTCGGGCCGCTGGAAAGCCCCGGGCAGCTGTCCCAGTTCGTCTTTCCCTTTCCGGGACCAGCCAAAGCGGAATCTTATCTGGCTGGGAGGTACGTCACAGCCTCCGTTCCACTTCTTCCGCTCGAGTGAGCTCTCTCTCTCTCCCCTGCTTCCCTCAGTTTTGACGCAAACCATCATTTACGGCCTGGATTGGATTGCGGGGGCGCGTGCTTCCGGCTGACTCGCGGCCGCAGCACCGGCGCACCGGCACCCGCGGGGGGAGAAGACGCATTCTTCCATTTGCGGAGTTGGGATATGCAATTGGGGCGCGCAAGTTTCGCTCGCCAGGTTGTCGCGGCGAGATCGACCTGATCGGCTGGGATGCAGATGTGCTTTGTTTTATTGAAGTTAATACGCGAACCACGCGGGATGGGAAGGCCCCTGAAGCGGCGCTCGACGGCCACAACCGGCGCGAAGTTGCGCAAGTGGCGGGTCAATGTCTGAGATGGCTTCCACCTTCGTGCCAATGGAGATTCGATATTGTAAGCGTATACTAAGGGCGTCCCAATTCCTGACCGCAGATCGAAGTGTTCGTAATGCTTCCCTGGCGCGGTAAAATACAAGATTTCGTAAGCGCACTGAAAGGATTCAGTAATTGCCTGAGCTGAGAAAAGATCCGATTGTTGGCCGCTGGGTGATTATTTCGACGGACCGGGCGAAGCGCCCAACCGATTTTGTCCGCGAAAATATGAAGATCAGGGGCGGATTTTGTCCCTTTTGCTACGGAAACGAGACCAAGACGCCTCCCGAGATTCAAGCCTACCGCCCTAACCCGAACGGCGGGCCAGCGCCGCAGCGGGACACCCCGGGTTGGACCGTTCGCGTCGTGCCCAATAAGTTTCCAGCTTTGGGTATTGAAGGCACGCTGAACCGCCAGGCGGAGGGCATGTTTGATCGCATGAACGGAATCGGGGCGCACGAAGTCATTATTGAGACGCCCGACCACACCTCCAGCCTCGCCACCCTGCCTCCCAAACGCATTGAAGACGTTTTGTGGACGTTCCGGGACCGCATCCTCGATCTGAAAAAAGATCGCCGCTTCAAATACATCCTGATCTTCAAGAACCACGGCGAGGCCGCGGGAGCGTCGTTGGAGCATGCCCACTCTCAGCTGATTGCACTGCCCATTCTTCCTATTAACGTCACGCAGGAACTGGAAGGCGCCAAGCAGTATTTCCTCTACAAGGAACGTTGCGTGTTCTGCGACATTATTCGCCAGGAGATGGACAGCGGCCTGCGAGTGGTTGCCGAGAACGAGAACTTTGTCACGCTGGCGCCTTACGCTCCCCGTTTTCCCTTCGAGACCTGGATTCTGCCCAAGCAGCATGAATCGGCGTTTGAGAACTCGTCGTCGCACATGTTCGAGAACCTGGCGCGATCCTTGAAGGATTTGTTGGGCAGGGCCGATCGCGTGCTCGACAATCCACCTTACAATCTGGTGATCCACACATCGCCGGCGCAAGATCCAACGAACGACCACTATCACTGGCACATCGAGTTCATGCCGAAACTAACGAAGACCGCCGGATTCGAATGGGGCACCGGCTTCTACATCAATCCTACTCCGCCCGAAGAAGCGGCGAAGTTTTTGCGCGAGGCGAACGTGGAGGAGCCAGCTCCGGTTCCGGTCGGGTAAAATTCCAACGAAAAATAAGGGCACGGCGAGCGCCGTGCCCTTTTAGTTGGCCGCAGAGAGAGAGCGGGGCCTACTAGTGATCGACGACCCCAGGTGCAGGATAAGCTGACCGCGCCCAGCCATTTGTCACGGAATTGTAAAAACTCTGCGGCGCAACCGATGCGGCTGTTGGCGCGAGCGTGTGATTGACGTTGCCTCGTTTCCGTCACTACCATGAGCAGCTTCGAGGTTTCCATGAAATGTTGCTTGCTGGTACTCCTGCTGACGGGGTGGGCTTATGCTGCCCCGGCTCCGTCGACGCTGATTACAAATGTGTCCGCCCGGACCACTGTCAGCCTGAATGGTGCTTGGCGAGCCATTGTCGATCCCTTTGAAAACGGCAAGTCGGGATTCTTCCGCAATGAAAAGCCGCGCGGCAAGAGCGATCGCGTCGAGTATAGTTTTGACGCATCCCCAGTTCTGAATGTTCCCGGCGACTGGAATACCCAACGCGAACAATTGATGTTCTATGAGGGGCCGGTCTGGTACCGGCGCGAGTTTAGTTATCACAGGCACGCGAACTCGCGCGTGTTTGTTTACTTCGGCGCTGCCAACTACCACACCACCGTTTACTTGAACGGAGAAAAACTAGGCGAACACGAAGGCGGCTTCACGGCATTTGATTTCGAAGCGACTTCAGTTCTGCGAGATGGCGACAACTTTCTGATCGTGGAAGTGAACAACGCCCGTCGCGCCGACGCCGTGCCTGCGTTGAAGTTCGACTGGTGGAATTACGGTGGGATTACTCGCGATGTGATGCTGCTCGAGATGCCGACCACATTCATCCAGGATTACTCGGTGCAACTGGAGCGAGGTTCAGATCGTGAGATTTCTGGCTGGGTGCGGTTCGACGGCCCTCTGACAAAGCACGAGGTCACAATCCAGATTCCTGAGGCAGGCATCGAATTCAAGACCCTGACCGAGGCCAATGGTTATGTCCGCTTTAAGTTTGATGCCAGGGTGCTGGCGTGTGGGAAAAAACCGGCGCAGAAGTGCAGCGCGCCGCTGAAGTTTTGGTCTCCGGAGAACCCCAAGTTGTACCGGGTCGTCCTCGCAGGCGAAGGCGACACTGTTGTCGATGAAATTGGCTTTCGGACCATCGAAGTACAGAGCGGCAAGATTCTGTTGAACGGCAAGCCGCTTTTCTTGCGTGGGGTTTCGATGCACGAGGAGGCGCCGTTTCGCGAGGGCCGCGCTTTCAGCTCAGAGGATGCGCAGACTCTGCTCGGCTGGGTGAAAGATCTCGGATGCAACTTTGTCCGTTTTGCTCACTACCCGCACAACGAAAATGAGATTCGCCTGGCGGACCGCATGGGCCTGATGGTCTGGTCGGAGATCCCTGTGTATTGGGATATCAACTGGTCGAACCCCGCGACTCTGGCCAGTGCCGAAGCGCAACTGCGCGATATGATTGCGCGTGATCACAACCGCGCGGCTGTCATTCTGTGGTCACTCTCCAACGAAACCCCAGTGACGGCGGAGCGCCTGACGTTTCTGAAACAGTTGGCGCAGGACGCGCGAGAAATCGATTCAACGCGGCTGATTACTTCGGCAATGAATCACGTGAATAATACTGGTCCCGATGAGCGCACGCTGAGCGATCCGCTGGGAGAGGTGCTGGATGTGCTCGGTCTGAATGAATATTTAGGGTGGTATGGCGGGCGTCCGGAAGATGCCGACCAGATGAAATGGAAATCGGCGTGGGATAAGCCGCTCATCGTCAGCGAATTCGGCGGCGGCGCGCAGTACGGCCGTCACGGCGAGGCGGACGAGATCTGGACTGAGGAATATCAGGAAAATTTATTTGCACACCAGCTTGGCATGGTGGAGCGCATGCCGAATCTGGCGGGAATGACGCCATGGGTTTTGATGGATTTTCGCTCTCCGACGCGCATGCTTCCCGGCGTGCAGGATTATCACAATCGCAAGGGACTGATCTCGAATCGAGGTCAGCGCAAGCTCGCGTTCTACACGCTGCAGAAGTTTTACGGCAAAATGGCGGAGAAGTGAGTTGGGCCCTTCGGCCTTTCCGGGAACGATATACCGTTATATGCGTGAGATCCTTCCCTCCGCCTGCAAAGCGGCTCCGGCCAGGATGACGCCACTACTCTGACACGAGGAACACGGTCAGCCTTGGGTCCGATCCTGGACTTCTTCATGCCAGGCCATCTGAATCGCTTCCAGCTTGCCTTCGTTCGACGCTTTGGGATCGCCGGCAAAGTCCGGTAGTTCGGTGACGTAGCGGTGCAGATCGGTAAAGCGCAGGGCGAGCGGATCGAGCGTGGGGTGGGTTTCGGAAAGCAGGATGCCGAGGTCTTCGGCGTCGTCCCAAGTTAATTTCTTTGCCATCCTCAGTGCTCCTCAGAGACATAGTTACGATTCCAGGCGGGAATCTGGACGACTACTTTACCGGGCTTGGTGATTTGCGCCTGGCAGCCGAGACGCGAGTTTAACTGGAGATCGGCGGCCATGTCCAACCGGTCGGCCTCGTCGTCGTCCATCGGGGAAAGATTCTCGGCGCCTTCCTTCACCCAGATATGACAGGTCGTGCAGGCGCAATTGCCGCCGCAGGCGTGGTCGAGTGTGATGCCGAAATTCAGCGCGACGTCGAGCAGTGACTGCTCCTTGCCGTGATCTTCGTAAGGCAGTTTTCCGTTTTCAAACTGCACCGTCTTGCCCTCGGGCAGGAAGGTGACCTGAATCGTATTTTCGCCCGGGGCGTCTTCGGTCAAGGTGCCAGCTCCTTGTGTCTTTTCTTCAGCCATGTTCACCTCATCTCACCAATTCCACCAAATCTCGACCAATGCTTCGCGATGCAATCCTACTCAAATTCTGCTTTCGCCATAGGATGCGGAGCGGTCGGGGCTTCGCCCAGATCCGTCTCGTCCAGGTTCTTGCCTTTGAGCGCCGTCGAGACGGCGGTGTCCATCATCAGTTCTGCCAGCCGCATCGTGCCCTGGTTCAGTACATCGATGGCTTTGCGTATCGCCTTATAATCCTCTTCGGCATGTAGCGCGACCAGGGATTTTTCCATTTTCGCGATCTTCTTCTTTTCGTCGGTGGTAAGTTGTCCCCAGGCCGGATCTTTTTTACCTTTTTCGAGAGCGGCCAGGATGGTCGCGGTTTCGCTGCGCGCCTCGATCAGTTGGCGGCGACGGAAATCTTCTTCGGCATTGTCGAACGAGTCGAGAATCATGCCTTCAACCTGCTCGTCGGTCAGGCCGTAGCTCGGCTGCACTTGAATCTCTGCCTCTTTGCCGCTGCGCTGTTCGCGGGCGGAGACGTGCAGAATGCCGTTTGCGTCGATCAGAAATCTCACTTCGACGCGGGGAATGCCGGCGGCCATTCCGGGAATGCCTTTCAGATCGAAGCGGGCCAGCGAACGGCAGTCTTTGGCGAGTTCGCGCTCACCTTGCAGCACATGAATCGCCACGTTGGCCTGGCCGTCAATCTGCGTGGTGTAAAACTGTGTGGCCGATGCCGGGATGGTCGAGTTGCGCAGGATAATCTTGTCGGTGACTCCGCCGGCGACTTCGATTCCAAGCGACAGAGGAGTTACGTCCAGCAGCAGCATGTTCTCGGTGGCTTCGGAGCCGCCGCCGAGAATATTGGCCTGCACGGCCGCTCCGAGCGCGACTACTTCGTCGGGATTCAAGTCGATGTGCGGCTCGCGGTGGAACAATTCCTTCACCAGCGCGCGGACTTTGGGAATGCGCGTGGAACCTCCGACGAGCACGACTTCGTCAATCTGTTCGGGCTTGAGGCCGGCATCTTTCATGGCCTGCTTACAGGCGCCGACCGTGCGGTCGATGACGGGCTGAATCAGTTGCTCATATTGCTCGCGGGTAATCTCGCGTTGATAGCGCTTGCCGCCGGGCAATTCGATGTCGAGCTTGACTGAGGGCTCGGAAGAGAGCGCGATCTTGGCTTCGATGACGGCCTTGCGGATCGCCTGCACTGTTTCGGCATTACCGCGGAGATCGTTATTTCGAAGATCGAGGCCGAGGTCGCCGCGAATATCGTCGAGCGCGATGGTGATGAGCAGATTGTCGATGTCGTCGCCGCCGAGATGCGTGTCGCCGTTGGTGGCAATGACTTCGAAGATTTGGTCGTGCAGTTTCAGGATGGAGATATCGAAGGTGCCGCCGCCGAAGTCATACACCGCGATGATGCCGTTCTGCTTCTTGTCGAGGCCGTAGGCGAGCGATGCGGCAGTGGGCTCGTTGACCAGGCGAAGCACTTCGAGACCGGCGATGCGACCAGCGTCTTTCGTGGCCTGGCGCTGCGCGTCGTTGAAGTAGGCGGGAACCGTGATGACCGCTTTCGTTACCGGGCCGCCGAAGAAACGGTCCGCGCTGCGCTTCAACTGGCGAAGAATCAGCGCGGAAATCTCCGGAGGAGTAAAGGTTTTGTCGCCCAGCTTGATGCGAAGAACTTCTCCGGGCTGCATGTCATCGGCGAGGCGGAAAGGAAAGAACTTTAATTCTTGCTGAATGTCCTCCACGCCGCGTCCCATAAGACGTTTGATGGAGTAGACGGCGCGCTCCGGAGTTTCAATCAGAGCATTGCGAGCGGCATTGCCGATAACAGGCTGGTGGTTGGGGTCCAGCGCGACCACCGACGGAAGCAAGTTGAGGCCGTCATCCCCCGGGATAACGACAGGCGTATCCCCTTGCATAAACGCCACCAGCGAGTTGGTGGTGCCGAGATCGATGCCGACGATGCGATCGGGAGCCATTTCTAATTACTCAGTCCTCCATTGCCGCGTTCACGTCCCGCACCAAATTGTGAATGTAGTTGCGGCGATTCAGCACATCCACCATCTTGTCCCTTACTTGCGCGCGCTCCGCGAGTGGGGCGGGACCGCGATCGATCAGGTTATCCCAGGTCTTCCAGTAGGTCTGCAGTTCGCCCAGCAGTGCTTCGTGCTTGGATTCCAGCGATAATTTCTGCTTTCCGACTTCTTCGCTCAGTGCGGGATCGTCCTCGCCTGTCTTTTTATTCATGCGAAGTTCTTCGAGTTGCATATTCAGTTCGAAAACTTCTTCGAGCAAATCCGGGGGAACGATCTGTTTCTTGGTCTCTCCTGTAGCACGGGCCTGTTCGGTCGCGGTCTTGGATTGCTCTTCCAGTTCCACGCCTTCGAGATGCAAGAGATATTGCGTACGTTTGATCGGGTCCTTCAGGGTGCGGTACGCGTCATTGAGCAGGGAACTCTGTTCCATGCTCCACTCCTGTTCCTGGCTGCCGGCGCGCGCATTCAAATCGGGATGAAGCTTGCGGCTCAATTCGTAGAAACTTTTTTCCAGCGCCTTGATATCCAGATCGAGCTTGGGAGCGAGACCGAAGAACGAGAAGTAGTCGACCGGAACTGGGGGCTGAACTTTACCGCAGGACTCGCAGAAGTGAGCCGCACGCATGGATCCGCACGACCAGCAGGAATGAGTTTCCTGCGGGAGGGGGGGGGCGCTGATTGCGGTGAGTGCTGCTTTGGTCATTCTTTTTCTAACTCCTCGAACCGACGCGCTTTCACTCAAATGCTACTTCTGTCTCGTTTCCACGCCGAAAATATGCCTGCCAGGCCGACGCGCCTGTTATTTACCCAGGTTGTCCGGTGGCGCGCGCGATACGCGGACAGGACTGTCCGCGCCACAGAGTCAGCCGCGTTCAGGCGGAGAACGAAGTGCCACAGCCGCAGGACTTTGATGCCTGGGGATTCACGAACACGAAGCCCTGTTGCATCAGCGTTTCCTGATAGTCCAGGATCATGCCGTGCAGATAGATAAACGACTTCGGGTCCACGAATACACGCACGTCGCCGAACTGGAAGATGCGGTCCCGTTCGCGTGGTTGCGTGTCGAACCGGATGTTGTAACTCAGGCCCGAACAGCCGCCGCCTTGCACGCCGAGGCGCAAGCCGCCTTGCTCGGCCGAGATGCCTTCCTTGGCCATGGCGCTGCGCACCCTGGTCAAGGCTTTCTCAGTCACGAGAATTCCTTTGCCGGGAGCTTGAGCGGGTTTTTGTTCGGTTGCCGTTGTCACGCGTTTCCTCAGCGGCTAAAGCCGCGGTCGCTCATCACCAGCGGCACGACTGAAGTCGTGCCCTTCCTGCACTCGCGCGGCACAGTCTCATGCTGCCCGCTGAAAACCAGGGTCCCTCGCTTCGCTCGGAAGGACAGCCACGGGGCGTCCTCGACCGTCGCGTCCTAAGTCGTGCGCAAAACTTACTTTGCTTCGGCGGCGACGGGGCTGGCCACTTCCTGCTTCTTCTTCCAGTCCCCGATGGCGGCGCGGATCGCGTCCTCAGCCAGCACCGAACAATGGATCTTTACCGGAGGAAGCGAAAGCTCCTTCACGATGTCCATGTTCTTGATGGAGAGAGCTTCGTCCACCGTCTTGCCCTTGACCCACTCGGTGGCGAGTGAGGATGAGGCAATGGCTGAGCCGCAGCCGAAGGTCTTGAACTTGGCGTCTTCAATGACGTTGGTTTCGCGATTGACCTTGATCTGCAGCTTCATGACGTCGCCGCATTCGGGTGCGCCTACCAGGCCGGTGCCCACGTCGGCGCTCGACTTGTCCATCGAACCGACGTTGCGGGGGTTGGAGTAATGATCGAGAACTTTATCGCTGTATGACATATTTTGTAACGCTCCTGAATCTGTGAACTTTACCGCCGAGGCTAAAGCCCTCTTTTAATTGAACCCTTTTAATTGAACCCTGTTGGGCACGACTGAAAGGCGTGCCCTTCCCACCTATTCTCCTGCCCACTTCACATCCTTCAGGTTGATGCCTTCTTTCGCCATCTCGTAGAGCGGAGAAAGTTCGCGCAGGCGTTCAACCGTTTCGATGACGCGATCGGCGACGTAGTCGACCTCGGCTTCGGTGTTGAAGCGACCGATGCCAAAGCGAATCGAGCTGTGCGCCAAGTCGTCACCCGTGCCGAGAGCCTTCAATACATAAGATGGCTCCAGTGTCGCCGAGGTGCAAGCCGAACCGCTGGAAACCGCGATGTCGTTGATGCCCATCAGCAGCGATTCGCCTTCCACGTAGGCGAAGCTGATGTTCAAGTTGCCGGGCAGTCGATGCTCGGTTGAGCCGTTGATGTAGGTCTCATCCAGACGGTTCATGATGCGGTCTCGCAGGCGGTTGCGCAGCCCTGCCAAACGGCAGGATTCCTGTTGCATTTCCTCTTGTGCGAGGGCACAGGCCTTACCCAGGCCGACGATTCCGGGAACGTTCAACGTCCCAGAGCGCATTCCACGCTCGTGGCCGCCGCCATCGATAATGGCGGAAACCTGGACGCGCGGATTTTTGCGGCGCACATACAAGGCGCCGACGCCCTTCGGACCATACATTTTGTGGGCCGAAATCGATGCCAGGTCGATGTTCTGTTTGATCACGTCCACCGGCACTTTGCCGACCGCCTGCGTCGCGTCCGTATGGAAGATCACACCCCGCTCGCGGCACAACTTGCCGATCTCGGCCACCGGTTGCAGCACGCCGATTTCGTTGTTCGCGTACATGATGGTGACCAGGATGGTCTTGTCATCTATGGCGCGCTTCAGGTCGTCGAGATCGACCAAGCCGTCCTTCTGGACCGGCATATAGGTGACGCGGTAGCCATATTTCTCCAGCCGTTTGCAGGTATCAAGCACGGCTTTGTGCTCGGTGACCGCCGTAATAATGTGATTACCCTTCTCGCGGTACATCTCGGCGACGCCCTTGATGGCGAGATTGTCGCTCTCGGTGGCGCCCGAAGTGAAAATGATTTCTTTGGTAGTGGCGCCGACCAATTTGGCGATGCGTTCGCGGGCCGTTTCCACGCCCTCTTCGGCGGCCCATCCGAAGGAGTGATTCCGGCTGGCAGAGTTGCCGAACTTCTCCATGAAGAAAGGCAGCATCTCTTCCAGCACCCGCGGGTCCATCTGGGTGGTGGCGTGATTGTCCATATAAATCGGCAGCTTCACACCCTTTGCGTCTGGGTGATGCGCCGGCGTGAATTCCTGGGGGATCTTGACGTCCGTGCTCATTGATTGCCTCTCCTACTTTGCCTAAGTCTCTTTGATGAATCCTGCACTCTCAACGGCTCAGGTAATGGTCACCAAATTCGCCGCGTTGGGATCTGCGCTACCGGCTTCTTCCGGCTCTTCCCGCATGTGCGAGATTTTGATCCGCCGCAACACCGCTTCGATACTCCCGTTTACCTTGCGCAACGGTTCGCGAATATTGCAGCGGTCGGTCTGGTCGCATTCCCCGCGCACCGTGACGCAGGAAGTAATGAACAGAGGGCCATCGATAGCCTGAATCACCTCAAAGGCCGAAATCGTGTGCGCCGCCCGCGCCAGCGTGTAACCGCCGTTGGTGCCATGCTGCGACAGCAACAGGCCCGCCTTGGCCAGACGCTGCAAGATCTTCGCCAGCGCCTCGGGCGGGATGCCGTAGGCATCCGCCACATCCTTCGCGCTGCGAGAGCCCTCGGAGGAGTGCTCGGCAAGATGCTTCATCGCCATCAGCGCGTAGTCAGCCTTCTTGGTAAGTTTCAGCACCTGTGTTTCCTTGCCAGACACGAACAAGGGCCGCCAGATACGAATGCCGACCTTTTCTGTCGTAATTCATTTTACGTCACCCTCCACTCCAGGAGCAAGTCCAAGCAGGCAGATGTCAGAAACGACGCCTGAAAGGTAAGCATCACGGACTGAACGGCTTAGGTTATTGCGACCGTTTTAGTCGGGATTTGATCCCTATATAGGGATCGGAGAGATCGCGATCACGAATTTTGCTTGTTACGAATTTACGACACTGTAACGTTCTGTAACGTTTGGGGACTTGACAACCGACAAACCGCGTCTAAAATACCGTGAAATTCCGGCGCAAACGTCCCCTCCGCCGTTGTTCGTTGGAGACCCTCCGGATTTATGACTTCCAAGTCGACCTCCACTTCTCAAAGCCGCGATATGAAGCAGCCTTGCAAGCACCCCCGTGTGCAAATTGTCAGCCGGGACGAGGATTCTGAGTTCGTCGAGTGTAAGGAGTGCGGTGAGATCTTCGAGTCCAGCGAATTCAAAGATATGAATATCGAAGAGAGCGCCCAGGAAAGCGAAACCTGACTGCTACGAGGTTGACTGCTTCCCCGACCGAGGCCATCTCTGCCTGCGCAGGGATTTCTCAGCGCAAGGGGAGGCCGGCCTCCGCAGAAAAATCCATCGAGGCAAAATTCTTCAACAGAAACTTGGGATAGGCGGCGGCGGCGATCATAGCCGCATTGTCAGTGGATAGCGGACGCGAGGGGAAGTAGACGGGCAGGCCTTCTTTTGCGCCTTCGCGCTCAAAAGTCTGTCGCAATTCCTGATTAGCCGCCACTCCTCCCGTGATGAAGAGCGTAGCCACATCGTAGGCCCGGGCGGCTGCCAGAGTCTTCGCCACCAGATCTTCCACAATCGCGCGCTGGAAGGATGCGACCAGGTCGAGGGTGAGTTTGTCGCAGTTGGACAGGTAATCCTCCAGCCTCGGTTTCGCCATATTCGCTAATGCCCGGCGACGGGCTTCCACCGACGCGTGCATGTCGTGCGTCTCAACGTAACGCAAGATCGCCGTCTTGATGCCGCTGTAAGAAAAATCGAAGCGCGGGCGATCGCTATCGAGTTCAACAATTTTGCCGTCGTTTCGGCCACGCCGATCGCGATGCTTGATCTGCGCCGCCGGAAATTTAACGGCTCGTGCGTCGCCGTGGGGAGCGAGCAGATCGATGACCGGGCCTCCCGGATATCCCAAGCCTAAAAGCTTGGCGACTTTGTCGAAGGCTTCGCCCGCGGCGTCGTCGCGAGTGTGGCCGATATTCTCGTAGGTCCAGGAATCGCCTTTTTTCGCCGCCAAATACAAATGGGTATGTCCGCCAGAGACGACCAGGGCAAGCAATGGAAACTGCAGTTCGTGGTTCCCCTTCTGACGCTCCTCGAGGAGCACGGCATGAATGTGGCCTTCGAGATGGTTCACGGCAACGAGTGGCTTGTCGAGCGCGAAGGCGAGCGCCTTGGCGTAACTGATGCCGACCAGCAACGCTCCGGCGAGACCTGGGCCCTGGGTAACTGCGATCGCATCGACGGAGTCGTAAGTATGCTTAGCCTCGGCTAGCGCCTGGCGCACCACGGGAACAATAGCGCGCAGATGCTCCCGTGATGCCAGTTCCGGCACGACGCCTCCGTAGGGCTGGTGGGTCGCGATCTGCGAGGCTACGACGTTGGCGACGACCTGTTCCCCCGAGCGCACTACCGCCGCCGCGGTCTCGTCGCAGGAACTCTCGATGGCGAGGATGTAAACGTCG